>Ga0335070_10006598_pt1 | contig 13646 bp, 14 predicted proteins | sample Lox_Sample_13_FD_206722 | JGI IMG/M metagenome (GOLD analysis project Ga0335070, IMG submission 206722) | Soil microbial communities from Loxahatchee National Wildlife Refuge, Florida, United States - Lox_Sample_1.3 | ecosystem: Environmental > Terrestrial > Soil > Wetlands | place: USA...
GAAGCCCTCCACGACGCTGCGGATCGGCGCCAGGTCGTCGGAGACGCCCACCACCTGGACCTCGTGGCCGAGCTCGCGCAGCGCGCGCACGACGTCGTACTCGGTGCGGAACGCGTCGATCTCCGACTGGCTGAACCCGTCCAGCGAGTCGGGTGGCCGCAGATCCTCGTGACACAGCACGACGACGCGAAGCCGATTCATCGCACGTACTCGCGATAGCGCATGCGCCGGATCCGCAGAGTGTGCAGCGCCACCAGCACCGCCGCCCCTTCGGCCGTCGCGCGGGGAGGCCAGGCGAGCCGAAGCCCGAGATCGCGGCAGCGGTGGATCATGCCACCGATCACCTCGTCCACCACGAACGGCTGCTGGCCGGTCCAGCGCGAGATCTCCCGGCGCAGCGACGCCCTGCGCTCGCGCAGGAACACGCTGGCGCGCTTGCGATTCCCGTCCGGTTCGAAGAGGCGCGCCAGGTCGCGGTCGTAGACGCGGAAGTCGGCCTGGGGCCACGTCGAGCGCCGGCGCCGATAGTACTCGCGCAGCGTCATGCGCACGCCTGGGAGCGAATCGGTGCGTTCGCGCGAGCGCACGCGGGGCGGCAGATCGCGGATCTCGCGCATCAAGGCGTCCACGTACTCGAGCTTGCGCAGCGCGGGCCAGCCCTGGTACTCGCGCCGCCAGCGACCGCGCGAGCCGAGCCAGACGGCGAAGGTCTCGGCGAAGTCCTCGAGCGGATGGCTCTGCGCGTAGTAGCCCTCCAGATGATGGACGAAGCGGCGGCTGTCGGGACGCGGCACGTAGGTGGAGCGGTACGGCGCGGACGCCTTGCCGAAGGTCCTGCGCCAGTCGCGGCGCCGGTGCAGCGCGTAGGCGGTGTCGAGCGCGTGACCGGCCTCGTGACGCAGCAGCCGCGCGCAGGCGCTCCGCGTCCCGCCCTCCACCGCGAACATGTGCTTGCGCTCCAGGGCCGACAGGCGCGGGTGCGCGAGAAAGAAGGGCAGCGCCAGACCCGGCACGCCGTCCGGCGAGAACCAGGCGGTGGACAGCCAGACGTGTGGCCGGAAGCGGAAGCCCGCGGCGGCGAGCTCGGCGCCGAGTCGCGCGACGCGCGGCGCGAGGGGCGTGTCCTCGAGGCGGAGGCCGAGGTCGCAGATGCGGACGTCCTGCAGCTCCTCGTCGGAGAGCGACGCCCACCAGGGCCGGCGGCGGGAGCTGGCGCGCCTCAAGGCTCCGCGCTCTCGATGCGGAAGCGCGGCAGCGAGAGCCGCGTGCTGCCGCACTCCGGGCAGCGGCCCGGTCGCGTGAAGCGATGGCGTCCCGGGAAGGCGAATCCGCACGCGAGACAGCAGGACTCTTCCAGCACGAGCCTCTCGCCTCGCCGCTTCGCCGAGCGCTCGAGGTGCTCGAGGTGCCACGCGACGTCGCGCTCCGGGATGCCCACGCGCTTCGAGAGGTCGCGGGCCGTGGCGAAGCCTTCGCGCAGGGCCAGGTGGATCTGCTCGCGCGTCGTGCCACTCACGGCGCGCCAGCCTGCCGGACGCCCCGCGCGAGTGCGGCGGCTCCCGCGATGACGGCGCACCAGCCCGCGAGGCTGGCCAGCGCGCCCGAGACGCCGAGCGCGTCGCCGAGCGACCCGGTGAGCCAGGGCACCGCGGCGCCGCCGGCCGCCGCCGCCCCCGCGGCGAGCCCGGCCGCGAGTCCCCGCGCGTCCGGCACGCGCTGCCCGACGAGCGCGATCATCAGCGGGTAGACACAGCCGAGCGCCATGCCCGTCGCGAGGAACGTCGCCTCGACGACCCCGATGCGCAGGGACACGCCGCCGAGCAGCGCGGCGGCCCCGAGCGCACCGGCCGCGCAGATCGTGCGCGTGCCGAGCGCGACCGGCAGCGCGAGCACGCCGAGGCGGCCCGCCAGGAGGCCCAGCCAGAAGGCGCTGATGGCGCTGCCGCCGCGCGTCTCGGGCAGTCCGTGCGCGCCCGCATAGGGAACCGCGAACATGGTGAGCGAGGTCTCTACGCCGACGTAGGCGAAGCCGACCGCCGCGAAGGGGAGCACCGCGCACGCGACCGCGCTCGAGGCGCTCGTCGAATCGACACCTGATTGTGTCATGTCACTCTCGCGCCGCACGGGGTCCGGAAACGCGACGAGGAGGGCCCAGGCCGCGAGGGCGAGGTGCGCGGCGCCGAGGGCGTGGAACGAGGCGACGAAGCCCCCGCGCGCGTCGAGCCAGACGGCGAGCAGCGGACCCGACATCGCCCCGAGCGTCGCCGCGGCGTGGACGAGGGACATCGGCCGCGCCGCGCGCTCGCGATAGCGCTCCGCGACCGACGCGTTGATCAGCGTGTCGTACGCGCCGATACCGAGACCTGTCGCGGCCACGTGCAGGAGCCAGCGGGCGAACGGCATCTCCGCGCGCACGGAGAGCAGCGCCGCGGCCGCGATGCCGAGCGAGGCGACGAACAGCGGGCGCCTGCGCAGGCGGTCGAAGAGCGGACCGGCGCCGACGACGCCCACGCCGAGACCGGCGGACAGCGCCGAGGCCAGCAGGCCCGAGCGCGAGAGATCGAGGGAGAGGGCCCGCGCGAGCTCCGCCTGGTGAACGCCCGGAAGCACCAGCACCACGCCGAAGGCCAGGAAGGAGGCGAAGAAGAAGGGGAGCAAGCGGGAGACGATAGCGGGGTGGAGAGGAGCAGACGCGGGTCCGGATCCAGCTCGAGCGAATCGGGCCTCATGCTCTGAGCTTCGCTCGGCTCCGCCTCGCTGCGCGCCCGGCTTCGCCGGGCTTGCTTCAGAGCATTCCCAGCTCGAGCTTCGCGGCCTCGGACATCATCGCGGGCGACCAGGGAGGATCCCAGACGAGATCGAGGCTGACCGAGGTGACGCCCTCGACGGCGCGCGTCTTCGACTCCACCTCGGGAGGCAGCTCCTCGGCCGCCGGACACATCGGCGAGGTGAGCGTCATGCGAATCTGCGCCGCGCCCTGCGCATCGACGCTGACCTTGTAGACGAGCCCGAGCTCGTAGATGTCCACGGGAATCTCGGGATCGAAGACGGTCTTCAGCTGCTCGACGATGCGCAGGCCCACGTCGCGCATCGACTCCGGCGCATCGACGATGCGCGCCTCGGCGCGGCTCTCTGCCGCCGGGCTCGGGGTCTCGCCCTGCATGCTCACTCCGTGCTCACCTCCGACCGGCCCTCGAGCGCCGCCTGCAACGCGTGCCAGCACAACGTCGCGCACTTGACGCGCAGCGGGAACTCGCGGACGCCCGAGAACACCGCGAGCTTTCCGAGCCCTCCGACCGGCGCCTCGCGCGTCGGGTCCGAGGTGACGAGCTGACGGAACTCCTCGAAGAGCTTCTCGACCTCTGCGCTGGAGCGGCCCTTCACGGCCTCGGTCATCAGCGAGGCCGACGCGGTCGAGATCGCGCAGCCCCGGCCCTCGAAGCCCACCGCCTCGATGCGATCGTCGGCAACGCGCGCCTGCACCACGACGTGGTCGCCGCACAGCGGATTGTGTCCCTCGGCGCGCCGGTTGGCGCCGGGCACCGGCCCGCGGTTCCGCGGGCTCCGGTTGTGATCGAGGATCACGGACTGGTAGAGCTCGCGCAGCTCGGACATCACGCGAAGACCTCGCGCACGCGCGCGAGAGCGCGCACGAGCTGATCGACGTCGGCGCGCGTGTTGTAGAGCGCGAGCGACGCGCGCACCATCGCGGGCACGCCGAAGCGGTCCATCAGGGGCTGCGCGCAGTGGTGTCCCGCGCGCACCGCCACGCCCTCGGAATCGAGGATCGTGCCGACGTCGTGCGGGTGCACGCCTTCGACTTCGAACGCGAAGACGGCGGCCTTGTGAGGCGCGCGGCCGAAGAGCCGCAGGCCCGGCACGCGCTCCAGCGCGTCGGTCGCGTAGGCGAGCAGCTCCTGCTCGTAGCGCTCCACGTTCTGCATGCCGATCGCCTCGAGGTAGTCGATCGCCGCGCCGAGTCCCACGGCGCCGGAGATGTCCGGCGTGCCGGCCTCGAAGCGCGTCGGCACCCCCGCGTAGAGGGTCTTCTCGAAGCGCACCGACGCGATCATGCCGCCGCCGCCGTAGAGCGGCGGCATTCCCGCGAGGCGTTCGGCGCGACCCCAGAGCACGCCGACGCCGGTCGGGCCGAAGAGCTTGTGTCCGCTGAAGGCGTAGAAGTCGCAGCCGAGCGCGCCCACGTCCACGCGCTGGTGCGGCACCGCCTGCGCGCCGTCGACGAGCAGCGCGGCGCCCCGGCTGCGGCAGAGCGCGGCGATCTCTGCGATCGGGTTGATGGTGCCGAGCACGTTCGAGACGTGCGCGACCGCCACGAGCTTCGTGCGCGCGCCGAGCAGCGCCTCGAAGGCGTCGAGCGGCAGCGCGCCGCGGTCGTCGATGGGCGCCACGCGCAGCCGCGCGCCCCTACGCTCGCACAGCATCTGCCAGGGGACGATGTTCGAGTGGTGCTCCATCTCGGTGAGCAGCACCTCGTCGCCCGGCCCGAGCACGGTGTCGCCGAAGCTGCGCGCCACGAGGTTGATCGCCTCGGTGGTGTTGCGGACGAAGACGATCTCGCGCGGATCCCTCGCGCCGAGGAAGTGGGCCACCTTCGCGCGCGCGTCCTCGAGCGCGCGCGTCGAGCGCAGCGAGAGCTCGTGGACGCCCCGGTGGACGTTGGCGTAGTCGCGCTGGTAGAGCTCCGCGATCGCATCGATCACGCACTGCGGCTTCTGGGCGCTGGCCGCGCTGTCGAGGAAGGCGAGCGGCTTGCCGTGCACCGTCCGGGACAGGATCGGGAAGTCCTTGCGGATGCGCTGGACGTCGAAGCTCATGCGAGCGCTCCTTCGCGCGCAAAGGAGAGCCGCCCCTGCACGACGTCGCCGAGCGCATCGGCGAGCGCGGGAGCCGGCAGCGCGCGCAGGATCTCCTCCGCGAAGGCGCGCGTCAGCAGCTCGCGCGCCGCGGACGCCGAGAGCCCGCGCGAGCGCAGGTAGAAGAAGGCCTCGGGATCGAGCTGGCCGACGCTCGAGCCGTGGCTGCACTTCACGTCGTCGGCGTGGATCTCGAGCTGCGGCTTGGTATCCATCTCGGCGCCCGTGCCGAGCAGCAGGTTGGGGTTCGACTGCCGGGCCGAGGTCTTCTGCGCGTCGGGGCGCACGATGATGCGGCCGCGGAAGACGCCGCGCGCCTCTCCGCCGAGGATGCCCTTGTAGGTCTCCTGGCTGGTGCAGCGCGGCACGGCGTGGTCGACGAGGGTGTGGTTGTCCACGACCTGGCGGCCGCCGGCGACGAAGAGTCCGCTCATGCGGCACTCGGCTCCCTCCCCGGCGAGCAGCACGCTGGCGTCGTTGCGCAGCAGCGAGCCGCCGAGGCAGAAGCTGTGCGCCGAGAAGCGGCTGCCCCTCTCCTGGTTCACCGCGAGGTTCGAGACGTGGAAGCGGTGGTCCGGCTCGCGCTGGATCAGCACGAGGTCGACCGCCGCGCCGGCGCCGACCTCGACCTCCGTCACGGCGTTCGTGAAGCCGCTGGCATTGCCGACGCTCACGTGATCCTGGATCAGCGTGAGCCGGCTCCCCGGCTCGGCCAGCACCAGCACGCGCGGGTGCACGACGGCGGGCCCCGGCCCGGGCGCCGAGACGAACACGACGTGGATCGGCTGCTCGGCGCCTGCGCCGCGCGGGACGTGAAGCAGGGCGCCATCGTCGAGGAACGCGGTGGCGAGCGCGGCGAAGGGGTGACGCTTCGGCTCGACGCCGCGGGCGAGCTGCGCGGGCAGGCGCTGCGGATCGCTGCGCCGCAGCGCCGCGAGACTCGCGACGCGGGTCCCGCACTGGAGCTGCGTGGCGGCCGAGAGCTCCGGCGCGAAGCGTCCGTTCACGAACACGTAGACGCTGCACGCGAAGACCGGGAAGGCGTGGTGCTCGAGGTCCTCGCGGGCGACGGGGCGCGCGGGCGGCCCCGCCAGCGCGAAGGGCACCTTCGCGAGCGGCGTCACATTCGTGTAGCGCCATTCCTCGAGCCGGGTGTGCGGGAGGCCCTGCTCGCGGAATGCGTCGAGCGCCTGAGTGCGCCTGCGGGCGAGCCAGGCGGGCTCGCGCGGGAGCGTGGCGGTGAACGCGCCGTGCAGCGCGAGGAAGTGGTCGCGCGCGGCATCGAGGGCGCTCATCGCGCGCCCGCCCCCTGCTCGAGCCAGCCGTAGCCCTTCGCCTCGAGCTCGAGCGCCAGATCCTTGCCGCCCGAGCGGGCGATGCGTCCGCCGGCGAGCACGTGCACGACGTCCGGCACGATGTAGTCGAGCAGCCGCTGGTAGTGCGTGATCACGATCATGGCGCGCTCGGGGCTGCGCAGGGCGTTCACCCCGCCGGACACCACGCGCAGCGCGTCGATGTCGAGCCCGGAGTCGGTCTCGTCGAGCACGGCCAGGCGCGGCTCGAGGATCGCCATCTGGAGGATCTCGTTGCGCTTCTTCTCGCCGCCGGAGAACCCCTCGTTGACGCTGCGCTGCATCAGCTTCTCGTCCATCTGGACGAGCTTCATCTTCTCGCGCGCGAGGGAGAGGAACTCCATGGCGTCGAGCTCCGGTTCGCCGCGGTGCTTGCGGACCGCGTTCAGCGCGGCCTTGAGGAAGTACAGGTTGGCCACGCCGGGGATCTCGACGGGGTACTGGAAGGCCAGGAAGATGCCCTCGCGGGCCCGCTCCTCCGGCGAGAGGGTCGTGAGGTCGCGGCCGTACCAGAGCACCTCGCCCTGCGTGACGCGCACCGAGGGGCGCCCCGCGAGCACGTTGGCGAGCGTGCTCTTCCCGGAGCCGTTCGGTCCCATCACCGCATGGACCTCGCCGGGGCGCACGACGAGATCGACGCCGCGCAGGATCGGCGCGTCGCCAGCCGTGGCGTGGACGCCCCGCAGCTCGAGCATCGCGTCCGCCATGCTCAGCCCACCGAGCCTTCCAGCGAGAGCCCGAGCAGGTTCTGCGCCTCCACCGCGAACTCCATGGGCAGCTCGCGCAGCACCTCCTTGCAGAAGCCGTTCACGATCATCGACACGGCATCCTCCTCCGAGAGCCCGCGCTGCCGGCAGTAGAAGAGCTGGTCCTCGCCGATCTTCGAGGTGGTCGCCTCGTGCTCGACGGTGGCGCTCGCGTTCTTCACTTCGATGTACGGGAACGTGTGGGCGCCGCACTCGTGGCCGAGCAGCAGAGAATCACAGCGCGAGTGGTTGCGCGCGTTCTCGGCCTTCGGGCCGATGCGCACGAGGCCGCGGTAAGACTGCTGGCCGTGTCCCGCCGAGATGCCCTTCGAGACGATCGTGCTGCGGGTGTTGCGGCCGATGTGGATCATCTTCGTGCCGGTGTCCGCCTGCTGATAGTTGTTGGTCATCGCGACCGAGTAGAACTCGCCCACGGAATCGTCGCCCTGGAGGATGCAGGAGGGATACTTCCAGGTGATCGCCGAGCCGGTCTCGACCTGCGTCCACGAGATCCGGGAGCGCCGCCCGCGGCAGGCACCCCGCTTGGTCACGAAGTTGTAGATCCCGCCGACGCCGTTCTTGTCGCCCGGGTACCAGTTCTGGACGGTCGAGTACTTGATGCTGGCGTCGTCGAGCGCCACGAGCTCGACGACCGCCGCGTGGAGCTGGTTCTCGTCGCGCATCGGAGCGGTGCAGCCCTCGAGGTAGCTGACCGAGGCGCGCTCGTCGGCGATCAGCAGCGTGCGCTCGAACTGCCCGGTGCCCGCGGCGTTGATGCGGAAATAGGTGGAGAGCTCCATCGGACAGCGCACGCCCTTCGGCACGTAGGCGAACGAGCCGTCGGTGAAGACCGCCGAGTTCAGCGCCGCGAAGAAGTTGTCGGAGTACGGCACCACCGAGCCGAGGTACTCGCGCACCAGCTCGGGGCAGCGCTTCACGCCCTCGGAGAACGAGCAGAAGACGATGCCCTGCCGCTCGAGCTCCTGCTTGAAGGTGGTAGCGACGGAGACGCTGTCGAAGACGGCGTCCACCGCGACGCCCTGCAGGCGCTTCTGCTCCGAGAGGGGGATGCCGAGGCGCTCGTAGGTGCGCAGCAGCTCCGGATCCACCTGGTCGAGGCTCTCGAGCTTGCGGGGCTTCGGCGCCGCGTAGTAGACGATCTTCTGATAGTCGATCTTCGGGTACGCGACGTGGGCCCAGGTCGGCTCGCGTTCCTCGGCGAGCAGCTCGAGGAAGCGGCGCAGCGCCTTGAGCCGCCACTCGAGCAGCCAATCCGGCTCCTCCTTCTTCCGGGAGATCAGGCGCACGATCTCCTCGGAGAGTCCGGGCGGAACCCGGTCCTCCTCGATGTCCGTGACGAAGCCGTACTGGTACTCGCGCTTCGCGAGCTGCTCGACGGTCGGGTTGCTGGATTCGGCCATGAATGCTCCGGAGCGTCAGGACGCGGAGGTATCGAGGTTTCGGGTGTCGACCCCGAGGCTCGCGAGCGGCACGATGTTCGAGCGCGGCGGCGAGACGAGGTCGGCCAGGGTGATGCGCGAGAGCGCTCCCTGGACCACGCGGCTGATGCGCTGCCAGGGCTCGCGCACGTGGCAGCGCGGCTCCTGAGAGCACGCCCCCGGGTGCTGGGCGCACTCGGTGAGCGCGATCGGCCCTTCGAGCGCGGCGATCATCTCGGGGACGGTGATGCTGGCCGGCGGCCGGGCGAGCCCGTAGCCGCCCTTCGCGCCGCGGTGCGAGACGAGCAGGCCCGCGCGGGCGAGCGCCTTGAGCACCTTGCTCACGACCGGCAGCGGCAGGCGCGTGCGCGCCGCGACCTCGCGGGCGTTGTGCGGCGAACCCTCCGCGCACTCGGCGAGATGGGCCATCAGCACGATGCCGTAGTCGGTGATGCGGCTCAGTCGGATCATCGGAATCCTCCGCCCCCGTCGGTCCGGGCACGAAGAGGGCCCGAGAATATCGGACCAATCTGGTCCTGTAAAATGAGGACCTGGCCGGTCCTGATTGTCTCGCGCCTCCAGATTTTCCCTTGCCAGGACGATGAGTTGCCTTCGCGAGACGCCCGCCGCCTTCCTACTCTCCGGGGCGCCGCGCCGACGCTGCTTCCGGGGCCCCTCCCAATGTCCTCCGCGACGAGCCGACCCGAGGTCCTGCGCCGCGACCTGCGCGCGATGACGGCCGACGGCGTGTTCTTCAGCATCATGGTCGGGCTCGGCGAGACCTACGTCCCGGCCTTCGCGCTCGCGCTCGGCCACGGCCCGGCCGCCTCGGGCCTGATGGGGACGCTGCCGCTGCTCGCGGGCGCGTGCCTCCAGCTCGTGACGCCGCATGGTGTCGTGCGGCTGCGCTCCTATCGGCGCTGGGTGGTCCACTGCGCGCGCCTCCAGGCGCTGTGCCTCCTGCCGCTCGCCGCGAGCGCGCTGGCCGGCCGGGGTCCGCTGCTGTGGCTGCTGGCGGTCGCGAGCGCCTACTGGGGCTTCAGCATGGCGACCGGCCCGGCGTGGAACGCCTGGGCGACTCGGCTGGTTCCGGTCCGGCTGCGCGCGCGCTTCTTCGCGCACCGCTCGCGCAGCGCGCAGGCGGCCCTGCTGCTGGCGCTGCTCTTCAGCGGCGCGCTGCTCGAGGCGGGCCGCCGGCGCGGCCTCGAGCTGGAGGCGTTCGCGGCCCTCTTCGCGCTGGCGGCCGGCGCGCGCCTCATCTCCGCGCATTTCCTGTCGAGCCAGAGCGAGAGACAGGGCGCCGTGGACGATCACCGCGCGCTGCCCCTCGGCGCGATCCGCGCGAGCCTGCGCAGCCGGGGCTCGACCCGCGTGCTGGCCTACCTGCTGGCGATGCAGGTGGCCGCGCAGATCGCCGCGCCGTTCTTCACGCCCTACATGCTCGGACCGCTCGATCTCAGCTACGAGCGCTTCACCGCCCTGATCGCCGCCTCGTTCCTCGCGCGGATCGCGATCCTCCCCGGCCTCGGGCGCCTCGCGCAGCACCGCGGCAGCCGCTTCATCCTGGTCGCGGGCGCGATCGGCATCGTTCCCCTGCCGCCCCTGTGGCTCGTGTCGCACGACTTCGCGTACCTGCTGGCGCTGCAGCTCGTGTCCGGCTGCGCCTGGGCCGCCGTCGAGTACGCATCGCTGCTCTCGTTCTTCGAGGGCATCGACGAGCGCGACCGCGCCAGCGTGCTCTCGTTCTTCAACCTGGCCAACGCGTCCGCCCTCGCCGCCGGCTCCGTGCTCGGCGGATCCCTGCTGCGCGGCCTCGGCGCGGGCGAGCACGCCTACGCGTGGCTCTTCGCCGTCTCGAGCCTGGCGCGACTCGCCACGCTGCTTCTGCTGCGCGGCGCGCCGGCCGGGCACGGCCTGCCGCGCGGCCTCGAGCTGCGAACCGTGGCCGTGCGCCCCGCGAGCGGAGGCGTCCAGCGACCGGTGCTCGCGCCGGGAGGCCGAGGCGAGCCCGAGCCGGCAGAGGAGACCGCGGGCCGGACTCGCCCCTAGTCCCCGGACTCGCGCTCTTCCAGCAGCGCGCGCAGCAAGCGGACCGTCCGCTCCTCGAGGGCGAGCAGGCGCCGGCGCAGGTGCAGCGCCACCTGCACGCCGGGCGCGTTCACGCCGAGGACGCGCATCAGCTCGGCGGCGACGCGAAGCTCGTCGGCCTCCTCGAGCGGAAGCTCTTCGCCCTCGAAGAGCCCCGCCGCGCGCAGCTCGTCGAGCAGCTCGCGATCGCACTCGAGCTGCAGGATCAGCTCTTCGACACGGATGCGCGTCGATGTCATCGGAACAGGTCCTTGCGCAGGTCGCGGTCCTCGTGCGGCGCCAGCAGCTCGTCGAGGCGGCGCTGCGCGGACTCGTCGAGCCCGCGCGGCACGCGGATCTCGATGTCGACGTAGAGATCGCCCGCCATGCCCGTCTCCGGATCCCGCGCGCCCTTGCCGCGCAGGCGCAGCTTGCGGCCGCTGTCGGTCCCGGGCGGCACCGAGACCGTGGCGCGCCCGTCGGGCAGCGGCACCTCGACCTTCGCGCCGAGCACCGCCTCGCGGACGCTGATCGGCACGCGCACGTGCAGGTCGTCGCCCTCGCGCACGAACACGGGGTGGGGGCGCACGCGGATGCGCACCCAGAGATCGCCCGGCGGCCCGCCGCCCATGCCGGGCGCGCCGCGCCCGGGAATGCGGATGCGGCCGCCGTCGCGCACGCCGGGCGGGATGCGCACGTTGAGGGTCTCCGTCGCGACGGTCCCGCCGGGACCCTCGCGCGCGAAGGCGAGGCTCTTCGTGCCACCGCGCAGCGCGTCGAGGAACTCGAGCTCGAGGCTCGCCGCGACGTCGGCCCCGCGCATGCGAAAGCCGGCCTGCTCTCCACGGCCGCCGAAGAAGCGCCCGAGCAGATCGTCGAGATCGCCGAACTCGAAGCCCTCGGCGCCCGGCGGCGCGCCGGCCCCGGCGCGGCCGAAGCGCGCCTCGAAGCGCTCGCGCGCCTCCCGCGCGCGCTTGGCGTCGAAGCCCGCCTCGAGCGAGACCTCGCCGAACTCGTCGTAGGCGCGCCGCTTCTCCGGGTCCGAGAGCACGTCGTAGGCGCGCGAGATCTCCTTGAAGCGCTCCTCGGCCGACTTGTCGCTCGGGTTCACGTCCGGGTGGTAGCGCCGGGCGAGCTTGCGGTACGCGCTGCGCAGGGCATCGGCATCGGCGTCGCGAGGGACGCCCAGGATCTCGTAGAGGTCGCGCGCCGCAGGATCCGCCATCGAGGCTCAGGGCTCCGTCATCCGCCTCGGGTCGACGATGGCATCGAACTCGGCCGCCGTCACGCGCCCGGACGCGAGCGCCGCCTCGCGCAGCGTCGTCCCCTCGCGGTGGGCGCGCTGTGCGATCTCCGCCGCGGCGTCGTAGCCGATGCGCGGGGCGAGCGCGGTGACGAGCATCAGGCTGCGCTCCAGGTGCGCGCGGATCCGCTCGCGGTCGGGCTCGAGCCCCTCGATGCAGTGGCGGCGGAAGCTCGCACAGGCGTCCGCGAGCAGGGCCGTCGACTCCAGCAGGCCCCGCGCCAGGAGCGGCCGCCCCGTATTCAGCTCGAAGCTCCCCAGACGGCCGGCGAGCGCGACGCTCACGTCGTTCCCCATCACCTGCATGCAGACGAGGAGCAGCGCCTCGCACTGGGTCGGATTGACCTTGCCCGGCATGATCGAGGAGCCGGGCTCGTTGGCGGGCACGCGCAGCTCGCCGATGCCTCCGCGCGGACCCGACGCGAGCCAGCGCACGTCGTCGGCGAGCTTCGCGAGCGCGACGGCGAGCGCCTTCTCCGCGCCGTGGAACGCGACGAGCGCGTCGTGCGCCGCGATGGCTGCGAACTTGTTGGGCGCGCCGACGAACGGCAGCCCGGTGCGCTCGGCGAGCAGGCGCGCACAGCGCGCGCCGAACTCCGGGTGGGCGTTCTGTCCCGTCCCCACCGCCGTCCCGCCGAGCGCGAGCTCGTAGACGTCGGAGAGCGCCGCCTCCAGCGCGCGCGCGGCGCGAGCGAGCTGCGCGGCATAGCCGGAGAACTCCTGGCCGAGCGTCAGCGGCGTCGCGTCCTGCAGGTGCGTGCGCCCGAGTTTCACCACGTCGGACCAGGCGCGCGACTTCGCCTCGAGCGATCCGCGCAGGTCCGCCAGCGCGGGCAGCAGGCGGCCGCGCACCTGCTCGGCCACCGCCACGTGGATCGCGGTGGGGATCACGTCGTTCGAGGATTGACAGCGGTTCACGTCGTCGTTGGGATGGACCGGCCGCTTGGAGCCGAGCTCGCCCCCCGCCAGCTCGATGGCGCGGTTCGCGATCACCTCGTTGGCGTTCATGTTCGTCTGGGTGCCGCTCCCGCTCTGCCAGAGCGACAGGGGGAAGTGCGCGTCGAGGTCCCCGGCGGCGACCTCCTCGGCGGCCCGCGCGATCCACGCCGCCTTTTCGGGAGCGAGCAGGCCGAGCTCCGCGTTGACGCGCGCGGCCGCGAGCTTGACGAGGCCCAGCGCGCGCAGGAACGGCCGCGGCCAGCGCTGCTGGCCGATCGCGAAGTGCTCGAGCGCGCGCTGCGTCTGGGCTCCCCAGTAGCGGTCGGCCGGGACCTCGACGGCGCCGAGCGAGTCGCGTTCGATGCGCATGGACGGTGTGGCGCCCATGCGCTCTACCCGGTCGCTGCGGCGGAGCTCTCCTCGACCGGCTCGCGCTCGAGCTTCTCGAAGAGCGCGCGCAGTGCGTCCTCGCCGAGGGTCTCGGTGACGAGCAGCTGCTCGGCTCCCTTCTCGAGCACGGCGCGGTTGCGCTCGAGGAGGCGCCGGGCCCGGCCGAAGGCGCCGTCGATCAGCGCGCGCACGGCCATGTCGACGTTGCGCGCCGTCTCCTCGCTGTAATCGCGGCGGGCGGGTCCCGCGAACCCCGGGAGCAGCGCGCTCGGCTCCTGCTCGAGCGCCACGTGGCCCAGCTCCGGCACCATCGCGTAGCGCGTCACCATGGAGCGGGCGATGTCTGTCGCGCGGGCCAGGTCGTCGGCCGCGCCCGTCGAGAGGTGGCCGAAGACGAGGTGCTCGGCCGCGCGACCGCCGAGCAGCACGACGAGCTTCCGCTCGAGCTCGTCGCGCGTCATCAGGAAGCGGTCCTCGGTCGGGCGCTGAAGCGTGTAGCCGAGCGCCCCGATGCCGCGCGGGATGATCGAGACCTT
>Ga0335070_10006599_pt1 | contig 13645 bp, 10 predicted proteins | sample Lox_Sample_13_FD_206722 | JGI IMG/M metagenome (GOLD analysis project Ga0335070, IMG submission 206722) | Soil microbial communities from Loxahatchee National Wildlife Refuge, Florida, United States - Lox_Sample_1.3 | ecosystem: Environmental > Terrestrial > Soil > Wetlands | place: USA...
CTTTACGCTTGGCCACCTGCTCGCGCAACCACCGGAACCAGGCCTCCAACCCCTGTCCCGTGCGGCAGGAGATCTCGAAGATTGTGAGGTCGCCGTTGAGCTGCAGCGCCCTCTCCCGCATGAGCTTCACGTCGCAGTCCACGTACGGGAGCAGATCGACCTTGTTAACGAGGAGCACGGTTGAGGTCTGGAACATGAGGGGGTACTTGAGGGGCTTGTCATCGCCCTCGGCAACGCTGAGGATCATCACCTTCATATCCTCGCCGAGGTTGAACTCCGCGGGGCAGACGAGGTTACCCACATTCTCCACCACCAACAGATCCAGGCTCTCCAGGTCGAGGGGCTCCAGGGCGGACTTGATCATGTTCCCGTCCAAATGACAGGCGCCCCCGGTATTGAGCTGGACCACCTGGGCCCCCTTCTGGCTGATCCTGTCGGCATCATAGGTGGACTGGATGTCCCCTTCGATGACCCCGATCCTGACCTGGCCGCGGAGACCGTCGATGGTCCGCTCCAGGAGCGATGTCTTCCCGGCGCCGGGGCCGCTCATGAGGTTGATGACAAAGAGGCCGGCATCCCGGAACACCTTGCGGTTCTCCTCCGCCAGCCGCTGGTTCGCTTCCAGAATGTTCCGAACAACCGGGACGGTTCGCACTCCTTCCTCCTCTTCGTTCTGTACCTACTCCGCTTCCAGGCTCTGGATGTTCAGCTCCCGTCCGCTCAACACCTCCACTCGCCGGCTTCGGCACGACGGACAGACAAAAAGCAGATGCTCCACGGAGAACTCCTTGCCGCAATCCTCGCAGCGGCAAGTCACCGCAACCCGCTCGATCTGAAGCTCGGCCCCCTCGACGATCGTGCCCTGGGCGATGAGCTCAAAACAGAAGCGGAGGGATTCCGGCACCACGGAACTGAGCTCGCCCACCTTGAGGGCGACGGAGACGACCCGGCGTACTCGGTGGGTCTCACCCTCCTGAAGGATGATATCCAGGAGGCTCTGAGCGATGGCCATCTCGTGCATGATTGACGAACCACACTCGGTGAGCGAGGGATAGAGGTAGGTGGGCACCGCGGCCGGTCACGAGGATCACCGCTTCTACGTGCGTTTGTCCTTGCCGCCCCCCAGCTTCTCCACGATCTTGCCGATGTAGCGTTGGTTCTCCTCCCAGGAGGCTGGCACCTTTCGCATCATGTTCAGTTTCATTACCAGAAAGTTCAACCTCTTCAGTTGCCTGTACTTCTCTCCCTCGTCGGTGATCCGGCCGAGCATCTGTTCTGTCGTCAAGATCTCTTTTTTTAACTCCAACTCCGGCGGGAGGCAATCGGCGTTCTTCAAGACCTTGTAGGCCAGCCGGAGATCCTCCGGGACGTGACTGTCGTCGTCGAGCTGCAAGGGTTTGCCGTGGCCTGGCAGGTTGTCAAACTCCCCCCGACGTTGGGCTTCGAGGATTCGCTCCTCCGCAATGCGCCCCAAAACGGCAAACACGTTCTTGCTGGACATTCCCACAACCCTCCACGACGACGGGCAGAAAAACGGCGCGATCGATCAAGATCTAACCCGCATTATGCACTAGCCACCTGCTGCGACCATGGATATGGCCGTCCTGCCGGGCGTCCTCGGGCCTCGAACCTTGCGACGTACTGAACAAGTACGCCTCGGGTCCCAGCCCCTGTGGTTGGCCGGTGGCACCGCCATCTCCACGATCTCGCGACGTCGTCTCGTGCATAATGCGGGTTAAGAGTGCAGCTTGCCGGGGCGCTTGTCAAGTAGGTGATTGCGGGAGCCGCGGGTCAGGTCACCCCGTCATAGAGCTTCTTGGTTACGAAGAGCTCCACGAGATCTCGATCCAGCTTTCCTGCCTCCGCCTCGCGGACGAGGATCTCGAGGGCCTGCTCGGTCGGCATGGCGCCGCGGTAGGGACGATCGGTGGCGGTGAGGGCGTCGTAGACATCCGCCAACCCCAGGATGCGAGCCTGGATCATGATGTCCGGGGCCTTGAGTCCCAGTGGGTATCCCGACCCGTCGAGCTTCTCGTGGTGAGCAGCGGCGATAAGAGGGATACGCTCGAGGTCTTTGGCGAAGGGGATCTTATTGATGATGTTGAGGGTGTGAAGCACATGGCCCCTGATCTCCTCGTACTCCTCGGAGGTGAGATTGCCCTCGCGCACGGAGAGGTGGTGCGCCTCCTCCTCGGTAAGGTAGGGCCGGATCTGGCCCCGGGCGTCACGGAAGGTTTTCCTGTGGATTTGTTGGACCCGTTCAAGCTGCTCGGTCTTGATCCACTTGGCCCGATTAATCTGCCGGATGATCTCGAGATCCTGGTCCGCCTCCTCGAGACCCCTCTCCACCGCACCAGCGGGGTTCTGCGGCGCTCCCCCCGCCTGGCTCCCGTTGAGCTGAGCCTCGTAAAGGATCGCCAGTTTGATCATCTCGAACCGGCTGGCGATGAGCTCCATTGCCGCTGGGGTGAGCCGGTCCACCTTCTCCAGCACCTCCTCGCGGACCCCGATCTTGCCGATGTCGTGAAGCCAGGCGGCGTAGTTGAGCTCTTCCAACTCCTTGTCGCTGAAGGACACATGAGCGAGGGGTCCGTTTGTTTCCTCGTTCACCGCCCGGGCGAGGCGCAGGCAGTAGGTGGCCACCCGACGGGAGTGGCCGGCCGTGTGGGGGCTCCGGGCGTCGATGGCTGACGCCGAGTACCGCACCAAGGCGGCAAAGACCTCGTGAATGGCGGTAATCAGCCGGGCGTTCTGGATGGCTACCGCTGCCTGAGAGGCGAGGGATGCAACCAGGTCAACGTGATCGCTGTCAAACACCGTCACATTTCCCTCCTCGTCGAGAGCGTTGATGAGCTGAAGGACCCCGATGATCTCGTTGTCGTGGTTGCCAATGGGCAGGACCAGCATGGAGCGACAACGGTAGTCGTTCCGTTCGTCGAAGACCGGATTGAAGCGGTACTCCGCCTCGGCGGGAAGCTGGTACACGTCGGTGATGTTTAGGGTCTCGCCGGTGACGGCCACATACCCAGCGATGCTTGTCTTGTCAAGGGGGATAGGATAGGGCCGAAAGGCCCCGGTGAGGGCTGTCCTCCGCGCGGTCAGCGTGTCGTTCTGTGCCACCTGGAACCGGAGCTGGTTGCCCGTCTTGAAGTAGAGACTCCCGGCGTCGGCCCGGGTGAAGCGGCGGACCTCCCGAACCAGTAGCTCCAGGAGGGTCGGCAGGTGGGTCTCGCTGCTGAGGGCGATGCCGATCTGATTCAACCGCCTGATGAGATCCTTGAGCTTCTCGGCCAACGCCGTCGTCCCTTCTCGTGCGGTTCAACCCGCTCGTCGCCGCTCTGAGCGACACGGAATTAGGGTGCCTGTCTCGCGCACGTCGTAGCCACCCAGGGCAATGACCTGGTTCTTGAACTCCTCGGAGGAAATAATGCGAAGCAAGGTTTGTACCAGGGGACCATCGAAGTGCACGGCGGGGATCACGAGATCGTACCGCTCGGTGATCACAGGCAAGAAATCGAGACCCAGCGCCCGGGCCGCCGCGTAGATCCCCATCCCGGCGTCGGCGGCTCCGCTGAGGACGTCTACCGCCACCGCCATGTGGGTATACTCCTCTTTTTCATAACCGCTAATGCTCCGGGGATCAACTCCGAGCTGCTTCAACTGCCAGTCGAGGAGGATGCGAGTCCCCGATCCGGCCTGGCGGTTGACAAAGGAGAGATCCGGACGGATGATTTCCGCCAGGCCCTTGATGCCTTTGGGATTCCCCCGGGGGATGATGAGCCCCTGCTCCCGGTAGACCAGGTTCACGAGCCTTACCTCCACGCCCGGGAGGTAGCGCCGGATGTAGGAGGTGTTGTAGTCGCCGGTTTCAGTGTCGAGGAGGTGCGAGCCGGCAAGGTGGGCACTGCCCTTGCGCAGCGCGAGGAGACCTCCCAGACTCCCCACGTTGGTGGAGGCGATGGCCATCTCTGCATCGTATTTCTTCAGAAGGTTGGCAATGACATCGAGAGTGATGTCGTGACTGCCCACCACCACCAGGGTCCGTTCTACCCCCTTCCGCGAGGTGAGAAGGGTCACCCGCTGCGGCTTCTCCTCCGTTACCCCCTCCACAGTGTCGGGAATCCTCAGGAACCCGGCCGCCTTGGTGAGCGAGGTGATGGAGCCCGCGCCCCGCGGGAGGGGCGTGGCGATGATCCGCTCCCCCACCCTGCCGAGGTTCACCCTGATGAACTCCTCCACTCCGAGCTTGGAGGGCACCGTCTGGGAGGGGTAGGCTTCCACCTGCTCGGGCTCTGGCTCAGGCAGCCCCTGCATTCTCAAGAGGAGCGGCCGCACGAACTGCTCCAGGCTTATGACCGCCGAGACCGGATACCCGGGATTGCCCACCACCGGCTTCCCGCCGATTTCCCCGAGGGCGGTCGGCTTGCCCGGCATGATCGCCACCCCGTGGACCAGGAGCTCCCCGAGCTCCTCGATCAGGTCGGCGGTGTGGTCTTCCGAGCCGGCGGAGGATCCCGCATTCACGATGACCACGTGGTAGTCGCTCGCCGTGGCTTCACGGAGCACCTGCCGCAAGACCTCGGGTCGATCGGGGACGATGGAGTGCCGGTCGCAGATGGCTCCCCATTGGCGGATGAGGTTCACCAGCACCCAGGAGTTAAACTCCACAACCGCACCGGCCGGCAGCGCGTCGGCGCCCCGAAGCGATTCCGCCTCCACGAGTTCGTCGCCGGTGGGGATGACGAGCACCCGGGGCCGGCGCTTCACCTTCACATCCACGACACCGGCTCCAAGGAGCGCTCCCAGCTCATACGGCGTGATCAAGTGGTTCTGCGGGAGTAGGAGCTCGGTGGCCACCATGTCCTCGCCGACCTTGCGCACATGCTCCCAGGGAAAGGCGGCGGCCTGGATCTCCATGGTCGCCTCGTCGATCTGGTGCAGGTGCTCGACCATGATCACGGCGTCGGTACCCGGCGGGAGCGCCTGCCCCGTATTCACCCAGTGGGCGTTACGCCCTATGGTGAGCCGCCGCGGGCTCTCGGGAGTGGAACCGAAGGTCGCCGCCGCCGCCACCGCAATGCCGTCCATAGCGGCCGCATGAAAGGTGGGAACGGAGAAGCGCGCGAAGACCGGAGCCGCGGTGACGCGCCCGGAAGCCTCCAGGGTCGGGACGGTCTCGCCGGAGAGCATTCGTTCCAGATCCCAGCGGCGGAGAAAGATATCCCTCGCCTCCGAGAGCGTCTTCATCTTGAGATAGATCCGTCGCGCCATAAGAGAAAGGCCTAAATCTTCAAGACCTCGACGAGTTCGCCCGCGTAAATGCCTTCCGTGTGTCGATCGATACGGACGAGCCCGTCCGCCCGAACCAGGGTGGAGATGAGCCCCGACTCACCGAGAATGGGTTCCGCCACCAACCCCTCGCCTTGCCGCCAAAGCCTCACCCGAATGAAGTCCTCCCGTCCTTGCTTCGAGGCCACGTTGCGGCTGAGGCGTGCCCTGAGGGGCCATGGGTCGCCGAGGGAGGGAGGAATCCCGCGCAAATGATCCATGAAGGGGCGCACCAGCACGTGGAAGACGACCATCGCCGAGGCCACATGTCCCGGAAGCCCCCAAAAGGCGCGATCCCCCATGCGTACGAGGATGGTCGGCTTGCCGGGGCTGATGGCAACGCCGTGGACCAGAACCTCGGTATCGGGGAAGGAGCCGAGCACCTGCAGGGTGAGGTCCCGGGTGCCCACCGACGACCCCCCTGAAATGAGGCAGATATCCGCCTTCTTCAGCGCCTGCTCACACGCGGCCCGGAGTGATTCGAACTCGTCGGGGATCACCCCGAGCTGCCACGGCTCGCCCCCGCCCTCCTCCACCAGCGCCGCCAAGCTGTGAGAGTTGATGTCCCGGAGCTGGGCGGGGCCGGGCTCCCGCTCCGCCGGGACGATCTCGTCGCCGGAGCTCACCACGGCCACCCGGGGCCGACGGCTCCCCTTAACCTTCGTTCGCCCGAGCCCGGCGAGGAGCCCAATCTCCTGGGCCCGCAGCCTCCGACCGGGGGGGAGGACCTCTTTTCCGGCACGGACGTCGTCCCCCCGCCCGATCACATTCTCCAGGGGAGCGACGCTCCGGCTGATCGCCACACTCCTCCGGTCGAGTTCCTCGGTGTACTCCACCATCACCACGCTGTCGGCGCCCGCCGGAAGCATGCCGCCGGTGGGAATCCGTGCCGCCTCACCGGAACCGACTTCAAAGGGCGGAACGTCCCCCATGTCCACCTCACCCACCACCGCCAGTAACGCCGGCTGACTTTCCGAGGCGCCGAAGCTGTCCCGGGCCCGCACCGCATACCCGTCCACCGTGGCCCTCGCAAAGCTCGGCAGATCTTCGTCGGCAATGATCGGCTCACCCAGGATCCGGTTGTACGCCCGATCTAGAGGGATCTCTTCGAGACCCACGGGGGCGAAGCGGCGATAGTCGCCCCAAACCTGCTCACGGGTCTTTACCTCGAAGAATTGGAGCTTCACCGACAGCGGCACCTCTTCTTTCATGTTTCTCGAGCACGGCATCTTAGCACGGGGCCACCGGTCGAACAACCGTTTTCCTCAAGACCATGGCCGGGAAACCGGCTGCGGCGAGCGTTCCGGCTCGCTTCCGGCCAAGCGATCGGGCGGCGACCCTGAGGAGAGCTCGAACGGCCTTCCTTCTCGGTTATTCTCTACTTGACAGGTAGACTTTTGTGGTTATCATACGTCCAACGACGGGTGATGACATACAGGAGGTGGACATATGGAGACTGAGAAGGATCGGCAAATTGAGAGTGGCTGGGCTGGCCCTGGCATCGAGATATGGCCTGACGATCATGCGGAGTGGGTAATGCGTCATCGAAACGCGAAGAGAGTTCTAGAGACGAGCATACCCGAGATTGCCTCGAGCCCGGTGGGCGGTCAGGGATACCATAACGGCTGAAAATCCGGTACCATGGTTAAGAAATTTAAGCCCCGCTCCGATGAGCGGGGCTTTTTTTGCCGGCTGTCGAATCTGGCGGCGACTCGCTCCCCCGGTGTAAAGGCGGAGGAGACGGCGCCGGTGGTTGGTGCTGAACATGCACTGGATGGGTTTTCAACGAAGACCGAAACAGCACAAGGCGCGCGGTGCCCTTGGCCTATTTCTGCGTGCATTCGACGCAGATCCCTTCCTCGTTGAGGCAGCCATCGCAGTGCGCCCGTCGGCACAGCCGACATTCCTGGATCAGAACGACATCATCTTTCTCACTCGTGGTGCCGCATGCTACGCAGGCGAATTCTCCAGCCATGGGGATACCTCCTTTGCTCGCGGACGGCCGCGTACAGAGGCCCCGTTGCGGAGAGAGGCCTTAGACCTGGCTCCTTGACAGCCTCGGTACCTCTTTGTTACCGTCCCGGGGGTAAAAGTCGTCATGTTCGAGGGTGGTTGCCGTCACCCGTGAGAAGATTCTAACCTCGGTGGCAAGGTGTGGCCACCGATTGCAGGAACGAGCAATGGCAACGCGACAATCCTCTGAGACCGAAATGATCATCCCCTCTGACGTCCAAGCGCAGCTCAGGGCTGTCCTGGATCAGCTTCCCCATCCGGTGCCCCTTTACCTCTTCACCAGGGACGGCACCAACGATGTGTACAACGAGGCGGCCAGGCAGGTGATCCGGGCCTTCGCCGATCTGAGCCGGAACGTCCAGCTCAAGGAGTATGGGCTCTCCCACAAGCTGGCCGAGCAGTGGAAGATCACCCTGTCCCCTACCATCCTCTTTGATCCGGAGCGCTGCCACATTCGCTTCCTTGGAGCGCCCATCGGCGAGGAGGGGCGAACGTTCCTGGAGGCGGTGGTTCTCATCGGTCTCAGGAAGAGCAACCTGAGCGCTCAGTCCCTCAAGCTGATCAAGAAAATCGACTCGCCGCGACAGGTACGGCTCTTCTCGAGCCCGACCTGCCCCTACTGCCCGCAGCAGGCGATGAACGCCATCAAGGCGGCGGTGGAAAGGCCCGACGTCGTCTCCCTGGAGCTTATCGACATTCAGGCCAACCCGAAGCTCGCCGACGCCTACTCCGCCCATAGCGTCCCCCAGACATTCGCCAATGATGTCCTGATCGCCCAGGGGGCCCAGCCGGAGGAGCTCTTCATCCTCTCCCTCGAGAAGATGGCGGAGCAGACCATCTTCATTCCCGAGATCGATGCCGAGGTGGTGGAGACGGATCTCGTCATCGTCGGCGGCGGCCCGGCCGGGCTCACCGCCGGCATTTATGCGGTTCGGAGCGGTCTGAAGACCGCCGTCGTTGAGCGGGACGCCCTCGGCGGGCAAGTGACGACCACTCCCATTGTCGAAAACTACCCCGGTTTCACTCACGTGGGCGGCAAGGCCCTGGTGGACCTCCTCGTCAGCCATGCCCTGGAGTACGTCCAGATCTTCCAGGGCGAAGAGGTCGTTGATGTTCAGCGCGGCGAACAGCTCACCGTGGCTACCACGAGGAGGCGTTTCCTCACCAAGGCGGTGCTCCTCGCCACCGGCGCGACCCACAAGCGCCTCGGCGTTCCCGGCGAGTCTCGATTTGCCGGCCGCGGCGTCACCTACTGCAGCACCTGTGACGGGCCCCTGTTCAAAGGGAAGAAGGTGATCATGGTGGGCGGAGGAAACAGCGCCGTCACGGAGGCCCTCTATCTTCACAATATCGCCGTGGAGGTCACCCTGGTACACCGCCGCGACACCTTGCGGGCCCAGGAACACCTTATCAACTACCTCTTCAATGCCAAAATCCCCATCCTCTGGAACACAGAAGTCGTTGAGATCCGCGGCGACGAGCGCGTGAGAGAAGTCGTCCTGGTCAACAACAAGACCAGGGAGAGCTGGACCGTCCCGATGGACGGCGTCTTTGTCGCCGTCGGCTACGAGCCGGCCGTGAGCCTTGCCAAAAAGCTCGGGATGGAGCTCACCGCAGACGGGTTCATCAAGCGGGATGCCCACCACCGCAGCACTGTTCCCGGGATCTACTCCGCTGGCGACGTAGAGGGCGGTTACAAGCAGATCGTCACCGCCGTCGGTCAGGGGGCCGAGGCGGCGCTCAGCATCTACGAAGACCTCATGAACCCCTACTGGCTCAAGAAGGACGCGGCCGCCGCGAGTTGAGACCGCGGCGCACTCACCACAGGTAGCTGAAAAAAGCTTACAGCTTCTCCCTTCATTCTCCTCACCTTCATCCGCGCGCCATCGCCATAGCGGCTGAGGCGCGCCGGCGACTCTCCCCCTCCCGCGGGGAGAGGAAACTTCCTCTTGAGGTTGTGGGCCAGCGTGTCGAGGGGGAAAATTTTCGCGACTCTTCAATTCCCTCGCCACCCGCCGCGCAGATTGCCGTGACCACGCCGAGGCGTGGCCTTGCCCCTTGCCCACCACATCTCCTGCTCTCCATTGACCTCCCTTGCCGCGGGGCGTAGGGATTGACTCATCTGCCCTAGGGGTTATGCTTTTCATATCTTGTTGAATAGCCGAAGTTTCATGTGTCTTCGGCGCAATTCCCTTCCCTTCGTTCCCGATCTGCGGGAGGTGAGCGCTCATGCCCCTCAGGGAAATCGAACGGTTCAGCATCTCCTACCTCCAAGTGCTCGACGAGAAGGGCAACCTGGATACCGATCTCGAACCCAAGCTAAGCGCGAACGAGCTCCTTCGCGTCTATCGCGCCATGTTCCTCGCACGAGAAGCAGACCAGCGCATGCTCAAGCTCCAGCGCCAGGGGCGACTGGGAACCTTTGCTCCCTGCACCGGGCAGGAGGCGGCCGTCTGTGGTCCCACCCTCGCCATGAGCCCAAGGGACTGGTTTGTTGGGGCCTTCCGCGAATTTGGGGGCCGGCTCATGCGCGGCGAGTCTCTTGCCCAGGCCCTCATCTACTACAACGGCTACGAAGAGGGGAACAGCCTTCCCGCCTCCGCCAGGACGCTCCCGGTCGCCATCCCCGTAGGCTCTCAGATCCCGCATGCGGTCGGGATCGCATACGCCGTAAAGTACCGCGGCGAGAAGGATACGGCCGTGGTGACATTCTTCGGCGATGGGGCAACCTCGGAGGGGGACTTCCACGAAGCCCTTAACTTCGCCTCGGTGTGGCAGGCTCCCGTTGTCTTCATCTGCCAGAACAATCACTGGGCCATCTCCGTCCCCCGGGGCAGGCAGAGCCATTCCCGCACCCTCGCCCAGAAGGCCATCGCTTACGACATGCCCGGCGTGCAGGTTGACGGGAACGATGTGCTCGCCATGTACCGGGCGACGAGAGAGGCCCTCGATCGGGCCTATGCGGGAAAGGGACCGACCTTCATCGAGGCGGTCACCTACCGCCTCATGATGCACACCACCGCGGACGATCCGAACAAGTACCGGGCCGAGGACGAGGTGAAGGCCTGGTGGGAGCGAGACCCGCTCGTTCGCTTCCGGCGCTACCTCGAGGGCAAGGGACTTTGGAACGAGACGATGCAGGCGGCCTTCGAGGAAGAGGTCAGAAACGAGGTCGAGGCCGCGGTGAAGGACTTGGAAGGCCGGGCCGGGTTCAAGCCCGACGCCCCCTTTGATTATGTCTTTGGAACGCGCCACCCGGTCATCGAGGAAGAGCGGGCCGAGTTTCTCGCGGCACTAGAAAAGAGGAAGGAGGCCGGGCATGGCTAAGCTCAACATGGTGCAGGCCCTGAATCTGGCCCTGGATCAGGAGATGAAACGGGACGACCGGGTCCTCCTCCTTGGCGAGGACGTGGGGGTAGACGGCGGGGTCTTCCGCGTCACCGACGGCCTCCATGGGAAGTACGGCGGCAGCCGCGTAATCGATACTCCTCTCGCCGAGGCGGCGATCCTCGGGAGCGCCATCGGCATGGCCCTGGCCGGTCTGCGGCCGGTGGCGGAGATTCAATTCTCCGGGTTTTCTCATCTCATCGCGGCCCAGCTCGAGTGCCACGCCTCGAGGTATCGTTCCCGGAGCCAGGGGATATGGAACGTCCCTCTTGTGGTCCGCATGCCCTACGGCGGCGGGGTGAGAGCCCTGGAGCACCACTCGGAGAGCCGCGAGGCGACCTTCGCCCATTTTCCCGGCGTCAAGGTGGTGATCCCGTCCTCCCCGAGAAACGCCCGCGCTCTCGTTGTTGCCGCCATACGTGACCCCGACCCGGTGATCTTCATGGAACCGATCCGCTCCTACCGTGCCTTCCGGGAAGATGTCCCCGACGAGGAGGAGGTCATGGAGATCGGCAAGGCCCAGGTAATTCGAGAAGGGAAGGATCTCACTTTGATCGCGTGGGGTGCCATGATGCGGCCGACGCTCGAGGCGGCGACTGAGGTTCAGGCCTCACGTGGCGCAGCGGTCGAGGTCATCGATCTCCTCACCATCTCTCCCCTGGACGTGAGCACCATCGCCGGCTCGGTCGCCAAGACCGGCCGCTGCGTGGTCGTCCAGGAGGCGCCGAGGTCATTCGGCGTCGCCTCGGAAATCATCGCCCTCATCAACGACAGGACTCTCCTGGCGCTCGAGGCGCCGGTCAGGCGGGTCACCAACTATGACGTAGTCACCCCGTATTTTGGGAGGGAGTCCCTGTACCTCCCGGACGCTGAACGAATTCGGGAGGCCGTCGAGGAAACCCTGGATTACTGACGTGGGTTGCTGAAAAACCCGCGTTTCGAGGAGACAGACAATGCGGACGTTGACCTATAAAGGCAAGGAGATCAAGGTCGATGACGAGGGCTACCTCATTGACTGGCATGACTGGAACGAAGAGGTTGCCTGCGCCCTTACCCAGACCGTCGAGGATGTGGAGGAATGCGATCTTACGGAGGACCGGATGGAGATCCTCAGGTTCATGCGCGACTACTACAAGCGCTACGAGGCCTTCCCGGTTGTCCGCTCTGTGTGCAAGAGGGTCGCTCAGCCGACAGAATGTCTCTACGAACGGTTCATCGACCCGATCAAGGCGTGGAAGATCGCAGGCCTCCCCAAACCGATGACGGACGTGTTCTCCTACATCCAGCACGAGATAAGCTGACGGCGCCGGCGGCCTCGTGGGATGCGGCTTCTCCCTCGACAGGCTCGGGGACCTGAGCTGCGTCGAAGGGCCGCCACGATTGGGTGGTTCTTGGGCAGGGAGGTCTGCTTTGCAAAGGCGCATAGTCGCGCCATCGATAATAGAGAAGGGGGCCGGGTCTCCAGGCGAGCTTGTGGCGGAAAGCTTGGGGGGCTTTTCTGTCGGCGAAGGAAGGTAGAGGCTCCAGATGCGCTTTGCGTCGCAGACCACCCTGCCTCCGGCGCCGGCGGCCTCGTGGGATGCGGCTTCCAGCCGCGATGGCATTGGGCGATAGGGAGTTTTTCTGGGGGAGGGACTGTGTTCGACTTCAGACTACCGGATCTCGGCGAAGGAATTCACGAAGGCGAAATCATCAAGTGGCACGTCCAAGTGGGAGACCTGGTGAAGGCGGACGATCCCCTGGTTGACGTGGAAACAGACAAGGCCGCGGTCACCATCCCCTCGCCGGTCGGCGGGAGGATCGTCCGCCTCGGGGGCAACGTGGGGGACATGGTCACTGTCGGCGCGGTAATCGCCGTGATCGATGAAACGGCGACGGAGGCGCGGGGCGCGGCGCCCGAGGCCGAGGCACCGAAGCCCATGGTCGCCGAGGCTTTCCCCGGGAAGCCCGCCGCGCGGCCCGTGCCCGCAGCGCCGGCGACGAGGCACCTCGCCCGGGAGCTGGACGTGGACCTGAGCTTGGTGAGCCCCACCGGGCCGGGCGGCAGGGTCACGGCGGAGGATGTGCGGCGGTTTGCCGCAGGGAGGCCGGCCCCGGGCTCTCCGCCCGAGCCGGTGCGGCCGGCTCCGCCGCAGCCGCCTGCTGAGGCAGAGCGGCCCGAGATCGAAGCTCCGGCCCGGGCCGCTACCGCTATTCCGTATCTGGACTTGGCACCCCTCCCCGACTTCGCGCAGTGGGGGCCGGTGGATCGGCAGCCGCTGCGATCCATTCGCCGGAAGGTGGCCTACAAGATGGTCACCTCCAAGATCCTGGTGCCTCACGTGGCCCACATGGACGAGGCCGACGTCACCCTCCTCGAAGAGTTCCGACACCGTGAGAACGAGCGCCGCCGCGGGCAGATCGGAGCGCATCTCACCCTGCTCGCCTTTGTCATCAAGGCGGTAACCGCGGGTCTCAGAGCCACCCCGGCGTTGAACGCCAGCCTGGACCCCTTCAAGGACGAGATCATCTACAAGCGGTATTACAACATCGGCATTGCCGTAGACACCGGGAAGGGTCTGGTGGTCCCGGTTATCCGGGATACGGATCGCAAGAGCATCGTCGCCATCTCCTCGGCTATCGAGGACCTGGCCCAGCGTGCCAGGGAGGGAACCGTCGAGGTTGGGGACCTCCAGGGCGGGACCTTCACCATCACCAACGTGGGCCCCATCGGCGGCACCGCGCTGATTCCGGCCGTGAACTACCCCGAGGTGGCCATTCTCGGCATGGGCAGGGTGCAGGAGAAGCCTGTGGTGAGAGACGGGCAGATCGTCATTCGCAAGATGCTTCCCCTTACCCTCTCCTTCGACCACCGCGTTGCCGACGGCGCGGATGCGGCGAGATTCGTGAGCGAGATGGTGCGGGAGCTTTCGGACCC
>Ga0335070_10006601_pt1 | contig 13643 bp, 13 predicted proteins | sample Lox_Sample_13_FD_206722 | JGI IMG/M metagenome (GOLD analysis project Ga0335070, IMG submission 206722) | Soil microbial communities from Loxahatchee National Wildlife Refuge, Florida, United States - Lox_Sample_1.3 | ecosystem: Environmental > Terrestrial > Soil > Wetlands | place: USA...
TTGCTATTTACTTCCAAGTACACTCGCGAACTCATCGAGATTGGATATCACGATGCAGATGAGAGGATCGATGAGATCGAAGACTTTCTTTACTCGTCGGATCGTGATGGCAGTGATGGGAAACCGCGGGTGAGGACAGCGGGAAACAAGCGACCGGGGGCTAGGGAAGCAAGCGGGGCCCCTAACTCAAACAGGCCCCGTAATTGATTTTGAAGGCGGTCAGGCGGTCGCGGCGGCGACTGGCTTGCGTGCAGTCCGCGCCGGGCGCTTCATGCGCGCTTCTGTTTTCTTAGAGTGATCGTGGCCGTTCGGCCTGGCAACGACCTCCATCAGTGCCTTCTGTGCGTCAACGTAACTCTTCACTGCTTCGCGCGTTAGTTCACCCAGGGGGAGAAGAGGCAACGGCTGCATGAGATCCAATGTTTTTGTTGCCGTTTTCACGCTGGAGTTCATCTGCTCGCCCACCACGTCAACGAGCTTCTTTTGGGCATCGACGAGAGAATCCGTGGCCTGGCGCGCGATGTCGTTGAGGTCGGTCTTCTTCATCTTCTTCGCGCCGTTGGTGCGCTTGCCGCCAGTTGCATTGGAAGCTTCTTCGGCAACGATTTCGAGAAATTCCTTTTGGGTTTTGACGAACGTGTCCATGCTTTCGCGGGCGAGATCGAGGAGGTTTTCGGGTTGGTACGGCTTGCCTGATTTCGTCGCATCGATCCAGCCATGTGTTTGCTTGCCGGCGATTTTCAGGAATTGCTCCTGCATTTCGATGAAGCTATCAAGGCTGCGGCGGAGGAGATCGACCGCGGCCATGCGGCGCGGACAATCGCCGATCCGTTCTTTCACACCCGTCGTGAGGATTTTGTTCTGTTGCTTGCCCAGGTCGAGAAGAATATTCTGGCCCTCAAGGAAGTTGTCCAGCCCTTCGGAGGCGACCTCACTGAGGATTGCGGTGGGAGAATGATGGGGATCCGAAAGTTGTTGGCGCAGGATGTGCATGACGTTGGCGTTTTGCCGTACCGCCAGGTCGAGGAGAATCCGCTGTGAGGCGAAGAACGTTCGCACCCCCTGCTGCGCCCAACCGGAAATAAAAGAAACTATGGAGGGCTCGTGGGAATGAAGTGCTTCACGTTTGCTGGCCACTGGCATACCGTACCTCCGCTGTGCTGCATTGCAGCAATAATGAAACTATACGAAATAAAGGAAGTTGTGTCAATATATAAGGTTGGGTTGTGCGTGGCAACATAGGCTGGTACGGGCCATGAAAACTTCCGAAGTGCTGATCAAGAAATACGGAAATCGCCGCTTGTACGACACGGCGGGGAGCCGGTACGTCAACCTGGACGATCTGGCGGCGCTAGTTCGAGAAGGCAAAGATGTGAAAGTGGTCGATGCCAAAAGCGGGCGCGACCTGACGCGGGTCGTCCTGACACAGATCATCACGGAAGACGCAAAAGACAAGCCGACCGGGTTGCCGTTGGAACTGCTTCGCCAGCTCATTATTGCTTCGGACGAAGTGCGGCAGGAGTTTCTGATGTGGTATCTGAAGTCGGCATTCGATACCTACCAGAGAGTGCAGGACGCGGTGCAACACCGGCTCACGGAAGTGCACTCGGCGATCCTTTCTCCCGTGGATATCATGAGGCGGTTTCTGGGGACGGTGGCGCCAGCGTCAGCACAGAACGGTGGAGAGAATGAGGTCGATGCATTGCGCCGGCGGGTGGCGGAACTTGAATCACGGCTCCAAGGGCCTGCCCCCTCGCCGCCCAAACGCCACTCGCGCAACAAGCACTAGACAGATCCTCCCTACCCCCCGGCAATATGTTCTCGCTTTGCCATAAGGCTTGACCGCACAGGACCGAACGATATAATCCTTCGGGCTGGCATACGTCCCTTGCGCGCTCGTTCGGCACAGGCGCACATCTGGAATCAACTTGCAGCACAAGCGGAAAAGGATCCCAAAGCATCTTTCGCCACCTGACGCGGGCGTGCGCGCATCTCGAGAGCGAATGGACGCCGATACCTCCTTGTGGACGGAGGTGCTGATTGGCGCGGAAATCCTCATGCTGCATGCTTCGCCCATTTACTACGGCATGGGCGTGGCGCGCGGCGATGGTTCGGGTGTCATTCTTATTCCGGGCCTTCTGGGGAGCGATCTTCATCTCATGGAGTTGAATGCGTGGCTGCGGCGCATTGGGTATCGGCCGTACTTTTCCGGTATCGGATTGAATGCCGAGTGTCCCAATCTGCTGATTCAGCGGCGCCTGAATCAGACAATCGACAAAGCGCTGCAAGAAACGAAGCGCAGGGTTCACCTCATTGGCCATAGCCTGGGAGGCGTGATCGCGCGCTCGATCGCGGGACAGCGCCCGAAAGATGTGACGTCGGTGATCACACTGGCATCGCCTATTCGTGGGACGGTTGTGAATCGAGCCGTTCTTCGCGCAGCGGAAGCAGTTCGCCTTCGCATCCTTCAGGAACACGGCGATGGAGTCCTGCCCAGTTGTTATACGGGGCGATGCACTTGCGACTTTCTAAATTCGCTGCGGCGAAGAGTCCCGGCTGCGATGGGACAGACTGCCGTCTATACGCGGCATGATGGAATCCTTGATTGGCGGTTTTGCATGACCATGGATCCCGAGGTCGACGTCGAGGTCTCCGGCACTCATATCGGGATGACATTTAATCCCGGTGTGTACGCGGTGGTCGCAGAGCGATTGGCAAGAACGCATTCTTCGCGATAAGCGAAGGTGGGTCCCCCCTTTAGTTTCGAAGGCCCAATTCATAGCCGTGTTCGCAGTCGAAAGGTATCACTGCGCGGCATCGAGACGGGGACTATAGTATGGACGGCTTTTCTACGCGATGCTGGACACGTTCCCCATTTCCGCAGGATTGGGGCAAGTCACGCCCGAATCGCTGCGCTCCATTCTTAAGAACTTCTTTCCGAAAGACGCTACTGCCGAGCAAAAGATCCGCACGATCGAAGCGGCGTTGAACAGTCCGGGCGGCAAAGCCATTCGTGAAACGATGGCACTCTGGATCGTCGACGATATCATTCCAGTCAATTCACTCGTTCCCGAAAGCTACCTGAAATGGCGGTCGCCAGTCCGCGACGCGATGGTGTTCGTTGTGACGCGGCTTTCGCCGTCGCGGCTTGCTCCAAAGTTGCTGGAGCAGATCGAGCTTCCTCCCGACACAGCGCCGGAAGAGCGCCTGCTGCGGCTGATTGCGAAGGTGCCGGGACTGCAAAAGTTGGGACAGGTGATCGCCCGCAACCAGCATCTTCGCCCCGCCCTGCGAAGAGCGCTCTCGCGATTGGAGAACGGAATTCGCGATGTGAGTACGGAAGAGATCCATAACGTCATTCGCCGGAATCTTGGCGGGCGAATGGAGAAGCTCGCGGTCGAGATTGCGCCTGGCATTCTCTCCGAGGCCAGCGTGAGCGCGGTGGTGCGCTTTACGTGGCAAAACCCGGAGACGGGTCGGAGAGAAAGGGGCGTATTCAAGGTGCTTAAGCCGCATATCCCGGAGTATTTCGCCGAGGATATGGATTACCTGCAAGGGCTGGCAGAATATTTCGCGGGGCGGCAGCGCACCTATGGATTTCCTGCTCGCTTGATTCCGGATACATTTCGGAAGGTGCGGCGGCTCCTACGGTACGAAATCAACTTCAGGCGCGAACAAAAAACGCTGATTGAAGCGGCTGAGCTGTATCGATCTGTGCGCGGGGTCCGAATTCCACGGGTGATCCAGCCGCTGTGCACACCGGGGGTGACCGCGCTGACCGAGGAGCGGGGCACTAAGATAACGAGCGCCGTGGCGCGGCTGCCTCAACCCCGGCGACGGCAGGTTGCCGAGCAACTGATCGAAGCACTGGTTGCAGTTCCTCTCTTCGCGGCGACGCCGGACGCAATCTTTCATGGCGATCCTCACCCCGGCAATCTGCTTTATGACCAGCGGAGCGGTGAGTTGTGCATGATCGATTGGGCTCTGCGGGAGCGGCTGGGACGCGCGGATCGCAGGCATCTTACGCTATTGTTCCTGATGGTTAGCCTGCGCGATCCGATTGGGAGCACTAACGAGATCATTGGGTTGAGCCGCCAGAGAATCAAACGAAACTCGCCGCGCGCGAGAACCATACGTGAAGTCGCCCGCAAATTCGTGCAGGAGATCCCTGCTTCGAATTTCCCCAGTGCGGCTGATGCTATGCGCTTACTGGAGCGGGTTGCTCTGCAGGGAATCAGGTTTCCGGCGCCGTTGATCATGTTGTCGAAAGTCATGTTTACGCTGGAGGGAATCCTGGGAGACATGGTGGGATCGGATGCGGCGATCGGACTTGCGATTGCACGCCGGGTTGCCGGCAATTGGATAGCGAACCGGCGCGCCTATCGCTCGCCTCTGGAAACGAAAGACTGGCTCACGCTGCAGTGCAGCGCAGTGCTCTATACAGGCCGGCTGGCGGTGGGTTGGGAGGAGGCAGTGCTGAATCGGCTGCTGAGGCCGAAACGCAAAAGTGTCTCTCCACCTGCGGTTGCTGCCGGTGCGATGCATGCTGGCCAACACACTCGGGTAACAAGCTAAGCTTCCGCCGTCAGACTTCGACGGCCTTCTGTTTGCGGCTCGCCCGTTTTGTTCGAGTTGCGCCTTTCTTCTTCGGTTCGATCAGAGAAGTGATCAGTGACTTCTCGGCATCGACAAATCTTCGGACGCCTTCGCCGGTCAGGTTGGCCATCGGGAGCAATTCGGCGGGAGAGATTTTCCGCAAACCGCGCGTTGCCACATCAAGATTCACATTCATCTGCTGGCCGACTATATCGAGCAGCCTTTTTTGCACCTCGATGAATGCGCTTCCGGCATCGCGCGCCAACTGCACGATCTCTTTTTGTTTTGTGGGCTTTCCCTCGTGCTCGGTTTTCCCGCGCGTTGCTTTGGTGGTCTCCTGCGTCACTACGTCGAGGAAATTCTTTTGCGCGCGCGCGAACGTCTCCACGCCTTCGCGGGCGAATTCGACGAGTTGCTTCGAACGAGAACTCTTTGCTCTTTCTGGTTGCAGGAACTGGAGCGTCTGTTTGCTGGTGGTCGTCAGCAGGTCCTGCTGCATCTTGATCAGGGTGTCGACGCCGCGACGCACCAGATCGGTCATCGCTACCGCTGGCGTAGAAACCCCAATGCGTTCTTTGAGGCCGTTGAGGATGATGTCGTTTTCTTGTTTTGTGAGATCAAGAAGGGCTCGATGCGCTTCCACTAAATTCGAGGTTCCCTCGACCGCGAGTTCGGTCAAAAGAGCCAGCGGGGAATGCTCGCCGTCGGACCTAGGGTGGGCTGGCATAGATTGCCTCCAATGCTGCAACGCAGCATGACCATACTCTAAGCCTTCTGATCGCGCCCGTCAAGACGATTGATCGAGGTTTGGCTCTGGACTTTTCGCATGGTGAGAGCTAAGTTCGCTTGTTCCTCGGGAACCTATCGTGAACAATCTTCCAGAAGTCGAGTCGGCAAAAGCTTTAATGACGGAGGCCATGTCGTGGTCGGTGATGAAATGGTTGCGCGAAAAGAAGCGAGTCCGAAGGACAGCTGACAATGCGAATGCCATCCTCGACAAATTGAGCGAGTCGACGAAGGCTCAATGGAATGAGGACTTGAGAGCTGCCTATGAAAAGCTTGCGCAGGCGGATGAGCTGCCCGCGACAAACAGGCGCGGGAAACAAATTTCATCCACGGCCGACCACCAGGTGGTGGCGCTGGCCAAGCGGCTAAAAGACGCGGATGACACGGCAAAACGTGCCAGAATGGATGCGGAAAAAACATTCGACGACGCCGAGCGACAGCTCAGTACCAGTCTTGCCCGAGAGGGATGCCGGAAAGCCATCTACGGCTGGGATCTGCACGAGAAAGCAATTCGCAAGGCGGAGACTGCCTGCCATTGATTCCTTCCTAAACATGGACCTCCCCGATTTCTCCTAAGCGCGTGGTCTGCAGTCTTCTCCTAAGAACGCTTTTCGCGAATTGCGCGTCGCTCTGCTGCGTCTCCGATTTCTACGAGTCTTCTAGATCATCCCCGCCAGCAGCACGAATTTAGCAAGATTGTGACCTTTCGGTGACAAGTCCACTCGTGCGCGGAGGTTAACGTGTGCGCAGCTTGATTCTGCGGTTGAACCGAGAGCATGCCAGATCTTGAAGCAAAAGGTGCGGAGCGCGTGGCGCAGTTTGGGGACATCTCTCTGCATTTCGAAAAGATGGAGCTTTGCCGCGCCGGACAGTTGGTGGAAATTACCGCGCGTGAATTCAGAGTGCTGAAATTCCTGATTTCGAGGCCCGAGGTGGTTGTATCACGCCGCAGGCTCATCAGTGCCGCATTTCCGAAGCGCAAGCGAGCCAACTTCAGGACTGTCGACAATTGCATCGCCCGATTGCGGCAGAAGATCGAGGACGATCCCGGCCACCCCGTTCTGATACGCACCGTTCATGGGGTGGGGTACAAGTTTGTTCCGCAGGATCATACGTTGCAGTTTTCCTGATGAATATTGCGGAGGAGGGGTGACAGCAGTGAATCTAAGCCGAATTTCAATGCAGTTATTGACCCTGGGAATATTGCTTGCTGGTGCGGGGTCAGCATATGGAATCCCAGCGTTCGCGCGGAAGTATGGGCTGCCTTGCTCCGCCTGTCATGAAGCTTGGCCCATGCTTAACAACTTTGGACAGACCTTCAAGGACAACGGCTATCAGTTAGGCAACGATCGCGATGCACCAATTTATCAGGACCCCGGATACTGGCCGATCATGTTTCGGACCACGCCGTTGTGGCATCGCGAAAGCAATAATCGCCAAGCGATCGATAAGGTGCCCGGCGATCCCAGCAGCGGTCTGGTCGAGTCGAGCGTGACGACCTCTGGATTCGACGAGGGCGGAATCGACGCAATAACCGCCGGCACACTCTACAACAACATCTCCTTTTTCATTCAGCCGTTTTTTGGCAACAACAATGTCACCCTCGCGCAGGCGTGGGCTCGCTTCGACAACGTGTTGGGGTCGCACTGGCTGAATGTCAAGATGGGCAGGTTCGAACTTGATGAACCAATCTCCCAGGAGCGCATGCTGACGCTCAACAATACCGGCGGTCTCTACTACAACTACTTTTTCACACCGCAAGGCGATGACAATTTTTTCCAGGGCATCGGGTTCCCGCAACTCGGCGTGGAGGTGTTGGGTCGGTCGGATGACGATTCGACCCGCTACTCGGTTGCAGTTGTGACCAACAGCAATGGTCAATCGGGCTTGCCATCGAGCAATCGGTATGACCTGTACGCCAACTTCAATCAGTCATTCGAAGCTCCCTGGTTCGGCCGGCAGCAGGTCGGCGTCTACGGGTTTTTCGGGGAGTCGCCAACATATTTTCTGACCAGTAATGGCAATCCGATTCCCGGAACTGGGCAGGGGAATCGCGGCTTCTATCGTATGGGCGCGTACGGGCACTGGTATGTGAACAAGCTGGATTTCTACACCTTCTACCTGCACGGACAGGACAATGTGTTTCTTGGCAATTCGGTGGGGTCCAATCATCCGGAGCTACTGCCGGCGGGCGCGGTTTCCCCGAGGTGGAATGGCGGCTTCGTCGAAGGGCACTATAACCCCACGCCGCGATGGATCGTGTTGGGGAAATACGAGCTGACGCGTATGTCCCGGCAGGCGAATCCGGGGATTCGCGACAACGCGGGGAATCTCGATACATGGACGGTCGGGTACCGATGGTATCCGATCATGAGTCCGCGAGCGGGCTTGGCGTGGACGCAGGAATTCTCGCGCGTTACGAATGCGGGAGCGGCACCGCTCTCCGGACGCGACGACAGCCGGAGCAGCTTTCTGATGGGATTCGATTTCGATTTCTGATGCGGAGGGGCTGTGCGCAGAACATTCAAGTTCGAGGCTGTAATATTTGCCTCCTTATTATTATGTAGCGGGGCCGGCATTGCGCAAGAGAGTCACGTCGGCAATCTGACCGGCAACGCGAGGCGCGGCAAAGCTCTCTACCAGCGCTACTGCATTTTCTGCCATGGACCGCAAGGGGATGGGCAAGGCGAGAGCGCGCCGTATCTTGATCCGAAGCCGCGCGACTTTACCAAGGCCGTGTTCAAGTGCCGCTCCACTCCCAGCGGCACATTGCCTCTTGACAGCGACCTCTATAACACGATCAGCCGCGGGGTTCACGCAAGCGGAATGCCTTCGTGGAAGCCGCTTTTGAAACAGGAGCGTACTGACCTGGTGGCGTACATAAAAACATTTTCTCCGTTGTTCACGGAGGAGAAGCCGGGGATGCCGATTGTGATTCCTCCTGAGCCGCCTGACACGGCGGAGAGCATTCAGCGCGGTGCCGGACTTTTCCAAAGCATGAACTGCTGGTCATGCCACGGCAAGGATGGTCGAGGGCACGGGCCCTCCGCCGCCACGTTGACGGACAGCAAGGGCTATCCGATCACGCCGTTCGACTTTACCAGTGGCTCGCGTTTCAAATGCGGGGAGACGAATCAGGATATGTTTCGCGATCTTGAAACCGGGCTCGATGGCAGTCCTATGCCTTCCTTTGCGGATGCCATGACAGCGGACCAGCGGTGGGACGTCGTACACTACATCCGCACGCTGAACTTGCACAACTCTTCAAAGAAAAACTCCAAGCTGAAGGCCGTGATGAAAGCGCAGTGAGCCGGCCTCGTTACAAATCTCACATTTAGGAAAGCAGGTCTTATATGAAGTTGAAGTCCGTATTCGTCTTGGTTGTCATCGTCGTGCTGGCTGTATGTGTCGCCTTGTTCCCACGCGGAGCGGGGGCAGCAGATGCTAATGCCTCGATCAAGGGAGTGGTGAAGTTTGAAGGCGCTGCGCCCAAACTCACGCGCATCGACATGTCGCAGGATCCAGCTTGCGCGAAGGGACACTCCTCACCGCCAACGAGTGAGGAAGTTGTGGTCGGAGGGAGCGGCGGGCTCGCGAACGTTGTTGTGTACGTCTCGGACGGGCTTACTGCGCACGACTTCCAGGTGCCTCAGCAACCGGCAGTGCTGGAACAAAAAGGATGCCAATACAAGCCGCACGTGCTGGCTCTGCAGGCCGGACAGAAGCTTGACGTGATCAATAGCGACGAGACCACTCATAATATTCATCCGATTCCGAACAACAATCGCGAATGGAATATGACGCAGCCTCATGGCATGCATCTGGAGCAGACGTTTGCTCGCGAGGAGGTCTCGATCCTGGTGAAGTGCAATGTTCACCCCTGGATGAGGGGCTACATCGCGGTCTTCAAGCATCCGTATTTCGCCGTGAGCGACAAGAATGGCGACTTCGAGCTGAAGAACCTGCCTCCTGGTACCTATACGATTACCGCGTGGCAGGAAAAGTTGGGGACGAAGACGCAGAAGGTCACGGTCGGGGCGGGTGAGGGGAAAACCGTTGAATTCTCCTTCAAATAGCAGGCTTGGTCCTGTGTCTTATCGGGGAATATATAAGGAGCAGACGCAGTTTCGGCAGATGGGGTTATTTGGAATATCCAGATTTGACCGGAATCGCATCGCTGTCGGCCCGTTGAGAATATTTGCCAAGGGCTCTTTGTGAATGTTCCCCAGCACCGGGTGGAAGAAGCACGGCCGAACGTCGCCCGACGCTTCAATGACAGTTGAGATCCAGGGCGCGTTGCAACGCGGTGCAGTAGACTCTGCCTGTTGCTGGTGTGCACGAAAGTGATGGACGATGCGCCTTAATGTGTCCGTGCTTTCAACCACAAAGCCCGATTTCAGATCTGTCTCCTGCTCATCGATGAGGCACTCGATCTCCGCTTCCAGTACGTCGATCTCAGCGGGGGTAAGAGCAACTCGGTCGGCACGGTCGGGATGCCATCCCTCCGCATGATTGAAAGCGCTGGAGGTCAGATCAGCACCGAGAAAAGAAATCGATGTCAGACGCAGCTCCTTCGCGGCGCGTACCGTCTCGCGCAGAGAAAAGTGATTTGCCTTCTGTACGGTACAGCGCGCACGGATTTCCAGGTCCGGATTGAGCGCGCGCAACGCATTGACCCCGCGAGCGATTTGTTCAAAGGCATTTGCGACGCGCCGAATGTGGTTGTGAATTGTTGGCGGGCCGTCCAGTGACACTATGACATCGTTGACGCCATCGGCGACTTCTTTCGCTTGCGACGCGAGCAGCAAACCTGCCGTGAGCAGTGTTACGCGGCATCCAATCGATCGAAACATTCGAGCCAGGAAGGACCATTTTTCGTTGAGTTGTGGCTCGCCACCGGAGAATACGGCCCAGCGGACGCCCAGCTTCCGGAATGATTCAAGGTGCGGATCGAGATCCGCAGGATCGAGTTGTCTTGTTTGGCGAATCCGCCAGATGTCGCACATCACGCAGCGGCAATTGCATTGATTGTGGGGAAAGATGACGACCACGGGCAGCGAGTGGATCCGGTGTGCCGCGGCGGCGGGATCGTTCTCTACCGCAATGGAAACTAGAGTGCTCATCTCACAGCCACCATTGGTGCTGCGTTCCGACGCTGCAAACGCACCAGGACGTGGTCTCCGAGTATGCGAAACCCGGGGCACCTTCCGAAAATTTGATCGGCTTGTTCGAAAAGCGCGATCAGGCGTGGATGGCAGACTGCCCATTCCTCCATGTAACTTGGCGGCACACAGACACCGATGCCTTGAACTGATTTCAGCTTAAATTCGGGAGCAAACGCGTTGCGTAGGACCCGTATTGATGGATAGTGCACGCGCAAGGACACTCCCTGCGCAAGGGTCGCGGTAACTCCGTTGCGGCGCAGGCGCCGGAACGCTTTGCTTCTACTTCTTTTCGTTAGATACCAAATCATCTCCCACACGCAATACGGGCCCATCCAGCACAGGATAACGTTAGCCCGCAGTTTGAGCACGCCGGAGAGATTGCGCGCCAACTGCCGGAGGTCTTCGACACAATTCAAAACGCCGAAGTTCGAGAATGCTCCATCGAATAACTGGTCCGAAGGAAGGGTGCCGATATCGTCGGCGCGGAGCACGCGGGACGTCACCATACGCTCCAGTCCGCGTTCTTCGATTCGGCGACGCGTTACTTCGATCATTTGCGGTGAAGCGTCTGAGGCGAGAACGCGAATGCCACGCTGTGCTAGAAAACACGCGTCCACCCCGGTGCCGCATCCGATTTCTAGAACTCGATCTCGAGCACGAAAAGCCTCTTCAAGTTCCTGCCAAACCGCGCTGCGCTGTGCGCGGCCTATTCTCGACGATGTGAAAGTCTCATCGTATCGGCGGGCGACGGCATCGAAGGGAGCGCGATAGACCTGTGGTTGCGCGGCCGACATCTTCACGCCTCAACTTCCGTATGCGTTGCCTGAAGTCCTGTGCGCGCTTCCAGAATTCCTGTGCGCAAATCCGATAGAGCCACGTTATCGGCGTCGGACTTGCGTTCGAGCCGGTGGAGTTCGACTGAGGTGCGCAGTAGCTTGTCGGCGAAGCGGTAATACTGCCGCGAGTGCCGATTGCGAATGCGGAATTCGCGATCCGAAGTGTCGCTCCAGATTTTGAGGCTCTCCACGCGGTTTGCGACTTCGGAGAAGTACGGCGTGCCTTTGATGGGATAGGAAACGGTCGTGAAAAAAATGTCGGGGTCGGTTTTCTTTACGTGATCGACCGTGGCTTCGATGTCCGAAAGCTCTTCGCCCTCGTAGCCCCACATGAGAAACATTCCCGTTTGAATTCCGTGCGAGCGGCAGAGAGCGACTGCATTCTGAACCTGTTCGACGGTCACGCCACGCTCCATCGCATCGAGGATGCGCTGCGAGCCGCTCTCGGAGCCAATCCAGACACGAAAGCAGCCCATTTCGGCGAGCGTTGCTACAACCTGCGGGCTCAGACGGTCGGCGCGTGAAATGCATTCGAAGGGCAGTTTCAGACCGCGTCGTTTTAGTTCGGACGCGTATTGAAACAGCCAGCCGTGGTGAATGGTGAAGACATCATCCGCCATCCATGCCATTTGAGGTTGATAGCGATCGACCAGCCATGCGAGTTCGTCGGCCACCGACGCTGGCTTTCTTCTGCGGTGCGTCTTCCCGAAAACTCCGTGACTGCACCAACGGCAATGGTAGGGGCAGCCTCTCGCCGTGATGAGCGAGACCGAACCCATGCCGTGATGTGTTCGCCAGATGTCTACGTAACGCGGGATGTCGACTGACTCTCGCGCGGGCCATGGTTGCGCGTCGATGTCTTTGATTTGCTCGCGCGGTTTGGTTCGCACGACCGATCCGTCAGGCGCGCGATAGGCAATGCCATCTACATGCGCTGAGTCTTGTACACCCGAGCGTAGCGCAGGCACCAGTTCTTCAAGAGTGACTTCGCCTTCGCCGATAACCACGACGTCGGCTCCCGCGGCGAGATACTCATCGACGTATTCCCCTGGTTCCGGCCCCCCGACAACTGTCTGCCATCCCGCTTCTTTGGCCACCCGCAGAATCTCAACCGCATTCGAACGCGTCATCAAATTTGCATAGACACCGAGAATGGATGGCGGGCCTTTTCTGAGCACATCCCATAACTCCTGCTTCGACGAAAATGTCGAGTCAAAGACCTCAGCCTTTATCCGCTTCTCGCGCAGATGCGAACAGATGTAGAGAATCCCGAGCGGCGGATAGGGCTTCATGATCTGAAGTTCTTTCGGGTCCTCGTAAAGGAAATAGCCGTGAGTGAGAAGGATGTCCATGGAGAGGATTAGCCGGCGAGAACGTTGAGAATGTCCTCAAAACTCGCGGCGTGCGGCTGCGCTTGCAGTTGAACGAGGTTTGTGTCCGGGAACTCGGCTAGCATCGTGGGACGCGGGTTTCGGCAGCTTTTTTCCAGCTCGATTACGCGTTGCCACAGGTCGTCAGGCTCGGCGTGTGGCTTCTGCTCCTTCGCGGCGTTCTTGCCGGCGCCCGAATTCCAGCAATCAACCTGCGCGTGCAGGGCGTCGTGCAAGGCGCGATAGAACTCGTTCTTATACGCACCCTGAAACATCATGGAGAGATCCTCGCTGTCGGACCAGTTCGTCTTCTCTCCGAGTTGCGCCCTTACACGATCGAAGAACTTGGTGCCGGGCAGCGGGTAGGAGACGGAGACGCCAATATCGTCGGGCCGCGTGTCGCGAACGAGCCGAATTGTCTTCTGAATGTCTTGCCAGGCTTCACCCGGATAGCCGAATTGCAGAAAGTAGCAGGCGCGAATGCCTTCGTGGCGAAGATTCTCGCGAGCTTCGGCGATCTGGTCAACTCGCGTTCCTTTGTCCATGGCGTCAAGAATTTTCTGCGAGCCAGATTCCGCCCCCATCCAGACCTCCGCGCAGCCCGCACGACGCAGCGCAGACACGTTCTCCGGGGTCATGAGATCCACCCGCGATTGCATCTTGAATGGAATCGAGGCGTCAAGATTCTCTACGGCAGATGCGAGTTCGCGAAGCCACTTGGGGCGCAATCCAAAAATGTCATCGGCGAACCAGAGGTGGTCAGCACCGAACTCATATTTAAGCTGACGCACCTCGGCGGCTACCAGTGCGGCGGCGCGAACCGAAAACGAGTCGCCATAGATAGGCTTCGCACACCAGTTGCAGCGGTATGGGCACCCTCGGCTGGCAAC
>Ga0335070_10006602_pt1 | contig 13643 bp, 10 predicted proteins | sample Lox_Sample_13_FD_206722 | JGI IMG/M metagenome (GOLD analysis project Ga0335070, IMG submission 206722) | Soil microbial communities from Loxahatchee National Wildlife Refuge, Florida, United States - Lox_Sample_1.3 | ecosystem: Environmental > Terrestrial > Soil > Wetlands | place: USA...
AGCGCTAACCGTTGATTGTGGCGCGCCTGCCTCCTAAAACGCAATTCGAAAGATAACTGATACGGTGACCAAAGTCAGTGACCGCCCGGCGTTCAGGCCCTCCCCGCTGGCCGCCGAGGCCGGCCTCGCCCGCCCAACGAACACAGCGCGCAACCCTCGTGCGGAAATGGAACGCGGGGGGTCAAGAGAATTCGCCCCGCGGGTTGACGCCGCCGCGCCGGTAGTGCTCTAGTTCTCTCTGCCTTTGGCTGCGCCCGTGAATCCAAGGAGGTATAGCCATGGTCCGCCAGGAGATCCTGCAACGATTCCCCGAGCTGTTTGGGGACAAGACAGTGAACGGCCGCGAGGTCAACGTCGAGGGCACCATTGCGGCGTTGACGCGGGAACTGCGACCCGAGATCGCCGCCGCGCTCAGCGCCCGCCGCAGCTTGCTCGGATCCTCCGCCCCCGTCAGCCAGCGATATGGCTGGGCTGGCTGGGGCCAGAGGTTCGAGGACCCGGTCACGGGCAAAGCCTGGACCTTCCGCCAGATCGTCCAGGGCCTGGTGGATAACGCCCTGGGCGTGGAGAGCCAATGGCGCTGGCGGCTCAACGACGAGACCCCCATCCCCGCCGACGCGCATCCCCTGAAGCATCCCGGCCTGGAACTGACCGGGCCGTGGCACCCGCTGGATATGGCGTTCAATGCGCTGAACAGCCCGGCATCGGTGAACATGCCGGACTGGGAGGACGCGTCGCCGCCGCACTTCCGTCCCGACGGAGTCCCGCCAGACCAGCCCATCGGCATCTACGCCGCCCTGCAGAACGCCAAGGAGATCCTGGAAGGTCGGTGGAACGACCGCCCCTACGAAGTGCAGAAGAAGGGACAGACGCGCTCGTACCGCCTCAACAAGCCGCCCCGGGAATGGCCCACGCGCTTCTGCCGGCCGCCGGGGAACCACGTGCGCTTCGACCACGTCACCGTCGATGGCGAGCCCGCCCCCGGCCTGATCGTGGTCGCCGTCATCTGGGTCCTGAACTTCTTTGACGCCCTGACGCGCGCCGGCACCGGCGTCTACTTCTACATCCCCAAGCTCCAGACACCGCAGGAGGCGCTGATCCTGGAGAAGTTGATGTCCCGTCTGGAAGGACTGGTCGGAGCGCCCGCTGGGACCTTCAAGATCAAGATGTTGTACGAGGAGGGGAACGCCGGCCGCGTCCTTCCTGCCATCGTCTGGGTGCTGCGCCGCCGCCTGCTGGGCACCAACGTCGGCCGCTGGGACTACCTCGGCAGCATGATCGAGATCTGGAAGGACGATCCCAAGGGCGTCTTCCCCGATCCGCAGACCGTGGGCATGGCCTCTCCCACCATGATCGCCTACCAGCGCTACAACGCGTTGCTCATGCTGATGGCGGGCATGAAGAATGCCGAACTCAGCAACGCGGCGCCCATCGGCGGGATGGCCGCGGTCATGATCTACCAGCCGAGCGACATCTATGGCCGCTCCCGCTACAACCCCCTCGCGCTGCGCGCCATCGTCATCGACAAGGTCCGCGAGCGCCTGCTCGGGCTGGTCTTCGTTCCCGACCAGGGCCTGGCCGAGGGACAGCAACCTACGCTGGAGGAGATCCTCGCCCGCCGCGTCAAAGGGCGCCTCTACGACGTTTACCGGCAGAGCTGGGTGGCGAGCCCGGAGACGGCCTACATCGCCGCCGGCAACACGCCTTTGCGGACAGCGACCTCCGATCTCCAGAAGCTGCTGGACGCGCCGCGCGAGACCGCCGACGTCAACGGCAAGCCGGTGCCCACCGTCGCCAGCGGCCTCTCCGACGCCGAGCGCCAGGTGTTGCAATCGCGCGGCCTGCTGAGCCGGGACGGCAAGATCACGCCGTGGGTCGTCACCCGCGAGTCCATCGACAAACCGGAGAAATTCCTCAGCAAGGACCGCTGGCAGGCCATCTACGGCGTGCCCAGGGGCGATGTCACCATCGAGCACATCCAGCACGCCTTCTACATGGCGGCGAATTACGGCTTCCAGATCCTCAACGGCAACTTCGCCGCCGCCATCGACGATTACGAGCTCAAGCTGCGCTTCATGAACGACCTCGCCACCTACCGCATCAACGTCTCGTGGCTGTGGGCGCTGGCGCAACATGAGGCGCGCATCACCAAGGACGGCCACTTGCAGCGCTCCGTCTTGACCGATGATGGCGTGGTGATCGGGAGGAACGCGGAGCCCATCAAGGCCGGCACCCGCTTCACCCGCAAGCTCTTCCAGAAGGTCTGGGACTACCACAACGAATGGACTTCGGAGTTCTTCGCCGAGCTCGACCGGCGGGGCGATCCCGGCCGCTTCGACCGCGCCAAGGCGCCCGTGATCATGGACCTGCTCAAGCGCCAGTTGCTGTCGCCGCGTTACATCCAGCACAGCGCCCGCGTGCTCTTCGAGGTCGGCCAGGCCAACCCCGCCGAGCGCGGTCAGATCCTCGATGCCGTCTTCGACCTGCCTCGCGCCGAGGTGGTCAAGCGAGTCGCGGCAGGGAAGATGAGCAGGCGCGCCCTGTGGGCGCACGACTACATCTTCGACATCTTCCCCCGCGCGGCAGCGAAGGAGTCGGGCGCCGCCAAGTCGCGGAAGCAGACATCGCACCGGCGGAAGACGCAGACAGTGAAGGCCAAGAAACTGCCCTCGCGGGCCACCGGGAAGCGGAGCAAGGGACGGGCCGCCCGGGCGTGAGAGCCGAGCTGCAGGGCGGCGGAGCATGAAGTTTCTGATCGCGGGCGCCGGCGCCATCGGCGCCTACGTAGGCGCGCGCATGGCGCGCGCCGGCCAGGATGTCACCCTGTTCGCCCGCGGCCCGCACCTGCGCGCCATGCAGCGGCACGGCGTGCGGGTGAAGAGCGTCCAGGGCGATTTCGTCGCCCACCCCAAGCTCAGCGGTGACTTGCGGGAGATCGGTCCCGCCGACGTGGTCGTTCTCGGCGTTAAAGCCCACAGCCTGGCGCAGCTTGCCCCGCAATTGAAGCCGCTGCTCGGTCCCGACACCGTTGTCCTCAGCATCCAGAACGGCGTGCCCTGGTGGTTCTTCCAAGGGTGGGAGGGGCCACTCAAGGACCTTCGCCTGGAACGCTTGGACCCCGGCGGGATTATCGCATCGGCCATCGAAGCGCGGCGGATCGTAGGCGCTTGCGTCTACATATCCAGCGAGATCGTTGAGCCGGGCGTCATCCGCCACGTCGCCGGCGACCGCATCACCCTGGGCGAACCGGACGGCGCGGCCACCGACCGCACCCGCGCCATCGCTCAAGCTCTGGTCGCCTCCGGGCTGCGCGCTCCTATCAGTACCAACATCCGCCAGGAGATCTGGGTGAAGCTCCTGGGCAACACCGCTTTCAACCCCATCAGCGCGCTCACCGGCGCCACGCTCACTCAGATCGTGCATGACCGCGAAGCCTGCGAACTTGCCCGCAACATCATGCGCGAAGCCGAAGCCGTGGCCCTTAAGCTCGGCCTGGAGATGCCCATCACCATCGAGAAGCGCATCGCCGGCGCCGAGCAGGTCGGCGAGCACAAGACCTCGATGCTGCAGGACCTCGAAGCCGGGCGCCCCCTCGAGATCGAGGCCGTGGTCGGCGCCGTCCTCGAACTCGGGGAGCGGCTGGGGATCCCCATGCCCCACACCCGCAGCGTCTATGCCTGTACCAAGCTGCTGGCCGAGCGTCGCGCGCGCAAATCCTGATACGGTCTTTGAGCTTTTCTGGTAAACGTAGGGCTTGCATCCGACCCACGCCATCGCCCTGTTCCTCGCCGGACTTGCAGCGGGGACGCTCAACGCCATCGCTGGGGGAGGGAGCTTCATCTCCTTCCCGACGCTCATGTTCACTGGTGTCCCGGCGGTCGAGGCCAACGCCACCAACACTGTCGGCTTGTGGCCCGGCCTGGCGGCCAGCGGTGTCGCCTACTTCCGGCTGTTGAAGGTACCGGCCCGGTTGCTGGCCCCGGTCCTTGCTACCAGCATCCTGGGAGGGCTGGGCGGTGCACTGATGCTGTTGAACACCCCCCAGCACACCTTCCAGCACCTGATCCCTTACCTCATGCTGTTTGCCACCCTGCTGTTCATGTTCGGTCCCCGCCTGCGGGTCATGGCAGGACATGCCGCCGTGGTCGAGGACCTGGACCGGCTCTCCTGGCGCGCCATCACCGCCTTCTCCCTGGCCAATCTCGCCGTCAGCATCTACGGCGGATACTTCGGCGCCGGCATCGGCTTCATGGCCCTGGCCCTGCTGGCCGCGCTGGGCTTGCACGACGTCCACACCATGAACGCCTTGCGCACGGTCACGGCGGCAGTGATCAACGCCGCCGCCGTCATCACCTTCATCGCCGCCGGCGCCGTGTACTGGCCGCAATGCGTTGTCATGATCGTGGGCTCGCTCTCCGGCGGGTGGTTCGGCGCCAGGTTCACCCAGCGCGCCGACCCCGCCAAGGTGCGGCAGGCCATCATCGGCCTGGGACTGGTCCTGAGCGCCTACTTCTTCTTCAAAACGCGCTGAGCCTCTTGTGTTGGGGCGTCGAGCGTATAAAATCCTCTACACGTTCCGAGATCATGAGGTGGACTGTGAGACTCCGGTTCCTGGTGTTGTTCGTCTTGATGGCGGTGATCGTGCAGGCGGCCACCACGGCCAGCCCTCTGGCCGGCCGCTGGCACTTTGTTCCCGAGAAGAGCAAGGGCGGCCAGCACTTTCCTCCCGACACCACCTTGGTCGTCAAGCAAGCCGGCTCGCGGATGTACTTCGAGTATTGGGCCAACAACCGCATCTTTCAGAAGGACGAGTACCGCACCGACGGCACCTCGGAGAAGCTGTACAGCAACGCCAACGAGACGGCGACCGTGGACGCGCGCTTGCTCAAGAACCAGCTCCAGATCACCACCCATCACCTCATGGAGAGCGAGATCGGTTCGAAGTCGTACAACGACACCGACAGCTGGGTGGTCTCCAAAGACGGCAGCACGCTGACCTTCAGGTCTTCCGACGGCAATAACCTCTTCTTCGAGCGCGAGGGGGCCAAGCCCGCCGCTGCAGCGCCGACTGCGGCGCCCAAGAAGTAGGGGAGGAAGACTCCCGCACTCACATCGCTAGGGGGCGGGCTATGCGATACTGTTAACGCCACCCACCGAGCGCCGGGATGGCGGAACTGGCAGACGCAGCGGACTCAAAATCCGCCGGCCTTCGGGCCATGGGGGTTCAAGTCCCCCTCCCGGCACCAGCTTCTCCGTCGTAAACTCGATGTGATCCGAGATAAAGCTCAGGCTGACTCTGCCGTATAGGTTTGCCGTTCTGGCTCTCCGATAAAAGCAAAAGCGGCTCGCACTTTCCCCATGCGAGCCGCCGAAATGTTCTGTCCTTTCCTGGCCCAGGCTCAAGCCCGCAGGCGCAACCTCCGCCGCAGCACACCGCCCGCCGGGATCAAACCGGCGCCGAGCAGCAGCAAGGACGACGGCTCCGGGACCCCAGTCGTTGGGGTCTCGATCGAGTACTCGATCCCGTAGATGCCGGTTTCCACTTGCTGGCCGTCCAGACTGATGGTGATCGTGTTACCGATCAATGCCGCCGTGGGATCGGTTGCAAACGCCGTGCTAAAGGGCGCCGGCCCGATCTCGGTGAAGGTAGCCCCGAGGAACGCGCTGTCCACGAAGGTCATCACCCAGTCAGGCATCGGGCAAGTCTCTGAACTGCAGATGTAGTAGACGTCGAGCAGGTTGGAAGAAAAGTTCGCCTGAAAAGCGTGCGGGGCGGAGGCGAAGGCAAAATAGTCAGGCACCGTGATCGTGGGGCCGCTGCTGTTGCCAGCTCCCGCGGGAATATAGGCGGCTCCCCCGATCGTGCAATCCGGGTTTGAGGAGACCACACTTGGGTCGAAGCAGTTGGCCGACGAGGCATTGAGCTTCAACGTCCCGCTGACGCTGCTTCCGGTCAGGTCGGCCCAGGCCGCACCTGAGACCACGAATACACACAGCATTACCGCCAGGCTGGCGACGACACCCCTGCACCCTACCATGCTACCCCCTGGGGGACCTGCGTTCCTTCTAGCAGCGAAGAAGGCACGTTTACCGCCAAATCCGGGGCAATGGAATCAGTCGTTTAGCCCGGCTGCCTGCTTTCCGGGATGCATTGTGTTGCACGATTGAGGTAACCGCTCGGCCTCCGACTGGGCGCCCACGGGCCCGGTCCCAGCCAAGAAACGGCGGACCAGAGAGGTCTCTGGTCCGCCATCGTACGCGAGGGTGGTCGCGCTCTAGAACACCTGTTGGAACCCCAGGTTGTTCACGTCGCGGAAACGCGGCGTGCCGGGCGGCATCTTGCTGAGGTCCAGGAAGTCGGTGTCGAAGGCGTAGTTACGCGTCGGCGGGCTGTACACCATCCCGCAGCACTTGTAGGTGCCATTGGCGTACATGGAGTTATAGAGGCTGATCATCGATCCCAGATAGAACGATGTCTTCCCGCCCCAGTCCTCCAGGTAGCGGAGGAAATTGTGCACGCCCCCGTCGGTTCCGAAGTCCTGAGGAGCGCCGGCCCATCCGGGCAGGGGGAAGGGCAAGGTCTTGCCCATGGCGATGGCCACCCGGAAGTGGGTGGTGGCGCCCGTCCGTCCGGCGATCGTGGCCGGGCTGCTCCAGGACGCCAGGTCGGTCCAGGAGTTGGACAACAGGGTCACCGTGTCCGCGATGACTGCCGACGAGGCGTGGGGATCCCCGAAGCCGGCCGCATTCGCGTTGTAATCGCCCAGCACATACGCCGGATTCTCGCTCGCCAGGGTGAATCCGCCGGTGGCGTCGGGCTTGGTCGGAACCCGACCCAGGGCGCCGTCCTCCAGCCGGACTCCGTGGCGCGCGCCGGAGACGAAGTTCTTACGCGCAGTGCTGAGACAGGTGATCGTGACCGCGTGGCTGCCGGCTTTCCCCGCGCCAAACCCTAACCCCAGATCGTTTTGGCCGTAGGCCTCCAGCGTCCCGTTGCCATTCACATCCTCGCCGGTATCGAGGTTGTTGTTGGGAGTTCCCGCGGCGGTGGCAGGATTGATCACGTCCTCGAACCCATACTCGCCGCCCAGGACGCCCTTGTTGTTGGGCAGCATGCCCCGGCGATCGGAGAAATAGAGCACGTACCCGTTCTGCGTAGCCGTTTCCACCTGTGCGCCGCTGACCCCGATGTTGCCGAGCAGCCACCGGCGCAGGTTGTTGACGTCGATTTCCACCAGGTTGATCACTCCACCCACGGAGCAGGCGGTGGTGACGCGCTGGTTCTCGCGCAGTTCGCCTTCGCGGGCGTCGTAGAAGTTGAGGGGATACCAGTTGTTGCGCGTCTGCGCCCCAAAGATGACGCTGCCGGTCCCCGGGTCCGTCACCAACTCGCCCGGGATCGCCGGCTTCGCGGGGTTGCAGGCGGGCTTGGGACAGGCCGGCACGGGCGGATCCAGGATCTTGTTCGCATTGCGATCGGCCTGCTGCTGCAAGATCAGAATGGCGTTCGGATGCACCAGGTTGGGCGCGGCCGCGGTCGGCGGGTTCAGGCCGCGGGCGAACCCCAGCTCCAGCCATTCCTTGGTGACCGCCATGAAGGTGCCGTCCGCCTTGCGGACTTCCACCCGCAGGTAGCCGTCCAGGAGATTCCATGTCGCGGGCGGCCCGTTCGCGATAACGGGGGCGGTACCCTTCGGCACCAGCGTCCCTTCCGGGGTCGGCGCGAGCCAGTCGACAGTTTCAGTGCCCACCGGCGCCGTGGTTCCTTCCGCGAAATACGTGTTGGCGGCCCCGGGTACCGGCACTCCATTGGTGTAGTCGGGCGCCCCGCCATTGGTCTTGACGTTCGCCAGACGGATGTTCTGGCCGTCCGCGGCGCCGCCCGGCAGATCCGCGGGATCATCGGACAGGAGCACCCGGATCTGCGCGATGGTGTATTCCCGCGACTGCGCCACCGCCGAGGTCAGGATCTCCCCGACCGCGGGGCGCCGCACGATCTCGATGGGATCGACCCCGGTTTGCACGAACGCCAGATTCAGCGGCCGAGCCCCGGTGCTGCCGCTCAGGATCATGCCGTGGTAGGTCGAGGTCGAGAGAGCTGCCCAGCCCCCATTCACGCTGCCGGGGGGCACCCACATCGCGCCGGCGTAGGGAGCCGTCGGTCCACTCTTCGAGCTGCCTTCGTTGGTCGGGGAGACCGCCAGGTTCCGGCAGGCCGGCGCCGGCGGGTCGCAGCCCGCAGGGGCGGTCGGGATCATCATCGTCCCCAGACGCCCCTGGGCGACCGTGTCCGCCTTGTTCATCATCTTGTCGCGGATCACATCGCCGGCGGCGCGAATCTCGCTGTGAAAGGTGATGGAGTTATCGGCGGCCAGGAACAGGTTGTTGTTGCTCTGCACCCGTCCGTTGAAGTCGAAGGCCGGCCCGGGGAAAAAATCAAGGTCGGTCTGGGAGAACACGCCGAACTGGAAGACCGGGATTTCCGCGATCTGGATCTTGCGGATCATGCGTACTTCTTCGCCGGCCACCGTGTCGGCGGTGACCTGCAGGGTGAGCGGCACCACCAGGGCGCGCAGTCCGGCATTGGGGCCGCTGGAGATGGTCTGCACGGTCGAGAGCGGCGGGGTGCAACCAGCCGGCGGCCCGGGCGGGTTGTCCACGGTGATGACGTACTCCGGATAGGTCGCGTTCACGTCCGCCGGATTGGGCGGGGCCGCCTGCAGGGCCGTGATGGTGCACCAATCGGGGGCGGCCTGGGCGGCGTACAAGGAGTTGAGGTCGGCGTTGATCTTCTCCATGGCCGCTTCGGCGGCGTAGAACGCCATGGTGTTCCCGGAGTCGGTCTTCTGCATGCGCTGTTCGGCATTGACCTTGTACAGGACCGCGATGGCCAAGGCGGAGAGCATGATCAGGATCAAGAGCGTCGCGATCAACGCCACGCCACGCTCCGGCGATGGAGCTTTTTGACTTGCGAGCACAGGTTCCTCCCTTGCGGACCTCAGTTATAGCGATTGCGGAAACTGAGGTTCCGCGGCCCGATGGACGTCGAATATACGACGTGATCGAACTGCCCCGACGCGTTCGGACGTATGGAACGCGCGGAAATCGTCAGATTGACCTTGCGAATCTGGTTCGGCTTGGGCGTCGGCGGGATGCCGGTGACGGCATCGGGGAGGTTGGCCGTGAGGACGCCCGCGGTATCGTCATACAGATCGTAGGTGAACTTCAGGTCGTCGATATGTTCGGCCAGCGTGACCGGCGGGTGCGCGCCCACCTGGCGCATCAGGCGCACGTCGGGCCCGTTGGGCGAAACGAATGTCTGCAGGAAGTAGGTCACCATGATCAGGCGCTGCACGGTCACCGGGGGGTAAAAGGGCGGGGCCTTGGGAAGGGGATTGAACGCCAGCGCCTTGATGTTGCCCACCGGCGCCGTGGATTGGTTGATATTGAGCGGATCCTTGTCGGCGAAGCTGATCTGCCGCGCCACGGCGTCCACATTGGTCACGACCCCGGTCGCGTAGCCGTTGATGTTCTGCAGCAGGAGCACGTCGCCCACGGTGATGCCCAGCGCCGGGTCGCCGACCTGCGGCGTGGTTCCCGCCGGCATGGTCACGCTGCTGCCATCGACGGCCAAGGTCTGGCTGGGGTACGCCCTCCAGTCCAGGTTCGGATCCATGTAGGTGATGACGATCGCATCCGTGGTCTCGGTGGTCACCGGGCCGGCATTGAACCCGGGCGTGACCTTGAACAGCACCCCTTGCGACATCCCGTTGTTCACGACGTAGCAGGCGGTGCCGTCGCAACCAAAACGCGCGTCTTGCCCGCCGGTGCCGGCGCTGGGGATGGGAGCGCCCCCGAGGGGCACGGCCGTCCCCGCTTGCTGCAGATCGCGCGCGATCTGGTTGGCGGCCGCGCGCAGCTCGTTCTGCATCTCGCTGCGGCTCACCACCAAGGTGGAGCTGCGCATGGACTGCATCAACACGCTGGCCGCCGCCGCCAGGATCACCATGGTGAGGGCGATGGCGATCAACAGTTCGATCAGCGTCAAGCCGCGCTGCCCGCGAGATGGCTGCTTTGCTCTCATTGGAACCTTGAAATGTAACCGCTCACGGTGTAATTGCGGATGCCCCGCCCCGGCGTGTTGACCTGCACCGTCACGCTGATCTTACGCATGTCGGGGTTCACCGTGCCGTCGGGGTTCAACACCGGCGTGATCTGGATCTGCCGGCGGTAGTTGCTCAAGGGGACCACGAGGTCGTCCCCGGTATTCATGAGTCCGTCCGGGCCGGGCTGCCGGACGAAGTCCAGGGTGGCCGAATCCGAGGTCGTGCCCACCACCCCGTTGGCCCCCGCTCGGAACATCTGCTGAAACCCGTCCTTGAAGATCCCGCCGTTGGCCACGTTCTGGATGGAGTTGAAGTTGATGGAGGCGTCATTGCGCGCGCTGTACACGCTCTCCAGCGCTTCCCGCGACTTCTGCTTGGCGATCTGGTCTTCCTGGGCCCACTGGGTGGTGGCCACCGCCTGCCCGAAGAGGGCCAGCATGGCCAGCAGACCCACCGCCAGGATGACCATCGAGATCATCACCTCGACCAGCGAGAAGCCGCGGCACGAGCGCCGCTGCCGTTGCCTAGCTAGCGATGTCATGGCTGCACCCATACCCCGTTGCTCACCAGCCACGGTTTGGTGCGGCCGGTCGCTCCCAGCAGCGTCACCGCCCGCACGGATTCCACCTCGTTGGGCCGGCCCATGTAGATCACGCCGTTGTTCAGGCGGTTGACCGTGTCCACGGCCCGCCCATCGGGAAGGAAGAACACCTGGTTCATCCCGCCCCCGTTGTCGATCCCAAAGTCGATCGCGGTCGCCCCGGTCCCGAATCCGTCCGGCCCCGCTTTGGGCAGACCCGGCACCACCTGGAAGCTGATCTCCACCGGCAAGACGGTCGTGGACTGGAACACCGCCGTCAGGTTGCCCTTCACGTCAACATCCATACGGTCCAGCTGGATGCTTCCCGGGGGAAGGAACGTAAGGCGGTAGATCCTTCGGCGGTCGCTTGCGGCCTCGTGCGCCTGGCGCATCTGGCCCAGCACCGTTTGCAGGGCGGTTTCCGACTTGGCACGCCGCAGGGTGCTCTGAATCTGCATGAACGACATCGCGCTGATGATCAAGATGATGGAGATCACCACCAGCAACTCGATCAGCGAGAAGCCTGCTGCCGCAGTTATCCCGTGCTGGCTACGATGACGTGGCATGGACTCGCCCCTTATAGCCGCAGAATATAGCGCAATCCGCAGCCGCCCTCAAGGGATTTCCCCTCCGCAATCATTACTAAGGTACTCACTGGGAATGAACTTGCGGGGGTATCAAGGGCTTACGGGCGGGGCCGGCCCAGGACCGACCCCCGTCCCCCCAGACCGCCGCGCACAGTCCGTTGACTGGGCTCTGCCATTCGCAGTACTCTGCCCGCGATCATTGAGACTTCCCCGATGCTGATTCCTGGGCTACACCCGGCTGCGATCGCGGTGCTGGGCGTGCTTTTAATCTGTCTGATCCTCATCCTCCTACCGAGGCCCTGGTGGCGCACGCGCGGCTATGCCGGCATCCGGCAGGACATCTATGGAATCGCGCGCCTGTTGCAGGGCGCGGTCGAGCGCGATGGGACAGATGTTCTGGTGGTAGGCAACCGCCATGGCCGCCGGGTGTTTGTGCGTTTTTCCGCTTCGGAACTGGAGCCCCCGCTCCAGATCCGCGTGCCCATCGCCAGTTCCCTGGTCCTGTTCTGTACACCCACCAGTTACCGCCAGCCTATCGCCACGGAGAGCAAGCTCTTTCCCGACAGCCGCGGCGGGCCGGTCCGCATCTGGTCCGCCAAACCAGCGGAAGCCAACCTGGTGTTGACGCCCGAGGTGCGCCGTGAACTCGCCACCTTGTGCACCGTCTCCGGTCTTTTCTCTGTGGAGAACCGGGAATGTGTCCTGTCGGTGCCGGATCTGCCGGCGTCGCCCTTCGCCGGCACCGTAGCCAGCCGCATCGACAAGGTGCTGAAGATCGCCACCGCCGCCGACAGCATGCCGGACACCGAACCGTTGCGCGCTGTGTCGGCGCCTTTCTCGCGCGCCTGGATCCGCACGGCGGAGATCGTGGCCATCCTGGTGCTCGCCGCCACCACCATCGGCCTGGGTCGCCTCCCGGCCCCGAAGGCGCCCCCGGGCCCGCCGGTGCCCAGCGGCGTGCCTGCAGCCGACGCTGCCCGCATCCACGGCCTGCAAGGATGGACGCTGATGCAGTCGGGCGATTTCGATTCCAACGCACGGTCGTGGTTGCAGCAGGCCGGGATTCAGGCCAGTGGGCAACCCACCGTCGCCATGGGCCCGGAGGGCACCTCGACCCGGGTGTACGCCCTGCGTTCCGTGACCGACCCCGGCAAGGCCCGGGTGGTCATCCTGAGGGATGAGGATGTAGTGTTCGACACCGAGTTGCCGAGCCTGGCGCTGCTGGCCCGCGTCCCCGTCCGAGAATTCGACAGCGCCCGCTGGCGGAGCGACCCGCCGCCGGTGTTGCCCGATGGCGACGGCCTGCTGCTGGTCTTCGACTACCAGCGTCCGGAGAGCGGCATCGTCGTTTTTCTGCAGGGCCCCAAGACGATCTCCTTGAATCCGGCGGACTTCAGGTCGCTGCGACTCTAGCGACCGGACCACGGAGGCTGGGCGGCGTCGCCGGACGACGCTACCTGCTCCTAGTGCCCGACGCGGCGCCACATCCCCGCTTCCTATTCCTGTGCCCACCCGTCCAACGGAACGGATGCCCGCCATTTTTCGTACTCAGCAGTAGGACGGGCAGGGACCGCCGTGATCTTCAAGGACCTTCTGCGCGACACATTCCGCACGCTGTGGGCGCACAAGCTGCGCACGGTGCTGACCATGTTCGGCATCGGGTGGGGGATCGTGTCCATCACCCTGATGGTGGCCGCGGGCGAAGGTCTGCGGGTCGGGCAGCGCAAGGCCGCCGAAGGTTTCGGCAAGAACATCATGATCGTCTGGGCGGGCAAGACCAGCATGGACGCCGGTGGGGTCCGCGCCGGCCGCCAGATGTGGTGGCTGAAGCGCGATTTCGCGGTCATCAAGCAGGAGGCCACCGACTGCCAGGAAGTGATCCCCGAGCTCGGCCAGGGCAACATCCGCATCCAAAGCCTCTACGCCAATGCCTCTCTGACCATCGCCGGCTCCATGCCGGAATTCGCCGACGTGCGCAGCATTCCCATCGCCGAGGGCCGCTTCTACAACGACGAGGACAACCGCGAAGCCCGCAACGTCGCCATCGTTGGCAGCGACGCCAAGGACCAGCTCTTCCAGGGACGCAAAGCCCTGGGCGAGACCATCTGGCTGAATTCGCACCCCTACACCGTGATCGGGGTGATGCGGAAGAAACAGCAGGACTCCAGCTACGACGGCCGCGACATCAACAAGATCTTCATCCCCTTCTATTCCATCATCCGCGACTTCCCCAATCCGCCCCCCTACCCGTCCGACAGCGTCGATCGCCTGCTGGTGACGCCCAAGTCGCTGGCCCAGCACGAGACCTGCAAGCTCGAGGTGCGCAAGGTGCTGGGACGTCTGCACCACTTCAATCCTGAGGACAAGGAG
>Ga0335070_10006604_pt1 | contig 13643 bp, 12 predicted proteins | sample Lox_Sample_13_FD_206722 | JGI IMG/M metagenome (GOLD analysis project Ga0335070, IMG submission 206722) | Soil microbial communities from Loxahatchee National Wildlife Refuge, Florida, United States - Lox_Sample_1.3 | ecosystem: Environmental > Terrestrial > Soil > Wetlands | place: USA...
TGACTTGGTTGACCGGCTTCAAGACTTCGCCGTCCGTGAGCGCGTCTCCGTCTCGCAAGTGCTCTGTCATCTGGTCATACGCTTTTTTTCCGGCAGTCCTGAGCCTTCCTCTTTCCGCTGTCTTCATTCTCCGGATTTGGTAGCTAAAAAACACGATGATTTCCGGGATAAGTGCTGCACTCTCTTCGACGATTTCAAACGTCAAGGTTTCGACACGAATGAATCAATCAAACGTACAAATTTCGCTCTCAAGGCAGTTTCTCACCCTTGGGCAAGCTATGAGGTTGTCTCAACCACTTTGAGGTCTGCGGGGAGATTTCGCAAGGAGGTGAACAAGTGAAAATTGTAACATTGGACAGGTATAATCTCATGAAAGGGACCGGTAAGGGGGGGACCCGAGTGCCGGAAGCCCCCCACCCGGTCCCCGGTAGCGTAACAGTGTTACGCGAACGGTTGAGGGGGTTGTATTGGCGGCCATTTGCGAGGCTTGATTATCTTATCTGGGTCTGTCAGTACTTGCGCGTCGGCTTGGCCTTTCGTGCGCCTACGAGCTTGCGAGTGCACAGAGCGAAGCGTTGCGCCTTTGACTTGCCAGCTGGGCCGGTCTTCCCTACTCTCTCGCGGTCTGGTTAACAGTCACTAAGAAAAGTTGACTTCGACACCCTAAAAGCCCGCCTTTCAAGGTTTTAGGGGTTTTGACGTTGACACGTCCGACAGATGGTGCTATTTGCCCGACAAACGAGCGGTGACAGTCGGGATTGGGGGTTGTATGAGCTACACATTAAAAGATTCCAAGACATTCTATATCTTATCGGACGTTTTAGAAATCTGTAAACGGAAATCATATTGGCAGCAGCACACGTTGAACAAGGTTATTTATTCCGGTTGTCTATTACTCTGACGGCTTTTCCCTCGTGTCTGGGCATGCTTTTAGGCTCCACCAGTTTGACGGTTACACTGATTCCAAGCGCCGACTTAATACGCTTTTCGATGAGCTCAAGGAACGATCTCTGTTTTTTCATCTCATCGAAAAATATATTTTCCGTGACTTCAACATGGACTTCAAGCGAGTCGATTGAGCCTTCATTTGTAAGCACAAGCTGATAATGTGGCTCGCAGCCTTCTATATCAAACAGGATCTCTTCTATCTGCGACGGGAATATGTTTACTCCCCGGATGATAAGCATATCATCAGTGCGCCCCATGGTTTTTTTCATACGAACATGTGTTCTGCCGCACTCGCACGGTGAATAATCGAGGCTGGTGATGTCGCGGGTCCTGTATCGGATCATTGGAAATGCTTCTTTAGTAAGTGTCGTAAGTACGAGTTCTCCAACGCTTCCAGGCGGAAGGACTTCGCAGGTTTCGGGATCAATGATCTCCGGTATAAACGCATCCTCGAACAGATGCATACCGCATCGGTAACGGCATTCGCCGGCAACGCCCGGGCCGATGATTTCCGAAAGGCCGTAGTTGTCGGTCGCAGATATAAAGAGCCTGTTTTCGATTTCCCTGCGCATGGCCTCGGACCAGGGTTCAGAGCCAAAAAGCCCCACGCGCAGCGATAGGCTCTTGGGATCTATTCCCATCTGCTCCATGCGGTTCGCCATCGTGATGGCGTAGCTGGGTGTACAGACAAGCGCCGTTGTTCTGTAGTCCTGCATTATCATAATCTGTTTTTCGGTATTTCCCGAACTCATGGGTATAACCGAAGCGCCGATGGCTTCGGCCCCGTAATGCAAGCCGAAAGCTCCGGTAAAAAGTCCGTAACCGAAAGCGATCTGGACAACATCGTCATGGGTTACTCCTGCCGCGGTCATAAACCTGGCAACAAGATTTGCCCAGGATTTTATGTCGTTTTTCGTATAGCCGACGACCGTGGGTTTGCCTGTAGTCCCGGAAGAAGAATGGATACGGACTACCTCCCTCAGCGGCACGGCAAACATGCCATACGGGTAATTCAGTCGAAGGTCCTCTTTGGCCGTAAACGGAAGCTTGGCCAAATCCTTAAATGTTTTGATTTCTTCCGGGACAATGCCTGCCTCATCAAATTTCTTTCGATAACAGGTTACGGTCTTATAAACTCTGTTCAACGTCGCCTGAAGCCTTTCCAACTGAAGTTGCTCAAGTTCTTCCCGCGGCATGCATTCATACGTCGGATCCCAAATCTGCATACTGTACCTCTCCGGAATTATCTTTCCCAGATTTCCTTTTTGTCCTTGCCCAGATACGCTCTTTGAACTTCCTTGTTTTCCAGCAACTCTGATGCTTTTTCTTCAAGTATCACTTTACCTGTTTCAAGCACATAACCCCGGTCTGCTATCGTCAGGGCGGCCTTGGCATTCTGCTCGACAAGAAGAATTGTTGTTCCGTTTTCCCTGCGAAGCTTTTCGAGTACCTTGAATATTTCCTTCACTACCAGAGGGGCAAGTCCCATCGAAGGTTCGTCTAAAAGCAAAATTCCCGGCTTTGCCATGAGAGCCCGGCCAATGGCCAGCATTTGCTGCTCTCCGCCTGAAAGCGTACCAGCCATCTGTTTGCGTCGTTCGAACAACCTGGGGAAAAGAGCATAAACTTTTTCAATGTCTATTTTTATCTGCCCCCTGCCCTCCCGCCTGCGATAACGAAGGTAGGCTCCCAGCTCCAGGTTGTCCTCGACCGACAGGGGTTTGAAAATCTGCCTCCCCTCCGGAACCTGGGATATGCCCATTTCCACGATCTTGTCTGCTGAAAGGTTGTGTACCGCGGTTCCCCGAAACAGTATCTCGCCACTTCTTACCGGAGTGATCGCGGAAAGCGAGTTGAGGGCTGTAGTTTTACCTGCCCCGTTGGCGCCTATCAGAGTAACGATCTCCCCTTCATTGAGATGAAGGGAGACATTTTTAAGGGCATGGACTTTGCCGTAAAAAGTATTGATGTTCTTTATTTTAAGCATGATGTGTTTTGGATTATGCTAATCCGAGCCAAGATACGCTGCTATTACCTCCGGATTCTCCTGTATCTCTCGCGGTGTTCCCTCGGCAAGCTTGCGGCCCAAATTCAGAACGACAATAGAGTCACAAATATCCATGATCAACTCCATGTCATGTTCCACCAGAACGACAGTTACACCTGATTCCCTGATTTTCCTGATAAGGTCAGCGAGATGTTCGGTCTCGCGGCTGTTAAGGCCTGCTGCGGGCTCATCCATAAGGATAACCCGGGGGGCCAGAGCCATGGCGCGGGCTATTTCCAGCAATCTGCCTTTGCCAAACGGAAGATTGCCGGCAGCGACACCGGACAAATCGGAGATGCCGCAGAAATCCATCCACTCAGCAGCGTTTGCCCTTATTTTCCGCTCTTCCTTGAGATGACCGGGGAGCTTGAACGCGCAGGAAACAATGCCGCTTCTGCTCCGGGTATGAAGTCCCACCATGATATTTTCCAGTACCGTCATTTGCCCGAACAGTTCAATATTCTGAAATGTCCTTACGAGCCCGAGACGCGCAAGCTTCTCGGGGGGGAAACCGGAAACATCCTTATCGCCCAAAAAAATCTTCCCCTCTGATTGTGTATACAAACCGGTAATGATGTTGAAGAGGGTGGTCTTTCCGGCGCCGTTCGGGCCGATTATCCCGGTGATTTCTTCATCGCGGACTGAAAAGGAGACATCCTCAAGTGCGGTAAGGCCGCCAAATGTTTTTGTGATTCCATCGGCCCTAAGCATTTTCGCCTCTAGTGCGCTTGAAAGCGGGCAACAACGCTCCCGCAATTTCGGGAATTCCACGGACGATTCCGCCGGGCATGAACATGATCATCAAGATTAAAATCAGACCGTATACAAGTATGTCAAAATCCTGAAACGTTCTGAGAAATTCGGGAAGTAGCGTCAACAGCGCGGCCCCGAAAAAAGACCCGTATATGCTGCCAAGCCCGCCAACGACAACCATGGTAACAAGTTCGATGGAAAAATTGAACCCGAAAGAAGCGGGAGATATGAATGTCATGGTATGGGCATACAGACATCCGGCCACCGAAGAAATCAGAGCGGACAGTGTAAAAATCTGAACCTTGAGAAAACCGGCGTTTACACCCATCACCCGCGCCGCGGTCTCAGAATCATGGATTGCCCGCAATGCACGGCCGATTCTGGAGTTGGCCAGATTTACGGAAAGCAGTATGGTGACCAGGGTAAAAGCCCAGATGAGGTAATAGTTTTTCGTATCACTGTCGAACTGGAAAGATCCGATGGAATAATTCGGGATGCCGGTCAGACCAGAGGGTCCGGCGGTAATGTCCACAGTCTCGTTAAACGCAATGTAGACAATTATTCCAAAGCCGAGGGTCGCCATGGCCAGATAGTGGCCTTTCAGCTTCAGTATGGGGAAGCCGAGCACGAAAGCAAGAACGGACGTGGCGGTTGAGGCAATAATCAAAGTTAACCATGGGCTGTACCCGCAGGTCGCGGTCAATACTCCGGATATGTATGCCCCCAGGCCGAAAAAGGCTGCGTGTCCGAGTGAAATCTGTCCGGCGAAACCCAGCAGGAGGTTCAGCGCCACTGCCAGCATCGTGTTTATTCCTACAAACACCAGCACGTTCATAAGGTATCCGCCGGAGAAAAACAACGGCGCAATAACAACAGCCATTGCAAACAGAAAGAATGTCAAAAGTTCCTTTTTCATGGATGGCATCTTATTTCAAACCCTTTCTGTTTCCGCTTTCCTGAAAAGCCCCTGAGGCCTGACAAAAAGTATCAGCAACAGTATGATAAAAGCGATGGCATCCTTGTAGCCTGAAGATATGAGACCGGCGCCCATCGACTCCAGCACACCGAGGATCATTCCGCCGAGTACTGTTCCGATTCCGCCGCTCATCCCCCCGATAATCGCTGCGCAAAACCCCTTCAGTCCGAGCATTATTCCGACATCGTAAGAAGTCATGGTCAGCGGTGCGGCAATCATTCCCGCTATGGCGCCCATGGAAGAGCTTATGGCAAATGAAAAAAGCACCATTCTCTTCACATCAATACCGACAAGGCTTGCGGCGTTACGGTTGTAAGCGCACGCCCGCATGGCCTTTCCGCTGATACTGTAAAAGAAGAAAAGCTTGTTGATGATTATCACCAGGAATGTAATGCCGAATATCCATAAATGCTGTGGAAGAATCGTTGCCCCTTCCAGAGTAATCGGTGCACTTCCGTAAAATGTGGGAATCGTGTGGGTGTCTTTGCCCCAGACAATCATGGCCAGCCCGCGGATGAAGATACTGCCGCCAATTGTAATTATTACCAGGTTGAGATGCGTGGGCTGCTTGAGAGGCCTTATTGCAAGCCGCTCAAAAATAACGCCTGTCGCCGTCGATGTAATGACCGCCAGCAGCATCGCTGCGGCAAACGGCACTTTGACAACCGAGAGGAAAAAATAAGTCAGCATACCGCCCAGCATGACAAATTCTCCCTGGGCGAAATTGATTATGCCGGTGGAATTGAAAATGATCGCGAATCCAAGGCCGATGAGAGAGTAAATTGCCCCGGTTGACAGGCCGGACAAAAGATATTGCAGGATTTGGCTTGCAAAGTTCATGTAGACCGTTTCTACTCAAGATAAAGTCAGCGCAGAGGGCTTTCCCCATTCTGCGCTGGCTGTATTTTCAATAACGACTGAATGCGTTTGGTTCCTAATGGACAAGTACCCAGTCTTTGCCCTTTATCTCCACAAGTACAAATGCATCTTTATTGAGACCGCTGTGATCTTTGGGGGTATATGTGAAGACACCGCCTATCCCGGGAAAATTTCGGATCTTTTCAAGCTGGGCGCGAATATCCGATGGTTTGTCCCCTCCCCTTTCGATGGCCGTTTTGACAAGCATCATTGCATCCCACGCGTGACCTCCGAAGTGGTCGCCTTCTTTTTTAAAGTGGTTCTGGTAATCCTTGACAAAAGAAAGAAGAGTCTTTTTCTGCCTGTCTGAATTCGGCAGGAGATCCGCCACCAGTACACGACCTGAAGGGAGAATTATCCCTTCTGCTGCATCTCCGGCAAGTTCGATGAATTTCTTGGAAGACACGCCGTGGCTCATATAGAGCGGTATTTTCACGCCGAGCTGTTTCGCGTTTCTGGCTACAATGGCCGGGCCGGGGTTCGTCCCCCAGCAGATCAAAGCCTGGGCCTGACTGTTGCGGATCTTCGTCAGCTGGGGTGTCATGTCGGTGTCCTTGGGACCATAGGTGTCGTCCGAAATTATCTGAATACCATATTTAGCGGCATTGAGTTTCAGTTGTTCCCGTCCGGATGAACCGAATGAGTCGGAAACGGTCAGAATGGCAACCCTCTTTATTTTATGCCTGGCCAGGTATTCGTAGATTTTTGCTACGGCAAGCGAATCGTTCTGTGCGGTCTTGAACACCCAGGATTTTACAGGTTCAGTGATTTTTATCCCGGCGGCGCAGGAAACGAGAGGCACCCCGGCTTTTTCGACTATCGGGATTACAGCCATCGTATCTCCGGTAATGCTCGGGCCAATAATGGCCGATACGTGGTCCTGGCGGATCAGCCTGGTTGCAGCCTGAACAGCCTTTGTGGAATCACCCTGAGTATCGTAAACTATCAATTGAACCTGGCGCCCTTTTATGCCTCCGGACCTGTTTATCTCGTCGGCTACCATCTGGGCGGTATTCCTTTCAGGCTCACCGAGAAAAGACGCCGGTCCGGTAACGGAAAAGAGTGCGCCTATTTTTATCGGGGGTGCCGCCAGCGCCTGGTTCACAAAAATCGTCATTATAAAAAGAAAAGCCAGAGTACCAACATTCATTCTCATTTTTTTCCTCCTGTCAGTAAATCAAATCAGCGTGCAAGTGCCCAATCCCCTTTTGTAATCCGTACCATTTCAAAGGCCGAAAGGTCGAGACCATTGTGATCAGCCTGTGACATATTGAAAACGCCGGACACGCCAACCAGCCTTCTCGTTCGCTCCAGGCCGGATCTAATTTTATCGGGAGTTGCTCCTGATGTCTTCACGGCATTCAATACAAGGTGGAACCCGTCAAATGCATATCCACCAAATGTCGACGCTTCAGTGCCATATGACTTCTTGTACACGAGGTCATAATCTTTGAGTACTTTCTGCTGCGGATCATTTTTTGCCAACAGTTCATAGACCGCAAGCTTGCCGGCAGGCAGCAGAATTCCTTCGGAAGCTTCGGTCCCGGCCAGTTCGATAAATTTCTTCGATGCAACGCCGTGGCTCTGGTAAAGGGGGATCTTTATGGCCAACTGTTTCATGTTTCTGGTGACAACCGCGGGGCCCGGATTCGTTCCCCAGCAGATTATCGCGTCAGGCTTAAAACCCCTGATCCGGGTCAGCTGCGCGGTCATATCGGTGTCCTTGGGTGAATAAACCTCGTCGGCGACAATCCTGATCCCTTTTTTTGCCGCCAGGAGTTTAAGCTGTTCACGCCCGGAAGAGCCGTAAGAATCGGACACAGTCAAAATTGCTATATTTTTCTGCTTCATTCTTGCTGCGTAATTAAAAATCTTTTCCGCGGCCACGTGATCATTTGCCGGCGTCTTGAAAACCCACTTTTTAACGGGGTCGGTAATTTTAATCCCGGCGGCGCAGGATATCAGCGGTATGTGCTCTTTTTCCACAATCGGGATTATCGCCAGTGTTTCCCCGGTAGTGCTGGGGCCGATAATGGCAGCAACCCTGTCGTTTTTGATCAGCTTGGTGGCCAGTTGAACAGCTTTGGTTACATCACCCTGGGTGTCATAAACAACCAGTTCAAGCTGGCTGCCGTTGACTCCGCCTTTGCTGTTGACATCCTTTACCAGCATTTCAATGGTCTTTTTTTCCGGCTCGCCCAGGAATGACGCCGGACCTGTTACGGCAAACAGACCGCCTATCCGGATCGGGGGTGCAGCCGGCGATGCAGTTGCAAATACAAGTAAAATTACTAAGCAACAAAACGCGGATACAGCTTTTCTCATTACTCCCTCCTTGAAAACATTAAATAAAAAATTACATTTGATACAGTCTTTCACCTTCAAGCACGTTAAAACCCTTTTCAGTCAAAGTGGTTATCGCTTTTTCCGTTTCGTCGAAGCGGAAAATTATCACTGCATTTTCCCCACAGCGTTCAACAAACGCATACATGTACTCAACGTTTATCGATGCGCCGTCCAGTGTATCAAGGATTTCCGACAGGCCACCCGGCCTGTCGGGAACTTCGATGGCGACAACTTCCGTTTTACTGACGGTAAATCCGTTTTCCTTAAGGATCTGTTTAGCCTTTTCACGGTCATTGACGATAAGCCGTAAAATGCCGAAATCCGAGGTATCCGCAAGTGAAAGGGCACGAATATTCACGCCGGCTTCACCAAGAATCCGGGCAACCTCGGCCAGCCTTCCCGACTTGTTTTCTATGAAAATCGAAATCTGTTCTACTTTCATTGTTTTTCCTCCGAACTGACAAATGACATCTTGCCGGTGCCTCGTGGTGATTCGCGATCAGCGGATTTCGCGGTTGTCAATAACTCTCTTGGCCTTGCCTTCACTCCTCATGATCGTTTTCGGCTCCACCAGTCTGACTTTGCAGGTTACTCCCAGCAGATCCTTTATCTCCTTCTCTATGGTCAGCGAAAGGTTCTGGAGATGCTTAACCTCATCCGAGAAAAGTTTTTCGTCAACCTCCACCTGAACTTCAAGGGTATCCAGATTCTCTTTCCTGTCCACGATAAGCAGGTAATGCGGCTCAACACCCTCAATTTCCATTAGTATGGCTTCAATCTGCGACGGGAACACGTTGACGCCACGGATTATCAGCATGTCATCGCTTCTTCCGCTCATCCTGGCTATACGCGCATGGGTGCGGCCGCACGGGCATGGCTGGTAAGTGATGCTGGTTATGTCGCGAGTGCGGTAACGGATAAGCGGAATGCCTTCCTTGGTTATGGTTGTGATGACCAGTTCCCCTTTTTCTCCTTCGGGAACCGGCAAGCCGGTTGCGGGATCAATGATTTCAGGTATGAAATGATCTTCCCATATGTGCAGTCCGCATTTTGCCTCTATGCATTCGATGGCCACACCCGGACCCATGATTTCGGAAAGTCCGTAGATGTCGATGGCGCTAAGATTGAGCTTGTCCTCGATTTCCGCGCGCATGGACTCCGACCACGGCTCGGCGCCGAAAATTCCTACACGGAGGTCAAGGGACTTGAAATCGATTCCCTCCTCAAAAGCAGCCTCGGCCAGATAAAGGGAATACGACGGTGTGCACGTCAGTACGGTAGAACCGAAATCCTTCATAATCAGTATCTGTCTTTTTGTGTTGCCTCCGGACATGGGTATCACCGAGGCTCCCAGCCTTTCAGCCCCGTAATGCGCACCCAACCCCCCGGTGAAAAGACCGTACCCGTAAGCATTGTGGATGATATCACCTTTATGGACACCGGCGGATACAAAAGATCTCGCCATCAGCTCGGACCAGACGTCAATATCTTTACGCGTGTATCCGACAACCGTCGGCTTGCCGGTAGTTCCCGATGACGCGTGGATCCTCACGATATCATCCATGCCTGTTGCAAACAGACCGTAGGGATAACTTTCGCGCATATCCTGTTTGTATGTGAAGGGCAGTCTTGCGATATCTTCAATAGATTTTATTGCTTCAGGCTTGATGCCGGCATTGTCAAAGGACTGTCTGTAGAAGGGCACCTTATTGTAAACGCGCTCTATGACTGACTTCAAACGCTTGAGCTGCATGGCTTCCAGGGCAGGCCTGGGCAGGGTTTCGAAATCTTCATTATAAAACATGACTAGTCCTCTGGATGGAATTGTGTTGCTGCACGGGGAGGGGTAATTACGCGATACTGTTTTTGCCGAGTTCGAAGGCTTTTTTGTTAACTTCGAGAGTCTTTCCCGGCACCATTTTTTCGATGGCGTTGAGCCAGAATTCTTCATCAGCTCCGGACAATGCGGACAACGCTCCGAGCAGGACGGTGTTGGCCGTTTTGGCGTTCCCGGCCTGTTTGGCAAGTTCAATGCCGTCTATGAAAATACTATCCGGATATAACTTTGAAATTTTCCCGTCAATACCTTCAGGATATGTCTCCTTACCTGTGGAGACTGAGGGCGGATTGATCCTGAGATTGTTAACGACGATCCTGGCGCTTTTTTTCATCAACGGCAAATACCGGTACGCCTCAAGAAGCTCGAATCCGACAAGGATATCGGCTTCCCCCTCGGGAATTATCGGAGAATAAACCTTTGCGCCGAATCTGACATGAGATACCACGCTCCCGCCCCGTTGCGCCATTCCGTGGACTTCACTTTTCTTGACGTCAAAGCCGGCCAGCATCAGGGCTTCAGAAATAATTTCCGAAGCAACCAGTATCCCCTGACCTCCGACCCCGACAAGCAGGATGTTAGTTACGGTATCATTCATTTGGTTGCCCTTATTGCCATGAATTTGCACAGTTGGGTGCACACGTCGCAACCGCCGCACAACAGAGTGTCTATGAACGCCTTTCCTTTGCCACCACTTCCTGTCTGCCACACAATTGCAGGGCAGCCAAGTTTTACACATTCCCTGCAGCCTTTGCATATTTCAGGGTCGATTTCAAGGGGGGCTCCACGTTTAAAAACGCCCGGTCTCTTGATAAGGACGCAAGGTCTTGATGTTATTATTACCGAAGGCTCCGGACGGTTCATTTCTTCCGTGATCGCTTTTTCCGTTTCTTCGAGATTATACGGATCAATTGCCCGGATGTTTTTTACTCCGAGCGAGCGGACCAGGGAAGAAAAATCGACCTGAAAAGTCTCTTCCCCCGTGAGAGTATACCCTGAAGCGGGATTTTCCTGGCGACCGGTCATTGCCGTTATTCTGTTGTCGAGGATTATTACCGTGGCGGGCGCTTTGTTGTAGACCATGTCCAGAAGGCCGGTCATGCCTGAATGGAGAAATGTCGAGTCGCCAATCACGGCCACGACCTTTTTTTGATCTCCGGGGGTGAGTACTTTTGAAATACCGGTTGCATTACCTATGCTCGCTCCCATGCAAACGCAGGTGTCCATTGCGGACAGCGGCGGCATGAATCCCAATGTATAGCAACCGATATCGCCGGTTACGAAAGCGCCAAGTTTATTAAGAGAAAAGAAAACTCCTCGATGGGGGCAACCCGGACACATATTGGGCGGACGGGCGGGCAGCCTGTCAATTTCCAGAAAATCCGGCTTCTCCATCCGGAAAGATTCACGCAGTACGCCGGGTGTAAGTTCTCCGCAAATCGGCAGAACAGATTTGCCGGTTACATCGATACCAAGGCATTTAATCTGCTCTTCCAGGAAGGGATCGAGTTCTTCTACGACGTAAAGACTGCTGACTTTCCCGGCAAATTCCCGTATCATTTTTTCCGGAAGGGGGTAAACCATGCCGAGTTTCAGCACCGATGCCTTCGGCAGAACTTCCCTGACGTATTGATATGATATGCCGGAAGTTATCACACCAATGGAGATATCCCTTAATTCAATGCGGTTAATTTCAAGATTCTCGGCGTTTGCAGCCAGTTCCGCCAGACGCTGTTCCACAATCCTGTGCCTGACCCTGGCATTGCCGGGCAGCATTACGTATTTTGCTGCTTTGCGCTCAAGACCCGCTGGAGGGAGACCGGTAACAGGATCTGATGTCCTGACGATGGATTTGCTGTGGGAGATTCGTGTTGTTGTGCGGAGAAAAACCGGGGTGTCGAACCGTTCGGATATTTCAAAGGCAAGCCTGGTAAAGTCCAGGCATTCCTGGGAGTCCGCCGGTTCCAGCATGGGTATCTTGGCGAACTTGGCGTAGTTTCTGTTGTCCTGCTCATTCTGGGACGAATGGAGTTCAGGGTCATCGGCGGTTACAAGTACGAGGCCGCCTTTCACACCTGTATAAGAAAGAGTGAAAAGCGGATCGGCGGCAACATTCACTCCCACGTGCTTCATTGCCGCGAGCGCTCTTCCGCCGCCGAATGATGCCCCTATGGCAACTTCAAGCGCCACTTTTTCATTAGGAGCCCATGACGCGTCGATGTTCTCGTACTGTACAATACTCTCAAGTATCTCGGTGGAGGGTGTCCCCGGGTATGCGCTTGCTACCTTGATTCCCGCTTCATAGGCCCCGCGGGCTATGGCTTCATTGCCGGAAAGAATTTCCCTCATTAACAGGCGGTTCCTTCGCTATAAATAAGGTTTTTATCCCTGATAAACCTGGGAAAATATACATAAACAGGGCTTATATGTCAACTGCTTTGTAACACCGCTGTAAGATTTGCACATTCAATTTACTATTAATAATTTTAATTAATATAATTATATTTCATGGATTTGTTGATAAAACTGCAAGCAGATTGAGAATAACAGCAGCCTTGTGTAAAGTAAAAATCATATGGACAGAATTATGCCCTCCAACAAACCGCAATCACTTACACTGAGCTGTCTGAAACCGAAAATTTCCATTGTTCTGATTGTTATCAACGTGCCGGCAATAATCAAATCTTCTCTTCCCTTTTCAAGGCCGGGGAGTTTCAACCTTTCTTCAAGGCTCATCGGCTCCAGTTCAAAATACATTTTTTTTATATCATCAATAGACAGACAACAATTATTAACACGGCCGTAATCATATTCTTCCATTTTGAGGTGAATTGCGGCCAGCGTGGTAGCCGTCCCCGCGGTTCCCACCAGTTTGGAATTCGAGAGGATATCAGTCATGCCTGCTTTTTCGACATCAGCGAGCACTTTGACCAGTTCCCTGGTAATCTTTTCATCCATTGCTGCCGGACAACTTTTCCCTTCGGTGAGCCTGACCACTCCGAGAGGGAGGCTCACGGAGAAAATTGGGGATTTGCCGTTTGCCAATGTATATTCAGTGCTTCCACCCCCTACATCAAACACGAAGTAATCGATATTTTTATTGTTCAATCCCGAAATGACCCCGCGCAGCGTCAGCAGCGCCTCTTCCCTGCCGTCTATTATTTCGAGGGCAATTCCCGTGTTTTTATAAACATCGCCAACAAATTTCCTGCCGTTCGCGGCGTCTCGAACTGCGCTGGTCGCAACCGCCCGGCATCTTTTGACACGGTGTTTTTTCAGCAGGTCCGCAAAATCATGGAGTGCATTAATCGTCCTTTCGACGGCGCTGTCGGATATTCCCGTATCTTTTTTGAAGCCCCCGCCGAGTCTTGTGATATGACGCTTTATCTGAACCGGTATTAAATCCTTGCCGTCCCTGAAACCTATCAAAAGCCTGGCGCTGTTCGTGCCCAGATCAATGGCCGCAACTAATTCATTCACTGCATATTGCTCCGTTTTTTGTTTAATATTATTTCCATCGATAAATCGCTGATCTTGTCAAACGCGGAAATAATGTCGATATATAACAGTCCTGCTATTACCGTGCATTCACCGCCGCTCAATCTTCTGTTATGATTTTTCTTCAACACTTCCCTGGAAGCAACAATGGACCCGCGCAACACCCGGGCTTGCACGGCGTCCGGATTTCCGGAGTTGTCAAAAGCTTTCAATGTCAAATCAAGCATCCCTGTGACTCGGGTTGCCATTTCTCGTATTTCATTCATTGCCGTATCGGAAAAATAAACCTTGCCTTCCTTTTTTCGTCTAAGGCATTCGAT
>Ga0335070_10006605_pt1 | contig 13641 bp, 10 predicted proteins | sample Lox_Sample_13_FD_206722 | JGI IMG/M metagenome (GOLD analysis project Ga0335070, IMG submission 206722) | Soil microbial communities from Loxahatchee National Wildlife Refuge, Florida, United States - Lox_Sample_1.3 | ecosystem: Environmental > Terrestrial > Soil > Wetlands | place: USA...
GACCGCCGTCTCGTAGCCCGCGTCGGCGTGCCGCGCGACGCCGATGCCCGGGTCGTTGGTGAGCACCCGCTGCAGCCGCTCGCGCGCCGCGCTCGTCCCGTCGGCCACGATCACCTGCCCCGCGTGCAGCGAGTTGCCGATCCCGACGCCCCCGCCGTGGTGGAACGACACCCACGAGGCGCCGCTCGCCACGTTCAGCATGGCGTTCAGCACCGGCCAGTCGGCGATCGCGTCGCTCCCGTCCTTCATCCCCTCGGTCTCGCGGAACGGCGAGGCCACCGAGCCCGTATCGAGGTGGTCGCGCCCGATGACGATCGGCGCCGAGAGCTCCCCCTTCGCCACCAGGTCGTTGAGCGCCGTGCCGAACCGCGCGCGCTCCCCCTGGCCCAGCCAGCAGATGCGCGCGGGAAGCCCCTGGAACGCCACCCGCTGCTGCGCCATCGTGATCCAGCGCCGCAGGTGCGGGTCGTCGGGGAACAGGTCGAGCACCAGCCGGTCGGTGCGGTGCAGGTCCTTCGCCTCGCCCGAGAGCGCCACCCAGCGGAACGGCCCCTTCCCCTCGCAGAACAGCGGCCGCACGTAGGCGGGCACGAAGCCGGGGAAGTCGAAGGCGTCCCTCACGCCGGTGTCGAAGGCGACGGTGCGGATGTTGTTGCCGTAGTCGAAGGTCACCGCGCCGCGCCGCATCAGGTCGAGCATCGCCCGCACGTGCGCGGCGATCGACGCCGTCGAGCGCCGCACGTACTCCGCCGGGTCGCTCGCGCGCAGCGCCAGGGCGTCCGCCAGCGGCAGCCCCGCGGGCACGTAGCCGCCCAGCGGGTCGTGGGCCGAGGTCTGGTCCGTGAGCACGTCGGGCACCACACCCCGGCGCACCAGCTCGGGGAGCACGTCCGCGCAGTTCGCCTCGAGGCCGATGCTGAGCGCCTCCCCCTTCCCCTGCGCCGCCTTCGCCCAGGCGAGCGCCTCCTCGAGCGAGCGGGTGGCCTGGTCGAGGTAGCGCGTCTCGAGGCGGCGGCGGATGCGCGCGGGGTCCACCTCCACGGCGATCATCACCGCCCCGTTCATCGTCGCCGCGAGCGGCTGCGCGCCGCCCATGCCGCCCAGGCCGCCCGTCACGATGAGCCGCCCCTTCAGCGAGCCGCCGAAGTGCTGCCGCGCCACCGCGCCGAAGGTCTCGAACGTCCCCTGCAGGATCCCCTGCGTGCCGATGTAGATCCACGAGCCGGCGGTCATCTGACCGTACATGATCAGGCCCTTCCGCTCCAGCTCGCGGAACACCTCCCAGTTGGCCCAGCGGCCCACCAGGTTGGCGTTGGCGATGAGCACCCGGGGCGCGTCGGGGTGGGTGCGGAACACCCCCACCGGCTTGCCGCTCTGCACCAGGAGCGTCTCGTCGTTCCCGAGCCGCTTCAGCGCCGCCACGATGGCGTCGAACGCCGCCCACGAGCGGGCCGCCTTGCCGGTGCCGCCGTAGATGACCAGCTCGTCGGGGCGCTCGGCGACGTCGGGGTCGAGATTGTTCATGAGCATCCGCATCGCGGCTTCCTGGATCCAGCCCTTGCAGGTGATCGCGGAGCCGCGGGGAGCGCGGACCAGGCGGGGGGAGGCTGTGGCGCTCATGGAGGGGAATCTATGTCGGAAAACGTGATGGGTAATGGGCGATGGGTGACGAGTGAGAGGTGATGAGGCACGGGTGATACGCGGTTGGGGCGCAGCGAATGTCGAGGGGCGCGCCCGGCCTGCGGCGCGCCCCTATGACTCATCACCCATCACCTAGCACTCATCACCCATCCCTCATCACCTCGCCCCCCGCACCAGCTCCGGATTGCCGGGATCGGTCTGGAACGCCCAGTCCACGATGAGGTAGTCGGTCCCCACCGCCGTCACGCGCAGCGCGCCGTAGCGGTAGTAGCCGTCGCCGCCGTTCATCTGGAACACGTACCCCCACCCCGGCTTCGCCACCACCGGCGTGGCGACGTACCCGGAAACGGGCGCGTAGTCGATGGACGTGAGACCGTCCACCGGGACCGAGCCGTACGCCTGCACCGTGGTCCCGGAGCGGACCGGCTGCAGGTAGAAGGTGCCCGCGTTCCGTGTCACCTCGAAGTCGGCCGAGGGACTCGTTCCGTTCAGCACCACCCCCAGCTCGCCGGGGCCGACCACGTGGTCGTTGTTGCCGTCGAGCCAGAACCGGAAGCCCGCCGTCGTCGGATCGGCGTCCACCGCCTTCAGGACGAGGTTGTAGGCGTCGGGCCGCGGCGTGTCGTTGCGCAGCGGCGACCAGAGGCTCTCGTACCCCTCGACCGAGATGGCCGATACGGCGTAGCAGCGCGGCACCCCGTTGGTGAGGTTGCCGACCAGGAAGCTGGAGGAGACCGTCGTCCCCTCGAGCACCCAGCTGGTGCCGCAGAGGTTGCTGTCGAGGTCGTAGCCGGTGCTGTACACGCGGTAGTGCTCGAACGCCGAGGGCTCGAGGAGGTACGCGGTGTCGGACCACTCGAGGTGCACCGCCCCGTTCAGCGAGATGCTGGTGAGCCACGTCGGGCGCTGCAGCGCCAGCCGCTCATCCACGGTGACGGAGTTCGACGCGTCCGACTCGCCGCCGTCGGTCGACAGCGCGGTCACATAGTACTGGAGCGCCGGGTAGCCGTCGTCGTGGAACGAGGTGGAGGTGGTCGTGCCGCGCAGGCCCCAGGAGTCCGACGTCGAGGCCCGCGAGTAGACCCGGTACGCCTGGAGGTACGAGACGTCCACCGGGTCCCAGCGGAGCAGGATCCCGCTCGGCGTCGCGGGGTCGCCCGAGGGATCGAGGTGGTAGGTCAGGTTCGCCGGCGCCGGCGGCGTGGTGACGCCGCGGACGAACCGGTCGTTGTTGTAGCAGCCGGCAAGGACCGGCACCGCGAGTGCGAGTCCGAGCATGAGACGGCGCATGGGCGGCTCCCTCCGATGTCTGGATACCCGGGAATGCACGGGCCGTGCCGTCCCGGCCGCTGCGCCGCAACCCGTTGCGGGCGATACGGTTGCGCGTCGCGGCGACCGGCGCCGGTCCCGCGACGTGACCTCCCCGCAGGACATCCCGTCGCCCGCGCCGGACCTGCCGCCGGTCAGGGCGCCAGATTCCGCTGGTCGTACTCGAACTTGATGTCCGGCTGGTCGATGAGCTGGATGAAAAAGTTGAACAGGAAGTTCCCGTTCGGGGACTGGACGAAGGAGAAGGTCGCCCGCCAGTCGTGCAGGTCGCGGTCGAGGCGCACCACGTGCTCGCCGAACTTGCCGGTGGTGAAGTTGTACTGCGTCTGCCACGACAGCGACCAGTGACGCGTGGGCGAGAAGGAGATGCTCCCGCTCAAGGTCTGGTTGGGGGGCGAGGTGGGGATGAGCACGCCCAGGCTGTCGTAGCGGGGCCGGGTGCGCGAGATGTCGTAGGAGAGCGAGGCGCTGAACGGCGTGGTCCGGCCGGCCGGCGTCATCCGATCGAGCGCCGTCGGCTGGGTCGCGAGGGGCCCGCGCTGGAAGGCGGTCAGGCCCGGCGGGCCGGCGATCATCCCGGTGTCGAGCGGGGTGAGGGCGCTGGTGTCGCGCCGCGCGACGGGCGGGGGCGCCACGGCGAAGCCGAGCAGCGAGCCGACGCCGCGCACGAAGCTGGCCCCCAGGGAGAAGCGCATCGACACGCTGGTGAGGTACGGCTTGAAGCGCGAGCCCACGTACCCCACGGGACCCTGGAAGAGGTCGTGGGTGGTGGAGAGGGAGAAGCCCCGCAGCAGGTCGGAGGCGAACGAGTTCGAGAGCGCGCCGGTGGTCCAGCCGGTGCGGCCCTGCTTCTTCGCCTGCTCCAGGTCGAACGCGATGCCCGTCGTCTGGATGGAGAGCAGCTTGATCTTGCGGCCCTCGGGTTCGGGGGCGCCGGCGGTGTCGGCGCCCGTCGGGCGCGGCGGGGGCCGCAGCTTCGCCTCGAAGTTCTGCGACAGCGAGAGGGAGATGGACTGCCGCGCGTCCACCCGCCGGTTGACGGTGGCGGCGTTGGGTCCGAGCGACTGCGCGTACGCGAGCGGGAGGGTCGCCGCCGGGGCGTAGTTCCACGCGATGCCGGGCGAGATCGAGTGGCGGATCCGCGCGATCGGCCCGAAGCCGCCGAACAGCCCGAAGAAGGTGGGCGAGATGCTGGCGCCGAACCCGAGGCGCTTGCCCTGGCTCACGAACCGGCCGCCGGTGTACTGGTTGCGGACCATGTACGCGCCGCCGCCGGTGTTCACGATGTCCATGTGCGGGGAGAGGTTCCAGGTCCCCTGGAGGATGACCGGGAGGTTGATGCCGGTCGCCCAGTCGACGGTGGTGGAGAACGTCTCGGCGTAGGTGCGGGTCACGGTGCGCGTCGAGTCCGCGGGGTCGCGGAACGTCACGGTGCTGCGCGCGTTCGACCACTGGTCCGAGACGGCGAACGAGTTGGACCAGTTCCAGCGCCCGATCCGCAGGGGCGTCCCGATCGAGAACGAGGTCGAGCGGTTGTCCGAGAGCAGGGTGTCGGGCGCGCCGGGGCCCGCGTACAGGTAGCCGGCGGGGCTCTGCCCCTTGGACAGCGTCGCGTTGGTGAAGTTGAACGACGGCGACCAGGTCACGTTCGGGCCGAGCGCGATGGGCTGCGGCGCGAAGGCCACCACCGGGAACGTCATGGTCACCTGCGGCTTGTCGAGCGACTGGGTGCGGCTGCCGCCGAGCGAGAGGGTGCCGCCCGCGAAGCGCCGCGAGTAGTTGAGCCGACTGTCGATCGTCGCCACCGCGAGGATGGGGTCCACCGCATTGCGCGAGATGACGCGGGAGCTGGTGGCGTAGTCGAGGCTCGCCGTGAGGTGGCTGTTGATCGAGAAGTCCTGCGAGTGCTGGAGCGAGAAGCGGCGGCTCACGCTCCCCCCCGACTCGCGCAACTCCTGGTAGGACAGGCCGCCGGTGATGAACCGGTCGAGCCAGCGGTAGCGCAGCCGCGCGTTCAGCGCCGTGTAGCGTTGCGAGTACCAGTCGATGGTCGCCTGGGCGTCGGCGTAGTCGCCGATGGCCCAGTAGTACCCCAGGTTCGAGATGTGCCGCTGGTAGGAGCGGGAGTTGCGGACGATGTCGTTGATGCCGAACTGCGGCGGGATGAGGCCGGAGCGGCGCCCCTTCCGCAGGTCCTGGAAGATGAACGGCAGCCACAGCACCGGGACGTCGGCGACGTACAGCACCGCGGGCCGCGAGACCATGATGGTCTTCGACACCCACTTCACGTCGCGTGCCGCGAAGTGGTAATGGGGGTCGGGGAGGTCGCAGCTGGTGATGGTGGCCGCCGAGGCGTACACCCGGTTCTCGCGGTTGTCGACCGCGAGGTCACCGCGCAGGTACCAGGTGGCGCCCCCCTCGGGGAAGTCGGTGTTCGCCCGCTGGACGAGGCCCACCTTGTTGCAGGCGTCGTAGTTCATCCCCGCGCCGATCACCACGCCGCTCTGGTCGAACAGGTGCGGATTCCCCCTCGCCTGCATCACGCACGCGCCCTGCACGTAGCGCACGCTGTCGGCCTCGAGGGTCGTTTGGTCGCGCTGCACCAGGGAGTGGCCGGCGAGCCGGATCTCCTTCTCCGGGACGAGGAACCGCACCGAGTCGGCGGCGTAGCGGGTGACCCGGTAGCCGGCGCGCTGCAGCAGCGCGGAGGTCACCGAGTCGGGGGCGGCGAAGTCGCGGGAGGGCTTCTGCGGGAGTCCACGACCGCGCCCCGCCGTCGTGGTGTCGCGGCGCGTGGTGTCCGGGGCGCCGGGATTCGGGACCAGGCCCGTCGGCGCCTGCGGGGGCCGGACGGGACGTTGCGGCCGGGGGACCTGGCCGGCGACCTCCCGCGGCGCCGCGCCGCCGAGCACGACGGCGAGCAGGACGGTACCGAGCGCGCGGCCTGCGCCGCGGCGGCGGGCCGGCGCGGCCGGACCGGAGCCGGGGGCGACCGGACTAGCGCGCCTGCGCGAGGCCTCCTGCACGGAGAACGGCTCTCCTCACCGGCCCGGCGGCAGGCTGCGGAGGCGATCGCGCGCGAGCGCCGCCTCGTCGGAGTTGGGATACGAGGACGCGACACGCTGGAAGTACGTGCGGGCGTCCTCGCGCCGACCCGCCTGGAGCGCCTGCATCCCCAGGCGGTAGAGCGCCGTCGCGGCGCGCGGCGAGGCCGGGAAGCGGGCGGCGACCAGCCGGTACGCCGCCGCCGCCGAGTCGGCGTTCCCCTCCGCGGCCCACGCCTCTCCCGTGAAGAACTCCGCGTCCACCGCGCGCGGGTGCTGCGGGAAGCGGCGCAGGAACTCCGTGAAGCCCGCCCGCGCGGTGCCCGGGCTGTTGCGGCGCAGCTGCTGCAGCGACAGCTCCATCAGCTGGTCGGCGGTCGGCTCCGCCGGGGCGGGCGCCGCGGCGGGGGGCGGCTTGGCCCCGGCGGGCGCGGCCGGTTGACCCCCCGCGGGCGGGGGCGCGGTGGAGTCGGCCCGCGCCGGCGCGCCCGCGGGCGCCGCCCCGGCCCCGGGGACCAGGGCCGCGAGCTGCTGCTGGCTCTCGTCGATCCGGGCGCGCAGCTCGGTGAGGCGCTGCTGGCTCTGGCCGGTGAGCTCCTGGATCTGCACCAGCTGCTGCTCGACGTTCAGGAGCTCCAGCCGCAGGTCGGCGCGCACCCGGCCGATCAGCGCCTGCTGCGCGCCCAGCGAGTCCACGAGCGTCTGGACCATTCTGGCGAGGGCCGCCTCGCTCGCGACCCTCGCCGAATCGGCTCGCGCGGCCTGCAGCTGCTGCTCCTGGACCTGGAGCCGCAGCCGCGTGACGTCGCTGCGCAGCGCACAGCCCCCGGCGGCGAGCGCCAGCGCCGGGGCCGCGAAGCGACCCGCCCGGACCGCGATCAACGCTTCGTGTCCGTCACCACCACGAATTCCGCCCGCCGGTTCGCCGCCCACGCCTCCTCGGTGTGGTCGCGGTCGAGCGGGCGCTCCTCCCCGTACGAGATGATCGAGATGCGTCCCTTCGCGACGCCGTGCTCGACCAGGTAGCGCTTCGCCGCGGCGGCGCGCCGCTCGCCCAGGGCGAGGTTGTACTCGTCGGAGCCCCGCTCGTCGCAGTGGCCGGCGATCTGGATGCGGAGCGCCGCGTTCTGCTGCAGCAGGCGCAGCTTCTGGTCCAGGATCCCGGTCGCCGTCGCGTCGAGGTCCGAGCGGTCGAAGGCGAAGTGGATCATCGTCGCCAGCTGCGTCGAGTCGGCGCGGTTCAGCCCCCACGCGCCGATCCGGGCGGCCTCCAGCTCGTTGCGCCGCACCTCGGCGCGGAGCGAGTCGGCCCGCGCCGCCTCACGCGCGGCCCGCGCCAGCGAGTCCGCGCGCGCGGCCGCGGCCAGCGAGTCGCGCCGCGCCTGCGCGGCGAGCGAGTCCCGCCGCGCCGCGGCGGCGAGGGAATCGCGGCGGGCCGCCGCTGCGGCCGAATCCGCCGCCGCGCGCGGAGTGACCGGCGCCGGCTTGGGGCCGCAGGCCGCCATGGCCACGACCAGGAGGGGGACGATGCCGCGGGCCCAGGGCCCGATGTCACGGTAGTTCACGGTCTCCTCGCTGCGGTACCTGTTCTCAGGGTGACGGGAGTCGCGGCGACCACGCCGGGAGCCTCGCCCCGCCGAAGGACACCAGTTGACGCACACGGCCAGTCGTGACGTCCAGCACCCACAGCTGCCGTGCCCCGCTGCGGGTGGATACGAAACATACATGCCTTCCGTCCGGCGCCCAGGTGGGATCCTCGTTCCTTCCGGAGCCGGTCAGCTGCCGGATCACGCGCGTCCCGACGTCGAGGACGAACAGCTGCGGCGTGCCGGCGACGTCGCGGTGGAACGCGATCGAGAGCCCGTCGGGCGACCAGGCGGGGCCGTTGGTCGGCCCGGTCGCGCCGAAGTCGAACCGGGCCGCCACGTCGGGATTGCCGCCGTCGGCGTCCATCCAGTACAGCTGCGGGGTCCCGGCGCGCGTGGAGATGAACGCCAGGCGGCTCCCGTCGGGACTCCAAGTGGGCGAGAGGTTGTCGGAGAAGCGACCCACCGTCAGCCGGGTGACGCAGCAGTGCCGCGCGACGTCGTACACGTACACGTCGGTGCCGTCCTCCGTCGCGCGCGCGAACGCGAGGCGCGTGCCGTCCCGCGAGAACTCCGGCGTGATGTTGAGCCCGTCCTCGGTCGTGGGGACGATGTCCCGCTCCCCCGTGGCGAGGTCCTGAATCACGACGGGCTGGCCGCTCCGCACGAACGCCGTGTACGCCATGGTCCGGCCGTCGGGGGACCACGCGGGCGAGAGCGCGGGCCCGCCCGCGACCGGGATCTGGGTCAGGCCGTGGCCGTCGGCGTCCACGCGCCAGATGCCGCCGTCCTTCACGAACAGGAGGCGGGTCGCCGCCGAGCCCGGCCGTCCCGTCACCTCGCGGACGATGTCGTCGGCGGCGCGGTGCACGGCCCACCGGCGTTGCTCTCCCGTGCCCTCCACCGTCGCGTGGCGCAGCAGCGCGCCGCGACGCACGTCGTGGAGGTCCACGCTCACCGCGCCGGAGAGCCCCGCGACGACCGTCACGGCGAGGTCCGCCCCGAGCGCGCGGTAGATCCGGTAGTCGGGCGGCGCGGCCGCGGTGGCCGGGGCGCCCGACGGGGTGAGCACCTCGAACTGGTCGGAGAAGTCGAGGTCCTGCTGGAGGATCGCGCGTACGCTGTCGGCCGCGGCCGACGCGGCGCCCACCACGGCGAGCGCGGGGCGGGTGCCGGGGGTGTAGGTGATCCCCACGCGGACACCCCCGGGCGGGATCGTGTCCTGGGCGCGCGCCGCGCCAGCCGTGCCGGCGAGCGCCAGCGCCGCCACGGCGAGGAGCGGCGCGCCGCGCGGAAGCCCCTGGCGGGGCCGCGCCCTCGCGCGGGAGCGGTCGCCGTCGCGCGGAGTGCTCATCTGCCGCGGGGGTTGAAGAAGAACGAGACCGGCAGCACGTCGGGTCCGAACCCGTCGGGGAGCGGGCCGAAGGCGCCGGCGCGGGCCGCGGACTCGATGGCGCCCTGCGCCTCGAGGTCGAAGCCGAAGCTGCCCGAGCGGCGGATGAACTGGAGGCCGGTCACGGTGCCGTCGCGGTGGATGAAGAAGAGGATCTCCGCCACCAGCGCCGCCTGGGACGGAGGAGGGCGCCACCGTTGGTAGACCTGCGAGACCAGGTTGTGCAGGTACCCCGGGAAGGGGAACTCGACGCCCTCGGTCCGGATGGTGGCGGCGTCGGTGCCGGCGGTGGTGCTGTTGGCCGGTCCGGTGGCCGTTGCGGCGGCGGGCCCCGCCCCGGAGCGCGCTGGCGCCGCGGACGGGCTGGGGGCGGGCGCGGCCCTGGCCGGCGCCGGGGGCGCGGCCGGCGCGGGCCGCCGCGGGGCCTCGGCGCGCGCGGGCGTGTGCGGGGCCGCCCGCGCGGCGGGCTGCGGCGCGGGCGAGGCCGGTCGCGGAGCCGGAGCGGCGGCCGCCGGCGGGCCCGGGGCGGCGGCGGGCGGCGCCGCGACGAGGGAGACCCGGTAGGCGATCGGCGCCAGCGGGCGCGGGCGCGCCGCGCCCGCCGCCAGGAAGCTCGCCACCACCGCCAGGTGCAGCGCCAGCGTCCCCGCGAGGCCGACCCCGCCCATCGGCGGGGCCTGCACGCGCTGGCGGGGCGCCCTCACCGCACCGGCTCCTCGCTCTCGGCCACGAGCCCCACGTCCTGCACCCCCGACACCCGGATCAGCGCGAGGACCCGCACGACCTGGCCGTACGGCACGCCGCGGTCGGCGCGCAGGTACACCGCCGACGGTTTGCGGCGCGCGACGAGCGCGCGGAACGCCGCGCGGAAGTCCTCGAACGAGAAGGGGGCGTCGTCCACGTAGATGCGTCCCTCCCGGTCCACCGACACCACCAGCCCCTGCTTCGGCTCCATGGCCCGCGCCTCGGCGCGGGGGAGTCGCACCTCGACCCCGCCCTGCATCATCGGCGCGGTGATCATGAAGATGATGAGCAGCACGAACGCGACGTCCACCAGCGACGTCACGTTGATGTCCGCGTTGAACGCAGCCCGGCGCCGGTGCCGCGCGGACATCCTAGATGTGCCCCTCGCGCGCCAGCGACGCGATCAGCTCGCGCGCGAACCCTTCGAGCTCTCCCGCGACGAAGTTCTGGCGGGCGCTGAAGATGTTGTAGGCGATCACCGCCGGGATGGCCACCGCGAGGCCCGCCACCGTGGTGACGAGGGCCTCCGCGACGCCCGGCGCCACCGCCGCGATGTTCCCCGCCCCGCTGGTGGCGATCCCGATGAAGGCGTCCATCACGCCGAGCACCGTGCCGAGCAGGCCGAGCAGCGGGCTCACCGAGCCGAACGTCGCGAGCCACGGGACGTACTTGCCCAGCAGGTCGTGCTCGGCGTCCACCTGCGAGTCGAGCACCATGCGGAGCGCCTCGAGCTGCGTGGGGGTCAGCGTCTCGACCGCGCCCGGGCCGCGGCGCAGCCCGCCGGGCCGCAGCTCCTGGAAGAAGGCGATGCCCTCCTTGAAGAGCCGCTGGTAGGGCGAGACCGGCATCGCCCGGACCGCCTCCTGCGCCTCGTCGAGCCGCTCGGCGTGCGCGACCGCCCGGAAGAAGGCGTCCCCCGCACGCCGCACCCGTCGGAACTGCCACAGCTTCACGAAGATCAGGAACCAGGAGACGGCCGAGAAGACCGCGAGCACGGCGAGGACGACCTTGGTGGCGAAGCTCGCGGAGGCGACCAGCTCCAGCTCGGAGGTGGGGACCGCGCCGCCGACCTGGAACATCACGTCGCCTCCCTGGCGATCCACTCGTAGGTGGCCCGGAGCCCGTCGGCGAGCGCGACCTGCGGCGCCCACCCGAGCACCCGCGCCGCCTTCTCGACCACGAGCGCGCTCGCGACCAGCTCGCCGGTGCGCGCCGGCGCGTGCTCCACCGAGACCCGGATCCCCGTCGCCGCCTGCATCGCTTCCGCCAGCCGGTTCACCGAGGTCTGCGTGCCGGTGCCGATGTTGAAGGCGCGGGCGTCGATGGTGCCGTCCAGCGGCGGCAGGTCCGCCTCGGCCGCCAGCAGGTTGGCGCGCGCGACGTCGGCGACGTAGACGTAGTCCCGCGTCTGTTCCCCGTCCCCGAAGATGGTGATGCCGCGTCCGGTGCGGAGCCGGTCCCCGAAGATGGCTACTACCCCCGCCTCACCGTGCGGGTCCTGCCGCGGGCCGTAGACGTTCGCGTACCGCAGGACCGCGCCCTCCAGCCCGTAGAGCTGCGCGTAGCACGCGAGGTAGTGCTCGCCGCTCAGCTTGCTGACCCCGTACGGTGAGAGGGGGAGCTTGGGTGCGGTCTCGGGATGCGGCGGCACCCGCTCCCCGTAGACCACCCCGCCCGAGGAGACGATGAGGAGCCGCCGGCAGCCGCCGACGCGCGCCCCCTCGAGGAGGTTGAGGAGCGCCAGGATGTTCTCCTCCGCGTCCAGGACCGGGTCGGCCACCGACACCCGCACGTCCACCTGCGCGGCGTGGTGGCTGACCACGTCGAACCGCCCCTTGGCCACGGCCTCCCGGGCCTCCGGCGATCCGAGGTCGAGGCGCAGGAACTCCGCGCCCCGGGGGACGTTCTGGAGCTTCCCGCGCGAGAGGTTGTCGAGGACTGTGACCTGCCAGCCCGCGGCGAGGAAGGCGTCGGCGACGTGCGAGCCGATGAAGCCGGCGCCTCCCGTGACGAGGATGCGTCGATTCACGGATGGGACTCCCGACAAAGCGAACCCGCCGTGGCGGCGGGTTCGTTGGTCACGAAGGCATGCGGCGGACCACCCGTGCCGTGGCCCCGGGACGGATGTCCGGCTGCGAGACCTGGAGCACGATCGCCGTCGAGGTCTTCGGCTGCAGCTTCACCACGAGGGCGTCGGCCTGGTCCCGCACGAGGCCGCCCGACGTGCCGCGGGCGGTGGAGATGTGGAACACGTCACCGAGGTGGACGCCGTCGTCCGCACCGCGGTCGATGAAGAACTCGTCCTGCACGTTGGTCAGCTCGCCGTTCCGGCGTGTCGCGATGACCGTGCCGGCGAGGCCGCTGTCCACGGGCACCGGGCGCGCGCTGCTGTCGTAGTGGAACGGCTCGACCTTGAGGAGCTTCGCGCCGAGCCCGAGCGAGCCGTACACGCCGCGCACCTGCGCCGTCACCGCCTGTCCCGCCTCGCCGTCGGCCGTCACGAGCAGCATGCCTAACGGCTCGATCACGTTGCCGTAGCCGGTGACCGCGCGGCCCACCCGGTAGGCGAGCAGCTCGTCGCCGCGATGGTAGGTCTGCCCGCCCGGAGGCGTGACCGTCACCGTGGAATACAGGGCCGCCGTCTCACGGTTGGCGAGGCGCTGCGACGCGTTCTGCTCCACGTTCTCACCCAGCACCCCCGCCTGCAGCGTGGCGGGGTCGGCGAGGAACGCCGCCGAGTAGTACTCGCCCGCCCGCACCGCGCGATACGCCTGCATCTCCTGGGCCTGGAGGGTGTTCTGTCGCGCCCGCACCGCCGCCTGCTCGGAGAAGATCGTGGGCTGGTCGGCGCCGGGGACGCTGCGGACCCGGGCCGCCTGCGCGGGCGCGGCCTCGGGCGGCGGCGTGACCTCCACGTTCCCCGGCTGCGCCGAATCGGCCGGGGCCTGCACCTGGCCGGGGGCCGCGGCCGCCGCCTGCTCCTCCCCCGCGACGAGCCGCAGCTCCTCGCCGGGGAAGATCCAGTGCGGGTCTTCCACGACCGTGGTGTTGAGCCGGTAGATCTCGGGCCACAGGAGCGGGTCGCCGAGGAACTGCTGCGCGAGGCCCCACAGCGTCTCCCCCTGCGCCACCGTATGCGTCGCCGGCACCGGGCCGAGCGGCCTCCCCTGGGTCGGGGTGAGCTGCGCCGCCGTCGGCTGCTGGGCCGGCTGCTGCTGCGTCGGCTGTTGCTGCGCCGGCTGCTGCTGCGCCGCGGTCTGCCGACCCGCCTGCTGCGCCGCGCGCTGGGCCTGCTGGATGGGCCGCTGGATCACCGTCGGCTGCTGCGCCGCCAGGGGCGAGGCGGCGCACACCAGCGCCACCACCGCCGCGAGTCGCACGGCCTCAGAACGGCAGATCGTCGTCCTCCTCATCGAGCGCCCCCGGGAAGTCGTCGAAGGTCTCATCGCCACCCTGTTTCCCACCCTCGGCCTCCTTCTTGGCGGCCGGAACCGCCGCCCGCCGAGCCGTGTCGCCTCCCGCCGCCGCGTCGGACCGGCCGGAGAGCATCACGAGCTCGCGGACGTTGATCTCCGTGACGTACCGGGTCTGCTTCTCCTTGTCCTCGTACGTGCGATACTCGATCCGTCCCTCGACGTACACCCGGTCGCCCTTCTTCAGGTACTTCTCGATGGTGTCGGCCAATCCGGTGCCCCGCGACGTGTTCCACGCCACGCAGCGGTGCCACTCGGTCTTCTCCTGCTTCTCGCCGCCCTGCGTCGTCCACTGCCGGCTGGTGGCCAGGGAGAACTGGGCTACCCGGCTGCCGTTGTTCGTGGTCCGGACCTCCGGGTCCGCCCCGAGGTTCCCGATCAGCATGACCTTGTTGAGACTCCGACTCACCTTTTCCCCCCGCGCTCTGGCC
>Ga0335070_10006606_pt1 | contig 13640 bp, 8 predicted proteins | sample Lox_Sample_13_FD_206722 | JGI IMG/M metagenome (GOLD analysis project Ga0335070, IMG submission 206722) | Soil microbial communities from Loxahatchee National Wildlife Refuge, Florida, United States - Lox_Sample_1.3 | ecosystem: Environmental > Terrestrial > Soil > Wetlands | place: USA: Florida...
CCCGGTCAACAGCCGTTCGTGCGCGACACGGCGCAGTTCCTGGACGACTGGCAGGAGCTGCGCCGGCGCTACCCCGCCGAGGGCGCGGTTTCCCTCGGCATCGCGTTCCACAGCCTGCGCGCCGTGGACATCGACACGATTGCGCGCGTATGCCAGAAACTGCAGGACGACGCAGCGTGCCGCTGCCTGCACATCCATGTCGCCGAGCAGCCGGCGGAAGTCACCGGCTGCATTCGCCAGCACGGTCTGCCGCCGGTGGCGCTGCTCGCGGCGCGCGGCCTGCTGTCGTCGAAGTGGGCGCTGGTGCACGCGACGCAATCGAGTGAAGCGGAGTTCGCGCAGATCCGGGCCGCGCAGGCGACCGTGGTGCTGTGTCCGACGACCGAGGCGGACCTGGGCGATGGCTGTCCGGTCGTCGCGCCGTTCCTCGAAGCCGGCGGACAGGTGGCGATCGGGTCCGACAGCAACATCGGCCGCAGCTCGCTCGACGAACTGCGCCAGCTCGAATGGTCGCAGCGCCTGGCACGCGGCCGGCGCAACGTGTTCAGCACCGCGGCCGAGCCCGCGGTTGCCGACCGCCTGTTCCGCAGTGCGCACGCAGGCGGGCTGCGCGCGATCGGCGCGGGCGCAAGCGCCGATTTCGTGACCTACGATGCGCGCAACGGCGACAGTGACCTGCAGGCGCCCGACAACTATCTCGGTGCGCTGGTGTTCGACACTGCCGCGCCGCGCGCCAGCCACGTGTTGGTCGGCGGCCGTTGGGTGATCCGCGACGGAGCTCATCCGGAGCAGGACGCCATCGAAGCCCATTACCGGGAAGCGATCGGGCGATTGAGGCAGTACATACAGAGTGGACAACACACATGAATGACCAAGCACCCCGCGTGATCCGCGCGCCGCGCGGCAAGACGTTGAGCGCACGCTCCTGGCTCACCGAAGCGCCATTGCGCATGCTGATGAACAACCTCGACCCGGACGTGGCCGAACGGCCCGGCGACCTGGTCGTGTACGGCGGCATCGGCAAGGCCGCGCGCAACTGGGCCTGCTACGACGCGATCGTCGCGAGCTTGCGCGCGCTCGGCGACGACGAGACGCTGCTGGTCCAGTCCGGCCGCCCGGTGGGCGTGTTCCGCACTCACGCCGACGCGCCGCGCGTCTTGATCGCCAACTCGAACCTGGTGCCGCACTGGGCGACCTGGGAGCACTTCAACGAGCTTGATCGCCGCGGGCTGATGATGTTCGGGCAGATGACGGCGGGCTCGTGGATCTACATCGGCTCGCAGGGCATCGTGCAGGGCACGTACGAAACCTTCGTCGAGATGGGCCGCCGCCATTTCGGTGGCAAGCTCACCGGCCGCTGGATCCTGACCGCGGGCCTCGGCGGCATGGGCGGCGCGCAGCCGCTGGCGGCGACCATGGCCGGCGCCTCGATGCTGGCGATCGAGTGCCGGCAGTCGAGCATCGACATGCGGCTGCGCACGCGCTACCTCGATCGGCAGGCCGCCACGCTCGATGAAGCATTGAAGATCATCGCCGACGCCGGTGCGCGCGGCGCCGCGGTGTCGGTCGGCCTGTGCGCCAACGCCGCCGAAGTGCTGCCGGAGATGGTCAAGCGCGGCGTCAAGCCCGACGCGGTCACCGACCAGACCTCCGCGCATGATCCGGTGCACGGCTACCTGCCCATTGGCTGGACGGTGCCGCAGTGGGAGGCGCTGCAGAAGACCGACCCGGCTCGTGTCACGCAGGCCGCGAGCGAATCGATGGCGGTGCACGTGCGCGCGATGCTGCATTACAAGCATGCGGGCATTCCGACCTTCGACTACGGCAACAACATCAGGCAGGTGGCGCTCGGCCAGGGTGTCAAGGATGCCTTCGACATCCCGGGCTTCGTGCCCGAGTACGTGCGGCCGCTGTTCTGCCGCGGCATCGGCCCGTTCCGCTGGGCCGCGCTCTCGGGCGATCCGGCCGACATCGCGAAGACCGATGCGAAGGTGCGCGAGCTGATTCCGGACGACGCGCACCTGCATCGCTGGCTCGACATGGCGGCCGAGCGCATCCAGTTCCAGGGCCTGCCCGCGCGCATCTGCTGGGTGGGCCTGGGCGATCGCCACCGCCTCGGACTCGCCTTCAACGAGATGGTCGCCTCGGGCGAACTGTCCGCACCGATCGTCATCGGCCGCGATCATCTCGACTCGGGTTCGGTTGCCAGCCCCAATCGCGAGACTGAATCCATGAAGGACGGGTCGGATGCCGTGTCCGACTGGCCGCTGCTCAACGCGCTGCTCAACACGGCGAGCGGCGCCACGTGGGTGTCGATCCACCACGGCGGCGGCGTCGGCATGGGCTACTCGCAGCACGCCGGCGTCGTGATCGTCTGCGACGGCACGCCGGCCGCGGCGCGGCGCATCGAACGCGTGCTGTGGAACGATCCGGCCACCGGCGTCATGCGCCACGCCGACGCCGGCTACGATGTCGCATTGCAGTGCGCGCGCGAGCACCATCTGAACCTGCCCATGCTCACCGGCAAGGCGGCGCGGTGAGTCGCCCCGCCCGCGTCACCGGCGGACTGCGGCCGGGTGCGCTGACGCTCGCTGCGCTGCGCATCGCCTACGCGTCGCCCGTCGAGGTGGTGCTCACGCGCGCCGACTTCGCGCGCGTGCGGCGCTCGCGCGCCGTCATCGAGGGACTGATCGCGCGTGGCGACACGGCTTACGGCGTGAACACCGGCTTCGGTTCGCTGGCGAGCAAGCGCATCTCGGCCGCCGACCTCGCGCAGCTGCAGCACAACCTGGTGCTGTCGCATGCGGCCGGCACCGGCGCCCCGCTCAGCGACGCGGTCGTACGGCTCGTACTGGTGCTGAAGATCACGAGCCTCGCGCAGGGTTATTCGGGCGTGCGCCCCGTGACGCTGCGCGCGCTGCAGGCGCTGCTGCGCGCAGGCGTGTATCCGCTGATTCCGGGCCAGGGTTCGGTCGGCGCATCGGGAGACCTGGCGCCGCTGGCGCACCTGTCGGCGGTGCTGCTCGGCGTCGGGCAGGTGCGCCACCGCGGCCGCGTGCTCGATGCGCGGCGCGGACTGCGCATCGCCGGCCTGCAGCCGCTGAAGCTCGCGGCCAAGGAAGGACTCGCGCTGCTGAACGGCACGCAGGTGTCGACGGCGCTCGCGATCGCCGGCCTGTTCGAGATCGAGAACGCGTTCGCCGCCGCGCTCGTCACGGGCGCGATGTCGGTCGATGCGATGAAGGGGAGCGACGCGCCATTCGACGCGCGCATCCACGCGGTGCGCCGCCAGCCCGGGCAGATCGAGGTGGCTGCGCAGCTGCGCGCGCTGCTGCGCGGCAGCCGCATCCGGGCTTCGCACCTCGACTGCGACCGCGTGCAGGATCCGTATTCGTTGCGCTGCCAGCCGCAGGTCATGGGCGCCTGCCTGGACCTGCTGCGCACGGCCGGCGCCACATTGTTGCGCGAGGCCAATGCCGTGACCGACAACCCGCTGGTGTTCGCGCGCGAGGACGACGTGCTGTCGGGCGGGAATTTCCACGCCGAACCGGTGGCCTTCGCCGCCGATCAGCTGGCGCTCGCGGCCGCCGAGCTCGGTTCGCTCGCCGAACGGCGCATCGCGCTGCTCGTCGACACCAAGATGAGTGGGCTGCCGGCCTACCTGGTGGCCAACAGCGGCGTGAACTCCGGATTCATGGTGGCGCAGGTCACGGCTGCGGCGCTGGCCTCGGAGAACAAGGCGCTCGCGCATCCCTCGAGCGTCGACACGATTCCGACCTCCGCCAACCAGGAGGACCACGTGTCGATGGCCACCTACGCGGCCCGACGCCTGCTCGCGATGGCGGATAACGCCGTCGGCATCGTGGCGATCGAGCTGCTGGCCGCGGCGCAGGGCCTCGACTTCCATCGCCCGCTGCGCAGCTCTGCCCCGCTCGAGACCGTGCGCGGCCTGCTGCGCAGGCGCGTGCCGACGCTGGAATCCGATCGCTACTTCGCGCCGGATATCGCCGCGGCGCGCGCGCTCATCGCCGGCGGATTGCTGCGCACGCAGATCCTGCCGCGGCTGTTCGCGCGTTGACGAGGCACGGGCGGCAACGATGGTGACGCACGCGGCGCAGACCTTCCCGACGCACACCGTGAGGCCCGGCGATTCGCCGCTGGTCATCAGCGTGCCGCACGTCGGCACCGCCCTGCCCGCGGAGCTGGCGCCGGAACTGACGCCGTTGGCGATCTCCGTGCCCGATACCGACTGGCACGTCGGCGAGCTCTACGGTTTCGCCGCCCCGCTCGGCGCCTCGATGATCGTGGCGCGGCTATCGCGTTACCTGATCGACCTGAACCGTCCACCCGACGACGCGGCGCTCTACGCCGCCGCCCCCCAGACGGGGCTGTGCCCGGTGCTGAGCTTCGACGGCCAGCCGCTGTACCGCGACGGCCGAAGCGCCGTGCCGGCGGCCGAAGTCGCGCGGCGCCGCACGCTCTATTGGGAGCCCTACCACGCCGGGCTGCGCGCACTGCTCGATGCCGCACGCGCGAAGCACGGCTACGCATTGCTGCTCGACGCGCATTCGATCCGCAGCGTCGTGCCGCGGCTGTTCGAGGGCCGGCTGCCCGACATCAACATCGGCACCAACGACGGGCGATCCTGCTCGCCGCGCCTCAGCGCGGCGCTGCGTCCCGTGCTGGCGGCCGCGCCGCGCTGGTCGCATGTGTTCGACGGGCGCTTCAAGGGCGGCCACATCACGCGCCACTACGGGCAGCCCGCGCAGCAGGTGCACGCGCTGCAGATCGAGCTCGCGCAGGCGAGCTACATGGATGAGTCGGGCAGCGGCTACGATGCCGCGCGCGCCGCGCCGCTGCAATCATTGTTGCGCGCCCTGCTCGAGGCGCTGCTGTCATGCAATCCCTGATCGATGCCGAACGCCGCGTTCGCGCCGCGCTGGCTGCGAGAGCCGACGTGGCTTCGCTCCACGACGATCTGGGCATGATCCTCGCGCGGCAGGGAAGACATGCGGAGGCAATCCCGGCCTTCGAGCGCGCACTGCAGCTGGATGCGACCCTGCCGCACACGCGCAAGCGACTTGCAGACGCGCTGGCGGCGAGCGGACGCGGAAGCGAAGCCGACCAGCTCTATTCGCAGTACTTCGCGCAGGATCCGGACCGCCAGGCGATCGCCAGTGGCGCGGAACATTTGCAAGCCGGTCGAAAGAAGGAAGCCGCGGCGGCATTCGAGGCGGTGCTCCGCCGGAATCCTGATCATGTCGATGCGCTGCGCATGCTGGCGCTGACGCTGGCAGGCGATGCAACGACGGCGGATGACGCCGAAGCGCTGTTGCGCAAGGTGACTGCGCTGGCCCCCGACCATACGGCCGCCTGGATCAACCTCGGCACCCTGCTCATCGAGCAGAAGAAATGGATGCAGGGCGTCGAGTGCTTCCGCACCGCCACGCGTCTCGAGCCTGCCAATGCCGCCGCCTGGTTCGGGTTGGCCAATGCGCTGGCCAAGGCGACCTATCCGGAGGAAAGCGTCGCCGCCTACAGCCGCGCCGTCGAACTGGACCCTGGAGATGCCAACGCGCAGCTCGGTCTCGCCCATGTACTCAAGGCCGTCGGCCGACAGGATCAGGCGATCGCTGCCTATCGCGCGGCGATCCGGTTGCGCCCGGATTTCGGCGAAGCCTACTGGAGCCTGGCCAATCTCAAGACCTTCCGCTTCACGGCCGAGGAAATCGCGGCCATGCACGCCCAGCTGGACACCGGCACGCTGGCGCAGTCCACGGCCGTGCATTTCTGCTTCGCGCTCGGCAAGGCCTACGAGGACGCGGGTGACCATGACTCCGCCTGGCACTGGTACCACGAGGGCAACACGCGCAAGCGCCCGCTGGTGTCGCACGATCCGTTGGTGATGGAACAGCGGCACGCCGCGATAATGTCCACGTTCACTGCCGAGTTCATGCGCGAGCGCGCGGGACAAGGCTACGAAGCCGCCGATCCCATCTTCATCGTCGGCCTGCACCGCTCGGGTTCGACCCTGATCGAGCAGATCCTGGCGTCGCACTCGCAGGTCGAGGGTACGGCGGAATTGTCCAACCTCGGCATGATCGCCGGCACGGTCGGCCGCTACCGCGCCGACCACGTGGGATTTCCGGAGGCCGCGCGCGACCTGCGCCCAAAGGACTGGCGGGCATACGGACGGCAATACATCGAGGAGACGCGCCGCCACAGGCTGACGGACCGGCCGCGATTCACGGACAAGATGCCGAGCAATTTCGCGTTGATCGGCTTCCTGCACCTGATCCTGCCGAATGCCCGCGTCATCAATGCGAGCCGCCATCCGCTCGACAGCCTGCTTGGCAACTACAAGCAGCTCTACGGTGGAGGCCTGGACTACAGCTACGACATGGAGGAGCTGGCGGACTATTACCGCAACTACCATCGCATGATGCAGCATTGGCAGGCAGCGCTTCCCGGCAAGGTGCTGACCGTGCATTACGAAGACACGGTGATGGACCTGGAATCGCAGGTGCGGCGCATCCTCGGGCACTGCGGCCTGCCGTTCGAGGAATCCTGCCTGCACTACTATCGCAATCCGCGCGCCGTCAAGACGGCCAGCTCCGAACAGGTGCGCCGGCCAATCTATACCGAGGGCCTGGGCGTCTGGCGCCGTTACGAGAAGCACCTCGATTTCTGGAAGACGGAACTGGCCGACATCATCGCCGCACTGCCGGAGCGCGTGCGCGATGCGGGTTTGCCGCCCGCACGGCAAGCTCAGTCGTAAGGCCAGACCTCGAGCCCGTGGATTGCGTTGCGGATGTCGCGCGTGAGGTTGACCGACATCAGCATCTCGTTCGCCCTCAGGTCGTAGACCGTGATGGTCGACGGCGAGGACCCGCCGGCGACGATCGAATCACTCATCACGCACAGCCCGCGCGCGAAGCCCTGCCGCGCTATGCCGCTCGTGTCGGCATCGCGATGGGTCAGCGTGGCCGGATCGTAGGTCGGCACTCTCATGATGCGATCCTCGCGATCGTCGCGTCCGGAATACCGCAACGTGCCCGCTTCCGTATCGTTGAATAGCACGCCGTCGCGAAACGGCCGCGCGTTGTGCGTACCGGGAGGCAGCTCCACCGACATCAGCACGCGCTTGCCGGTGAACAGCAGCATGCCACCGCTGTGCAGGCCGGAGATGTACATGCCGGTGGCGTCGGCGTAGACGTTGTTGATGTGCAGCTTGTTCAGCGGCAGCGGCCCCGCATCGCCGAGCGGATCGAAGCGGGTGAAATGAAACTGGTACTGCCGCATCTGCACGTGCATCGCCCAGTCGAACAACTGCCTGTCGAGATTGAACCCGAGGATGCTGTCGAAGCCGGTCGAGGTCAGGAACAGTTCGCGGTCGTACACGCAGATTTCGTGGCAATGGCGCAGGTAGGGACTGCGCCAGGAGGCGACGCGGCGAAAGTCCGGCGTGTAAGCGAACAGCTCGTCGCTCGAGGCCATGTAGACGAGCCCGCCGTCGAAGGCAATGCCACGCAGGCCGCGGTCCCAGCCGCGCCCCTGCCAATCGATGTCGACGGTATTCCAGTCGACGGTCTGCACGACCTCGCGCGAACGCAGGTCGATCAGGTAGACGCCGCCGTGACTCTCACCCTTGTGGCTGCCCCGCACGACCGACGAGGCCACGAGCCGCCTGACATTCAACTTGCCCTACCCGCGCCCCGTCGCCCGCCAGCGTCACGCGCTAGAAATTCTTGCGTACGGTCAGGCTGATGCTCTGCGGCCGGAAACGCGCCTGCTCGTTGTGAAAGCGCGGATCTCCGAACTCGTCGGCGTAGTCTCCCTCGCCAAGCGAGATGTAGTTCGAGCCCTGCGAGTTCCACAGGTTGTCGACCCGCAGCGAGATGTCCGTGCTGCTGGGCAAGGTCAAGTCGAGTATGAACTTTCCGAAATCCCAGGGCTCCACCCGACCCTCCGAACCGTGGGCCGCGGACAGCGAGAGGCTCTGGTACATGTACGACTGGTGGCTGTACTCGAACCGCGCCGACAAGTCGCCTCCCAGCGGCTTCCACCCGAATTTGTAGTCGACGCCCGCGGTGGCCTTGAACTTCGGCGCACCGACCATCATCGTCCCGGCGGGAATGATCGTCCGATCCGCGGGATCCGCGGCGTCATTGAAGACGACCGCCTGTGTCAACTTCGGATTCGCCGCCGTCAGGCTGCCATCGAATGAAAAGTGCTGCGAGGCGCGCGCTGCGATGCTGAGTTCGATGCCCTTGGATTGAGCAGTCCCGCCGTTGACCGTACCGCGCACGTACCACGGTGCGCCGCCCGCGTGGTTGCTCTCCAGCTGGATGTCCTTCCAATTCATCAGGAACATCGACACGTTGAGCGTGAGCCGCCGGTCGAACCACTGGCTCTTGAGGCCGACCTCGTAGTTGAACAGTTTGTCCGGCCCGTATTTCAGTGGCACCAGGCCGGTCCTGGCGGCACGCTCGCTGTTGGTGCCACCCAGGCGGTAGCCCTGGCTGAACAGCGCGTAGATCATGCCGTCCTTGTTGTACTTGTACTGTGTACCCAGCTTGAACAGCGTGGCGCTGTCGTTGCCAGCCCTGGCATTGTCGCCCGGCGTATTTACATCGACACCCAGCGGTAACTGGTAGTTCTGGTTCACATCCCGCTTGTACTTGAACCACCGGCCGCCGGCGGTGACGGTCCAGGGATCGGTCAGCTTGTAGCTGACCTCGCCAAATGCGGCCGTTTGCGTGACGAGGCGATCGAACCACTGCGCGTAGATGATGGTCGTGGGTGTCGGCGGGCATTGCGGCTGCGGATCAGCCGGATTGCAGGCCCACTGGTAACCGACCGTGTTGGGGAACTGCGGGTTGTTGGTGCCATAGAACCAGTGGTCGTGCACGCGCTCGAAGAACAGGCCGCCGATCCATTGCAGCCGGCTCGTGCCCTTGGACGTCAGCCGAAGTTCCTGCGAGAACCGGTATTGCCACTGGTCGTTGAATACGGTGCTGGTGGTGAACGACCCATTGCTGGCCAGGCGCGTGTCGTAGATGTAATACGGCTCGGTCTTTGACCTGTACTCCTCGTAGGCCATGTTGTCCCATTCGTAGGTCATGTGCCGCTGGAAATAGGCGCTCGCCGACTTGAATTCCGCGAACCCGAGGTCGGCGGTAACGGTCACCGCCGACTGCCACCAGTTGTCGTGGCGTGACTGCTCGATGAAACGCGTGATCTTGGCGTCGCCGAGGGCCGGATCGCTGAGCCAGTCCCCGTACGCCACGTCGTTTTGCGTTGTCAGGTTGAACAGCACGTCGGTGCGGTCGCTCACTTTCCAGAGCGCCGCGAGGCGGCCGCCGCTCAGTTTCTCTTCGTTGAAATCCTTCTTGGCGGCGCTGGCATTGGTCAGGCCGTGCGCCAGGTCGGGGCCCAGTACGTTGTCGATCCAGCCGCCGTTATCGGCGTAGAAAGCGACGATACGCGTCGAGAGCCTGTCATCGACGAGCGGAAGATTGAGGTGACCGTCGAGTTCGTAGCTGGGCGCGCCATCCTTGGTCGTACCGCCGGTCAGGCTGTATTGCCCGGAAACCCCTTTGAAGTCGGGTTTGTTGGTGATGATGCGCAACACGCCGGTCTCGGCCGATGAGCCAAACAGCGTGCCCTGCGGACCCGGCAGCGCTTCGACGCGATCGATATCGACCAGATAAGGGCTGACCTGCGTCGCATTGGTCGTGATCGGCTGGTCGTCGAGGTATACGCCCGCCTGCGCATCGCTGTAGAAGTCCTCGGCGTCGGTGGCGACACCCCGGAACACGATGTTGTTGCGACCGGGCTCGAGCTGCGTGAGCGTCACGCTCGGCAGCGCCTTGAGGTAATCGCCCATCTCCTTGAAACCGGATTTCTCGATCTGCTCCGTGCCGATGACCGAGATGCTCTGCGGAACGTCCTGCACGCTGGTCTTGCGCAGCGTCGCCGTGACGACGATTTCCTCGAGCGTCAGGTCGTTCTTCGAAGACTGCGCAGTGGCCGGCGCGGTGGCCTGCTGCGCATCGGCATGCGGCGCGGCGTAAAGCGCCGCGGTAATGGCCGCGGCCAGCACGGAACGGCTGCGAACACCCCCGGGAACCGGTCGCTTGCGGCCCTCGGGTTCGACGCAGTCAATGGAATTCTTCGACGTTGCCGTCATGCCCCTTCCCCTCATCCCCCTAGCGGCAAGCGCAATAGTATGCGTTCTCATTGCCCTTGAGTAGTGACCCCGGGTGCCACCCCCGGTTTCGGGCTTTTCAGGCGCGCGCCACGGGCTCCCGGTCGGCGGGCACGTAGTCGAAAATGAAGTGGATGCGCTCGGTGTCGCCCTTGTTGGCCACGCTGTGCATCATGCGGTTGTTGATCTCGTAGCACTGCCCGACCTCGAGCTTGAAGGGGCGCCCATCGACCGTGAATCGCACCCGCGGGTTGGTCGTGATCGGCACGTGGATGCGGTGGCCACAATTGAAGGAGGGATGCGCGTCGCGATGCGGGTCGATCTTGCCGCCCGGCAGGAGCTTCGCCGCCATGGCGCGGATGATGCGCCCCCCGGGCGGATACCAGCGGGCGATGATCGAATCCATGAGCGGCACGGCCACCGGGGCGAGCCGGGCCCAGCCGGGCTGCCGGCTGACGTCCATGCGCGGCCAGGGGTCGACTTCGGCGAACAGCAACACGATCGATTGCGTCAACCGATGGACCTCGTAGTCCTTCTGCCGCTCCTCCTGCTCGTGCCAGGCGGCTTCATCCTGCGCGGCGATGGCGTTGGCCAGCGGCCCGTAGTCGACCGGTCCGTGGCAGATGAGGCGCTCGGCGATTTCCATCGCGCCGCTCAGGCCCAGGCGGCGATCCAGAAGCCGACGCCGGTCAGCGCGCTGCAGGCCGAGACCACCAGCAGCCAGCGCTGGCGCGTCAACACGGTCAGCGCCGCCAGCGCGATGCCGACCTGCACCAGCGCCAGGGCCTGCGCCAGCCGGTCGTGCGGCTTGAAGGCGCGCGCGCTGGCGGCATCGGCCGCCTTCGCCTCCTCATCGAGCGCCTGCGCCTGCTTCTGGATGGCGCCCTTCTCGTCGGCATAGCGCTTGGCTTCGGCGGCGAGCGCGGCGCGCTCGGCCTCGCTCCCCGCGACCGCATGCTCCATGATGACCTGCTTGATGCCCTTGGCCTGGTAGTAGGCCCACTGGTCGGAGGCCTCGGATTTCCTGAGGATGGCCTCGTTCTTCAGCTCCAGGCCGCGCGATTCGCTGCCGGAATTCTGGTAGCTGATGATCGCGCCAATCGTCGCGAGCACCGCGGTGAACATCGCGACCATGCGCCCCAGCGAATCGACATGCGCGGCGTGTTCGACCGCGTGATCATGCTGCCCGTGCACTTCGAATTCCTCGCTCATGCCGCCGAAGTGTGCGCAGCAAGGCGCGAAAAATCAATGCACGGCCACCGTGAAATCGACGCCCTCCCAGCGCGCGGCGTCGATCCAGTACGGCGTGAAGATCACGCTGGCGCCGGCCGCCAGCGCGGCGGTCGGCACGTCGAGGACATGCGTGCCCAGGCCGCTCGGCCGCGTGTCGGAGTCGGTGCTGCTGGCCCAGCCATCGGTGGTCCAGCGGATGCGCGCGGGCGCGAGCAGTTCGATGCGCAGGGTGCAGCCGGCCGGCAGCAGGCGCAGTTTCTGGTTGAATCGCCAGCCGCGCAGGCTCGAGCCGGTGTTGCGCTCCACGTAACGCTCGCGCGTCTGCGGCGGCAGGTCGAAGACGCGGCCGTCGCCCAGCGAACGCACCAGCTTCAGGTACTCGGCATGCGCCCACGCCAGCGGCATCGCCGAACCCGCCGGTCGTCCGAACACGAGCTCGCGCTCGGGGATATCGGGCGCATCCCAGGTCTGCTCGGGCAGCAAGCCGCCGGGACCCGCCATGGCCTCGAAGGATCGCTGCAGCCGCGCGGCTGTCGTCGCATTGCCGCGCGCCAGTTCGTAGTGCGCGCGTTCGCCGGTCAGCAATGGCCACAACCGCCCGATGCCGGTGCCGTCGAAAGGCGAGCCGTCGGCGTGCTCGCCGTAGCCATCGTCGCTGTAGCGATGCCAGGCCGGGCCGTACGGCAACTGCATCGCCAGCTCCGAATCGATGACGCGCAGCGTGTTGACGACGCGCGGATCGTTGGCATCACGCAGCCCGAAGCGCACCAGCGCGAGCGCGTCGGTGGAGACGATCTGGTCCACGCGGCGCTGCGTGTCACCGTCGGGGCGGTTGCGGACTTCGATGATGTCGTCCGCGCCGTCGCTGTCGCCTTCGGCAATGCGCACGTAGTAGCCCGCGACGCCGCACTGGCGCGCCAGCGGCGTATCCTGCACGTACAGCCAGCGTTCGACCTGCGCGTTCCAGCTGTCGGCCGTCGCGCGCAGGTACGGTGCCAGTTGCGGCTCGCCGCACTTCTCCGCCCATTCGGCCGCGACCAGCAGTGCGGCGATCTCCGCCGCAAGCGTGTACGGCGTGTAGCCGCCGTCCTCCTCCCAGCGGTCCTGCTGCGTCACCGGACCGTTGCACACCAGGTACGATGCCGCGGCGCGCAGCATCGGCCAGAAGCGGTGCGTGTCGAGGTCTTCGGGCAGCAGCGCGCCGGCGCGCGCGGCCAGGTCGAACAGCAGCACCGGCAACGCGGTCTCGTCCATCTGCAGCCCCTGCCAGTAGGCCGTGCCGTCGACCCACATGTTCTGCGGCCAGTGGCCGTCGGCGTGCTGCGTCGCGGCCAGGTACACGAGCGCCGCGCGCGCCTCGGCGTGGGCTCCCGCCGCCAGCAATCCACCCGCCGACTGCACCATGTCGCGCGGCCACACCAGGTGATAACCACCGAGGTCGCCGTCGCCCTTGGAAAAGCCCCACGGCACCGCCAGGCTCGCGAGCAGCGCGCCCGGAATCAGCTTCGACTCGTGCGTCTTGATGACAGCGGTGCTCACTTCGGACAGCGCACCGCGCGGGCCGACCGGCAGTTCCGCCTGCCAGCGTTCCCAGGGCTTCACGTAGCGATCGAGCAGCGCCGGGAAGCCTTCCTCGAGCGAGGCGCGCGCCTGGTGCCCCGCTTCGTCGGCGCCGCGGCCCACCGCGATCGCGAGGATCGTCTCGTCCTCATGGAGCGGGAGCTCGCCCACCAGCGCGACGTTGCCGTTCTCGGCCCGCGTGTAGCGCCATTGCAGCGTGCCGTGCGCCATGAGGTCCTGCCAGCCGTCCGATGCGCCGACGAAGCCGACCGAGCGGGCACCGAAGCCGGTCGAGGACATCAGGCACAGCGCGCGATCGTCGCGCGAGGCGAACAGCCCGGGCGTGTCGCGGTATTCGGCCACCCAGGCGGTGTTGCCGGCGCCATAGTTGCCGAGGTGCGCGGCCAGCAGCACGTACACGCGATACTGCGACGCGTCGCCCTGCAGTGCCGCGAATTTCAGCCGCACCTGCACGACCGGGCGCTCCGCGTCCGTGATGATCTCGGTCTGCAACCGGAAGCGCCCCTGCAGGCACTCGGCGCCGACCGCGTAGTACGGCACGCCCGGCCGCGGGCAACGCGTCACGTGCCGCGCGTGGCGCTTGATCTCAGCGATGAATCCGTCCGGCCCGGCCACG
>Ga0335070_10006607_pt1 | contig 13639 bp, 20 predicted proteins | sample Lox_Sample_13_FD_206722 | JGI IMG/M metagenome (GOLD analysis project Ga0335070, IMG submission 206722) | Soil microbial communities from Loxahatchee National Wildlife Refuge, Florida, United States - Lox_Sample_1.3 | ecosystem: Environmental > Terrestrial > Soil > Wetlands | place: USA...
TGCCCGTTGCAGGAAGTGATTTAATGACGCCTTCATGGATGAGCCGCCTGATCTCGTCTCGGGTCATGGCTGTTTCCACGTCTTCGCCCCTTTCAGGGTCAATCCAAACGCGATTTAGTCCTATCTTAAGCAATTGGGCGGCAACTCGGCGTTGACTGTAAAGGTTCGTCATTGCTATTCGGTTCTCCCCTTACGTTTCTTTGCCCTTTCTTCCGGCTTTTTGTCCTCCACTTTAGCAGTCTCGCTCGTTTCGTCTTGGGGTTTTACCTCCGAAGCCTGATCAGTCTTTCCTTCTTCATCCTCGGAGGCTTTTTCTTTAGATGCTTCCTTGACTTCTCTGAGGTTGAGTACAACAATCTTCTTTCTTCTCGCTTCCGCGAGAATGCCTGCTTTCTTTCTTTTGCCCACTCTGTGGCCTATTCGAGCAGCTTGTTCTTTCGGGTCTATCTGGCTAAGCTGTTCGAGATTGTAGACTAGAACCTCTGTATAGCCCGAAGGGTGAAGTCCTCTGGACTTTTTCGGGCCGCCGTACCCAGAACTCGCAGCGGGTGGCCAGCCTTTGTACATCAACCTCACTTTGTGATCCAATCCGCGTGGGTTTCGCCAATTCTCTTTCAAGCGGAAGTACCGCCAGCTTTCCGGCCTGACGAACTTGGGTTTTTTCGCCTTGGCACGTTTTCTGAGCCTGAGTGCCTCTCTTGGAGTTGTAGTTCTTGGCTCCGTCATGCTTCCATTCCCTCGACCTGTTCGAAAACGTAGAGTCCGTCCAAGAATATCCTAGGGTCTTTTCTCTTGACTTTGGTAGCTTGTTCAATGTTCGCCGCGGTTTGGCTCACGTCTTCCAAATTTATGCCCTGAACTAAGATGTCTTCTCCTTGAATTTTCACTTTGACGTCGCCGATTATCTTCGCTTTCCGCGGGCTTCGCTCACCCGTGAAGTTCTCAATTAGAACTGTTTTTTCTTTGAGTTTTGCAGAAACTGGAAAGTGTGAAAACACTATCTTGAGTTTATACGTGAAGCCTTTCGTTACGCCTGTAATCATGTTTTGAATGTGTGAATTGATGGTACCTACCAGTGCCGATTCTTTCTTGCGGGGCCAGTTGGCCCATGTTCTAACGGTTTTGCCGTCAAGCTCAATCGAGACTGGTTCATGAGAGAAGTCTCGCGTCAACGTTCCTTTCGCACCTTTGACTGTCACTTCTCTTCCTTTCAGACTTACCTGAACACCATCCGGAACCTGAATCGTTTCTGACTTCTCTGGGATTCGCATTGGCAACGCCTCTCAGTAAACGAATGCTAGTAGTCTTCCTCCGGTACGTTTCTCCTTTGCATCTCGATGTGAAACAACGCCTGTGGGGGCTGAAACAACTAGAAGACCGACCTCTCGCGACGGAAGAAATTTCTTTTCCCACTCTTCAAATTGGTCTGTCTTGATTGGAAATCGCGGTCTTATCGCGCCACACTTGTTTATTCTTCCGAGAAGTTGTACTTTGAATTTGCCAGATCGTCCATCATCAATGAACTCGAATTCGCCTATGTAACCGTTCAGCTGCATAATTCTCAAGACTCGGCCGAGAAGCTTAGACGCCGGACTGATTATGCACTCATGTTTGTTTCGCATCTCGTTGTTTATGACTGTAGTCAAGCCATTTGCTAAGGTATCCATACAGGTTCCTCTCACTCGTACTTTTTGAAGCCGAGTTTTTTGGCTACCTCCCTAAAACAATGCCGACATAGATATAAATCGTAACGTCTGATTACTGGACCGTAGGATCCGCATCTACTGCAGGGTCTGGCGCCTTTTCCGTATTTTCTATCTTTTTTGGATTTCTGTTTCCCCATTCACTCTCCACCTATCTAGACGATCTCGACTTCGAAGGTTTCTCTCGCGAAAGTCATAGATTCCTCAGGCGTGAGAACATGCTTTGAACCGATCTTGCTTTTTTGCTTCCTCCTGTTCTTAACTCGGTAACCAGGTCGAATCATTGATACGCATACGTCCATACCAAAGATGCCTACATCTGGGTCATACTTTACACCTGGCAATTCGATGTGTTCTTTTAACCCGAATGAGAAGTTGCCTTGCTTGTCAAAGGATCTGGCTGGAAGTTTCTTGTCTACGATCGGCAGAGCTTTGTTCAGGAACTCAACTGCTTTCTCATCTCTGAGAGTTACAATGCAGGCTATGGATTCGCCCTTTCGAATGTTGAAGTCTCTGACTGAATCCTTTGCCTTTCTTTTGCAAGGAGTTTGACCCGTTATCTCCTTCAAGACTCTCGTTGCTTTTTCAAGCGGCTCACCAGACTTTCCAACGCTGATGTTGACCACCACTTTCTCTATCTTGGGCTTAAGCATGGGTTGGTTTTCCCATTTCTTGTGGACTTCTTCGTTCGACAAGTCATTCTGCCTCCGGCAACGAAATGACTGGTTGGGTCTCGCCTATCGCGAAGACGAATTCAAGAGTCGTTTGGTATCTGTTGCTTTTTGCGTCCTCAACGGTCACTAGCGTATTTCTTCGTTTCTTGCCTTCTGCCTTTTCGATTTCAACTATCTTGCCGAATTTTCCGACGTTCTTCCCGCCAGTAATGACGGCGAAGTCTTTTTCTTTCATTTTCATGTGTTCGATAATCTGTCGTTCAGGAAGACTTATTTTGACCGTGTCAAGCGTTTTGTAAATATCTTCCTGTGGGTTTTTCAGATCAGCAACTGTGACTATAACGTTGGATCCATCATGAAGACGAAGTTGAACTTGTCCCTTGTCAACTGTCGTCTTGTCTTCAATCCTGCAAAGCTTGAATTTTGCTTCTTCATCCTTGATAGGGTTCATGATTAAGCCTTTATATGAAGGAAAAACGCAGAAAGTCCTGCCTATTTCTGGAAATGAAACAACATCCATTAATCCTACTGGGAAGTCGTCGCTCCGTCTTATTCTCCCATCTACCAAAACTTTCCCTTGGGCCACTATCGTCTTTGCCTCTTTTCTTGTGTCAGAAAAGCCCAGAACGTCGCGCAGAACAATGGCTAAAGGAATACACTTTTCAAATGAATGCGGTCCTGAATTTGGATTGACAGCCCACGTGAATTCTTTCCTATGTATCGGCCAGAATCTCGGGGCAGGTTTGCGTTTCAGCCCAGATGATTTGCCCTTTCCACCCATGTTTACTCTTCTCCTTCTTCAGTTTTCTTAGCGGTCTTGGGGGACGTGCGCTTAGGCTTCGTGGATGGTTTCGTCTTTTCCTTCGTTTCGAGTTTGACTTCCGATTTGGCTTTCTTCGCTTCTGGTACGGCTTTCTCTGCCTTCTTCTTTCGGGCAGGCTTCTTTCTTGCTGGTGCAGGTTTCTTCTTCGCAACTTTGGCCTTCACAGCAGGTTTCTCTTCAGCAACCTCTTTCGCTTCTTCTTTGACCTTTACTGGTTTTTCTTCAGGCTCCAATTCAGGCTTCGGAGCAGGCTTCTCTTCTTTGGCTGCCTTCTCAGCCTTTTCGAGTTTCTTGCGTCCTTTTTTCTTCAGATCTAAGATTTCCTTTCGCCATTTGTCATCGAGGTTGAGACGCGTGACCATGACTTTTGAAGGATGTATTGGAACATTTATCGTGGTTCCATCAACTTTCTCACGCGTTAATCCTTCAACGAATATCCTGTACTTCGACAGCTTCACGCTTGTGATCTTGCCTTCAACTCCCTTGTGATCCCCTCTGACAACGCGAACCGTGTCCCCTGTTCGAACTGGGAAGCTTCTGACTCCATGTGAAGCTCTCAACTCGGGTGAAAGATGGGCAGCCATGAGCTTATGACGCAGATGAGCTGGCGCCAGATAACGAATTCTTCTTTGTTTGTTTGGTTTCGTCAATGGCTTCGATACCTGCATTCTCTCAACCTCATACAATTATGCTAGAGGCACTCGCTATCCTTGGCCATCTTTCGGCAGCCTCTTTTGCAACCGGGCCACGAATCTCAGATCCTTTCATTTCTCCTTCTGGAGTGATTATCACGGCTGCGTTATCTTCGAACTGGATCCAAACGCCATCCACTCGTCTGAACGGTTTTCGCTGCCTTACGATGACCGCTTGAAAGATCTTTTTTCTCATATCAGGAGTACCTTGTCTAACAGAAACCGTTATCTTATCGCCGACCGTGGCGCGTGGATAACGCCTGAGTCTACCCTTATAACCCATGACTTGGACAAGCCTGAGTGCCCTTGCCCCAGTATTATCGGCGCATTTGAGAACCGCGGGGGGTTGTAGCCCTCGGGATAGCTTAGGTCCGTGCGCCGTCATGCCTTTTGCGATTAGTCCTCTTCCCTTCGCCTTCGTCGCCATGCTTACTTCGCCTCGACCTTCTCGACTACGACAAATCCTACGGTCTTGCTTATCGGACGACTCTCAGCTATGATAACGCGATCTCCTTCTTTCACGTCGATGCATGGTGGTTTATGTGATGAAATTCGACTGCGTCTTCTTTCGTATCTCTTGAACTTCTGTATGTACAAAAGGTAATCTCGCTCAACGACAACTGTCTTGTCCATCTTCGCGCTGACTACGACGCCTTCTAACACGCGTCCTCTGACGGAAAGTTCCCCGTGAAAAGGGCAGTTTATGTCGTCGCATGTCTTTTTCGGTTTCTTAAAAGTGAGCGACATTACCATAATCTCCTGATACTCTTCTTAAGACGGTCCTCAGGTCTTCCAACGAGAATTGCTCCGTCAATTTCGACGATGGTCTCGTCTGGAAACTTGAAATGAAACAAGTTCGATTGTTTCGGAATCATCCTTCGTCTGCTCTCGCTTAATAAAGACAAAGTGTTTCGCGTTTCATCAACAACTCTGCCAGATATCCCAATGTTTTCAGGATTACTGCTCATGTGAATTTTAGCTTCTAATCCGATCAATTCGAAGCGAACTATATCCGGCGTGACCTTCATTTCCGCTTCTTCCTCTCAGGCCGTGTCTTTTCCGTCTTTTTTTTCTCAACCTTTCGAATTCCCAGAGCTTCTTCATGATCTATCGTGAGAATCTTGGCTATTGCTTTCCGAAGCGCTTGCACACGGCCAGGATTCTCGACAGTGCCACCAGCACCGATCATAGTTCTTAGTCTGAGGAGTTCTGTGCGAATATCGTTTAGTCTCTTCGCTCTATCCTCAGGTGACATATCTCGGATTTCCTTGACGCGGATGACTGGCATTAAGACGCGTCCTCCTCTTCTTGACCTGTCTCTTCAGTTCCCGCTTCATCTGTCTCGACTTCTTTAGCCACGGTTTCTTCCGCTTCTGATTCAGGTTTCACTTCGGCTATTTCCTGCGTCGTTTCTTCTTTCGTTTTCTCTTCGGTTTCGCCTTCGACTTTCTCTTCAGGTGGAAGGCTTTCAAGGATTTTCAGTTTATCTGGGAAAATCGCGTCGGGCGGCATTATTCTAACTCTTACGCCGAACATGCCTGGTTTCAATTGAACGTGAACTTCAGCTTTCTGCATGTATTTCAGAGATGGATCTCCGCATTTTACCAGGTAGCCTGCGCGGAACTTTTCAAATCTAGCTCTTTCGGTTCTGAGTTTGCCGCTTATCACTATTTCCGCTCCCAGTGCTCCTGCTTCCATAACTTGATTGAGCGACCAGAAACCAGCTCGTCTAAAATGTACTCCTCTCTGCAAGGCAGATGCGACGCGAGAGGCAACAACATAAGCGTTCAACTCGGGAACTTCGATTTCAGAAACAGATATCTGCGGATTTGAGACTTTGAATTTCTCTTCCAAGAAAGCTGCTAGTTCTCTTATGGTCTCTCCGCCACGTCCTATTACCAATCCGGGCCGCATCGCATAAATGACTATGTGCGTTCCCAATGGTGTCTTTGATATGCTCACTCCGCCGTATCCTGCACGATCAAGTTTCTTCTGAAGGTACTCATCGATTTCTGTCTTTTTTATCGACTCTGTAATGAAGTGCTTAACAACGGACATCAGGCGGTTTCCCCTTTCTCTGGCTGCTCTTCAAGGGCTACTTCTACGTGAACAAGAGTATCATAGGATGGTGTTGCTCTTCCTTGGGCTCTTGGCTGAAAGGTTTTAGCTTTCATTCCTTGACTTGCTGCTGCATGTATGATTCGCATCCTATCAGTATCTAGTCCCTTGTTTTCCGCGTTCGCTTCGGCTCCCTCAAGCAGTCTCAAGACATATTTTGCCGTCTTCACTGGATATCTGCCGACGAAAGCCTTGGTCAAACCATGATGATGTCCAAGTTTCTTCGTGAATCTCCTGTACGGGACAGGTTTCTTCTTATCCATAACATCCTGCAGGTATTTCTTGGCCTGCGTGAGCATCATTCCCTTGATCGTCTTGCAAACTTCTCGTGCCGCTTTATGGGATACCCTAATCTCTCTTGCACTTGCTTTAACGGTTTTTTCGGGATCCAACCGTTCCTCCGCTATGGAGTATCCCCATTTTGGCAATCGATATTCTCTCCAGTTGTGCAATTCAACAGCGGTAGGGTGATTTATATGGTTTTCCTTTAACAAAAAAGGTTCAAAATCAATTTGAACCTCCTAGACGCTTTTGTTTTCTGTACAAGTAATGTATTCTTCTCACTTTCGAGAATGCTGTCTGTCAATGATAGAACCATATTTTCAAGCGAAAATGTGTGCACAGAGCGTGTCCAGAAAGCGCATAGATTCAGTTTTTGGCGTTGAACTAAAAACTCGTTATCATCCTTGCGTTCTCGCCCATATTCTGCATGTTCCCTCGACGCTTACCATACATGCACCAACAGGTTTCTCCGGGGTGCAGGTTTTCATGAACAATGGACACTCTACAGGTCTTATTTTGCCTACTACTACAAGATGACATCTGCAGCCATGATGAAGGTCGACTCCTTCTTGGACTTTCACACCATACTTAAGGTGCGCGTCGTAATCAACATACTTGTTTCTAACAGTCAACTTTGATTCTGGAATAACGCCAAGTCCCCGCCATTTGCCGTCAACTGTTGAAAAGATAGTCTGCATCAGCTGTTGTGCCTTCAGATTTCCTTCCCATTTCACTGCCCTTACATACTCATTTTCTACATCTGGTTTTCCATCGTGCAATTGCTTCATTACCATGTAGATGCCGAACATAAGGTCCAGAGGCTCAAACCCTGCCACTACAACGGGCATTGCATATTCTTCTGCTAGGAATTCATATGGTTTCAAACCTATGATCGTGCTGACGTGACCAGGTGCGATGAAGCCGCTCAATTCTAAATCCTTCATTTCCACAAGTAGCTTCATTGCGGGTGGAATAGTACGGTGGGAAACCAGGAAACTGATGTTTTCAGGCGGCTTTGCATCGATTTCTACCGCTGTAGAAGGCGACGTTGTTTCGAACCCGATTGCAAAGAACACGAAATCTTTGTTCGGTTCTCGTCTTGCCATTTCCACTGCGTCGCCGATGCCGTACACGACGCGGACATCTGCACCTTCAGCTTTGGCTTCAAGAAGTGACTTGGTGGAACCTGCAACGCGAAAAAGGTCTCCGAAACATGTCATCACTATTCCTTTGTGTGCGAGTTCAATTGCTTCGTCTATTTCTGAGGCGGGAACGATGCATACTGGACAGCCAGGTCCGGCTATGACTTCGACGTTCTTCGGGAGAAGACTCCGTAATCCATAGTGCGTGATTGTCCATTCATGCGTGCCGCAAACGTGGCAGATTTTGATTGCGCCTTTGTTTGCTGCGATTTCACGGATTTTGTTTGAGACTCTCCTCGTCAAGTCTGGATCTCTTAGCCTCAGTTTTTCAGTCATCTTATTCCGGCTTGCTTCAGGGTTTTTGGGTTGCTGCTTCTCCCCCAAGAATCTCATTCCATAAGCTTAGAGTTTCCAAAGCTTCCTTCTCGTCAAGAATTTGAATTGCGTAGCCGGCATGAACCAAAACGTAATCACCTATTCTTGCATCTACCAAAGTGACGTTGATTTCTCTGAGGACTCCCTCACCAAAGTCTACCTGAGCCTTGTCTCCTTTCCGACTTACGACCTTAGCTGGTATAGCCAAACACATATTATTTTCGTGACTCCAAGTCTCTGAAAATGGTTGGAAATGGACTCTGATAAAGCTAGTGACGTTGGAAACAGATATTCAAAGGTTAAACATCCTGCATTAGCTCTCGAATTTCAATCAGTACCAAGACTCTTCGTCTGGCAAAGGAGAATGAAGCTCAAGACGGGAAGAACCCGGTTGCAGCGGCTTGACCAAAAGACAAGCCACCGTCTCCTGGCGGCACTGCTTCGTGAACAAGAAACTTGACGCCTGCATTTTCAATTATTCTTCGCAAGGTAGCAGTCAGAATTTCGTTGTATGCAACTCCGCCAGTGAAACCGATATATTCAACGCCGGTTTCCTCAGCTTTTTGCAGAGCCAGCATGGCCAACCCCTTTGCCAAGTACGCGTGTACAGATCGACTCAGATCTCTTACGGAAAACTCTTTTCGTCTTTCAAACAATTCTCGAAGCATTTGACTCGTGGCAAGAGTGTCGCCATCGAGTATCGGGTTCATGTTCAAAACGTCTTTCCCATTGATAGCTGCAGATTCCAGCTTCATTGAAGGTTCTCCCTCGTACGTTCTTTCGTGGCATATGCCAAGAATGGCTGAAGCTGCGTCTAGCACTCTGCCGCAGCTCGTTGTTTGAGTTAGACTCTTCGGATTCTTCAATTCTTGCAAGAGTATTTCAATTTCCTTTTCGCCATGATGGAAATACTGTTTGTTCTCGAAAAGCCATTCCTGCACAGGAGCAAAGCCGATGAGAATGCCCGCAGCCACCCTCAGCGGATACCGCGTCGCCGCGTCTCCACCAACAAGAGGCTGTTTCTGCAGATGTGCGAGGCGCCTGAACCCCGATTCTTCTCTATTGCAAAGCAGAATCTCGCCGCCCCAGGCCTCGCCATCTAAGCCGTATCCGTAGCCGTCGCAGCATATGCCAATTATCTCTCTCACGTCGTGCTCCATCATCAGAGCCGCAACGTGAGCACAGTGATGTTGGACCTGTTCAAATTTCCAATCATTCAATTCGGCCAGCTCATGCGCAAGATTAGTCGTCGTGAATTTAGGGTGCAGATCGCACACTATGGTCTCGACTCGGGTGTTTGTAAGACGGATGAGGTGGCTTGCAGCCGTTTCCAAGAAGTCCCTGGTCTCGACGTTTTCCACGTCGCCGATGTGCTGGGACATGAAAGCTTTATTTTTGTAGAGCAGACAAACCGTATTGTTCAGTTCTCCGCCCAATGCAAGTACGCAATGTTTTGCATCTTCGTTCAGGATTATTGGAGCTGGAGCATAACCTCGTGAACGTCTTATCATAACTTGCTTTTGATCGTGCACACGAGACACGGAGTCATCGCATCTGTGAGCTATCCGACGATCATGAAAGAGGAAGTAATCAACAGTGTCGGCCAGCGTTTTCAAAGCTTCATCATTCTCTTTGATCATAGGATGATTTGGCGGGTTAGCGCTAGTCATCACGAACGCAACGTCATCGATCTTGTCGAAAAGCATGTGATGAAGACCCGTGTAAGGAAGCATTACGCCAATGTTGTGCAGTCCAGGGGCTAGCAGATTGGATAAACATTGGTCGTTTCTCTTGTTGAGAAGCACGATTGGGCACTGGTAGGATGTAAGGAGATCTGCTTCTTTAGAACTGACGTGTGCGAAAGCTTTCGCGGCCTCGAGGCTTCTGGCCATTATTGCAAAGGGTTTTTGTTTTCTGTGTTTGGCATTTCTCAATCTTGTTAGGGGTTCATGTTTTGTCGTTGATGCTGCAACGTGAAATCCGCCATAGCCCTTTATTGCAAGGATGTTGCCTTCATGGAGAAGCTTTCCGGCTTCTCGAATCGGGTCCTTATGTTTGATTGTCTTACCTTTCGCGTTGGTCAGCCAGACTTTTGGGCCGCACTCAGGGCACGCTACGGTTTGTGCGTGAAATCTCCTGTTCAACGGATCCTGATATTCTTGCATGCAAAAACCGCACATTGGAAATTCCTTCATTGTTGTGTTCTCGCGGTCATATGGCAGCTTCTCGATTATCGTGAAGCGCGGTCCACAGTTCGTGCAGGTTATGAAGAAATATTCGAACCTTGGATCTTCGGGGTTTCGAAGCTCCTTCAGGCAGTCATTGCATATGGATATGTCTGGGGGAATGATTGAACCAGAAAGCTGGGTCTCGTTGGAGCTCTTTTCAACTCTGAAGCCTAGGTACTTGCCTGTGCCTTCAAGTTTCGAAGTGAGGACTTCATGAATCTGCGCGAGAGGTGGTTTCTCAGTTTTCAATTCGATCAGGAATTTCTTGAGGCGCGATTCCTTCCCTTCTAGAAGTATTTCCACGCCTGCGTCTCCTCGGTTCCTAACGTAACCATTCAACCCGTTTTGCACAGCGATCCTGTAGACAAACGGGCGAAAGCCTACGCCTTGAACGATGCCCGTTACCTTGACTTTGAGGCGCACTCTAGCCATCTCTTCAATCTACAGCGACCAAGGAGTTTCATATACATTTTGACGAACGACCGAAAAAAAGGGCGAAAAAGTAATAAGCCCTGGGTAGCTGTGCATCGAGGAGAGGAAAACTAGAATGGATGTCGTAAAAGCCATAAAGACTCGACGAAGCGTCAGAAAATACAAACCAGATGAAATTCCAGACGAAAAACTTCAGATAATCCTTGAATCTGCGCGGCTCGCCCCTTCCGCCGCCAATCGACAGCCTTGGCGATTTGTCATAGTTCAGGAGACCAACCGAAAAAAGAGTCTCGCAAAAGCCGCTAACAATCAATCGTTCTTGAGCGATGCGGCCGCTATCGTCGTAGCTGCAGCTGATCCTGAGGCGTCGCAAAGATGGCACGAAAAAGACACGATGATAGCCCTTGAGCACATGGTGCTCGCAGCTACGAACCTTGGTTACGGCACTTGCTGGATAGGCGCTTTTGACGAAGATTCAATTAAGCATCTGCTCAAGATTCCGGGAAAACTGAAAGTTGTCGCACTGCTGCCAATCGGTGTACCTGATGAAACTCCATCAGCCAAGCCAAGGAAAGCGAAGTCAGAGATTTTCTTTGACGAGCAATGGCCAGAACCCTAAACCATGCAGCCGCACCCGTATTGTGAGATCTGAAATTATCTGTGGAAGTCTAGGCCCTAATGAATACTCGAAGAATAATATCGTTTGACTTGGATGGAACGATTACTGACGCAGCTTTTGTGGACGCGGTTTGGTTAGAAGGCATACCTCGCATTTATGCTTTGAAAAAGGGCATTTCATTTGAAAATGCTAGGGCAGATGTGAAACGTCAATACGACAAGGTGGGCAGAGAGAGGCTTGATTGGTATGACTTGCGTTATTGGATAAAGAAGTTCGAGCTCGATGTTTCCCCGAAAGAACTCTTGAATCGTTACGTGAACAGGATTCGAACGTTCCCTGAAGTTCTTGCAACATTGAAGAAGACCCAGGAAAAAGGACTCGCACAAATCATAATCTCAAACGCTAGAAGAGAATTCGTAGATCTTGAGATCGAGAGAACGAACATTGGACATTATTTCGAGTCCATATTCTCTTCAACTTCTGATTTCGGTCTCGTGAAGAAATCCGTTAAGGTTTTCCGAAGAGTGTGCAGCATTTGTGGAATTCAACCGCAAGAAATGGTCCATGTGGGAGATGATCGAGTTTTCGACTATGAAGTCCCGCGTAAACTAGGCATATGTGCCTTCTACTTGGACAGGTCGGATCGGTGCGAAGGAGAAAACTTTGTTCACAGTCTAGAAGAGTTCAGCGAGAAACTGACAAGCTCTCGTTAGAAGATTGCAGAAACTCACAAACTGACCACGAATTCTCTTGACATTGTTCCGCGCCATACATTCGGATGTACGTTGAAGCGAGTCGAATGGCTAAAGTCGCTATTCTTATAAATTGAGGATTTGAACTAAGGTTTTATGAAGGCAGAAATCGCAATCATTGGCGGAACTGGTTTCTACGACCCGAAACTTCTGAAGAACGCCAAGGAAATGAAGATGCGCACCCCCTATGGTTCTCCTTCTGACGCCATTACTCTTGGAGAACTAGAAGGCAGAAGAATGGCTTTTTTGGCCAGACACGGGAAGAAGCACACGATCAGACCGACCGACGTGAACTCTAGAGCGAACATATTTGCTCTGAAGAAACTCGGCGTTCAGAGGATACTTGCACTCTCGACTGTTGGCTCCTTGCGGGAAGATTTCAAGCCTGGAGATGTCGTGTTCATCGACCAATTCATAGACAGAACAACTAAACGAGAAGAATCATTTTACGCGGGGAAAAGAGTGTGCCATATATCAGTGGCCGAGCCGATGTGCTCAGAGTTAAGGCACACTCTCATCAAGTCTGCAGAAAGTCTGGGAATTGATGCGCATAGCGCCGGAAATTATGTCTGCATTGAAGGACCAAGATTTTCGACGAAGGCAGAATCTCGAATGCACAGAATGTGGGGAGCAGACGTTGTAGGCATGACTCTTGTCCCCGAATGCGTTCTCGCGCGAGAAGCCGAAATTTGTTACGTATGCATAGGAACAGTGACTGACTACGATGTTTGGAAGGACCATCCAGTCAGCGCGGGCGATGTCCGAAAAACCATGAAGGCAAACATGGAAAAAGTCAAGAGAATAATCGTCGAGGCAATTTCGAATATGCCTGAACAAAGAGGGTGTGAGTGCAAGAATGCACTGCAGAGCGCACTGATCTGATGGAGCATGTCAAACCGAGAAGAGGAATGAAAGAGTGGATTTGAAAGCAAAGATAAGACGGATACCTGAATTCAAAGGCGTAGTCTTCTGGGATATAACCACGCTTCTAAAGGATAAAGAAGCTTTCAGGGAAGTCGTCACGCAGATGGCCGATCATTATCGAGGAAAAGACATCGATGTCATAGTTTCAAGCGAGGCCAGAGGATTCATATTGGGAGGTGCTTTGGCCTACGAACTTGGAGCCGGCTTCGTTCCTATAAGGAAAAAGGGGAAACTACCCTCAACGTGTGTCACCTTCACTTATCAAAAAGAATACGAAGCTGACACTGTTGAGATTCACAAGGACGCAATTGAGCCCGGTCAGAAAGTCCTGATAATCGATGATTTGCTGGCGACTGGCGGCACGGTCAAAGCGAATGTGGAACTCGTCAAGAAACTGGGCGGAAGAATCGTTGGTATCGGATTCTTGATTGAGCTGAAGTATCTTCCCGGCAGAGAGACTCTGGGTAACGAATATGAAATATTCTCGGTTATAAAATACAAGACACCTGATGGATAGTGTTGAGGCCGCATCTGAGAGGATCAAAAACCCAAGCTTAATGCCCTGAAGGATGCATTGGCTCAGAATAGCAAGTCGTCATCAAGCCACGCGAGTTTTGCATCTCATTGACACTTTCAGCCCTGGTTCCGTGTCTTTCACTAAGTGTGTATTCACTCACTTCATGCTTTATAAACGGCCCCTGCGCTTACGTATCACCTGAAAATTCGGGATGTCGATGATGCAAGAGATCCAGAAATCCAAGAAGTTCGAGACAATCTCGTCAAGCCTTTGCCCAGAATGCATGAAAAAGATTCCGATGCGTATTTACGAGGAAGAAGGCGTCATCTACCTGGAAAAAACGTGTCCTGAGCACGGG
>Ga0335070_10006608_pt1 | contig 13639 bp, 11 predicted proteins | sample Lox_Sample_13_FD_206722 | JGI IMG/M metagenome (GOLD analysis project Ga0335070, IMG submission 206722) | Soil microbial communities from Loxahatchee National Wildlife Refuge, Florida, United States - Lox_Sample_1.3 | ecosystem: Environmental > Terrestrial > Soil > Wetlands | place: USA...
AAGTTCTGCGGGCAGACGCGCAAGCTCTGGCACGACGGCCAGCAGACCAACATCAACGGCGCGTCGGGCAACGACAACCCGACCTGGCAGGACGAGGACTACCTCGAGTGGTACTTCCACCTCAACCCGGCGGACACCACGACGACGTATGGGCCCAACAACCAGACCGCGGCTCAGATCATCGCGGACGTGGACAACTCCGCGAATGGCCGTCACTGGATCGGGGGCGGGTACTACGGTCTCTACCAGCACTCGCGCATGACGGCGGTTCGCGAGATCGCGCGCGACGTGCTCTACAAGACGAACACGAGCGGCGCGCAGTACGCGGCCGACTGCCGACCCGGCTGCGCCAAGGACAACGTGCGCTTCGGGATCGGCATGTTCACGACCAACGGCGACGGCGGCTTCGTGAAGGTGCCGATCGCGCCGTACAGCACGAACTACAGCGCCCTCGATGCGGCCATCAACAACCTCGACCCGTCCACGGGCACGGCGCTCAGCGAGACGCTCTTCAAGCTGTGGACGTACTTCATGCCGCACGACACCGCGACGACGACGGCGACGCGGCCGCTGGGCGTCGCGCCGGGCAATAGCGGAACGACCCGCTTCCCGGCGTACAAGTACAAGACTTCGGACGGCACCTACTCGTCGACGGCATCGAACTGGCCGACGGACCCCGTGCAGCAGGCCTGCCAGAAGAACTTCGTGGTCATCCTCACGGACGGCGCGCCCTCCGGCGACAACTTCACGACGGACGGCAACGAGACCCAGGGCTTCTCGAGCTTCAAGACGCAGCTCGTCGGCAACTACGCGCCGGACGCCGTGGGAGCCCTCGACATCGGCACGTGCGGGACCCCCGAGGAATGCACCCCGCCGTTCGCTCCCGGCGGCTCGGGCTACCTCGACGACATCGCGAAGGCGATGCAGGACGTCGACACGCGGCCCGACATGACGGGCACCCAGAAGGTCGACGTCTACACGCTGGGCCTCGTGACGGATCCGATCGCGAACGCGCTGCTCCAGCACACGGCGGCGAACGGCAACGGTCTCTTCTTCAGCAGCACGCAGGCGTCGGAGCTGTCCGACTCGCTCGTGAAGGCCATCGACGACATCATCTCGAAGGCCCAGGCCTTCACCTCGGCGGCCGTGCCCGCCAGCCGCACCACGAGCGGCGACAACTTCTACTCCGCCTTCTTCATCCCCGTGAACGACTCTCCGTTCTGGGAAGGCCACCTCAAGGACTTCGACTACACCCAGGCGGGTGAAGTGCTCACCAGCGACGGCTTCTGCGCGATCGGCTCCTCCTCCACGGCGGTTCCGCCCTGTCCGGCGAACGGCGCGCTGCGCACTTCGGCGAACGCCTTCTGGGACGCGTCCGACGTGATGCCCACACCGGCCAACCGCAAGCTCTACGTCGAGCTCGGCGCCACGCCGATGTTCAACCAGCCGACGGCGTTCAACATCCCGGGCAGCCTCGCGACCGCCGTCTCGTGGTTCGGCATCGTGACCGCCGACAACACGGTGGCGCCGTACAACACGCTCAGCCCCAACGCCACGACCGACATGGCCGGGGCGCTGATCCGCAACCTGCGGGGTTGCACCTTCAGCAACAGCACGACGTGCACCTCGCGCCTCGACAACGTCGGCAATCCCATCTACCTCGGCGACATCTACCACTCGAACCCGGTGGTGGTGGGGGCGCCGAACGCGCCGATCAACGAGACGAGCTACCAGGCGTTCGTGAACGCGAACCGGACGCGTACGCGCGTGATCTACGCCGGCGCGAACGACGGCTTCGTGCACGGCTTCCACGCCGGCACCTGGGTGACGACACCGGCCCCGGCGCACTACGACCGGGGCACCGGCCAGGAGCTGATGGGCTACATGCCCTGGGGCGTGCGCAAGACGATCAAGGACTTCGTGAAGTGGTCGAGCGGCCTGCGCACGACCGTCAACGTGGACGGCTCGCCCGTGGTGTCGGACGTCTGGTTCAACAAGCAGGTGTCGTCCGGCAACCTCACCAACACGCTGCTCCCGACGGCGAACACCAAGCAGGTCGAGCAGTGGCGCACCGTGCTGTTCCAGAGCCTGCGGGACGGCGGCCGGCAGATCTCGGCCATCGACATCACCAACCCGCCCGCGTCGGTCAGCACGGCGACCACGACCTATCCCCGCCAGCTGTGGGGCTTCCCGTGTGACGACTGCGCCTTCGCCGTGGCGGACACCTCGGCTGAGGCCACCTACATGGGGAACACCTGGTCCGAGCCCGTCATCACGCGCGTGCGCGTCCATGTGGACGCAGGCACCGACCCGCGCGGCTACGAGCGCTGGGTGGCGATCTTCGGCGGCGGCTACGACCCGGCCGGCGACCCCAACAGCGGGAACTACAAGGTCCCGTCGGCGCCCGGCTACACGCCGAAGGGCCGCGCGATCTACATGGTCGACATCGCGACCGGCAAGGTGCTGGGGAAGAAGTACTTCGACGACACCGCGCCCGCGATGACGACGACGCCGACGGCGAGGGTCAAGGAGCTGCGCTACGCGGTCGCCTCCGCTCCCGCCGTCTTCGACCTCGACTTCGACGGCTTCGCCGACGTGGTCTACATCGGCGACCTCGGCGGCAACGTTTGGAAGTGGGTGATCCACGCGCCGGGCGACGACCCGATCGACAACACCTCCGGGACGTCCACGTACAAGGACGTCGGGCAGCCGCACTGGCCCTTCCGGCTCTGGTTCCGCGCCAGCGCCTGGAATCCGTATCCGACGGGCGGCTCGCCGCTTCCCACGGCCGCGGAGCCGCCGCCGGAGTGGACGGGCGGGGCCTACAACCCGGCTCTCCACTACCAGAGCTTCTTCTTCCCGCCGACGGGCGCCCTGCGGCAGGGGACCCTGGTGCTGGCCTTCGGCTCCGGCGAGCGGGCGAATCCGCTCTCTCCGGCGACCGCGTGGAACGACAACAAGCTGACGCCCGCCGGCCAGGGCCCGCTCAACAACGACAAGTACTACGTCGTGAAGGACAAGGATCCGCTGGAGCAGGTCGGCACCATGCCGGACCCGATCACGGGCCGGATCGTCGAGGACTGCGGCGCCTCCGGCTGCACCACCGCCGGCTTCGAGGGCGACCTCGCCGATTTCGACGCGTCGACGCCGCTCACCTGCTCGGCGATGAACTCGACGAAGCTCGGCTACTTCATCACGGCCCGCGACACCGAGAAGTTCGTCTCGAACAGCGTGATCTTCCTCGGCACGGTGTTCACCGGCTCGTTCCTGCAGAACGATCCGGCCTCGACGGACATCTGCAACGGCGCCGGCACGTCGTTCCTCTACTCGTTCGATCTCGACTGCGGCGTCGGGCAGTTCGGGACCAGCAGCACCCCCACGGCCGACCGGCGCCGGACTGCGATCGGCAAGGGTCTGCCCACGCGCGCACGCGTGTCGGTGGGCGACCTCAACACCGGTGGCGGTGGCGGCGGCGGCGGTGGCGGCGGCGGTGGTGGCGGCGGCTGCCCCAACAAGGTGGTCATGGTCACCAGCGACGGCGCGATCTGGAACAACAGCAGCGGCTGTTCGCCGACGAGCGGCGTCGAGATCCGCTCGTGGCGGGAGCGCTGACCCCCGTCACCCCGTAGTGTCAAGTCTCCGGAGGGGAACATCCATGCGAGGTGCGAAGGCGCTAGCGGCGCTGTGCGGCTGGCTGCTGCTCCAGGGCTGCGGCTCGGAGCCGGCCGCGGCGCCGGCGGAGGCCGCGGGCGACTCGGCGCAGGGCGGCGCCCAGGCGGGCAACCAGCCCCCGGTGATCGAGGAGCTGAACCTCGAGCCGATGCGCCCGCGTCCGGGCCAGCAGATCACGGCCCGGGTCGTCGCCCGCGATCCTGAGGGCGACCCGATCCAGTACGAGTACCACTGGCGGGTGGCGGGCCGGAGCCTGTCCGAGACGGGCCCCACGATCCACGTCGAAGGCGTGTCGCGGGACTCCACCATCGAGGTGACGGTGACGGCGCGCGACGGCCACGGCGAGAGCGCGCCGCGCACCGCGACGGCGCGGGTCGGCAACCTGCCGCCCACCATCGTGTCGGTGACGCTGCTCCCCTCCACCGAGGTCACCGCCGGCAGCGACGTCACCGCGAGCCCCATCGGCAAGGATCCCGATGGGGGCACCGTCGAGTACACCTACCACTGGAGCGTGAACGGCGAGCTGGTACCCGTGGACGGCCCGACGCTCCCGGCGAAGCTGTTCCACCGCGGCGACACGATCGTTCTCGAGGTGGTCGCGAGCGACGGGACCGACGAGAGCGAGCCGCTGACGAGTCTTCCGATCAAGGTCGTGAACGCGGCGCCGCGCGTCGTGTCCACGCCGGGTCCGATCGGCCCGGATGGGGTCTTCCGTTACACGATCAAGGCCGAGGACCCGGACGGGGACAACGTGTTCCGATACCGGCTGGTGAGCGGGCCGGAGGGCATGACGATCGGCTTCGACGACGGCGAGGTGAAGTGGCAGCCCCCCGCCGACAAGGCCGGCTCGTATCCGGTCGAGGTCGCGGTCGAGGATCTCTTCGGAGGCCGCTCGACGCAGAAGTTCTCGCTCCAGCTCGCGTACGAGACGAAGGACGTGGCCGGCGAACCCACGGTCTCCCACCGCCGCCGCGGCCAGCCGTCGACGCCTCCCGCGCCTCCCGCGTCTCCCGGGTCCTAGGGCTTCTTCGTCGCAGGAGCGTTCGACGCAGGGGCGCCCGCGGCGCGGGGCACGTAGCGGGCGAAGAAGCGCTCGAGGCTCGCGCCGGCGACCTCTTCGGCGATCCGGCGCAGGCGCCTGCTGTCGACGTGTCCTCTCTTCTCGGCGAGCCTGGCGACGACGCCGTCGAGACTGGCGGCTCCCCCGGACACATGGCGGATCTCGAGGTCGAGCGCGTGCAGCACCGCGGCGCCGCGCGCGGTGACGGCACCGGTCGAGTGCGCCACCTCGAGCTCGGGCGCGCTCGCGCCTCGCCGGGCGAGCCCGGCGAGAGCGCGCTCGTAGCGCCGGTTCGACAGGGTCTTCGAGCGCCGCAGCAGCTCGAGCGAGTACAGCTCCGCGAGCCCCTCGACGATCCAGTCGCCGCCTTCGCCCGGCGAGATGCGCAGGGTCGCGTGGATCAGCTCGTGCAGCAGCGGGCTCGTGCCGTCGTTGTCGATCAGCGGGCGGCCGGCGTGGAGGAACAGCGAGCGCGGACCCGAGAGGCCCCCGCGCCACATGGGATCGCCGGCACCCAGCACGGAGAGGCGTTCGGGCAGCGTGTCGCCGAGGAGCCTCCGCAGCTCGGGCAGCGTCCAGCGCAGGAGCGCCAGGCGATCGAGGCGCGGCACGTGCTGCCCGATCGGTCCGGAGAGGGCGAGGCGGACGCCGGCGACCGTCTCGCGTGTCACCCCGATGCGCCCCACCGCGATCCAGCCGACGGGGCGGTCGAAGTTGCGGTCCGGGTTCTCGATCACGTAGCTGCCGTCCGCCTCGCGCCGCCAGGGCAGCACGGAATGCCAGCCCTTGGGCAGCCGCAGGCGCAGGCGCGCGCGCGATTCCGAGCCTCCGAGCGTCCGCACGTGCGCCGGAGGAACGAGATCGTCGCCGCGGAAGATCGCCCAGTTCTCCGAGCACCGCGCGTCGTAGCTGCGCTCGTCGCGCAGCTTGTCGATGCGAAAGGTGTAGCGGAGCGTTCCGCCGAGCGGCGGCGGGGTCCACTTCACGTGGCTGCCCTCGACGCGGATCTCGCCGTCGCCTCGGAAGTCGACCTGCCGCCCCGGGTCGATGTGCAGGCGGATCCAGCGCATCCGGTGCGAGGGATCGGTGAGGCGGATCGAGACCTGTGCCGCGCGCTCGGTGGGCGCGATGCGCGCGTCGTAGAGCACCGCGTAGGTTCTGGCGGGCTCCTGTGCGGGCGCGTCGGAGGACGCGAGCAGCAGCGCTGCGGCGAGCAGTCGCTTCATCGCGCCCCGTCGCGCGCCGCGGCCGCGATCTCGCGCCCGAGCGCGATGCGCGCCGCCAGCGACATGCCGGGCTCCCAGCGCGCCTCCACGGCGGAGAGCCGCGGCAGCAGCCCCGCCCGGTTCGCCAGCTGGATCGCGAGTCCGGGGCGCGCGTTGAGCTCGAGGATCAGCGGACCCCGGGCGGCGTCGACGACCACGTCGGCCCCGACGTAGCCGAGCCCGGATAGATCGGTCGCCGCGACGGCGCTCTCGAGCGCCCGCTCGAAGTGCGGCACCGGGCGGCCGAGGAGCCGCTGGCCGGTGTCCGGGTGGCGGTCGACCGGGCGGTGGTCCTGCACGGCGGACGTGAAGTGGCCCGTCCCGAGATCGACGCCCGCGCCCACGGCGCCCTGGTGCAGGTTGGCGCGGCCGCCCGAGCGCCGCGTCGGCAGGCGCATCATCGACATCACCGGCACGCCGCGGAACACGATCACGCGCACATCCGGGAGCCCCTGCGTGGCGACGTCCTCGAGTGTCGGGTGGACGAGGATGCGCTCCTCGACGAAGGCGGCGTCGATCTGGCCACCGAGCGCATACAGGCCCGAAATGATGCTCGCGGCGTGGTAGCGCAGGTCGCCGGCGTCGCTCCAGCGGCCGTCGGCGCGCTGGAAGCGCCTTCCGTCGCGCGCGCGCACGACCAGGATGCCGTTGCCCATCGCGCCGTGCGCGGGCTTGAGCACGAAGGCGTCGAGTGTCTCGAGATCGCGGAGCAGTCGCGGGATCTCGAAGTGGTGGCGCGCCACGGCGAGCAGAGCCGGGACCGGGATGCCGGCTCGCTGGCAGCGCTCCTTGGTGGTCAGCTTGTCGTCGACGACCGGATAGAACCGGCGCGGGTTCCAGCGCAGCGTGAAGTCGACGTTGCGCCGGTTGATCCCGAGCACGCCCTCGCGGCGCAGCGCGCGTATCACCTTCACGGCGCGCCCTCGGGCGGCTGCGCGAAGGCGCGGAAGCGAGCCAGGTCGAGCAGGCGATAGCCCGTGTAGCCACCCATCCAGACGAGGGCGCCGATCACCACGAACACCAGCTCGGGGAAGCCGAACATCAGGTGCTCCGCGAGCGTGCTGTGGAAGATCGGGTAGACGGCGGCCGTCACGCCCAGCGTCCAGGCGGCGCGCACGAGCGCCTGCCGGACACCCTCCTCGGCCATGACCAGCGTGAAGCGCTCGACGAACATCGTGAGGATCACCATCGGGAAGAGCACGGCCTCGTAGAAGTCGGCGCCTCCCACGGCGCCGAGCAGCGCGAGGCAGGTGATCGAGAGCACCACCACGCAGAGCAGCACCGCGAGCCGCGGCACCAGCAGCAGGCGCAGCCTCTCGAGCGCGAGGCGCAGCACGATCGCCAGGAGCACGATGCCCGCCACCATCGCGAGTCCGCGGGCCAGCGACACCTCGCGCAGCGCGAAGGCTACGAGCACCGGCATGAACGTGCCGAAGGTCTGCACGCCGACGAGATTGCGGAAGACGGCCACGACGAAGCCGCCGAGCGGAAGCAGCAGGAGGGCGCGCAGCGCGCGCTGCGTCGGCACGGGCAGGCGGTACAGCGACAGGCGCGCGAGCCACGGATTCGGCGGCACCATCATCGCGGCCAGCTCTTCCGGGCGCAGGCGCTCGCGCAGCGCCTGGTAGCGCCAGTTGACCGCGTCGGACCCCGTCGACTCGATGTTTCCTCCCGCCCCGGTGTGGAGCGCCACGAGCCCTTCGGGGCGCTCGGCGAAGAAGCCGTGCGCCGGCGAGAGCGGGACCCAGATCCTGTCGATCCAGGCCTCCGTCCACTCGGTGGGGATCGCGCTCGCGTCGCGCAGCTGGAGGCCCTCCACCACGCGCGCCGGGATCCCGGCCGCGCGCAGGAGCGTGGTGAAGAGCAGCGTGCGCCCCCGAGGACTGCCCTCCCGCGCGGCAAGCGTCAGCACGGCATCGTTGCTGCCCGTCGGCGCACCTTCGATCTCTTCGCTGACGAGGGTGAAGAGCGTCCGCAGGCGGGCCACCGGGTCGCGCGGGCTCGCCAGCGGAAGGCGCGCGATCTGGGACTGGATCTCCGCCGCGTGGACCGGGAGGTCCGTCGTCGCGGCGGTGTAGGTCTCGAGGACGTCGGGCGGCGGCTCGGACGGCGGTGCGAGCGGCAGATCGACGCGCACCGGATTCGTCTGCACGCGAAAGCCGTGCACGACGCGCACGACGCCCGAGATGCGGCCGCTCCACACGCCGATGCGCTGGCCCTCCTCGGTGCGGATCGTGAACAGCAGCCCCTCGGACGCCGTGCGCTCGTCGAACACGGATTGACCGCGGCTGCTGGAGGGCAGGGGAGCGCGCACGCTGCCGCGGCGCCCCTCGCCGCGCAGCGTGATCTCGAGCTCGACGCGCCACGGACCTTCGCCCGAGGGCGCGATCGGCATGTCGAGGCCCTGCGTCTTCCAGAGGAAGACTCCGAGACCGAGCGCCACGAAGAGCGCGCCGACGAGGAAGACGGACCGGTGCATCGCTCGGGTGGGCTACTCGGGCCGCTCCTCGGTCTCGGGAGCAGGGATTTCGTCGCCGGGCTCTCCGGGCTCGTCGCCGCTCTGCGGCGCGGGCATCACCTCGGGAGGCGCGGCGAGTCCGATGTGGATCGCGGCGAAGCCCGGGACGACGACCTGGTTGACCGCGCGGCCGATCACGCGGCCGGAGCACGGGGACCGTAGCATCCGACTGTGGCTGGAGATCGGATGGGTGACGGTGGCCAGCACGTCGCCTGCCTGCACGCGATCGCCGACCTCCACCCGCGCAATCATGATCCCCCCGTCCTCGACGCGCTCGGGGTCGAGGGACGCGGCGATCCGGCGCACGATCTCGACGCCGTTCAGCTCGTCGCCGTGGATGCCTCCGGTGAGGCACAAGGTGCGGCCTGGCCGCCGGCCGTGGATGACGTGGATCGGCACCGGCCGCGCGGTGCCCGCGAAGGATTCCGAGACGCGCCAGTCGAGCTGGCGCCGCTGGCCCGCCGGCACCGCGACGCCGAAGATCTCGAGTTCGGGCACGGGGGCCGGCGCGGGCTCCGGGGCGGCCTGCGCCCCCGCCCGGGCGGCCGCGTCGAGGATCCCTGCGGCGATCAGACCCGCAGGCCAGGTCCAGCGCCTTCGTCGCATGCGTCCCCCGGATGACCGCGGCTTCCCGTTCGGGCGGCTCAATATCGTTCGGGCGGCTCAATATAGTTGGCGCGCGGGGCCGTGCATTTCGCGGGTGCGCACCGTCGCCGTCCCGGCGAGAATCACGCGCAGGAGGGGCTCGATGCGCCGCATCGCCAGACTGGCCGCGCGCGGGGTCCTGGTCCTCGCGTGTGCGGCGCGCGCCGACGTCGGCGTCGAGCAGCCGGGCGGCGTCGCCACGCTGCCGACTCCCGCGAGCGCCCACTGGATCGTGATCTCCGACTTCGTGCTGCAGCGCAATGCCTTCGTGGACCTCGACGATGGGAGGTTCCTCGGGATGATCAGCACGGGCTACGGCGTGCAGCAGTCTGCCTACCCGCGCCGCCGCGCGGAGTTCTACCTCCCCGAGACCTACTATTCGCGCGGCAGCCGGGGACTGCGCACGGACGTGGTCAGCATCTACGACGAGGCGACGCTCGCGCCGACCGGCGAGGTCGGCATTCCTCCGAAGCGCGCCACCAACACGCTCGCGACGGGCAACGTGGCGCTCTCCGACGACGACCGCTTCCTGGCCGTCTTCAACATGACTCCCGCGACGTCGCTCTCGATCGTCGACGTGGTGGCGCGGAGCTTCGCCGGCGAGATTCCGACGCCCGGCTGCAGCCTGGTCTTCGCGGGCGGCGCGCGGCGGTTCCTGATGCTGTGTGCCGACGGCGCGCTGCTCCAGGTGGCGCTCGACGACTCGGGTCATCTCCTGCGCCTCGAGCGCAGCGCTCCCTTCTTCGACCCGGATCGCGATCCGGTGACCGAGAAGGCCGTGCGCGCCGGCATGCGCTGGCTCTTCGTGTCGTTCGAGGGGCGCGTCCACAGCGTCGACCTCTCCTCGGGCGCGCCGCGGTTCGAGCCGCCCTGGTCGCTCGCAGACGACGCGGATCGCCAGGCGGGCTGGCGCATCGGCGGGAATCAGCACCTGGCGGTTCACGAGGCCAGCGGGCGGCTGTACACGCTGATGCACCAGGGAGGTCCCGACTCTCACAAGGAACCCGGTATGGAGGTCTGGGCCTTCGACCTCGCGACGCAGCGCCGCGTCCTGCGCATCCCGTTGCGGCATCCGGGCATCGAGATCCTCGGCGAGTCGATGGCGTTCGGGGAGAGCTGGTACCCGCCCTTCAACGGAATCTACGGCTGGCTGCTCGATCACGTCGTACCGAACCCGGGGCTGGATCGCGTGGTGGTGACGCAGGACGCGCATCCCCTGCTGGTGACGAGCAGCGAGCGCAGCGGGTCGCTCTGCGTCTACGACGGCCTCTCCGGTGAGTTCGTGCGCCGGATCGGCTCGGGGAATCTCACCGTGTCCGGACTCGCGACGCCCTTCGGCGCGGAGGGGAGATGAGCTCCATCGCGCTGGATCCGACACTGGTGGGTGTTTTGCGCGCGAGCCTCGCGTGGATCCTGCTGCTGGCCGCGATCCACAAGCTCCGCGATCCGCGCGCCTTCGCGGACGTCGTGGCGGGCTACCGCCTCGTGCCGGACGCCGCCGCCGCGCCGGCAGCGCTCGCGCTGGCCGGTGCAGAGCTCGTCGCGGGCGCCGCGCTCTGCGTCCCGGCGGGGGGCCGGTTCGGGGCGCGGAGCGCCGCGCTGCTGCTCTCGCTGTACGCCGGCGCCATCGCCGTCAACCTGCTGCGCGGGCGGCGCGCCATCGCTTGCGGCTGCGGACTCGCGCCGCGCCCGCTCGGCGCAGGACTCGTGCTGCGCAACGCGATGCTCGCCGTCCTGGCGCTCGCCGCCTCGCGACCCGGGGCCCCGCGCGCGCAGGGCTTCGTGGACGCCTGGACGATCGCCTTCGGCAGCGTCACCGCGGTGCTGCTCTTCGCCGCGGCCGACGCCGCGGCGGCCCGGCGCGCGAGGGCACACGCATGACGCAGGCGCTGCTCGTATCGAATGCGCTGCTCTGGGTGGCCGTGGTGGCGCTCGCCGGCGTGGTGCTCGCGCTGGTCCGACAGATCGGCGTGCTGCACGAGCGCCTGGCACCGACGGGCGCCCTGTCGACGAGCGCGGGACCGCGCGTCGGCGAGCCCGCGCCGGAGCTCGACGTGGAGGACTGGTCCGGCCGGCGGCTGCATCTCGGGGGCGAGAGCCCGGACGGCCGCAGCACGCTCCTCTTCTTCCTTTCGCCGACCTGTCCCGTGTGCAAGGCGCTGATGCCGGTGCTCGACTCGGTGGCGCGAGCGGAGCGCGACTGGCTCCGCGTCGTGTGGGCGAGCGACGGAGCGCGCTCGGAGCACGCCGCCCTGGTGGCCGAGCACGGCCTCGCGGACAGCCACTTCGTGCTCTCCACCCCGCTGGCCCTCGCCTACCGCGTGGGTCAGCTGCCCTTCGCCGTGCTCTTCGACGCACAGGGCCGCGTGCGCGCGTCGGGGCTCGTGAACACGCGGGAGCACCTGGAGAGCCTGTTCGAAGCGCAGGAGCGCGGCGTGCCCACGCTGCAGGCCTGGCTGGCGTCGCGCGGCGCTGCAGCGCGTGACGTCGCCTAGCGACGGAGGAGGCGCGATGAATCCCTTCGACCGCTGGTTCGCGGAATCGGCTCGCGGCATGGCGAAGCGCACCTCGCGGCGGCACTTTCTCACGCGGCTCGGCGCCGCGCTGCTGGGAGGCGCGGCCTGGCCGCTCCTGCCGGTGGCGCGACCGGCCTTCGCGGCGCGCGCACCCGCGCCCGGCGAGCCGGACCCCGCGACGCCCGAGGGCGATCCGGCGAACTGCGGCTACTGGCGCCACTGCGCGATCGACGGCTTCCTCTCGAGCTGCTGCGGCGGCACGCACACGACGTGTCCGCCCGGCACGCAGATGTCGCCCGTGACCTGGATCGGCACCTGTCGCAACCCGGCGGACGGCAAGGAGTACGTCATCTCGTACAACGATTGCTGCGGCAAGAGCATCTGCGGGCGCTGCCTGTGCCGCCGCAACGAAGGCGACCGGCCGGCCTACTACACCTCCAAGAGCAACGACATCAACTGGTGCATGGGCACCGCGGGCGTCGTCTACAACTCCACCGTCGCGATCGCCCTCGGCGTCGCGACGGAACGCGGCAAGTGAGGGCCCGCGCGGCGGCCCTGCTTTCACGGGCTCTCCCGCTGGCGTCCGGCGTCGCGGCCGCGACGCCGGAGCTCGACTACATGCTGCACTGCCAGGGCTGTCACCTGGCGGACGGCCGCGGTTCTCCCGGCGCGGTACCGTCCCTGATCGGTGTCGGGCGCTTCCTCGCCACGTCGCGCGGCCGCGAATACCTGATCCGCGTGCCCGGCAGCGCGCAGTCCCCGCTCTCGGACGCCGAGCTCGCGGCGCTGCTCGACTGGCTGATCCCGCGCTTCGACCCCGACACGGCCGCCGCGGGCTTCCGGCCCTTCGACGCCGCGGAGGTCGCGCGCTGGCGGCGCCCGCCGCTCACGGACGTCGAGACGTTGCGGGCCGCCCTGCTGCGGGAGCTCGATCGCTAGGCTGGCTTGCGTCGCATCCGCCTGCCGAGCGCGCCGAGGCCCAGCAGCGTCAGCGCGCCGGTCGCAGGCTCGGGCACGACCGTGAAGCGGTTGGTGCTCGAGGTCCAGGTGGCCGTGCCGTCGCCCACGGAGAGCGACACGCGGTCCACGACCCGGATCATCGTCTGCGGGCTGAAGCCCGCTTCGACCAGGCGCACCGCCTCGTCGCGATTCGGTCCGAACCCGCCGCACCAGCGCCGCGCGACCTCGAGATCGTAGGTCTTGAGGCGCGCCAGCGTCTTCTGATCGAAGGGTCCGCCCGACCAGCCGTCGCCGCCCCACCCGGGCTTCCACCAGTCGTGGCCGCCGCCGTCTTCCTGTCCCCACATCCCCTTCTGGTTCTGCTTGTTGCCGAGGATGTCCTTCGTCGCGAGGACCAGGCCGAAGTGGTCGGCGTCGACGTTCGAATCGAGGAGCTGCGAGGCGCCATTGATCCCCGCGCCCAGCGCCGTGACCTGGTACAGCACGGAGAAGCTCTTGAAGTCGTTGTCGCTGACGCCGACCGGGCCCGAGAGCTTCACGCCGTCGTCGAGCACCGTGAGCGTGATCTGGCTCGCCGCGACGGTGTTGAAGGGCGAGAAGAACTGGATGTTGCTGAACTGGAGCTGCCCGTTGCCCGACGTGATGGGCCCGGTCGGGATGTCGTCCAACGTGAAGGAGAGCGCGTTTGCTGCGCCCGCCAGGCAAAGCAGTCCCAGCGTGAGCGCAAACGACCACCGCTGCCGCATGTCACCACCTCCAGGCCGGCCTCCACCGGCCAGGTTTCGGAGCCCTCGCCGGGTGATGCGAAGGCCCTCGGGTCCTTGGTGATGGGTGGTGACAGGGCCGCGAAAATGTCATCCGCTCCGATCCGAGGGCGCGGAAGGGACGAGGCGGGGACGCGGGGCCCGGGCCTCGGCCCCGGGGTCGGGGCCGGCTCCCGAGCAGTTCGCGTCGGCTACAGCAGCGGGTTGCAGGCCTGGGTGGGCTGCTCGTCGGGAATCTG
>Ga0335070_10006609_pt1 | contig 13639 bp, 16 predicted proteins | sample Lox_Sample_13_FD_206722 | JGI IMG/M metagenome (GOLD analysis project Ga0335070, IMG submission 206722) | Soil microbial communities from Loxahatchee National Wildlife Refuge, Florida, United States - Lox_Sample_1.3 | ecosystem: Environmental > Terrestrial > Soil > Wetlands | place: USA...
TTAAAGCAAAAAGGGATGAATCCTGTATGCTCAGGTTTCATACTCAGACGGCCGGTTGTTCCCTGACCGCCCAGCAACCCGACAATAATGTGGTGAGAGTCGCCTTCCAGGCTTTAGCCGCGGTGTTAGGCGGGACGCAATCTCTCCACACAAATTCCAGGGATGAAGCGTATGCTTTGCCCACCGAAGACTCTGTGAGGATTGCACTCAGAACCCAGCAGCTCATCGCCTACGAAAGCGGCGTCGCCGACATGATCGATCCCCTCGGAGGGTCTTATGCGGTGGAAGCCCTTACGGATGAGATCGAAAAAAGATCCAGAGAATATATCGAGAAGATCGAAGCCATGGGCGGGGCGGTCAAGGCGATTGAATCGGGCTACATCCAGGCGGAGATCGGGGAAAGCGCTTACCAATACCAAAAAGAGATCGAGGCCAAAAAGCGGATCGTCGTTGGGTTGAACCAATTTCAGATCGAAGAGGAGCCTCTCAGGGATATCCTTCGAATCAAGCCTGAGGTGGAACGATACCAGAAGGAAAAATTGGCCGGGGTTAAGAAAGAAAGAAACTCTGCCAGAGTGAAAGAAACCTTAGCTAATTTAAAGAGCACCGCCCAGGGGACAGGGAATCTGATTCCTCCGATCCTGGAGGCGGTCAAGGCCTATGCCACCCTGGGAGAAATTTCGGACACCTTGAGGGAAGTGTTTGGAGAGTATCGAGAACGCTAATTATTTTCGGAATGCGGAATTCCGAATGCGGAGTTTTCTAAAGTCTTAAATTATCTTTTGTCATTTAAGAATCTTTCCGCAATCCGCAATCTACACTCCGAATTTGCAGGGGGTAAAAAATGACCCGAACGATAAGAGTGCTCATTGCGAAACCGGGGCTGGACGGCCACGACCGAGGCGCAAAGGTGATCGCGCGAGCCCTGAGGGACGCTGGGATGGAAGTGATCTATACGGGAATACGACAGACCCCGGAACAGATTGCCAACGCTGCCATTCAGGAAGATGTGGACATCGTAGGCCTCTCCAGTCTCTCCGGTGCCCACAACAGCCTCTTTCCAAGGGTTGTTCAGATTCTAAAAGAAAAAGGAGCGGAAGATATCCTTGTTTTTGGTGGAGGAATCGTCCCGGTCGACGACATTTCAGGACTGAAAAAAGCCGGGATCAAAGAGATTTTTCAACCGGGTGCCTCGACAGAGGATATCATTAAGTATATCAAAGACAATGTAAAGACCTAATCAAATAATCAAATTCGAAGCACGAAATCCGAAACAATTCTCAAATGACCAAAACACAAAACCCAAGAATCTATGACTTGGAAGATCGGACCCTCGGATTTGCTAAGAATGTGAGAGTTTTCGTAAGAAAACTTTCAAAAACACCAATTAACAACGAAGATGGAAAGCAACCTGTCAAAGCTTCTGGTCCTGTTGGTGCCAACTACATTGAAGCCACTGAGGCATTAAGCAAAAAAGACTTCACGACGAGAATAAAAATATGCCGTAAGGAGGCGAAAGAAAGCCGATATTGGCTCAAGTTAATAGATACCTGTTCTGAAATGGAACGTGAAAATGAACGACAATATTTAGAGAAGGAAGCACAGAACTTATGAACATTTTTGGTTCCATGTTACGTAAGGCTGAATAGCGTTTTGAACATTCTAATTTTGGATTTGTTTCGGATTTCGATATTCGGATTTCGGATTTAAAGGAGTTGAATATGCTTAAAAAGATCAATCATATTGCCATTGCCGTAAACAATATCGAAGAGGCAGCTAAATTCTACCAGAGTGTTCTGGGCTTGAACCTTTCAGGGGTTGAAGTGGTGATCGCGCAGAAAACCAGGGTGGGATTCTTTAAGATCGGGGAGTCCAATATTGAACTGGTCCAGCCTGCCGAACCGGATTCTCCTATCGCAAAGTTCCTAGAATCCAAAGGCCAGGGAATTCATCACATCTGTTTTGAGGTTGATGATGTCGAGGCGGAGGTCAAGGCTTATCTCCAGAAGGGGGCGACATTGATTGACCAGAAACCAAGACCGGGCGCTCACAACACCAAGGTCGCTTTTGTTCACCCTAAGTCCTCCAGCGGCGTTCTTATCGAGCTCTGCGAGCTTCCAAAAAAGTGATCTTGGGATCCCTTCCAAAATTAGATTAACAGATATTTGTAGAACTATCTTCGGACCAGGGAGCTAAGGGCCTCCTCCAGCAGGCCTATTCTTGCTTTCAGTCAATGATTTGTAGTGAAAGTTTCAAACTGACCCTATCAGCGGCGAGCATTTTTGGAAAGCCGAGGATAACTTCCTGTACCCTTCACTTCCAAATTTCTCTCCAAAACGCAACATTTCTGACCGAAATCAATTAAAAGTGGGATTCCTTTTTATATTTTTGGGGAAGTAATTCTGGAGTTTTGTGAAAATCTCTTCCACCATTAGCGTTCGTGGCAGTTTATATCTTTTAAAAAAACAAAACAGTTTTAGTAAGTTACCATGACAGTTAATGTATGGTATTTAAATTGCTTTTAGGAATTAATAGGAATACCAATGTCAGTTGAAACAAGGAGCATCTATGAGTATAAAATCCAAGAGATTAATAGCTTCGGCTGTTATTTTACTCCTCATCGAGTCGGGCTTGCTTTTCTATTTCGCCACAGGCTTTTTCGTGATTCAGCCCATAGGAGCGCTCCCTGAAGGTGCAACGGTATGGTATTGGCGCTTCGACAATGGACTCCCCTTTATCTCTTCCGCAGATGGCTTTCTTGTCGATAATCAGAGAGACGTTTCCCTATTAAACCGAGGATTCGTTCTCGCGGTTCTCGTAGAGCCGATAACCCAGCTAAAGATTGCCTCCCTTCCGTATAGCAAGACGCTCTATCTTATTTCCACAGGAGGTCGGGAGTTTCACCTGAGTTTCACCTCTGATGCCGACACCCACCAAACCTAAATGAACTTGGAGGTATGCGATATTCAATTGTCAAAGAGCAAGGGCAGGGTCAATATTCGATTCTGCCTTTTTTGTTTCCGAAGATTCCTGTAATCGAGGTTCTCCATTTTTATCTCGCTATACGAGCTTTCAAATGGTAATCGTTATACTCACCCACCTAAAAATCTCCTGAGAATTTGTCTTGACACATAACCCCGCTTTGAGTATTTTGTACGTGAAATACGGTCGCAAAACTTGGCCCTTCTGGAGATGCCAGCATTGGTATGATGGATTGAAGGTCCTAATAAACTTTCTTTTTCCAAAAAGGGGTCATGGTATGAGAAGATTGATGATATTAAATGTTTTGGCTCTGTTTCTATGCCCGGTTATTTTGTTTGGTTGTGGCTCTGGTTCTGAAAGACCTATTTCTCAAAGTGACATTCCTCCGAAACGACTTTGAGTTCATATGTGTTCAATAATGGAATGGTCTCAGCTACACTCTCAAGTCGGAGGGGTATTATCGGAGGCGAATCATCTTACCTATCCGACCCAAAGTTTTAGATACTTTCCAAACCGGGGGGCAAACGCCTCCCCGGCTTTTGTTCATGAAGCTAGACGCCAGGTGCAATGAACCACTGAATAGTTTTTGTGGCTACTCCAAGGCCTTCTGGGCTTAAAAGGTCGGTGATTTCTTTCTATAATCGCCAAGTGTCAGAGTAGGACTGAGCTGCAGAGTAGGTGAAATCAGGTAACCACAGATTGCTTCAAGTCGCCCAGCATTTCTTTTATAACCCACCTTGACCGGTAGTAAACTCGCTCAAGCCAAGGTTTTGTTTTTTACAAAGATTCTTCCTTGACTCCCCAAGAGAATCTTGTTGTAAAACAAAATGAGAGGAAATGAGCTCCGAAATACAGTCTTTTCCTCTTCAACTAATTAGTTGAAACTATCTCAGAGCCCCAACCCTCGTGTGTTTCACCATCCATTTTAATGTTTCCGTGGGCTGGTAATAATGGGCCATGGTATAAAAACACGTTGATAGACAACGGTCATTACATCTCTTCTTCACGTCTGCTAATTCCTCCTGATCAAACTTCGGATTCCAGATCGTTCCCCAATCATGATCAAACGTGATCAAGTCAAAGCATGGCGAAAGCGTGCCATCAGGCCGAATCAACATGCCATTATGTCCTGCCCGACAACTCCATTGCACCGGTTTGTGCCGCATCAAATCCTTCATTGCCTCTAGATGCGAAATAGAATTCACCATCGTGTACCCGTGACGGCTTTTCTGAATAATCCAATCCAGCAATGCATCAACTTCTTCGTATTGCTCCGGCTTGATATACAACCCATCGGCTTTATGTTTATAATGGTCGATGCCAACAATGGATTGGGGCGACTCATTAATGTGATAATCCGTTGCGATCCCATTGTCATGAGCAATTTCAGTCAGCATCTTGACATCCTTGATGTTTTGGCTCGTGATGTTCATATTAAAAAACAGAATGTACCCATATTTCTCCTGCTGCTGGACTAAATACCGAAACTGGGGTTCTATTGGCATCAATGCCTTTGGCAACCCTGGTTTGGATTCAATACAGTCAACTGCAAGATTGATGGCGGCCACGTGAGCCTGGCCAATCTCGTCACTAAACTCTTTCTTCAGCAGATACCCATTCGTGGGAAGATACATAAAAAACCCCTGGCTGCTTCCATAGCGAATCACCTCCAGAATAAAATCCTTACGGATCAGCGGTTCGCCACCCATGATTGGAATCACCCGACAGCCGAGTGTTTTGAGCCAGTCAACCGAACTTTTGGCGATCTCAAGCGACATTCCTTCGCCTTTATTATCAAATTGATAACAATAATGGCAATCGATATTGCACTTCCAATCTGTAAAGAGATATGAAATCACCGGTCGGAGTTTAGAACTGTACACCTGAGACTGGATATACGGAATAATCCATTTATTAAACGCCCTTACCCCATTTTTAACTTTGTATTTCGCCAATAGTAATCTGCTCATAATTTCGCAAATCCCCCTTCAGCGTCCTACTTGTGACGGAAACCGGCGCACTCATCTCCGTTAGGGGTATATACAGTAATCATTATCTCATAAGAATATCTTAAAGTGAAGAGTTGTACGTGAACTTCGAAAACTCTTTCTTTGTGGACTCCTTCCTGAAATCATCAAGTCGAGAGTTCATCTCGTTATACCAGCTTTCAAGTGATAATCCTCAAAAGATACTTTTCACAATCTCGTCTTTGTATTTGCAAAGCAGTCATTTTTGGTATTGTTAATTCAACGCAACTAATAAAACTTTCTCTTTCCAAAAAGGGGGGTGGATGGAGAAACACCTTTAAATATTTTCTTATCAAAATTTTGAGTCCACGTCGAAAATTTAGCTCTGTGTCTCTGCCTTACCTCCAGGGATATTTCAAGGTCCTTCCAGAAAAACAAATCCACTTCCGAGTTTGGTCCCGTTCCAGAAAAAAGTCACAGATGTTGTTCCCTTATATTTTTTCTACAAGGTGTCCACCTGGAGAAAGTTATGGAATGGGATTCCCAGAAGATGCCCACATGAAGAGCTCCGAGGCGTTTCTTGACATTCAAAAGAAATCATGATAAATTTTCGCATAGATAGTAGGTGGGGAATTCCTATTTAATCTAAGCGGTCGGCAATATATGCCAAGCTTGGGATTTCTTACATGAGCAGGAAATCCACCCAAATTATTCTGATTATAGCAATTTCATTAGCTATCCCCGTAACCTCAGCTTACGTCAGTTACTATACAGTGGTCTCAGCCGATTTTCTCTCTTCAAATTTAGGTTTTGAGGCCTTCGATCAGGAATATCTTGCGGCCGCTAATCAGAGCCAATTAAAAATATTTGATTCAAGTGGTTTTTTCAAAAGGCTTCAGCCGGCGATCTATCCATTCGGGCGGCCCTCCTATTTATCTTTCCAAATATCTTCTCTCGATCAGAAAACGTTAGTCCTTCGTTGCTAAGAAAACCCTCCAAAACACCTCAGTTTAGGTAAAGCGACAAAAACGTCTAAATGTAGAAGAGACCAGGCAAGGGAGGTGCCTTCTCTGGCAAATTCCCAATAGGGCATGAACACAGGGATGAGGCTTAAAATCTTTTCTTTGGAAGGTTCTTAGGTAAGAAGAGGGGTAAAGTAAAATGGAGTTGGGCCAATGGGCAGGATTAGGAATTTTTGCGGCAATGTGTTTTGGTCTCGTCGTGTGGATTGTGTATGTAATGAAGAAAGACAAGAAAAAAGAATAAAACAGTTACAGCAACAAGTTACAGAAGCCATCGTGCGAAACCTATTTTTGCTATGTTCGGCTCACCCTAAGAGGAGTCCTTATCAAATTATAAAACAGAAAGGAGATTACAACGACTCAAAGCAAGCAATCGAAACGCAAGAGTAGGGTTGGCCATTGGGCGCGAGTCGTAGTGATGTTCTTGAGTGGCGGCTTTATCTTTCCCCATGCGATGACCGAAGACGAGGACATTGCCAAGTACGACGCCGATAAGGGTGCCAAGGTCAAGAACCAGTAACCGTTCGGCGAACCTCTCCCGAGCAAAGATCGCCCGAAGATCTCGTTATTCACAGGGATGGATTATAACCAGGATTACTATAAAGATAGTCCAAAAGGAGGAGGTGGATGTTTGGTGGAATAGGGATGCCAGAGCTGCTTGTTATCTTGGTCATTGTCTTGATTATTTTTGGTGCCAATAAACTTCCCCAGATCGGTGAAGGGCTTGGGAAGGGAATCCGAAATTTTAAGAAAGGTGTCAAAGACAAAGAGGAGATTAACATTACATCAAAAAAACCGGAAGAGATTATTGGAGATAAAAACAAACAGTAAAAGGCCATTTCGTATCATTCATAAAGGAAAGCTACAAAGGGAAAAAGTTCCCTCCTAAGGATGAAAATCTCTTCTTAGTCTTATTTGATTTAATGGATCTCAGCCTATGAAATTATTATTCCAACCAAAGTTGAAGTGGATATTGGTTATTTGTATTTTAGCGGGTTTATCTTTCTTTTCTATCTATCAATATAACACCCCATTATGGCGCAAAGCTGTTAAACTTTATTATATCCTTCAAGGTCATCACCGAATCAAAGAAATCATTTCCTCCTATGGAGCCTATTCTCCTCTGGCTTTTATCTTGCTTCAAATTATACAAGTGGTTGTTGCCCCTATTCCTGGAGGGGCTATAGAGTTCTTAGGGGGTTACCTGTTCGGCGTAGAGGCCGGATTTCTCTATTCGATGATTGGATCCCTATTAGGCTCATGGCTTGCCTTCAGCTTAGCAAGGATTTTTGAAATGTGGGCGGTTGAAAAGTTTGTTTCAGAAGAGATGAGAAAAAAATTCGATTATTTAATGGGGCATGAGGGCGTTATCCTCAGTTTTCTCCTTTTCTTAATCCCCGGTTTTCCAAAAGACGCCCTGTGCTACATCTTGGGTCTGACACCCATGCATTTGGGTATTTTCCTGATCATCTCAACAATTGGGAGGGTACCAGGAACATTAATGGCTACCCTTCAGGGTGCGAAGGCCTTCGATCATCAATATAAAATCTTCTTTCTCCTATTGGGGATATCCGCTCTGGTTATTTTGGTCTTTTATATCTACCATGAGGATATTCATCATCAGATAAAAAAATTAAAAGGAGAAAAAAATAAGGGCTCTGGAGATTAAGAATAGCCTCTTTAATGAAAGAGGATAAAGAAACGGAATAATTATGTTTGATATCGGACTACCAGAATTGCTTGTTATCATAGTGATTGCCCTGATCGTCTTCGGACCCAATAAACTTCCGGAACTGGCCAAGGCTTTTGGAAAAGCGATGAGGGAATTCAAAAAGGCGACCGAGGAAATGAAAGAAAGTTTCGAGGAAGAAACCAGGGATTTGAAGGAGCTGAAGAACACACTTCCGTCAGAGAATCTATTAAGCGATTTGTTCGAAAAAGTCAAAACCTCTGCGGAGCCTAATTCTGAGACATCCGCATTTGCAGAAGGTTCTGTACCTTCAGAGGTCATGGCAGAGGTATCACAGTCTGTTGAGCCTTCTATTTTTGGAAATACCTCAACTCATGAAGAGTCTCCAACCTCTAAAAGGGGAGAGAAGGACGAAAAGGACGGGGAACCGGTCGTAACATGATTCAAAATCGTTTTATGGCAAAGATTTGGCAAAGATATGAATGAAGCAAGATGAGAATAGGAAATTGGCCTGGGATGTTTCTAATCCTCACAATTTATGTTGGCTTTCTCATAAGAATAAATTATTTCCCAGAGAAGCCTGGAGCATTAGGAAAGAAATTAAAATGAAGGTGGTTGCATTTAACGGTAGTCCAAGAAAAAACGGCAATACAGCCCAAAAGCGAGTTGTGATCAGGAAAAAACTTATCAAACTGATGACCAATGCGATTAAATTATTTAAAGGAAGCGAGAATTTACCAATAATCTGTATCTTTGGCACCGATAACTTTGAATTAGTCACGCCAATATCGGAAGACTATGAGGAAAAGAGACTCGACTGCCGATGTTATTCTTCCGATTCTAACCTTGAACAAGTTCTCACACAGGATAGGCCACATGTCATTATAACAATCGGTAATCGATCCTCCTTCCCTAATCTCACAAAAGCTCCCTTCGAGATCCGAAAGAGATGGCTCCATTATGATACCCTGCCAGACCTGACTCAGGTAGGTATCGACGCTTACAAATGCTATTTAACAAACATCTTTAACGACCGGGGAGCGGATGAAAATCCCCTCGTTACCGTTTTTACCCCCGCCTATAAAACCGGGGAAAGAATCAATCACCCATTCCTATCCCTCAAGGGACAGACCTATACCAATTGGGAATGGATAATAGTGGATGACTCGGATGATGATGGAAAGACTTTTAAAATGTTATGTAACCTTGCCAAGAAAGATCATAGGATACAGGTCTTTAAGCTATGGGAGCACTCAGGGGTTATAGGAAAAATAAAGAAGTGGGCCTGTCATCTTGGAAATGGCCATATCCTCGTAGAACTCGACCATGATGATGAATTGACCGATTATGCCTTAGATTACGTTGTGAACGGCTTTAAACAGTTTCCAGAAGCCGAGTTTCTGTACACGGACTGTGCTGAAATCTATGAGAACGGCGTAAGTAACACTTACAGGAAGGGCTGGGCTTTCGGATATGGTTCGTATACCGACGTTGAATATAAGGGCAAGTTCTTTAAGTCAGCGAATGCTCCTAATATGAATGCTAAGACGATTCGGCATATCATATCGGCCCCCAATCATATACGAGCTTGGAGAAAGTCTTTTTATGAGTCTATAGGAGGACATAATAAGGAGCTTCATGTTGCAGATGACTATGAGATCGTGGTCAGGACTTTCCTTAAGACCCGAATGGTGCGGGTTCCAAAGCTGTGCTACATCCAGTACATCAGTAATACTGCCCAGTGGACAAGGAATAGAGATATTCAGAGACATGTAAGATCCATTAGGGTTCATTATGATAGGATGATTCATGACAGACTCCTTGAACTTAGGTGTGAGGATTTTATTTGGGACGAAAAGAACGGTTGCTCTAATCTCAATATTCCTAACCCGGAAGTGGAATCGCACGTAACACTGGTAGCCAATGTCTAACATGGCCTATAGATCGGACAGGAATTAGGCTACAAGGTGGTTAGGGCACTCCAGCAAATGGGTTTATTGCCATCGACGAGACTTATTGATTGCTGTGCTTGCTTTCTATCCGTAATCTTCAACTTCCATGATTATCTTAGGTTGAAGACTTGTAGGTGTAACCCTCAAAATGGTTTTTTGATCGGTGGGACTGCGGAAGTTGAGGATAACTTGCTGAAGTCAATAAAATGCTCCTCTCTACATTCGATGCAGATTTCAACCAGATATTTTCAGTTTGAATGATGTACCCCTATTGGGAAGATATATTCAATCTGGTTTAATCGCTGCGAATGGCAGACGCTTCGATAAGGACATACCCCGAAATATTGCAGGTCGTTTGGACATCTCGCAAAGTTCAGAAAAAAACTCCTTGACTTGTCAGAAACAAAGGTGTAGGGTGGCAAACATCGCCGACGAGATGCAAATAGGGAAAATGGTAGGTGACATTGCATTCACACGATCAGGAGGGATAAAGCATGGACGGACAGACGCGCAGAGATTTTTTGAAGGTGGCGGCACTCGGAGCAACGGTGATCACGACGGCCTCGGCAGCATCACCAATTGCTAGCTCCGCACAGGAAAAGGTGCGTGTACCCATCTTGCCGCCGGCAGACCCGAAATCGGTTCTCATGGCGAGTGTGTCTACTGCCGAGCTTGAGAGAAGGTGGAAGGCGGTTCGGGAGATGATGAGAAACGATGGCCTCGATTATCTCGTCATTCGGAACGATGAGGCCTATCTCGGAGGCGGCGTGAAATGGTTCACCGATTTCCAGGCGACAAACCAATATGCCATCACGGTTATTTTCCCCGTCGACGATGGGATGACTTATATTTCCCACGGGGCTAATGCTCCTGCCCCGGCAGGGCCTCCCGACTGGGCAATCCGCGGGATTAAGACACGGCTCTCAGCGAACTATTTTGCTTCAGCAGGCTACACCAACACATACGACGCGGAACTCATTGTCGAGTCGTTAAAGGCAAAGAAGGAGGCTGTGATCGGCGTTGTAGGAAGGGCCTTCATGCCCATTACGATCTATGAATACATGATCAAGAACTTGCCCGGGGCGAAGTTGGTGGATGCGACGGACAAAATCGATCATCTGATGGCGATCAAAAGCCCGGAGGAGATTGAAATCATTAAATCGGTGGCAGCTCTTCAAGACGCTGCTATGGAACATGTGAAAAAGATTCTCCAGCCTGGAAAACGCTGCTTTGAAATCGCTGCAGAAGCCCAGTATGCATGCCTCATGCAGGGCGCTACCCGTTTTGTGCTCCTGTGCAATTCCGGGCCGAAAGGAAAGGCTGTGCCGTTTCAGCCGGCAGCTTTCCAGAACAAGGTCATCAACGACGGTGACCAGGTGACCATTCTCATCGAAACCAATGGACCCAGCGGGTTATGGACCGAATTGGGTCGGGTCTTATCTCTTGGCAAACCTTCCCAGCAACTGGTGGATGCCTTCGCAACTGCCGTGGAAGCTCAGAACGTTACGCTGAATTTGTTAAAGCCCGGGGCAGGGACGAAGGAAGCGTGGGACGCAAATAACGCCCTCCTTGTGAAAAAGGGATTTGAGCCTGAATTGCGGCTGTACGCGCACGGGATGGGCTACCATTTCGTGGAACGGCCCCTTATCCGTTATGACGAGACGATGAAAATCAAGCCCGGAATGAACATTGTGGTTCATCCTACGGCTGCAAACAGGAATGTCTGGGCGGGGCTTACCGATAACTACATTATCACGGAATCCGGTCCCGGGCCTTGCATTCACAAGACGCCCAAAGAGATTATTATTGTTTAGCTGATAGCACATCAGCCTTCATCCCTCAGCACGAATAGCGGGGTCTGCATTCGCTTCTGAAAAGGTCGTCCCTCGCTCATTCTGCGGACACCATACTTTATCCAGACGGGGAGGAATTAAGTATGGGGTTTCCAAAGTTACCCGCAGGCCGCATATCTGCTATGAAGGTTGAATTTCTAAACCTCTGAAAAGTGATCATTTGAAGATCATTCTTTCCGCTTTCACTGTTCGATAGGCGAGTGGGTTTTGGCAAGATATTTTCAACTTCTAGATACTGGTGCCATCCAATGGGAATCTTTGACTTCTTCTGAAATCGTGATTCTTGAATCTCTCCCCACAATAGCAACTTTTCAAATCGTAATCACCCCTTGAGCTGATAAATACTGTTTCGTTCCTCTAAACATACACCATCTCTTCCATTTACCCGCTAAGATGCGACCGGTAAGCTGAGAATATCCGGGCGCGCTGACCCTGCGATTTCTTTAATTAAAAGGAGGTCAAGATGAGAAAGATTCAGACCATTACAGTAATTGCAGGTTTATTGTTCTCGCTTACGGCGAGCGCGGAAAATAAAATCGAGCCGTTGCCGCGCGATTTAGAAATTCAACTGGCGCTCAGCGCTCTGCCGCCGCACCTCAGAGACAGTGCGGACCGTATATATTTTAAACCCTAACAAAGGCTTTGAAGTCGCCCGCAACGGTACGAATGGGTTCCACACCTTTGTCGCCCGAACCGGCGATGATTCGTTCCGAGGGTCCTGGCCCCTGACGGAATATAGAGATGATATCCTCTACCCGATTTCTTTTGATGCAGCGGGGGCGAAGGAACAGATACGAGTCTTCTTTGACGCAGCAGAGATGCAGGCCAAGGGGACTCCTCCCGGCGAACTAAAGAGAATCATCAAAGACCGTTACAAAACAGGGTACTATAAAGCGCCGGAGCGAGCCGGCGTTTCATACATGCTGTCTCCAATACTGAGAACGTACTTCAACCCGGAAGAGAGCGACAAGGTCATGACCATGAATTACCCACATGTCATGTACTACGCTCCCAATGTATCAAATGAAGACATCGGCGGCATCAAAGTCGGAGGCGCGGCCTGGTTTGGGATCGTTGGACTTCCTGCATGTATCCTTTTCTTATACTGCCCGGCCCCCATGGATACATGATCCACCCTATCGATCTCACGGAAAGAGCGGCTATTAATAAAGAGTACGAAGAGATGCTTGCAAGAGTCTGCAAAATGAAAGAAGTGTGGTGCTTGCCAAAAGAGAAAGGTCAATATTGAGTAAGAAGAAGGAGGGACGGAGTGGCGCTGAAAGTTCCGTTGCCTTCTGTGCAGTCCTTGAATTTTGACTTCTTAATGAACATTTTTTGATTGAGTAAATTCAGAAATGAAAGAAGGTGAAATTATGCCCGATATTCTTCACAGGGTTGGCATTAAATCCACACCCCAAAAGGTTTTTAAGGCGCTTTCCACGATTGATGGGCTTTCTCATTGGTGGGTCGTGGGCACTGAAGGAAACGCCAAACAAGGTGGAATCATTGATTTCCTGTTCGCCGACATGAGAGTTGTGGAGTCAAAGCCCAACAAAGTAGTGAAATGGAAATGCGTGAAGGGACCAAAAGAGTGGGTGGGTACAGACTTAACCTTTGAATTGAAAGCTAAGAAAGATGAGACTTTCGTCCTATTCACGCACGCCAACTGGAAAAAGCCCGATGAATTTATGCGCCATTGCAGCACCAAGTGGGCTATATTTCTTTTGAGCTTAAAAGATTGGTTGGAAAGGGAAGAGGGCCGTCCCTCCCCTTACGATATCAAAATATCTATGGGCGATTAGCAATCAGTATGCTTTCTTTCTAACGCAAATCGTCAACGATTGAGTCAGACCAATCCTCACTCTTTGTAGTGCTATACGTAACATAAATCTGGATATCGCCTATCCTCTCATTTTTAACCTTTGTTCACTCTCAACCAGATCCCTCAAAGAAACGTTGTGCATGCAGATCTCATTGAGATCCCTTTTGCGTTAAACAAACCTGGAGACATGGGAACAAGTCTTTAACCCTGCTCATTAATAAAAAATAGGGCTATTTAATTGACTCCACCTGTTTGTATTTATTGCGCGGTGTGCTTGCCACCCGCGATACTTTTGTAGGGAGCAGGATCAACTTGCATGGCTTGCTGAAGCAGCCGCCAAAACAACTTGCC
>Ga0335070_10006610_pt1 | contig 13637 bp, 10 predicted proteins | sample Lox_Sample_13_FD_206722 | JGI IMG/M metagenome (GOLD analysis project Ga0335070, IMG submission 206722) | Soil microbial communities from Loxahatchee National Wildlife Refuge, Florida, United States - Lox_Sample_1.3 | ecosystem: Environmental > Terrestrial > Soil > Wetlands | place: USA...
ACGTACGACGAGTGGATGAAGAACATCCGTGACTGGTGCGTCTCGCGCCAGCTCTGGTGGGGCCACGCGATCCCGGCCTGGTACTGCGCGGACGGGCACGTGAACGTCCCGAAGCCGGGCGCGCCCGACCCGGCCGCCTGCGGGACGTGCGGGAAGAAGGACCTCGTCCGCGACCCCGACGTTTTCGACACGTGGTTCTCGTCGTGGCTCATGCCGCTCTCGGTGTTCGGCTGGCCGGAGAAGACGCCGGACTTCCTCCGGTTCTACCCGACGAGCGTCCTCGTGACGGGCTTCGACATCCTCTTCTTCTGGGTCGCCCGGATGATCATGGCGGGCGTCTGGTTCGACGGCCGCGCGCCGTTCGCGGACGTCGTGCTGCACGGCCTCGTCCGCGACGAGAAGGGCCAGAAGATGTCGAAGACGAAGGGCAACGTCGTCGACCCGCTCGAGATGTGCGACGAGTTCGGGGCGGACGCCGTCCGCTTCACGCTCGCCGTCCTCTCCGGCACCGGCCGCGACCTCCCGTTCGGCAAGACGCGCGTCGCGGGTTATCGCAGCTTCGCGACGAAGGTCTGGAACGCGGCGCGCTTCGCCCTGCCCCTCATTTCGGAGGGGGAGTGCGCCGACGTCGACGCGCTCGAATTCAGCTCCCTTTCGACGGTCGACCGCTGGATCCTCGCGCGTCTCTCGGATGCCGCGGGCCGCGTGAGCGAGTCGCTCGAGGCGTACCGGTTCGACGAGGCCGCGCACGCCCTGTACCAGTTCTTCTGGTCCGAGTTCTGCGACGGCTACGTCGAGATGATCAAGCCCGTCCTCCGCGGCGCGGGCGTGCCGGAGGTCGAGAAGGCGAGGACGCGGAGCGTGCTCAAGCGCGTGCTCCTCGACTCCCTCGCGCTCCTGCACCCGTTCATGCCGTTCGTCTCGTGCGAGATCCGCGAGGCGCTGAACGGCGACGGACTGAAACTCGCGCTCGAGAAGTGGCCCGAGCCGCACGCGGCGTGGAAGGACGACGCGGCGGTGGAGGCCGTCGAGACGCTGCGGGCGGTCGTGACGCGCATCCGCAACCTCCGCGCCGAGAACGGCCTCGCCCAGACCGAGGCGCTCGCGATCGGCCTCGAGCTCCCCGATTCACCCCTTTCAAAGGAACTGCAACGGCAGGTTCCGCTCCTGAGGCACCTCGCGCGCCTCAAGAGCGTGGAGATCTCTTCGAAGGTGGACGTCGCCGGGGCGTTCCGCGACGCGGTCGCGGGAATCGGGCTCGTCGTGGACCTGCCGAAGAAAGAGACTTCTGCCGAAGACAGAGGGAAGATCGCGCGCGACGTGGAACGCCTTCGCGCCGAGGCTGCGAAGATCGAGAGCCGGCTGGCCGACGAGGCCTTCCTCGCGCGTGCACCCGCCGCGGTCGTCGAGAAAACGAAACAACAACTCGAGGAGATTTCCGACCGGGTTCGGAGGCTCGAAGGCAACCTCGTCGAGACGCCAGGCTCATGAGCAACGGCGCGCCGCTCCCGCCCCCGGGCTCGCCCCTCGGGTCGCTCGCGCCTCTCGGGGGCAGGCGGTTCGCGCGTTTCCACAACCTGATCCTCGTGGCGACGACGCCCTCGACGAACGACCTCGGCAGACTCATCGTGGAGCGGATGCTCGCCGAGAGCGAGGAAATCCGGCTCACGGCGATCGTCGCGGGCGAGCAGACCGCGGGCCGCGGCCGCGCGGGTCGGACGTGGGCCTCCCTGCCCGGCGCGCTCGCGCTCTCCGTGATCGTGCCGTGGCCCGAGGGACCCGGGCGCGTGCGGCTCCCGATCGAGACGGGAATCCTCCTCGCGAACGGGCTCTCGTCCGCGTTCGGGATCGAGGTGCGGCTCAAGTGGCCGAACGATCTCCTCGTCTCGCGCAGGAAGATCGGCGGACTTCTCATCGAGGCGCGCTCGAACGACGAGGGGGAAGGCTGGGCCGTGATCGGCCTCGGCCTGAACGTCCGCGGAACGCGCGCGGATTTGGACGCGAAGGGTCTGGGGGAAGCCACGTCGCTCGAGGCGTGCGGCGTCGCTCCCACGCTCCTCGAGGGCGACGCGCCGCTGGACGCGGTGCTCACGATCCTCGACGAGAGGGTCGGCGAGCCCTGTGACGAGCCGCTCCCGGACGCGTATCGAGCCGTCTCCGCCCACGCGCCGGGCGACCTCCTGACGGTGGCCGACGGCGTCCGCACGCACACGGGAGCCTTCGCGGGAATCACGCCCGACGGGTTCCTCCGCCTCGCGACGAAGGACGGCGACGAGACGCTCGTGTCGGGAGACGTCGTCCTCTTTTGACATGGAGGGGACGGAGCTCGACGAGGCCGCGTACGCGACGAAGGTCGAGGAGGCCTTCATCGCGGAGCGCGGAACGCCCTTCCTCGTCTCGCCGAAAGACTGGACGCTCATCCGCGGCTGGCGCGACGGCGGGATCCCGGTGGACGTCGTCGTCCGCGCCGTGCACGAGACGTTCGAGAAGAGACGCGCGCGCGGCCAGGCCGGAAAGATCTCTTCGATCGCGTACTGCGCCGGCTCCGTCGAGGAGCTCTGGGAGATGGAGCGCCGCGGCCTCGTGGGGAAGGCCACCGGCGCCCCCGTGGCGGGCGCGAACGCGCCCGCGAGGGAAGAGATCTTTGCTTTGCTTTCGGGTCGCCTGCGCGCGGCGAGTGAGCGCCTCGGGAGCCCTGAGGGCGTCGAAGAGTTTCTTAGAAGGGTGAGTGGGGCTGGAGCGGCGGGACGCGCCGACGCGGTTCCTCGAGCGGCGGACGATCCTTCCACCTTCGAAGAATTCCGAAAACTCGGCAAGCTCTTCCTTGCCGCCGCCTCGAAGATCGAAGCGCTGCCGCGCGATCTCCCTTTCGAAGAATCCGAGGAGAAGCTCGCGGCGATCGAGGCGTCGCTCGTGAAGTCGGCCCTTCGCGTCCTGCCGTCCGAGCAGCAGTCTCTCGTCGAGGCCCGCGTCGCGGCGGCCCTCGGCGACGTCGCGGGCCTTTCACCCCACGTCGTCGACAGGATGCGGAGGGCTCTCACGCGCCGCGAAGTGCGGTTGCTTCTCGGGCTGCCGGCCCTGACGCTCCTCCATGGCTGAGGTCCTCGCAGGCGACGTCCTCGAGGCCGCGATCGAGCGCGTCGTGCCCGGCGGCGAAGGTCTCGGGCGCACGGACGGCGTCGTGACGCTCGTCGCGGGCGGTTTGCCGGGCGACCGGGTGCGCCTGCGCATCGACGAGGCGTCGCCCCGCCTGATCCGCGGGCGCGCCGAGACGATCCTCGCGCCGGGGGACGCGCGCCGGTCCGACGCGGACGTCTGCGCGCTCGCGCGGAGCGGCGCGTGCGGCGGGTGCGACTGGCCTGCGGCACGGCCCGGGCACCACCGTGTTCTCAAGACGGACCTCGTCCTCGACGCGCTGCGGCGGCTCGGCGGCCTGAAGGCGGAGAACCTGCCCGAGCCGCGCTGGCTCGGCTCGCCGCCGAACTACCGCCTCAGGAACCGCCTCCACCTCGACCGCGAGGGGCGGCTCGGGTTCTTCGCGCCGCGCTCGAACGCCGTGGCGGACCTCGAGGGCTGCGAGATCGTGTCGAAGCCGTTCCTCGCCCGGCTCCCCGCCCTGCGCGAGCACCTCCGTTCGCTGGGGCCGCTCGAGGGTGAGCTCCTGACGCTGGAGTCGCGCGATGGCGCGATCCTCCTCGGCGAGGTGCGGCTCTCTTCGGGCATCGGTCTGCGAATTTCTTCGAAGGTGAAAGAGAGGGGAAAGGGGCCGTTCGATGGGCTTCGGATCGTCGATGCGGGTGGGCGTCTGCTCGTCTCGGACGGACCGTCGTCGCTCGCGATCGTGGCCGGCGGCGCCTCGTTCGACGTCTCCGTTTCCTCCTTCTTTCAAGGGAATCTCTTTCTCCTCGACGCGTTCCTCGAGGAAATCCGGGCGGCGCTTCGCGCCGGCGGAGGAGAAGAATCTCTTAGAAAGAAAGAGGGGGATCGCTCGGACTCTCTTCGGGCTGTGGATCTCTATGCAGGCGTCGGGTTCATGACGCGTCCGCTCCTTGAGCTCGCTGCCGAGGCGGGTGGAGGCGAGGTGACGGCCGTCGAGATCGACGCGTCCTCCTTTCATTCACTTTCGAAGAATCTCTCTCTCTGGTCCTCTTCGGGCCTTCCGCTCGCGCGCGCAATCCGTGCCTCCGCCGAGTCTTTCCTCCATTCGCAGAAATCTCCTCTCCCGGTCTCCCTTCTCCTCGCGGATCCTCCGCGCGCGGGTCTCTCGCCCGACGTGCGAAAGGGGATCCTGCGGCTCGCGCCGCCGCACGTCCTGATGGTGTCGTGCGACCCGCCGACGCTCGCGCGCGACCTCGCGGCGCTGCGGGAACGCTATGTGGTGACGCGCCTGACGCTCCTCGACCTCTTCCCGCAGACGCACCACGTCGAGACGGTGGCCTTGCTCGCCGCACGTCCGATCGGATAGAAGCGGCCCATGAGGCGCTCGTGGTCGCCCGGGGCGGGCGCGCCGTCGCTGCCGGCCACGTTCGCGATCGCGGCGGGGATCGTGGCGGCCGTTGCCTTCGCGGTCCCGCCGCCGCCGGCTCTGGCGGCCGCGCTGCTCTTTGCGGGCGCCGCCGCTGCCGTGCTCGGACGAGGCCACGGACGCATTGCCGCGCTCGGCGGCCTCGTCCTCTCGGCGAGCCTCGGATACGCCTCCGCGAGCGTGCGGTGGCTCGCGCCGGCCGCAAGGACCGTCTCCGAGGCGCGGCGCGCCCTCACGGAGGCGGCCCGGCGCGACCCGGAGGCGGGCGGCGCGCTCGTGGAGATCGTCGGCCGCCTCGACGCGCCATGGTCTCCGAGCGGCTCGCTCGTCAGGACGCGCGTCGACGTCGAGACCGCGACGTTCGACGGCCGGCCCCTCGCGCTCGACGCGCCGGTGACGCTCGCCGTGGCCGGAGAAGCCGACCCCTCGCCTGTGGCCGAGATGGGCGACCGCGTCCGCGTGGCGGGCACGCTGCGCCTCCCCGAGACCGGCGGCCCGCGCCGGTCGCCCTTCGAGCTGCCGGACGAGGCGCACCTCCTCCTGAAGAGCGCCCGGCAGGTCGAGAGGCTCTCGGGCCCGGCCGGCCCGCTCGCTCCCGTCTACGCGGCACGGACCGTTCTGAAGACGCGCCTGCGCGAGAACCTCGCGGGCGCATCCCAGGCGGACCGCACGGCGCTCGGGCTTCTCCTCGCCTTCGTCCTCGGCGAGACGCAGGACCTGCCTCTCGCGGCGGTCGGGGCGTTCCGCGACGGGGGCGTCGCGCACATCGTCGCGGTTTCGGGGCTTCAGGTTGCGCTCGTCGCGGCGTTTCTCGGGTTCCTCGTCCGGAAGGCCGGGATGTCCCTGCGCGCGCGCGACGCGACCGTCCTCGCCGCGACGCTCCTCTTTGCGGTTTTCGCGGGGGGGCGCCCGCCCGTGTGGCGCGCGGCGCTCATGATCGGCCTCTACCTGACGGCGCGGCTCCTCGGCCGCCCGACGTCGCCCGAACACGTCCTCGGGTTCTCGGCGTGCGTCATCCTCCTCGGCGACCCGTCGGCGCTCTTCGACGTCGGCTTCCTCCTGACGTTCGCCGCGGTCTTCGGCCTCGCAGAGTTCGGCACGCCCGTCGTCTCGTGGCTCCGCACGCGGGGAGCCCCCGCGCTCCTCGCGGACGCAATCGGCGCGACGCTCGGCGCCGAGCTCGCGGTCCTGCCCGTGCAGGCCTTCGTCTTCAACGTCGTCCCGTTCGTCGCCCTTCTCTCGAATCCCTTCATCGTGCCGCTCTCGGGCGTCTTCCTCTTCGCGGGTCTCGCGCTCCTTCCGCTGCTCGTCGTTTCGCCCGGCGTTGCCGCGGCGGCGATCGTCCCTCTTCGCCTTCTCTCGGATCTCCAGTTCGGAATCCTCGACGCGCTCGACCGGCTCCATGCCGTCCGGGTCGTGCCGACGCCGCCCTTTGCTCTCGTGGCGGCGGCCGCCGGGCTCCTTCTCGTCGCGGGCCTCGCGGCGCGCCGGCCCATCCGCCGGACCGCCCTCGCGGCGGCCCTTCTCGCGGCCGTCGCGGTCGTCGCCGCGCCTCCGGTCGCGGCGGACCCGGGGACGGCGGTCCTCCGGGCCGTGGACGTCGGGCAGGGCGACTGCTGGCTCGTCGTGACGCCGCGGGGACGGGTTCTCGTCGACGGAGGCGGGAGCCCGGACCGGGCGTACGAGTTCGGGCGCCTGCGCCTCCTCCCGAAGCTCGCGGACGCCGGCGCGGTCTCTCTCGACGCCGTGGTCCTGACCCACCCGCACCCGGATCACACGCGCGGCCTCCTCGGCGTCCTGTCGTCGCTGCCGGTCGGCCGCGTCGTCGTCCCGCGGGCCGCGGTCCGGAACGTCTTTCTCGACGAGGTCCTCGCCGTCGCGCGGAAGCGGCGCCTCGTCCTCGAGCGGTTCGGAGCGGGAGGGACCTTCGAGGCCGCGGGGCTCGTGTTCGACGTCCTGCATCCGACCGACGACCCGTATCCGCGGGCCCGGGAGAACAACAGCTCGCTCGTCTTGCGCACGCACGCCGAGCGGCTGACCCTTCTCCTCGCGGGCGACATCGAGGCGCCGGCCGAGCGCGAGCTTCTCGCTTCGGGGGCGGACCTCCGCGCCGACGTCCTGAAGGTGCCCCATCACGGGAGCCGGACGTCGACGACGCCGGAGTTCCTCGCACGCGTCGCTCCGCGCATCGGCCTCGTCGGAGTCGGCCGGCGCAACCGGTTCGGCCACCCCGCGCCGGAGGTCGTCCGGCGCCTCGCCGGAGCCGGCGTACGCGTCTTCCGGACGGACCGTGACGGCGACCTTGCGCTGACGCTCGCGGGCGGCCGCGTCTTTCCCGCGTTTCCCGAGGCCGTCGCGAGGTCGGTGCCGTGAGCCGTCCGGAGGGCGTGCTCGCGATCGTCGGCCCGACGGCGACGGGGAAGTCCGAGCTCGCGGTCGCGCTCGCCGAGCGCCTCGGCGGCGAGATCCTCTCGGCAGACGCGTTCGCCGTGTACCGCGGGTTCGACGCGGGGACGGCGAAGCCGGGGCCGGACCTCCTTGCGCGGGCGCGCCACCACCTCGTCGACGCCCGGGAGCCGACGGAGCCGTGGAGCGCGGGTGAGTTCGCGTTGGAAGCGCGCCGCCTCTGCGAGGAGATCCTCGCGCGGGGCCGGCTCCCGATCCTCGCGGGTGGGACGGGGTTCTACGTCCGGGCGTTCTTCGGCGGCCTCTTCGAAGGGCCGCGCCGGAACGACGGCGTGCGCCGGGCCCTCGAGGCCGTTGCTTCGCGGCGCGGCACGGCGTTTCTCAAGCGGATGGTGTCCGTCCTCGACCCGGAGGTCGCGGGCCGGCTCGCAGACGCCGACGCCTCGCGCGCGATCCGCGTCCTCGAGATCCTTCTCCTCACCGGCGAGCGCCCGTCGCGGCTTTTTCGCGAGCGCCCCGGAGTGGCATGGACGCGGCCTGCCGTGAAGATCCTTCTCACGTTGCCGCGTGCGGAGCTCCATGACAGAATCGCCGGGAGATTTCGAACACGCTTCGCAACCGCGCTCCCGCAGGAAGTCCGAAGTCACCTGGCCGCCGGAGTGCCTCTGACGGCGCCCGCGTTTTCGGCCATCGGGTACCGTGATACGGCCGCGCTCCTTGCGGGGAAGCTCTCGGAAGCGGAGTGGGAGGAACGGATCCTGAGGGACACGCGCCGCTACGCAAAGAGGCAGGAGACCTGGTTCCGGCGCGAGCCCGGCCTCGTCCCGGTGTCCGCGCTGCGCCCCGACCTCGTCGACTTCGCGGAGCGCCTCGCGCGTCCGCTGATTTCCGCCCGGGAGACCGAAGGGAGCCTCGCATGATCGGGATGTCCAAGCCGCCCATCAACGTCCAGGACGGGTTCTTCTACCAGCTGAGGAAGGACAACACGGTCGTCGAGGTGACGCTCCTTTCCGGGCGCACGCGGATCGGGCGCATCCGCCGCTTCGACAAGTACGCCGTCGTCGTCGAGGTCGACGGCCGTGAAGAGATGATCTACAAGCACGCAATCGCGTCCGTGGCATCGACCGGGACGAACGTTCCGTCCGCGCCCGCGCCCCTCCGGACACCCGCGGTTTGACGCGCCGGTGGCTCCTCGCGCTCGCCGTCCTGGTGGCGGGGGCGGCGGCGGGGTGCGCATCGGCCCCGCCGCCGCGCGAGGACGCGTCCGTCGCGAGCGCCCGCGTCCTCGCGACCCAGGCCGACGCGGCCGCGTCCGAGGGCCGCCTGCGGGATGCGCTCGACGGGTACCGCGGGGCGGCACGCCTCGTCCCGTCGGATGAACGCTACGCCGCGCGCGAGATGGAGCTTCGGACCGAGCTCGTGAAACGACGCGTCCGCGAGGCCGACGAGGACCTGAAGAAAAGGGATGTGGCCGGCGCGCGCCGCGTGGCGGTCTCGATCCTCGAGATCGACCCGCAGGCCGCCGAGGGCTACCGCTGTCTCGCGAAGGCCGCCGAGGCGGGCGGCGCGCTCGAGGACGCGTGGTCCGCCGGGAAACGCGCGCACGAGATCGAGCCGGGAGACGCCGGGACGACCCAGGCTCTCGCCTCGCTCGCGACGAAAACCGGCCGCTGGGCCGAGGCCGCGTCCCTGTACGAACAGCTCGGGAAGACCGACCCTTCGTTCCGCGACAAGGCCGCCGCCGCGGGCCTCGAATTCCGGATTCAGAACCTCCCGGGCCCGGCGCGCCGCGCGGCGCTCTCGCCCCGTCTCACGCGGGCGCAGCTCGCGGCGCTCCTCGTCGAGCTTTCGCCGGAAGTCCGCGAGGCGCGGATTCCCCCGGGCGCCGACGTCGCCGTGGACGTCGTGGACCGGCCGGAGAGGGCGGCGCTCGTGCGGATGATCGGTCTCGGGTTCTTCGCGGTCTCCCGCGACACGCACGTCGTCGGCGCCGACACCCCGGTTTCGCGCTCGGAGATGCCCGCGCACCTGAGGAGGCTCGCGGCGCTCCTGGGCGGAGAGCTGCCTTGCGCCGCCTCGCTCGCCGAGTGCGGCATACTCCCCGAGGGTACCCGGCAGGTCGGCGGGCGTGAGGCGGTGGCGGCGATCGAGGCCACCCTGCGTCTGGCCCGCCCAGGAGGGGCGCAATGAACGTCATGGAGCTCTTCTCCAAGGTTCCCCTCTTCGAAGGGGTCGCCCCGGAGGATCGCCTGTCGCTCGCGAAAGCCGCCGCGCTCCGGACGTACCGCCGCGGCGAGACCATCGTCGAGCAGGGCCAGCCCGGGGACGCTTTCTTCGTGATCGTGAAGGGCCGCGTCGCCGTCGCGATCGTCGCGCCGGACGGCCGCGAGGTCGTCCTGAACTCGCTCGGCGAGGGCGAGCACTTCGGCGAGATGGCGCTCCTCGACGACGCCCCGCGCTCGGCGAGCGTGATTGCACAGGAAAAGGCCGAGCTCGCGATTCTGTCGCGCTCCGTGTTCTTCGACCTCCTGAAGTCGAACTTCGTCCTGACGCGGGCGCTCCTCGCCGCGTTCTCGGCCCGCCTGAGGCGCGCGAACGCGACGATCGAGGGCCTGGCCTCGCTGGACGTCAAGGCGCGACTCGCGCGCTACTTCCGCGAGCTCGCCGTCGCCCGCGGTCGAAAGGCCGGGGGCGGCTGGTCCGTCGTCGTGCGGCCGTCGCAGCGCGAGATCGCCGACACGATCGGCTCCTCGCGCGAGACGGTGTCGCGGACGATGTCGCAGATGGCCGCCGAGCAGCTCATCGTCCCGAAGGGCAAGGCCGTCTACGTGAGGCTCGATGGCCCCGGTGCGGCGGCCCCTCCGCCCGGCTGACGAGACGCGCCGTGGAGCTCCGCCCCTGGACACTGCCGAATTTCCTGACGTTCGCGCGTCTCGCCGCCCTCCCGTTCCTCGTGATGGCGATCCTCGGCGGGCGGCCCTGGACAGCCCTCGCGATCTTCCTCCTGGCGGCGATCACGGACATCGTGGACGGTTACGTCGCGCGGAAGTTCGAGATGGGGTCGCCGCTCGGCGCGTGGCTCGATCCCATCGCGGACAAGCTCTTCCTCGTGTCGTCCTTCGTCGTTCTGGCGTTGCCGGGCACGCCGACGGCCGTGCGGATCCCGGTGTGGCTCCTCGTCCTGACGATCTTCCGGGACCTCTTCATCCTCGTGACGTGTCTCGTCCTCTTCCTCGCGCTGGGAATCCGGTCGTTCCCTCCGTCGATCCTCGGAAAGCTCACGACGTTCCTCGAGATCTCGACGGTGACCGCGATCCTCCTCGTCAACGTGAATCGCCTCGAGCCCGTCGTCGCAACCGTCTGCATGTGGCTCGTCGCCGTCTTCGCGACCGTGTCCGCCCTCCACTACACCTGGAGGGTCCTGACCAGGCTCCCGCGCGGCCCGCAGCCACCGGCCGCCGCCCCCGCCGCGTGAGCCGCCTCGCGCGCTTCCTCCGGCGCGGAGGCGGCGGGCCGCCCGGCCTGCGGCTCCTCACGCGCCCCGGCTGTCATCTCTGCGAGGAGATGAAGGCGAAGGTCGCGCCGCTCGTCGCGCGCCTCGGCGGGACGCTCGCGGAGGTGGACGTGGACGCGGACCCCGCGCTCTCGGAACGCTTCGGCCTGGAGATCCCCGTCCTCCTCGACGCCGAGGGCCGCGTCGTCGCGAAGCTCCGCGATCCCGTCGAGCGCATCGCGAGGCGCCTCGGGGCCTGAGCGCTCAGAATGGGGACCGGATGAGACTTCCGGCGGCCGCCGCGCTCCTCGTCATCGCGCCGCTCGCCGCGCCTCTCGCGGCCGAGCGTCTCCCCGTCCAGAGGCACGGCGTCGCCGAAGGCCTCGCGGAAGAGACGGTCACGGCGCTCCTCAAGGACTCGCGCGGCTACCTCTGGATCGGGTCGCTCAACGGCCTCTCCCGCTACGACGGCGAGCGCTTCCGCGTCTACGGCGTCGAGGACGGTCTCCCGAAGGCCCGCATCTGGGGCCTTGCGGAGGGTGTCGACGGTTCGGTCTGGGTTGCAACGTCCGGCGGCCTCGCGCGGATCAGCGCTTCCCAGCCGTCCACGAGTCCCGTGTTCCGGCCGGCAGGACCGGAGGCCGGGAAGCCCGTCGAGTACGTCTTCGCGGATCCGCGCGGCTCGATCTGGTGGGGAACGGGAGGAGAGCTCTACGAAGGCGGACGCGACGGGTCGGCTCCGCACGCAGCGGGTCTGGCGGCCGCGACGCAAGGCGCCGTCGTGCGTGTCCTGCGCCTCGCTCCGGACGGGTCGATCCTCGCGGGCACCTCCCGGGGGCTCTTCCGGATTCGCTCCGGCGTGGCGCCGCAGCGGTTTCCCCTTTCGAAGAACCCGGCTGCCGAGGACGTGAGAGGGCTTCTGATCGATCGCGCGGGGCGCCTCTGGGCGTCGACGCCCGGGCGCCTCGTCGTCGCGGCGGCCGGCTGGGAGCAGGGGAGCCCGGGCGCGCAGGGGCCGCTCCTCGAGCGCGGCCGCCTGCATCTTCCGGTGAGTCCGGGCGAGCGGCGCACCCTCGACGGTCTTCCCGCCGCCGGCGCATCGGCGTGGCAGCGCATCCTCGAGCTCCGGGACGGGCGCGTCGTGCTCACGACGACGGCGGGCCTCGCCGTGGCGGGCGGAGGCCGCGTCGAGTTCTACGACCGCCGGCACGGCTTCGGCGACGGCATCCTTGGCGAGGTCCTCGAGGACGCAGAGGGCGATCTCTGGATCGGAACCCAGAGCACGGGCCTCCTGCGCGTGAGACCGGCCGGCTTCACGTCGTTTTCCGAGGAGGACGGGCTCCTCGACGCGCAGGTCGCCGCGGTCTTCCGGGCGGCCGACGGTTTCCTCTACGTCGCCTCGAGGGGCAATACGGCGCTCGCGCGGCAGGAGGGCGAGGGTTTTCGGTCCGTTCGCTGGCGCCGGGCGGCCGCGCCCGTCCTCGGCCGCCTCGTCTGGGGGCGGTCGGTCCTCAGGGACCGCTCGGGCGCGTGGTGGTTCGCCTCGCCCGGCGGCGTCTCGCGGACGCCGCCGCTCGATTTCGGAGAAGAGCTCGCGCACGCGGCGTCGAAGACGTTCGGGCCGCGCGAGGGCGTGACCGGTGAGGTCTCTGCGCTCTTCGAAGCGTCCGACGGCGCGATCTGGGCGGGCGTCTACGACGCCCCCTCGGCGCTCCTGAAGTTCGACTTCGCGGCCCAGCGATTCGTCGCGGTCCGGCCGGAGGGCGGACTTCCGGCCGGCGCGCCGCTCGCATTCGTGGAGGATGGCGCCGGCGACCTCTGGGTCGGCCTGGGCGCCGGCGGGGCGGTCCGCCTCAAGGGTGGCCGCGCCGAACGTCTCGATCCGGCGCACGGGGCGCCCGAGGGGTTCGTCCACGACTTCCTCCTCGACGGGACGGGACGCCTCTGGGTCGCAAATGGTCCCGCGGGCCTCCTGCGCGTCGATGACCCCGCGGCGCCGGTGCTCGCCGCCCGCTCCGTGGACGTCCAGAGCGGCGCCATCGCGGCGAGCGCTCTCTGTCTCGCGGCGGACGCCGCAGGCCTCATCTGGATCGGGACGACGCGCGGCGTCGTGCGTCTCGACGCCTCGACGGGGCGTCAGGCCCACTTCACGACCGCGGACGGCCTCACGAACAACCTCGTGACGTCGGCGGCACGTGACGCCGCGGGGGTGCTCTGGTTCGGCACGCCCGAGGGCGTCGCGCGTCTCGCCCCGGCGCCCGGCGCCGCGCTCGCCCCCGCGCGCGCCGTGATCGCGGCCTTCCGCGTGAACGGAGTCGACCGGCCCGTCCCGGAGCTCGGGACGACGTCGCTGGAGGGGATCACGCTCGCGCCCGACGAGAACCGCGTCCGAATCGACTTCGCATCGCCGAGTTTCGCGCCGGGCGGCCGCGTCCTTTTCCAGACGCGGCTCGACGGCCTCGACCCGCAGTGGAGCGCGGCGACCCCCGATCCCACGGTCCGCTATCTCGGGCTCGCGGCCGGCTCGTACCGGCTCTCCGTGCGCGCGGTCGCGCCGGACGGCTCGCCCGGCCCCGAAGCGACGGCGTCGTTTCGCGTGAGGCCGCCGTTCTGGCGGCATTGGGAGTTTCTGCTCTCGGTGCTCGCCCTCGTCGCCGCGGCCGCGTTCCTCGTCCACCGGCAGGGCGTGAAGCAGGCCGTCGCGGTCGAGCGCGTGCGGACGCGCCTCGCGACGGACCTCCACGACGACGTCGGCTCGAGCCTCGCGCGCATCTCGATCCTCTCCGAGGTCGGGCGCCGCGACCTCGACCCGGGCGGGGAGACGGCGCGCCTGTTCGGCGAGATCGGCGAGACCTCGCGCGGCGTGATCGACGCCCTCGGCGACGCGATCTGGTCCATCGACCCGCGGCACGACGACCTCCAGAGCCTCGCGGACCGGCTCCGTCACTTCGCGGCCGACCTCCTCGAAGGCCGCGGGATCACGTGCCGCATCGAGATCCCCGCGGGCGCCGCCGCGGTCGACCTGCCGGCGGAGCCCCGGCGCCACCTCTTCCTCCTCCTCAAGGAAGCCGTCACGAACGCGGCCCGCCATTCGGGAGCCCACGCCGTGACGATTGCTTTCGGGCTCGGGGACCGCGCGCTGTCCGTGGAGGTCGTGGACGACGGGGCGGGCTTCGACCCCGCCGCCGGCCGGGACCTCTCCGAGCCCGAGGG
>Ga0335070_10006612_pt1 | contig 13636 bp, 15 predicted proteins | sample Lox_Sample_13_FD_206722 | JGI IMG/M metagenome (GOLD analysis project Ga0335070, IMG submission 206722) | Soil microbial communities from Loxahatchee National Wildlife Refuge, Florida, United States - Lox_Sample_1.3 | ecosystem: Environmental > Terrestrial > Soil > Wetlands | place: USA...
AAATGGGCGAGCTGCTCCAGCTCGGCATAGAGTTTGATGCTCATCGGAGAAAGATCACCCTCCATGGACGCGACGATGCCCTCGACCATGGCCATCAACTCGCGCGCGTCGATCTGCTTGCCCTTGCCCTCGCGCTCGACCGCGGCGAGCTTGTCGGTCAGTTCCTTGTCGGTAGCCTGCTTACGCGCCATGGCAATAGAACTTCCGGCCTAGAAATTGCCGAGAATGGTGGTCAGCTTCTGTTTCAATGTCGCGGCATTGAACGGCTTCACGATGTAGTTGCTGACGCCCGCCTCCTTCGCCGCGATCACGTTCTCGCTCTTGCTCTCGGCCGTGATCATGATGAAGGGCAGGTCCTTCAGCTTCGCGTCCGCGCGCACCTCGCGCAGGAGCTGGATGCCGGTCATCGGCTCCATGTTCCAGTCGGAGATCACCAGGCTGAAACCCTTGTCGCGCAACTTGGTCAGCGCCATGCTGCCGTCAGTCGCTTCCTCGACATTGTCGAAGCCGAGCTGCTTCAGCAGGTTGCGGATGATCCGGAGCATCGTCTTGTAGTCGTCGACGATCAGGATCGGCATATGCATGTCGAGAGACATCGATCAGCTTCCTCGAATGGACCGTCAGAATGGGCGCGGGACAACCGCGACCCGAGACTATCGGGCGCTGGTTAAGTGGCCGTAAACAGCGGCGATTTTCGGCCCGGGCGCCGGAAAGGATTTACTGGACCGTGGGGGCGCGGCGGGCCGCCAGCTCGACGGTCACGGACTGGGCCTTGGCCGGGTCCATGGCGGCCAGGACCGGTGCCAGCTTGGCTTCCTTCATGCGCTGCGCCACCTCGATCAGCACTTCCATCTCGAGGGTGTCGAAGATGCGCGCCGCGTCCTTGGGCTTCATCGTCTCGTAGGTCTTGACCAGGCTCTTATACTGCGCGTCCTGTGCGTCCTTCTGCTGCTGCAGGCCGGTCTCGATCTGCTGTTGCACGGCCTTGAGCTCCGCCAGCTTCTGGTCCATGCGCTGCTCCGTCGCGGTCAGGAGCGCCTCGCGCTGATCGAGGGTCGCGGCGCGCTTGTCGAGCTCGTCGCGCCGCTTGGCCAGATCCTGCAACAGCTCGATCTCGCTGTCGGAGTAGTTGAACGGATTGTCCTGGTTCGCGGTCTGGTCCGCCGGATCGGGCGGCGCACCGTCGACACCGGTGGGCGCCGTGGTTCCGGCGGTCGCCTGAGGCTGGCCCAGCAGCGCCTGCTGCGCGGGCCCGGCCGGCGCCACCGGCGGCGGCGAGGGCGCGGCCGCGGGCGTACCGGCGGAGGCGGGCGCGCTGGTCGAGGGCGGTGCCGCGGTCGAGGCCGTCGCCGCGGGTGCCGTGGCGGGCGGCGTCGCGGCCGGCGCGGTTGTGGCCGGCGCGGTGGCGGCCGGCGCCGCGGTGGCGGCCGTCGGGGCTGGCGCCGGCGGGGTCGTGGTCTGAGAGGGACCGGTCTGCGGGGTGGTGGTCTGCGGCGTCGTGGTCTGCGCTTCGGTGGGCGAACCCGCCGTCAGCGTCGCCTCCTGCCACATCGTGCCGACGCGCAGCGTGAACAGCGCGGTGCCGAAAAACAGCAGGACAGGGAGAACGCGCAGGCGCATGAGGAACCGCACTCTCGGGCTCGAGGCGCCGGATCCCAAAGATCCGCCGCCGGTTTCAAGGATCAGCGCAGGCCCGCGAGGGCCTTGAGCAGGGAGCGTTCGCCTTCGGGCAGGGTTTCGGCCGCGATTGGCCGCCGCGCGACCGTCGCCGGCCCGCCGCGCCCGACGTTACGCTCGAGAGCGTCGCGATCGCCCTCGATCGCACGCGCCAGCGGGGTCGCCCTGGCCAGATCGCGCGGGTTCATGCGCGGCGTTTCCTTGACCGGCGCCGCGCTCTCGCGCAGCTCCGTGGGGCGCGGGTCGTTCTTGCGGGCCTCGAGCTTGCGCGGCTCGGCCTGGCGCGACTCCACTTGGCGCGAATGGCCGATCACGGTCTCGAGGCGGTCGGCCGCGGAAGTCGCGCGCCCGATCAGGAACTCGAGATCGTCGGCGATCGCGGCCCCCTTCTTGACTTGGTCCTGCAGCACGCGGCCTTCGCCCGCCGCCAGCTGGCGCAGCTCCGCCATGGCCCTCTGCGCCTCGACGGTGGCGCCCGCGAAGCGCTCGATCGCCGCGTCCAAATGCGCGCGCTCGCCCCTGAGCTCGGCGATGCGCCGGCTAAGGCGCGCGACGAAGACCAGTGTGACGGCCAGCAGCAGGGCCACCCCGCCATCGAACAACATGGGCAGCGTCAGCAGCCTGGAGAGATCGGTCAGTGTCGGAAACTCGAACATCATCGATTGCCTAATGGTTCCGGTCCTGGATGCGGACCGCGATCAGGTTGCCCTTGCGGCCCATCTGGCCGCGGAACATGGGGATATCGCCGCAGCGCATGTGAATGAGCGAGCTGGGCTGGGTATTGAGCTCGACGCGCGTGCCGACCTTCCAGTTCATCACGTCGCCGAGCTGCATGGTGAACTCGTCGAGGACCGCATCGACATGGATCTCGGTCTGCCAGAGCTCGGTCGTCAGATGGCCTTCCCAGATCGAGTCGCGGCCGAACTTCTCGCCCATGAACATCTGCAGCAGAAGCTCGCGCACCGGCTCGAGGGTGGCATAGGGCAGGATCAGCTCGAGACGGCCGCCACGATCCTCCATGTCGACCCGCAGCCGCGCCAGAATGGCCGCGTTGGCGCCGCGTGCGATGGTGGCGAAGCGCGGATTGGTCTCCAGCCGGTCGAAGCGGAAATTGACCTTCGACAAGGGCTCGAACGTGGTCGAGAGGTCGGCCAGCACGATGGTGATCATGCGCTCGACCAGGTTGCGCTCGATGGTGGTATAGGGCCGCCCTTCGATACGCATCGCGGCGGTGCCGCGCCGGCCGCCGAGCAGCACGTCCACGATCGAATAGGTCAGCGGGCTGTCCACGGTGAGCAGGCCGTAATTGTCCCACTCTTCCGCCTTGAACACGCCCATCATCGCCGGCAGCGGGATCGAATTCAGATAGTCGCCGAACCTGATCGAGCTGATGCTGTCAAGCGAGACCTCGACATTGTCCGAGGTGAAGTTGCGAAGGCTCGTCGACATCATGCGGACGAGGCGGTCGAACACCACCTCGAGCATGGGCAAGCGCTCGTAGGAGACCATCGAGCTGTTGACGATCGCCTGGATGCCCGATTCGGCGGTCGAGCCGGCGCCCCCGCCGCCGCCGATTCCGAGCAGGCTGTCGATCTCGTTCTGGTCGAGGACGCGGGCCGAGCGTGCCGCACCGCCGGCGGCACCATCGGCACCGTCGGGCTGCTCCTCTTCCGCCGCCATGTTCTCCCACGCGGCGGCGGCCGCCTTTTCTTCCTCGGAAAGTTCTTCGTCGCCCGCAGCGGGGCCGGTGTTTTCGTTGGGTTCGGCCATGATTCCAGTGGCCCTACTGGACCAGCATTTCCTTGAACAACACGTCGCGCACTTCGGTCGGCTTGGCCGCGTCGGCGACGCGGGTCAGCAGCTCCTGGCGCAGGCGCAAGATTCCCGCCGAGCCTTGCAAGTCGTCGACCCTGAGCGCGCGGAGATAGATCTGGAAACTGTCGACGATCCGCGGCAGCACCGCGTCGATCTGCTTGGAGGCTTCCTCGTCCTTGAGCTCGAGGCTGACCTTGAGCTTCAGATAGCTCGGCTTCTTGCCGGTGGTGACGAGGTTCACCAGCATCTCCGGCATCTCGTAATAGGTGGACGGCCCGGTCTCGGCCGCGGCTTGTGCTTCGGCCGCCTGATCGGTCTTGGCGCCGCCGAACAGACCCATGAAATAGGCGGCCGCACCACCGCCGCCGCCGAGCAGGAGCAGCGGCAGGACGACGAACAGCACCAGCTTCTTGCCGCTGAACCTCTTCTTTTTCGGCGCTTCTTCAGCCGCAGCCGCGTCTTGCGGTTCCTCGGCCTCGGGGGCTTTTCCCTTGGGTTGCGGAGCCTTGGCCATATGGTGAACCACCGTGAATTCGTTGACCCCGGCACCCTAGGCGGACGCGGTTAACATAGGGCTAAGGCGGAGCATCCTTGCCGCTCGGATGCGGCAGATTTTTCCGGTCCCGGTCGAGGCCGACCCGCCGCCGCCAGGCCTTAACCCCGGTAAATGAGCCGGAAACGCGGCTGGCACGATCGCTGCATGGTCCTTGGCGCCCGTGACTCCGGTCCGGATTTGGACCTGGCGCCGCAGGCGAGGATTTTCATGCCACCGGATCGTCGATGGAAAATGCCGGCTACATAGCGCTCTCGCGCCAGATGGCTTTGACCCGCGAGATGGACGTGATCGCGAACAACCTCGCGAACGTGACCACGCCTGCCTTCAAGGGGCAGACGGTCCGTTTCCAGGAATTTCTGGATCGCGCCAAGGACGGGACCCGCCTTTCCTATGTGGAAGATGCGGGCATGCCGCGCGACTGGAGCGCGGGCCCGCTGACCTCGACCGGCAATCCGCTCGATGTCGCGATCCATGGCGACGGCTTCTTCGTGGTGAGCACGCCCGCCGGCGACCGCTACACCCGCAAGGGCCATTTCGAGATGGACGCCAATCGCCAGCTGGTCTCTCCCGACGGCGAGGTGGTCCAGGGCGACAGCGGCCCGATCTCCGTGCCGCAGGACGCCTACGACATCGCCGTGGCGGAGGATGGCACCGTGTCGGCCAAGAGCCCCGGCTCGCCGCAGACCACGACGCTGGGCAAGCTGCGCGTGGTCAATTTCGCGGACCCGCAGGCGCTCCAGGAGGAGGCAGCCGGTCTCTACAAGACGACGGCGACAGCCAACCCGGTCGCCAACGCGCATCTGGTCCAGGGCGCGCTCGAGCAGTCCAACGTCCAGCCGATCATCGAGCTGACCCGCATGATGTCGGTCAGCCGCAATTACGAAGCCGCCCAGCAGCTCGTGCAGTCCGAACATGAGCGCATCCGCAAGGCGATCAGCGGGATCGTCGGCGGGGCATAACCGGAACAAGGGTAAGGGAGTAGCATCATGCGTTCCTTGAGTGTCGCGGCGACGGGCATGCTGGCCCAGCAGCTCAATGTCGACGTGATCTCCAACAACATCGCGAACCTCAGCACGACCGGCTTCAAGCGCCGCCGCGCGGAGTTCGCCGATCTGCTCTATCAGAACTTCCGCCGCGTCGGCTCGCAGTCCTCGGACAGCGGCACGATCGTTCCCTCGGGCGTGCAGATCGGTGTCGGCGTGAAGCCGACGGCGGTCTATCGCATCACCGAGCAGGGCAACATGCAGGTCACCGACAACCCGCTCGACCTCGCCATCTCCGGCAAGGGCTATTTCCAGGTCGAGCTGCCGAACGGCGATACCGCCTATACGCGGGCGGGCGCCTTGGGGCGCAGCTCCGACGGCACCATCGTGACGCCGGACGGCTACACCGTGCTGCCGGGCATCACCATCCCCGACGACGCCGTGTCGATCACGATCGATTCCAGCGGCGAAGTATTCGCCCAGATCGACGGCCAGGTGGCGCCCCAGAATCTGGGCCAGTTCGAGCTCGCCAACTTCCCCAACGAGGCGGGCCTCGAGGCCATCGGCGACAATCTCTTCCTGGAGACCGAGGCCTCCGGCGGGCCGATCACGGCGGTGCCCGGCACCGACGGTTTCGGCACGATCCAGCAGGGCTTCCTCGAGACTTCGAACGTGAACGTGGTTTCGGAGATCACCGACCTGATCACGGCCCAGCGCGCCTACGAGATGAACTCGAAGGTGATCCAGGCCTCCGACCAGATGATGGGCACTCTCACGCAGCTGCGCTAAGGAGCGCTCTCGCCATGATCGCCTCCCGCTTGCGGTCCATTCTGTTGATGCTGGCACTGCTGATCGGCAGCTCGGCGCCGGCGCTCGCCGGCAGCACCGCCGGCGCCGAGCAGACCGCGTCGGTGGCCCTCTCCCTGCGCACCGACATCCAGGTCGACGGGCATCTGATCCGGCTGGGCGATCTGTTCGACGGCGCGGTATCGGATCCGACGCGGCCGGTGGCGGAAGCCCCCGCACCCGGCCAAAGCGTCACGCTCGATGCGGCCTGGCTCGCGGCTCTGGCGCGCTCGATCGACCTGCCCTGGCAGCCCGCGACCCGCTTCGACCAGGTCCGCGTCACCCGCAACGGCGTCGCGATCGAGCCCGGCACCGTCAAGGTGGCGCTGCTGCAGGCACTCAACGCCCGCGGCGTCGCCGGCGACGTCGATATCGCCTTCGATGGCGAGGGCCCGCATCTGACGCTGCCGGTGAATGCCGAACCGACGGTGGCGATCGAAAGCCTCACCTACGATCCGCAGAGCGGGCGCTTCGCCGCGGCGGTCGCCGCCCCCGCCATCGGGCCGGCCGAGGCGACCGCCACCATCAGCGGGCGCGCCTTGACCATGGTCGACGTCCCCGTGCCGAACCGGCGCGTCTCGCCCGGCGACACCATCACCGAGGCCGATATCGCCTGGATCTCCATGCCGGCGGACCGGATCGCCGTCGGCGTAGTCACGGAACTGGCCGACATCACCGGCAAGACGCCCCGCCGTCCGCTCCGAGCCCAGCAGCCGGTGCGCTCGGGCGACCTGGTCGAGGCGGTCGCAGTGACCAAGGGCAGCCTCGTCACCGTGGCGCTCGAAGGCAGCAACATGACCCTGACCGTCCAGGGCAAGGCGCTCCAGAACGGCGCCATCGGCGACACCATCCGCGTCGTCAACACCATGAGCAACCGCACCCTCGACGCCGTCGTGGTCAGCGCCTCGCGCGTTACCATAGGCGCGCCGGGAGCGGTCGAATGAGATTTCCTCCGAGCCCGCTCGGATCCGAATTGATGCCGGCCCGCCTGGGCACCCCGATTGGAGACTGACCCATGTTTCGCCCTCGAACCCTCGTCTCGCTCTTCTGCCTCGGCCTCGCCATGGGCTCGCTTCACGGCTGCCGCACGCTGGACCGCCTCTCGGATGTCGGCGATACGCCGCAGGTGTCGCCGATCCAGAACCCGACCCAGAGCCAGGGCTACCAGCCGGTGAGCCTGCCGATGCCCGCACCCCAAATCGATCAGCGCCAAGCCAACTCGCTGTGGCGTCCCGGCAGCCGCGCCTTCTTCAAGGATCAGCGCGCCAGCCAGGTCGGCGACATCCTGACGGTGCTGGTCGAGATCAAGGACAACGCCAAGCTCAACAACGCGACCGATCGCTCGCGGGACGCCGCGGAAACCGCCGGCCTCTCGAACTTCCTGGGTTTGGAATCGAAGCTCAACCTGATCTTCCCGGATGCGATCGACCCGACCAAGCTCGTCAACGGCGCCAGCAACAGCAGCACCGTCGGCTCAGGCTCGGTCAACCGCACCGAGGACATCAAGCTGAAGATCGCGGCCGTCATCACCCAGGTGCTGCCCAACGGCAACATGGTGCTGACCGGCACGCAGCAGGTGAAGGTGAACGCCGAGGTGCGCGAGCTCCAGGTCGCCGGCATCATCCGGCCGGCCGACATCACCTCGATCAACACCATCGACTACGACAAGATCGCGGAGGCGCGCATCTCCTACGGCGGACGCGGCATCATCAGCGACGCGCAGCAGCCCCGCTATGGACAGGAGATCTACGACATCCTGTTCCCGTTCTAGAGTCCGATCGCCTCGGGCCCGTTCGGCTCGAGGTGTGAATCGGTCTCTCGTCGAAGGTTGGAGTGCAAGATTCACGGGCCGGCGCCGCTTCCAGCGGGTCCGACCTTGCTCTTCGGTTCAAGTAGAGCCGGCGGATACCGCAGGCAGCCAGCAGGTATGCGTGCGCCTCGGACCGCAAAAGCAACGGGCCACCCTCGCGGGTGGCCCGTTGTCATTTCCATCCTCTCGGGCCGCGATCGGAGCTTCGGCGAACCTCGATCAGCCGTTCCGCCGCTAATCGTCCCGGTGCGTGCGTTCCATGCGCTCGTGGCGCTCTTGCGCCTCGATCGACAGGGTCGCGATCGGACGGGCCTCCAGCCGGCGCAGGCTGATCGGTTCGTTCGTCTCTTCGCAAAAGCCGTAGCTGCCGTCCTCGATGCGCCGCAGCGCATCGTCGATCTTGGAGATCAGCTTGCGCTCCCGATCGCGCGTCCGCAGCTCGAGCGAGCGGTCGGTCTCGAGCGAGGCCCGGTCGGCCATGTCCGGCTCGGCCAGGCTCTCTTCCTGGAGGTGTTGGAGGGTTTCGGTCGACTCCTGGAGCAGCTCCGCTCGCCAGCCCAATAGCTTCTGGCGGAAATATTCGAGCTGCATCGGATTCATGAACGGTTCTTTTTCGGTAGGCCGGTAGTCCGGCGGCAGCAATGGCCGCATCGGCATCACGCGTTCGTTCATCGAAGGGCTCTTCTCATTCATGAGCACGCTCGCTTCCCGGAAGGCCACCGGATGGTCTGGCATCGTCGAACCCCCCGCGAAGCGGACCGGAGTATATAAATTTCGTCGCGCCCTGCAAGCCCCAGGCCGACCGGCGCGACTCCGTAGGCCGTTGATAAATATGAAGATATTTTTACGTCTTGTCCGACTGTTCAAGCTTCGCCAGCTCCACGGCGGCCCGGAGCTCGATCTCGTCGAGGAGTCCGGCGAGTCGGGGGTCGCCGGCGGAATCCCGCCGGTCGCGCACCAGCCGGCCCAGCTCGGCGATGGTTTCGGCCGAAACCACACCGTCCAGGAGCCCAATCCGGATCGCCTCGAGACGATCCAGCATCGCGTTGCCCCGTTCGCGCGCCTTGCGGTTGCGTTCGGTGACCTCGCCCACTTCTTGCAGGGCCAACATGGTTTCCGGGGCGTTGATCGGTGCGGCGCCGGTGACATTTTTGGGCGCCGCCGGCTCGGACAGGAGCTCGGCGAAGCCAACGCCGGTCCGCGCGGGCGAATTGCCGCGCGGGCGCGACGCCGACGTCGAACGGACCGGAGCGCCGGTGTCGATCTTCATGCTGTGCGGCCCACCGGCTCCCGAAGGAGGGGCTCCCGAAGGAGTTGGCTCGATTTCATCGGCAAACGCTACCGACAGCTCGGTAAACAAGCCTTTAAGCCCGGCATCTCCTGCCGGGAGTCGCGGCAAATTTTGCCGCCCGCAGCGCCGCGATGACGCGCGGGGCGGGCCCGAAACCCGCCGCTTTCCGGGCCTCAGCCCCGGTTGGCACGGCGCGCGCTAGGGTATTCCCGCCATGTTGGGACCCGTTACCTCTCACTCCACGCCCCTGCCCGCGGCGCGCCGCTTCTATCAGCGTCGTCGCAGCGCCGCCCCTTTGCTCGTCGCCGGCCTCCTTCTGGCGGTGGCATTGCTGTTCCCCTGGTCGGCCTTCGCCACCTCGCGGATCAAGGACATCGCCGATTTCGAAGGTGTGCGCGACAACCAGCTGGTCGGCTACGGCCTGGTGGTCGGCCTCAACGGCACCGGTGACGATCTCAAGAAGTCGGTGTTCACGCGCGAAAGCCTGATCGGCATGCTCGAGCGCCTCGGCGTCAATGCGCGCGACACCAAGCTCGACACCAAGAATATCGCCGCCGTCATGGTCACCGCCGCCCTGCCGCCGTTCGGCCGCCAGGGCACCCGGATCGACATCGAGATCGCGGCCTTGGGCGACGCCTCCAGCCTTCAGGGCGGCACCCTCCTGGTCACGCCGCTGCTGGGCGCCGACAGCGAAGTCTACGCCGTGGCCCAGGGCCCGATCGCGATCGGCGGCTACACCGCCACGGGCGACGCCAGCTCGGTCACCAAGGGCGTGCCCACCAGCGGGCGAATCGCCAATGGCGCGATCATCGAGCGCGAGGTCGGCTTCGCCATGAACAGCATGCAGAACGTGAAGATCACGCTCCGCAACCCCGATCTCACCACCGCCCAGCGCATCGCCGACGCGATCAACGGCTATCTGAGCGTGGGCGCCGCGCGCCCGCTCGATCCCGGCACGGTCCAGCTCACGGTGCCACCGACCTTCAACGGCGACACGGTCGGGCTTCTGACCAAGATCGAGCAGCTTCCGGTCGAGCCTGACGAAATCGCGCGCGTCGTCGTCGACGAGAACTCGGGCGTGATCGTCATGGGCGAGAATGTGCGGATCAGCACGGTCGCGATCGCCCAGGGCAACCTGACGATCCGCATCACCGAGACGCCGCAGGTGTCGCAGCCGAACGCCTTCTCGAATACCGGCACCACCACCACGGTTCCGCGCACCAACATCCAGGTCGACGAGCAGAGCGGCAAGAAGCTGGCGATGATGCCGGCCGGCGTCACGCTCCAGGAACTGGTCAACGGCCTGAACGCGCTGGGCGTGGGTCCGCGCGACATGATCTCGATCCTGCGCGCGATCAAGGCCGCGGGCGCCCTCCAGGCGGACATCCAGGTGCGGTGATGACCGACCTCGCCACCACCGCCGTCGACTACGCCCAGCTGGCCCAGACCCGCGCGCCCGGCCTGGCCAAGACCGCCGATGCGGCCAAGGCGCGCGAGGCGGCCGAGAATTTCGAGGCGTTCTACCTGTCGCAGACCTTCGAGGAGATGTTCCAGGACATCGAGCCGGACTCCATGTTCGGCGGTGGCCAGGGCGAGAAGGTGTTCCGGTCGCTGCTGTTCCAGGAATACGGGAAGCAGACGGCCAAGGCCGGCGGGATCGGCATCGCCGACATGGTGCAGAAGGAGATCCTGCGGTTGCAGGAGGTGCAGAAGCCATGAATAGCAACGCCCGCGTGGACGCGCTGATGCTGCTGGTCGACAGGCTCGCCACCTGCCTCGAGCGCGAGACCGCGATGCTGGGCCGGCGCCCGGGCGCGGCCTTGGTCGAGCTGCAGCGCGAGAAGAGCCGGCTCACCCAGAGCTACGAGACCGAGATCAAGCAGATCAAGGAGAACCCGGCGGTGCTCGGCAAGGTCGAGCCGGCACGCCTGCAGAGCCTGACCGGGGCGGCCCAGCGCCTGCAGCTCGCCGTGGCCAAGAACGAGCGCGCCCTGCGCGCCGCCAAGGCGGTCAACGAGCGCATCCTGACGGCCATGGTGGACGCGATCGAGACCGGCCGCGGCAAGCCGGTCGGCTATACGGGCCGTGGCGCCAAGCCGCCGTCGGCGCCCTTGCGGCGCGCCGGCACCGTTTCGGCCGTCACCATCGACCAGCGGCTCTGAGGAGCGCCCCGTCATGTCGCTCACCAGCTCGCTCTATACCGCCCTGACCGGCCTGCAGACCAACCAGTCTGCGATGCGGGTGCTGTCCAACAACATCACCAACGCCAACACCCCCGGCTACACGCGCAAGATCGCCGAGCTGCAGAGCCGCGTCATCGCCGGCACGGGCGCCGGCGTCAAGCTCGGCTCGATCGACCGCTATGTCGATCAGGCGCTGCAGGTACAGCTGCGCAATACCACGTCCGATTTCAACGGCCTCGATGTCCGCCAGCAGTTCCTGAAGCGGATGCAGGACATGTTCGGTTCGCCGGATTCGGACAGCTCGATCGCCTCGATGATGTCGGACTTCTCGACCTCGATGACGGCGCTGACCACCAATCCGGAAAGCGTGTCGCTGCGCCTCGACGTGGTGACGAACGCGCAGCGCACCGCCCAGAGCCTCAACTCGATGTCGGCCGACACGCAGCAGCTGCGCCAGGAGGCCGATTCCCAGATCTCGGCGTCGATCGACATCGTCAACGCCCAGCTCGAGACCATCGACAAGCTCAACGACCAGATCGTCGCCGCCAGGCTCCGCGGCGTCGAGACCGGCGATCTCGAGGACCAGCGCGATCTCGCGGTTTCCAAGATCTCCGAGCAGATGGATGTCTCGACCTATACCCGCGAAAACGGCCAGATGGTGATCTTCACCAAGGCCGGCCGCACGCTGCTCGACGGCGATCCGGCGACCATCACCCACACGCCCGCCGCCACGCTGCAGGCCGGCCTCAGCTATCCGGGCGCCATCGACGGCATTACCGTCAACGGCCAGGACATCACCACCGAGATCGGGTCCGGCAAGATCGCCGCGCTGGTCCAGCTGCGCGACACGACGCTGCCGAGCTTCACGGCGGAGATCAACCAGCTCGCGACGAAATTGCGCGACGAGGTCAACAAGATCCACAACCAGGGCACCGGCCTGCCGGCGGCCAAGACGCTGACCAGCAGCCGCCCCCAGACCGGGACCGCGACGTCGTTGACCGGCACGGTCACGGTGACGCTGCTCAATCCGGACGGCACGGCCGCCTTCTCCGGCGCCATGCCGGCGCCGGGCACGCTCGACGCCGCCGGCTTCGCGACCGCCCTCAACACGGTGCTCGCCGGCTTCGGCGTGGGCGCCTCCGCCACCAACAACAGCGGCACGGTCACCCTCGATGGCGGCGGCTATGGCGTCGCCATCACCGGCGGCACGGTCGATCCGGGCGGCGGCCAGCCGACGACCAACCTGTCCGACTACCTCCATCTCAACGACTTCTTCGTCGGCACCGACCCCTCCGGCGTCGACCTGGCCGCGGTGCTCAAGGTTCGCGACGATATCGCGGCCGATCCCAGCCTGATGTCGCGCGGCGCCTTGCAGCAGGACGCGGCGCTCAACTGGTATGTCGGCGCCGGCGATTCCAGCGTGGTGACGGCGCTTGCGGCCAAGCTCACCTCCGGCACTTCCTTCACGGCCACCGGCAACCTGCCGGCCACCACCACCAGCTTCGCTGAATACGCCAACAACATCCTGTCGCAGAACGCCAGCGAGGCCGCACAGGTCGACAACGACCATTCCTTCACGCAGTCGCTGAAGCAGGAGATCGAGAGCCGCTTCGGCGCCGAGAGCGGCGTCAATACCGACGAAGAGCTGTCCAACATGATCGTCCTGCAGAACGCCTATGCGGCGTCGGGCCGGATCATGACGACCGTCTCGCAGATGTTCGACGTCCTGATCTCCTTGGGGCAGGGCTGAGGACGGGGGAGGATTGACCCATGACACGCGTCTCGAACTACGCGCTCAATAATTTTCTGCAGGCCCAGACCCTGGGCGTGCAGCAGCGCTTGGCCGACCTCCAGATCCAGGCTTCGAGCGGCCAGAAGGCGCAGACCTATGCCGGCATCGCGACCGACGCGCACCAACTCATCAGCCTCGAGGTCGCGCATGCGCAGACGGCGCAGTATGTGAAGACCAACCAGACGATCGACAGCCGGCTGACCAGCATGGAGTCGAGCGTCTCCGACATCTTCAAGGCCGCGACCAACTTCCGCACGCTGCTGCTGAACGCCGAGAACAACAACAATGCGGGCGACCTCTCTATCGATACCGAGGCCGCCAATTTCCGCCAGCAGGTGGCGAACCTGCTCAACGTGCAGGTGGACGGGCGCTATCTGTTTGCGGGCTCGCGCACCGACGTGAAGCCGGTCGACCTCACCGGCTGGCCGGTGCCGCCGACCCTGTCGCCGCCCCTGACGCTGCCCCTGCCGACCTACGACACCAACTACTACAAGGGCGATTCCCAGGTGATGTCGGCGCAGATCGACACCAGCCTGACCATCAATTACGGCGTCACCGCCGACAACCCGGCCTTCGAGTACCTGCTGCGCGCCGCCTACTACATCCAGTCGGCCGGCCCGACGCCGAGCCAGGACGAGATGGAGACGGCGTTGTCGTTGATCAACACGGCGCTCGGCACCGAA
>Ga0335070_10006613_pt1 | contig 13634 bp, 13 predicted proteins | sample Lox_Sample_13_FD_206722 | JGI IMG/M metagenome (GOLD analysis project Ga0335070, IMG submission 206722) | Soil microbial communities from Loxahatchee National Wildlife Refuge, Florida, United States - Lox_Sample_1.3 | ecosystem: Environmental > Terrestrial > Soil > Wetlands | place: USA...
CGGTGAGCAGCCCGGTCTTCTCCACGGTGCGCTTGAAGCGGCGCATCGCCACTTCGAACGGCTCGTTTTCCTTGATGCGTACGGTCGGCATTCAGTCCCCGGAATCCGGAAAAGGCGCGCATTGTAGCAGAAGCCCCGGATTCGAAGGAAGTTTCGGGCAAAATCCTGGCGTGCTGATCCTAGGGGTCGAAACCTCCTGCGACGAGACCGGCCTCGCCCTGTACGACGCCTCGGCGGGCGGCCTGCTCGCCCATGCGGTCCATTCGCAGGTCGCGATGCACGAGGCCTACGGAGGGGTGGTGCCTGAGCTCGCCTCGCGGGATCACCTGCGCCGGCTCGTGCCCCTCGCGCGCCAGGTTTTCGAGCGCGCCGGGCGCCGGTCGAGCGAGCTGCGGGCGGTCGCCTACACCGAGGGGCCGGGGCTCGCGGGCGCACTGCTCGCGGGCGCGGCCTTCGCGCACGGTCTCGCGAACGCGCTCGGCGTGCCGGCGATCGGCATCCACCACCTCGAGGGACATCTGTTGTCGCCGCTGCTCTCTTCGAAGGCACCGCGCTTCCCCTTCGTGGCGCTGCTGGTTTCCGGCGGCCATACGCAGCTCATGCGCGTGCGCAGCGTGGGCGAGTACGAGCTGCTCGGCGAGACGCAGGACGACGCGGCGGGCGAAGCCTTCGACAAGACCGCGAAGCTGCTCGGCCTGGGCTATCCGGGCGGGCCGGCGCTCTCGAAGCTCGCCGAGTCGGGCCAGCCCGGCCGCTACAAGCTGCCGCGGCCGATGATCCACAGCGGCGACCTCGAATTCAGCTTTTCGGGCTTGAAGACGGCCGTCCTCACGCTCCTGAAGAAAGACGGCAATGCCTCTCATCCGGACCTGGCGCGCAGCTTCGTCGACGCCGTCGTCGACGTGCTGGTCGCGAAATGCGCGCTCGCGATGCAGCGCGCCGGCCTCGATCAGCTCGTCGTCGCCGGCGGCGTGGGCGCGAACCGCCAGCTGCGCGCCGCGCTGGACGCCAGGGGACGCGAAGCGCGCTTCGAGGTGTTCTACCCCGAGCCCGAGCTCTGCACCGACAACGGCGCGATGATCGCCTTCGCGGCGGCGCTGCGCTTCGCGGCCGGCAAGCCAGGCGACGACGGTACGTCGTTCAGCGTCAGGCCCCGCTGGGACCTGGCTTCGCTCCGCTAGGCTTCTCGCGTTTGCGCCGGGCCTCGTAGGCCTCCAGATTCGTCGCGGCCATCTCCAGCACCGGCGCCGCCTTGCCGTGCTTGCGCGCCAGCGCGAGCAGCGCGCCGAGGATGTGCTCGCCCTCGGCGCGGCCGCCGGACTCCACATCGCGCAGCATCGAAGCGGTGAACGTAGAGCCTTTCTGCGTCAGCATGCCGCGATAGTTGCGCATCACGCCGTCGGGCGTAGGATGCCCCTCGGCGGCGGCCACCGCGGCGCACTCGGCCAGCAGCGCGAGCGTGAGCTTCTCGCCCGAGCCGGTGGCGACGATGTCGCCCACCGGCGCGCGCATCAGGCAGGTGATGGCAGCCAGCGTCGCGAGCAGCACCCACTTGTCCCACATGGCCTGCTCGATGTCGTCGAGCTGCTTCCAGTCGAAGCGGGCACCCTCGAGGGCCGCCGCGAGCGACTCGCAGACCGCTCTTTGCGCCGCGCTGCGCGGCCCGAATGCAATGCGGTGCAGATCGTTGAGGTGCAGGATCGCGCCGTCGGGAGCGAGCGTCGAGGCGATGTAGGCGACGCCCCCAAGCACCCGCTCGCGGCCAAAGCGCGAGTCGAGCGCCTCCAGGTGCGACATGCCGTTCAGCAGCGGCAGCACGAAGCCGCGCTTGCCGGCCATCGCCGGCGTGATCGCGTCGATCGCGCTCGCGAGGTCGTAGGCCTTGGCGGTGAACATCGCGAGGTCGTATTCGGGCTCCACCTGCGACTCGGTCACGCATTTCGGCGCGAGCCTGAGATCGCCGCCCGCCTTGCTCACGATGCGCAGGCCGTCGCGCGCGAGCAGCGCCGCGCGCGCGGGCCGCACGAGAAAAGTCACGTCGGCGCCCGCTTCCATCATGCGGCCGCCGAAGTAGCCGCCCACCGCGCCTGCGCCGAGCACCAGGATTCTCATGTCTTCTTCGCTCCGAGCCGGGGCTCCTTGCCGTTCAGGAGCCGGACGATGTTCTCGCGGTGGCGCCAGATCACCAGCAGCGCGATCGCGCCCACGGCCGGCGTGACCGGCGTGAGGCCGAACAGGAACCAGGACCAGTACACCGCGAACGCCGCCGCCGCCATCGAGGCGAGCGAGACGATGCGGAAGAACGCGACGAGGATCGCGAACGTCGCGAGCGCTCCGAGGCCCAGCCAGGGATTGAGCGCGAGCAGCACGCCGGCCGCCGTGGCGACGCCCTTGCCGCCCTTGAAGCCGTGGAACGCCGGATAGAGGTGCCCGAGCAGCGCCATGGCGCCCGCGATCGGCGGGTCGTAGCCGGCGATCGGCGATTCACCCGTGGCCAGCACCGTGAGCCCCACCGCGAGCGCGCCCTTGCCCGCATCGCCGATCAGGGTCAGGACCGCCGCGAGCTTGCTGCCCGAGCGCAGCACGTTGGTCGCGCCCGGATTCTTCGAGCCGTAGCTGCGCGGATCGGGCAGCCCCATCGCCTTGCTGACGAAGACGGCGAACGAGACCGAGCCGAGCGCGTAGGACGCCAGCGCGACGATCAGGGTCTGCAATTCGGGCGGCACAGGTCCCGGATTCTATAATCTGCGCGCATGGACACCATCGTGATCCGCGACCTGCGCGTAGAGGTCCTCATCGGCATCCACAAGCGCGAGCGCTTCGTGCCGCAGACCGTCTCGATCGACCTGGAGATCGGCATCCCGGGCGCCAAGGTCTTCGCGAGCGACAGGGTCGCCGACACCATCGACTACGAGCAGGTGTCGATCAGGATCAAGGCGCTCGGCGCCTCGCAGCATTTCAGGCTCGTGGAAACCTTCGCCGACCGCATCGCCAGGCTCCTCACGGAGGACTTCAAGGCGCCCTGGGTTAAGGTGACCGCCTCGAAGATCGGCATCCTGCCCAACGCCAGGTTCGTAGGGGTTTCAATCCAGCGCGGCGTCGACCGGCAGCGGCTCTAGTTTCGCGAGCTCCCGGGGATCGATGCCCACCAGGAATCCTCTCCGCCCGCCGTTGATGTAGATCTTCGGCAGCTCGAGAATCGAACGCTCGAGATAGATCAGCAGCTTCTTCTTCGTGCCGAACGGCGACGTGCCGCCCACCTGGTAGCCCGAATGCCGCTGCGCGACCTCCGGCCTGCAGGGCTCGATGCGCTTCCTGCCCGCCTGGCGCGCGAGGTTCTTGGTCGAGACCTTCTTGTCGCCATGCATCAGCACGATGAGCGGCCTGGCCGCCTCGTCCTGCATCACGAGCGTCTTCACGACGTGATGCTCGTCCACGCCGAGCGACGCGGCCGAGACCTCCGTGCCGCCGTGCTCCACGTACTCGTACTCGTGCTCCGTATACGGAATCTTGTTTGCCTTCAGAAACGTCGTTGCGGGAGTATCAGCCATTTGCGACATCACCCCCGCGGATGGTGCTTCGCGTGCAGTGCTTTCAGCCTCTCTCTTGCCACGTGCGTATAGATTTGCGTCGTCGAGATGTCCGCATGGCCGAGCAGCATCTGCACCACGCGCAGGTCGGCGCCGTGGTTGATGAGGTGCGTGGCGAAGGCGTGGCGCAGCACGTGCGGCGAGAGCGGCTTGCCGGGCACCGCGCGCCGGCCGTAGCGCTTGAGGTTCCGCCAGAACGCCTGGCGCGTCATCGCGGCGCCGCGCCCGGTGACGAAGAGGATATCGCTCGCCCTTCTGCCGAGAATCCCGCTTCTCGGGCCCGAGAGATACCTCTTCAGCCAATCGATCGCCACTTCGCCGAGCGGCACCAGGCGCGCCTTGGAGCCCTTGCCCATAACGCGCAGCACGCCCGCGGCAAGGTCCACCTCGAAGATCTTCAGGGCGATGAGCTCGGAGACGCGCAATCCCGCCGCGTAGAGCACTTCGAGCATCGCGCGGTCGCGAAAGCCGAGCGGCGTGCCCGCGTCCGGCGCGGCGAGCAGCGCCTCGACGTCGGCCTCCGAAAGCGTCTTCGGGAAGCGCGGCGCGCGCCTGGGCGGGTCGATCTTGAGCGTCGGGTCGGCCGTGATCTTGCGCTCGCGCAGGCACCAGCCGTAGAAGCGCTTGAGCGTCGAGAGCCGGCGCGCGGCGCTCGAGGTGCGGCCGCGGCGCGAGGCGAGGAAGCGCGAGAGCTGCTCCTCGCCCGCTTCCAGGAGCGAGGCGCCCTTCAGGAAGGCGTCGAGCTGCTTGAGGTCCTGGCGGTAGGAGGCGAGCGTGTTCTTCGCCAGGCCGTCCTCCAGCCACAGCGCATCGGCGAAGGCGTCGAGCAGCGCGGCGCTGTCCGGCGTCACCGGAGTTCGAATGCGTCGGCGCGCGCCTCGTGCATGAGCAGCCAGCGCTTGGCCTCGAGCAGGAAGCCGCTCGTCGCATGCCCGAAGCCGCCCAGGCCGTCGGCGGCGACCACGCGGTGGCACGGGATCACGATCGGCAGCCGGTTGTCGCCGCAAGCCTGCCCCACGGCGCGCGCGGACTCGAAGTCCGCGCCGCCGAGCTTGCGCGCCATTTCGCCGTAGGTGAGCGTGCGGCCGCGCGGAATCTCGCAGAGCGCCGCCCACAGCCGGCGCTGGAACCCGGTGCCCTCGACGAGCAGCGGCAGGTCGAACTTCGCGTCGGGATCCTCGCGGTAGCGCTCCAGTTGTCGCACCGCACGCTCGGCGAGCGCATTTTCTGGATCTTTGCTTTCTGAAATCAAGGGCAGATAGCGAATGCCCGCGACTCTCTCTTCACGGATCGCGACCGCGACCTTCATCTTCGGAAACTCGATGACCGCGTCCCAGCGCATCTCAGGCGAGCGCCTCGATCTTGTTCATGAGGTCCTCGGCGATCTCGATGCCCTCGGCGCGGATCTTCTTTTCGGCAGCGAAGCGGCGCGCGCCCGGCAGGCGCACCCCCTCGTCCTCGAGCATCGTCGTCACCACCGTCTCCACGCGCTCGAAGTATTTCTCCCGACCCGCGAGCGCGCCCGGGTCGATCGCCATGAAGGCGTGGCCGATCCTGGGCTTGTTGCCCCGTTCCGAGAAGAACGAGTCGGCCTCGGAACCGATCGCCGCGCCCGTCAGCGCGGCGCAGACGAGCTCGAACGACAGCGCGAGCATGGCGCCCTTCGCGCCGCCGATCGGGAACAGGCTGCCCTGCTCGATCGCTTCCCTGGGATCGGTGGTCGGCTTGCCGTTGCGGTCGAGCGCCCAGCCCTCGGGGATCTTCTCGCCCTTCTGCATCGCCATCATGATCTTGCCGCGCACCACGGTCGTGAGCGCGAGGTCGATCACCAGCGGATCGGCGCCCTTCCTCGGGAACGCGAAGGCGACCGGGTCCGTGCCGAACAGCGCGCGCTTGCCGCCCCACGCCGGAATCGCCGCGGGCGAATTGGTGAACGCGACGCCGACCATCCCGGCGGCCGCCACCGGCAGCAGGTGGATGCCGAGCACGCCGACGTGCGCGCTGTTGGTGATGCCCGCGAAGGCGATGCCGTTGCGGCGCGCGCGCTGGATCGCCTCCTCGATCGCCCAGGCCGCCGATTCGTAGGGCAGGCCATCGCAGTTGTCGATGAGGCAGACGGCGGCCCTGTCGGCGGTCATCTTCGGCCGCGCGGCGCCGTCGGCGCGGCCGTTCCTCAGAAATCCGCAATAGAAGGGCACGCGCGACATGCCGTGCGTGGGCAGGCCGTGCTCCTCGGCGCGCACGAGGTGCCTGGCAGCCGCTTCCGCCATCGCCGCGTGCGCGCCCGCTTTTTCGAGCGCGGATCGCGCGAGACGCAGCAATTCGGCCGGCTTTTTCTTCATAATATTCATTCTAAAGGAGGATGTGATGGGCAAATTCGTCGAACTGAAAGCGGCCGACGGGCACACGCTCGCGGCCTACGTGTCGCAACCCGCGGGCAGGCCGCGCGGCGGCATCGTCGTGATTCCGGAGATCTTCGGCGTCAACAGTCACATCCAGCAGACGACCGACGGCTTCGCCGCCGACGGCTACCTCGCGGTGTCGCCCGCGATGTTCGACCGCGTGCAGCGCAACTACGACACCGGCTACTCGGCGCCGGAGATCGAGTCCGGCCGCGCGATCATGCAGAAGCTCGACTGGAAGCAGGCGATGCTCGACGTCGAGGCAGCGATCGGCGAGGCGAAGAAGGGCGGCAAGGTCGGCATCGTCGGCTACTGCTACGGCGGCACGGTGACCTGGCTCGCCTCGGCGCAGGCCAAGGGCCTTGCCTGCGCCGTTCCCTACTACGGCGGCGGCATGCCGAACTTCATCAACGAGAAGCCCAAGGTGCCCACGCTGTGCCACTTCGGCGAGCTGGACCAGTCGCCCACCCTCGCGCAGGCGAAGGAGATCGCCGCGAAGCATCCGGAGATCGCCGCGAACTACTACGCCGGCGCCGGGCACGGCTTCAACTGCGACCAGCGCGGCTCCTGGAATGCCGAGGCCGCCAAGCTCGCGCGCAGCCGCACGATCGAATTCTTCAGGAAGCACCTGGGCTGATGGCGCCGCAGAACCGGCAGTTCCGCCTCGCCGCGCGGCCGGTCGGCATGGCGAAGGCGAGCGACTGGAAGATGACCACCGAGCCCGTGGCGGAACCCGCCGACGGGCAGGTGCTCGTGAAGGTGCTCATGCTCTCGCTCGATCCGGCGATGCGCGGCTGGATGAACGAGGGCCGCAGCTATATCGCGCCGGTGGGCATCGGCGAGGTGATGCGCGCTGGCGGCATCGGCAGGGTGCAGGCGTCGAAAAACTCCGCTTTCGCCGAGGGCGACCTCGTCGGCGGCGGCTTCGGTATCCAGGAGTATTGCCTGGTCGCCGACCCGAAGAAATTCAGCCTGCACAAGATCGACCCGCGCCTCGGCACGCCCGCGCAGTGGCTGAACGCGCTCGGCATGCCCGGCATGACCGCGTACTTCGGCCTGCTCGACGTCGGCCAGCCGAAGGAGGGCGACACGGTCGTGGTCTCCGGCGCCGCGGGCGCGGTAGGGCAGACGGTCGGCCAGATCGCGCGCATCAAGGGCTGCAGGGCGGTCGGCATCGCCGGCGGCAAGGCGAAGTGCGACTTCGTCGTGAACGAGCTCAAGTTCGACGCCTGCATCGACTACAAGGCCGGCAGCGTGCGCGATGGCCTCAAGCAGCACTGCCCGAACGGCGTCGACGTCTACTTCGACAACGTAGGCGGCGAGATCCTCGATACGGTGCTCACGCGCATCAACCGCGGCGCGCGCATCGTGATCTGCGGCGCGATCTCGCAGTACAACAACACCGCGCCGGTGAGGGGACCGAGCAACTACCTGTCGCTGCTCGTCAACCGCGCGCGCATGCAGGGCATGGTGGTGTTCGACTACGCCGCGCGCTACGGCGAGGCGGTGCGCGACATCGCGCAGTGGATGAAGGAAGGCAAGTTCCTCTCGAAGGAGGACATCGTGCCGGGCATCGAGAACTTCCCGGCAACGATGAACAAGCTCTTTACCGGAGAGAACTTCGGCAAGCTGGTGCTGAAAGTCGCCGACGCCTAGGCAGCGCTCTTCAGCAGCGACTCGCCCGGCTTCACGCGGCTGAAGGCGACCGGCTTCATCGCGATCTCGAGCGCCGCGCCGTGTTGCCGCGCGCTCGTGAACGCGGACTGCTCCAGCGCCCCGGTTTCCGGATAGTCCTCGCGGAAGTGCGCGCCGCGCGAATCGGTGCGCGCGAGCGCCGCTTCGGCGATCACGCGGCTCACCTGGACCAGGCTCGTCAGGTTGAGCCAGTCGTGCCAGGTCAGGTTGAACGCCCGGTTCGCGTCGGCGATTCCGGCGTCGTTCAACTCGCTTTCAAGCAGTTTCAGCTCGCCAAGCCCCAAGCGCAAGCCGGCGGCATCGCGAATGATGCCGACCTTGTTCCACATGGTCTCGTAAAGCCGCTCGCGCAGCGGCTCGAGCGAGGTTGCTCTTACGGTGAAAGGCTTCTCACTTTCCGAAACCGCTTTTTCGATCGAAGAAGGATCCGGATCGGCCAATGCTCTGCCCTTCACCCAGGCAGCCATGGCATCTCCGGCGACGGCGCCAAAAACAGTCGAGTTGGCGACGCCGTTGCCGCCGAGGCGGTTCGCGCCGTGCACGCCGCCCGCGTCCTCGCCCGCGACGAACAGCCCCTGCAGCTCGGTGCTGCAGTCGGCCGCGAATTCGACCCCGCCCATCATGTAGTGGGCGGTCGGCACCACTTCGACCAGGCCGCCGGCGAGATCGAAGCCGCAGTCGGCGCAGCGTTCGACCATGCCCTTGAACTCCTTCGCCACGCGGTCCCTGCCGAGGTGCCCCATCGAGATGTAGAGCCCCCCGTTCGGACTGGTATTGCCCATGCGCATCTCGGAGTACATCGCGCGCGACACGAAATCGCGCGTCGCGCGCTCGGCCTTCGGGTCGTACTTCGGCATGAAGCGCTCTTTCGCGCCGTTGAGCAGGAATCCGCCCGAGCCGCGCAGGCCTTCTTCCAGCACGGTGCCGGTCATGCGCGTGTGCACGCCCGCGTACAGGCCGGTCGGGTGGAACTGCACCATCTCCATGTCGCGCAGCGGCAGCCCCGCGCGCAGCGCCATCGCCAGGCCGTCGCAGCTCTTGTCGCCCGAGGGCGTGTGGAACTTGTACATCGTGGGTCCGCCGCCGGTGGCGAGCAGTACCGCTTTCGCGCGCACGAGCACGTACTCGCCCGTGCGCATGTCGATGAAGAGCACTCCGGCGATCGCGGAATTGCTCTTGTTCTTGACGAGCTCGATGGCCCTGAATTCTTCGAGCCTGTCGATCTTCCGGGCCCAGACCTGCTCGGCGAGGCGGTTGATGATCTCGATTCCCGTGAGGTCGCCCTTGTGCACCGTGCGGTCGAAGGTCTGCCCGGCGAAGGCCTTCTGGTGCACGGTGCCGTCGGGGTTGCGGTCGAAGAAGCAGCCCAGCTCGTTCTCCAGCTCCTTGATTCGCTCAATCGCCAGGGTCACCAGCTTCCAGGCGAGCTCCTGGTCGGGCAGCCATTTGCCGCCCTCGATCGTGTCCATGAAGTGGCGCTCGACCGAATCCGCCTTCGCGAGCGCCACGTTGTAGCCGCCCTGCACCATGCGCGTGCAGCCGCACTTGCCGAGCAGTCCCTTCACGGCCACCGTGATCGCGAGCGACGGATCGGCCTTGTGCGCGTGCAGCGCCGCGAACAGCCCCGCGCCCCCGGAGCCGAGGATCAGGATGTCGGTCGATTGCTCGCGCCAGGCCGGCATCGTCGCTTCAGCTGCGCGGCGGCACTACCGCGCGCATCGCAGTGCCGAGGTGCACGCCCGAGTCGAGCAGGACGATCTCGCCGGTGACGGTGCGCGCACCGTCGGCGAGCCAGACGATCGCCTCGGCGACGTCCTCGGCGCTGCAGGCGGTCGCAAGCGGCGCGCTCGCCTCGTAGGCGGCCTGCAGCTTGCGGGTCGCCTCCTCGCCGATGCCGTCTTTGAACCAGCGCGTCGTGATCATGCCCGGGCAGACCGCATTGACGCGCACCTCGGGCGCCATCGTGCGAGCGAGATGCAGCGTCAGCGAATTCAGCGCGCCCTTGGAGGCGATGTAGGGGACCGCCGAGCCGATGCCGAGCGCGCCCGCGATCGACGAGACGTTGACGATCGCGCCGCGCGCCGCCTTCAGGTGCGGCGCCGCCGCGCGCACCATCTGGAAAGCGCCCAGCACGTTGACCGCGTAGATGCGCTGGAACACGGCCGCATCGAGCGCATCCCAGTTGCCCGAGCCGCTGAAGGTGCTGATGCCCGCGTTGTTGACGAGAACGTCCAGCCTGCCCCAGCGCGACAGCGCCGCCTCCACCAGCCGCCGGCAATCCCTGTCCTCGGCCACGTCGCCCCGGCCGAGCAGCGCATCGGCGCCCGCCTCGCGGCAGGCGCGCTCGCTCGCCTTCGCGTCGTCCTCGCTCTTGGAGTAGTTGATCAGGACGGAGTAGCCGCGCTTCGCGAGCAGCAGCGCGGTCGCGGCGCCGACACCCGTGCCGCCGCCCGTGACGATCGCGGCCTTGCGCGCGCTCATGCGCCCGCGCGCGCCGCTGGGCCGGTCTTGCGCAGCCATTGCATGAGCACCACCAGCGCGACGAGCGCCATGCCGATCACGTCGAACAGGGCTGTCGGGTAGACCAGCAGGAAGCCCGCCACGACCAGCATGACCCGCTCCGCCGCGTTGGTGCGCTTGAACAGCCATCCCTGCAGGCCGCCGGCGAGCGCGACGATGCCTACGGCGGCGGTGAGGGTCACTTCGGCGATCGCCCCCCAGTCGGCGTTGCCGAGCGTCTTGAACGAGCCCGTCAGCAGCAGCCCGGTGCCGCTCGGGTCGAGCACGAACATGAACGGCACGAGGAACGCGGGCGCGGTGTACTTCCAGCACTGCAGCGTGGTCTTGTACGGATCGCCGCCGGTGATCGCCGCGGCCGCGAACGGCGACAGGGCGGTCGGCGGCGAGACCTCGGAGAGCACCGCGTAGTAGAAGATGAACATGTGCGCCGCGAATTCGGGCACCTTGAGCGCGATCAGCGCCGGCGCGGCGATCACCGCGCAGATGATGTAGCTCGCCGTCACGGGCACGGCGAGGCCGACGATCCAGACGATGAGCGAGGTGTAGATCGCGGTGAGCAGCAGCGAGTTGCCGGCGTAGGCGAGCACGATCGAGCTGAACTTGAGGCCGAGGCCCGTGAGCGTCACCACGCCGACGATGAGGCCCGCGCCGGCGCAGGTCGCCGCCACGTTGAGCACCTGGCGCGAGCCGCCGTCCAGCGCCTTGATGAGGCCTGAGCCGGCGATGCCGCGCCAGAAGGGGACTCTTCCCCGGAAGACGTCATACGAGACGAGGGCGCAATCCCGGTGCAGGAAGCTCGTAGCCAGCGCCACGACGGTCGCCCAGAACACCGACAACTCGGGAGAAAACCCCATCAGCATGAAGGCGACGATCGAGAACAGCGACAGGAAGTGGAACCAGTATTTCTTCGTCAGGCTCCAGGCCGACTCGACCTGCTCGAACACCGCGTCCTTCATGCCGAACTTGCGCACGTCGATCTCGACCATGACGAACAGCGCGAGGTAGAACAGGCAGGTCGGGATCGTCGCCATCAGGACCACGTCCAGATACGAGATCTTGAGGAACTCGGCGATGATGAACGCGGCGGCGCCCAGCACTGGCGGCGAGATGATCGCGCCCAGGCCGCCGGCCGAAAGCAGCCCGCCGGCCTCGTTCTTGCTGTAGCCGACCTTGGCGAGCATCGGTGCCGCCACCGCGCCGAGGGTCACCGTCGTCGCCACTCCCGAGCCCGAAGGGCCGCCGAGCAGGAAGGAGGCGAGCGTCACGGTGCGCCCCGCGCTCGTAGGCTTGCCGCCCATCGCCGCGAACGAGAAGTCGATGTAGAACTTGCCCGCGTTGGAGAACTGCAGGAACGCGCCGTAGATGGTGAACAGGATGATGAGCGTAGAGGAGACGCTGAGCGCCGTGCCGTAGATGCCTTCCAGCGTCATGTACATGTGGCCGACCAGGCGCGGGATCTCGTAGTCCTTGTGCGTCCAGGGCGCCGGCAGGACTTCGCCGAAGAACGCGTAGAGCAGGAAGCAGGTCGTGATGAACGGCAGGATCCAGCCCGTGGTGCGCCGCATCGCCTCCAAGATCAGCAGCACCAGCATGACGCCGAAAACGATGTCCCAGTTGTTTGGCAGGATCGAGCGGTCGAAGAAATCGTCGCCGCCCGCGATGAGGTAGACGGTCGTCGCGACGCCGGCGAATGCAAACAGCCAGTCCCACCACATCACGCGGTGGCGGAAGCGCTTCGCGGCGGGAAAGATCAGGAACGCGAGGAACAGCACGAACGCGAGGTGAACGGAGCGCAGGTACTCGGGACGCACGATGGCGTAGGCCGTATACAGGTGGAACAGCGACATCACGACCGCCACGGCGGTGACGAAGGCAGCGAGCCAGCCGGTGTGCTTGTTGTGGATGCCCTCCTCGCGCTCGATCATCTCCTCGGCGCGCTCGAGCGCCTCGGCGCTGATCTCGGGTGCCGGCTGGTGCAGCAGCGTCGCGTCTTCGCTCATCGGTCCCCCAAAATGAAAAGCCCCGCCAGCACGCTGGACGGGGCTCCGCTGCCCGCGGACCTCACTTGATCTTGATGCCCCGCTCCGCGAAGTACTTGATCGCGCCCGGGTGCCAGGGAATCGACGAAGCCTCGGTCTTCTGGTTCTCCAGCTTGATGTTCACCGCTTCGGCGTGCACCCGCACCAGGTCGACCTGGTGATCGAACAGCGCCTTGACGATGTTGTAGGCGGTCTTGTCGTCCATGCTCTGGTTCGCGACCAGCAGGTTCATCACGGTGGCCTGGTGGTTGTCCGCCGTCATGCCCTTGTAGGTGCGCATCGGGATGACGTCCTTCACGTAGAGGTTGCCGTACTTCTTGTTCATCGCCGGCACGAGGTCCGCGTGGTCGATCATCTGGATCGTCACGCCGGGCGAGTTGGCGAGGTCGGTCACCGCCGCGGTCGGCAGGCCGCCCACCCAGAAAAACGCGTCTATCTTGCGGTCCTTGAGCGCGCTCACCGATTCGGCCACGCCGAGGCGCTCGCGCGTCATGTCCTTGTCCTTGTCCAGGCCCGCGGCCTCGATGACGCGGAACGCCATCACCTCGGTGGCGCTGCCGCCCGAGCCGGTGGACACGCGCTTGCCCTTGAGGTCGGCGATCTTCTTGATGCCCGTGGCCGTGATGGTCACCACGTGCATGCGGTTCGGGTACAGGACCATCAGCGTGCGCACCGCGACCGGCTTGCCGGTGAACTTGTCCTGGCCCTTGTAGGCGTCCAGCGTGGCGTCAGCCATCGTGAGGCCGATGTAGGGCTTGCCGGTGCTGATGAGCTGCAGATTGGCGACCGAGCCGCCGGTCACTTCGGCGGTGGCTTGCATGCCCGGCACGTACTTGGACAGCACGGCGGCCATGCCGCCGCCCAGCGGGTAGTAGACGCCGCCGGTGCCGCCGGTGGCGATGGAAAGGTTCTGCGCCTGCGCCGCGCCGGCGAGCGCCAGGAGCAGGGCGAATACGCTGCGGATGATCGATTTCATGGCTCCTCCTTGTTGTGGGGCCGATTCTATTACGACTTCACGCCGAGACTGGCCAGCGCGCGCGCGCGCTGCTGCGCGGCACTTTCCTTCACGCGCGTATACAGGCTGCCGCCGTGGCTGTCCATCGCCACCACCAGGGGCCCGAAGCCGCGCACGCGAAACTTCCACAGCGACTCGGGGTTGAGATCGTCCAGATCGACGTCCTCGATCGCCTCCACCCAGGTGGTTTCCAGCGCCGCGGCGCCGCCGACGATCGCAAGGTAGGCGCCGCCAAGCTCGCTCATCGCCTTCAAGGACTCGTCCCGCATCCCGCCCTTGCCGATGATCAGGCGCACGCCGTAGCGCGTCATGAGCGGGCGCGTGAAGCGCTCCATGCGGTCGCTCGTCGTGGTGCCGACGCAGATCGGCGCAT
>Ga0335070_10006614_pt1 | contig 13632 bp, 16 predicted proteins | sample Lox_Sample_13_FD_206722 | JGI IMG/M metagenome (GOLD analysis project Ga0335070, IMG submission 206722) | Soil microbial communities from Loxahatchee National Wildlife Refuge, Florida, United States - Lox_Sample_1.3 | ecosystem: Environmental > Terrestrial > Soil > Wetlands | place: USA...
ACTGGCCGGCCACACAGTCGCCGTTTGCGAGCTTGTCCCAGTGCTGCCGGTACTGCTCACTCGCCGCATAGGACGGCTCGACGAACATGCGGTGATGCCGGCCGCGGATCTCTTCCAGCGTATAACCGAAGGTCTCGAGAAAATTCCCGTTGGCCGTGAGGATCGTGCCATCGAGGGTGAACTCGACCACCGCCTGTACGCGGTGGATGGCGTCGACCTGGCCCTTGGCCTCGGCGGCCGCCTCGACCTGCGCGGTGACATCCCAGGCGTAGGTGATCGCCCGCGAGACCTTGCCGCTCGCGTCGACGATCGGGTTGACGCTCGCCTGCACCCAGATCTCGCGGCCGCCCTTGGCGATGCGCTTCTGCAGCCCCGTAAAGTGCTCGCCCCGCGCGAGCCGCTCGAGGTTGCTGTGCAGGCCGTCTTTCCTGAGCTGCGCGGGATCGAGCAGCATCTGGATGTTCCGGCCGCGCAACTCCTCCAGGGTATAGCCGACGAGCTTCAGGTAGTTCTCGTTGGCCGTGAGGATCGTGCCGTCGAGGCCGTATTCGACCAGCGCCAGCGACCTGCCGATGGCCGTGACCTGCGCCTGCAGCTCGGCAACGGCTCCTGCCTTTGCCGGTGCCTTGCGGGCGGCGACCTTGGCCGCGGACTTGTTACGCTTGAGCATCCGTCGAGTCCTTCGATCCCTGGCTGATTTGTCGTTGCCTGAACGCTCAGGCCGCCTGCGCGGCCGCGTCGCTCTCGAGCGGCTCGAGCATCTGCGCGCCGATCAGGCGGTCGATGTCGAGCAGCACCACCATGCGCTCGGCGATCGACACGAGTCCGCGGATGTGATCGGTGGCGGCGCGCGCGCCGAGATCCGGGGTGGGCTTGACCGCGCCTGCGTCCACGTCGACGACGTCCGACACGCCGTCGACCACCACGCCGAAGTCGCGCCGTCCCGCCTCCGAGCGCACCGTCAGCACGATGATGACCGTGACCGCGGTGTACTCGGCCTGGGCGAGGTTGAAGCGCTTGCGCAGGTCGACGATCGGCACGATCGAGCCGCGCAGATTCAGTACCCCGAGGACGTGCGGCGGGGAATTCGGGATCTTGGTGACCGCGGACCAGCCGCGGATCTCCTGCACGCGCAGGATGTCGACCCCGTAGGTCTCCTCGCCGAGCACGAAGGTCAGCACCTGGTGGGTGGCTGCCTCGGTCGCGGGGCTCTTGGGTTGCTGGGTGTTCATCGCGTGCTTTCCTTGTGCGGCGCCTGCGGGACCTGCGCCTCAGGCCGCCTCGCGTCGGGAAGTGGAGCGGATCAGGCCCGGCACATCGAGGATGAGTGCCACCGAGCCGTCGCCGAGAATCGTGGCGCCGGAGATGCCCGGCACCTGCCCGTAATTGGTCTCGAGGGACTTGATCACCACCTGCTGCTGGCCGCGCAGGTCGTCGACGAACAGGCCGACGCGCTGGCCGTCGCCCTCGACCACCACGACCAGGCCGTCGTGGATGGCGCGCGCGCGCGCCTCGACGCCGAACAGCTCGTGCAGGCGCAGCAGCGGCAGGTAGTCGCCGCGGAAGGAGATGACCTCGCCGGCGTTCGACAGGCGGTTGACGCCGCTCGCCTTCACCTGCAGCGACTCGACGATCGAGACCAGGGGCACGATGTAGGTCTCATGGCCGACGCACACCGACTGGCCGTCGACGATCGCGAGCGTCAGCGGCAGTGAGATCGTGAAGCGTGAGCCCCTGCCGCGCTCGCTCCTGATGTCGATCTTGCCGCCCAGGGATTTGATGTTCCGCCGCACCACGTCCATGCCGACGCCGCGGCCGGAGAGATCCGTGGCCTGCTCGGCGGTCGAGAAGCCCGGCAGGAAGATGAGCTCGAAGATGGCCTCCTCGCTCGGCGTCTCGCCGGCACCCACGAGTCCGCGGCTGCGTGCCTTGGCGAGAATCCGCTCGCAGTCGAGCCCGCGGCCGTCGTCCGACACCTCGATGATGATGGCGCTGCCGCGGTGGAAGGCCTCGAGGTGCACGGTGCCGGCCGCCGGCTTGCCGGCTGCGAGGCGCTCCTGCGGCAGCTCGATCCCGTGGTCGATGCTGTTGCGCACCAGGTGCACCAGCGGATCGCCGATGCGCTCGAGTACCGTCTTGTCGAGCTCGGTCTGCTCGCCGGTGAGCCTGAGCTCGATCTGCTTGCCGAGCCGCTGCGCGACATCGCGTACCAGGCGCGGGAAGCGGCTGAAGGCAAAGCCGATCGGCAGCATGCGTACCCGCATGACGCTCTCGTGCAGCTCGCGCACGTTGCGCTCGAGCTGCGCCAATCCGCTGCGCAGCCGCTCGGCCGATGCGCCCTCGACGAGCGCGCCGAGCTGCGCCAGCATGGATTGCGTGATGACGACCTCGCCCACCGTGTTGATGAGCTCGTCGATCTTGCCGACGGCGACGCGGATCGAGCCGGCATCGCCGCCGCCGGCGGCCGGGCCGGCCTCCGCCCTGGGTTGCGCGCGGCTGACGGGAGCCGCCTCGAGCGCCGGGGCCGCGGCACGCGGGACCTCGGGCGCGGGGGCGGCGGCTCGAGCCTCCGGGCGCGGCGGCGCCACCGCCGGCGCGGGAAGGGGGCCCGAGCGCGTGATGCGGTAGTCGCAATCGCCCTCGACCCAGTCGAAGGTCTCGGCGATCTCCTCCTCGGATGCCGCGCTCTTGAGCTCGAGCTGCCAGCGCAGGTAGCAGCGATGCGGATCGATCTCGGCAAGTGCCGGCACCTCGTCGATGAAGGCCTGCACGCTGAGCTCACCGTGCTCGGCGAGCGCCGCGAAGAGCGCGAGCGGCTCGTTGCCGCGCGACAGCATGTTCTCGAGCGGCTTGACGCTCAGCTGCCACACGGTGCTCGGGAGCTCGGCGGGCCGCGTTTGCGGCGCAGCCGGCGGCACGGGCGCCGCCGCGGGCGCTGCGGCCGCCGTGGGCTCGTTCCTCGCCACCGCGACCTCGAGATCGAACTGCAGGTCGGCGACCTTCTGCGGATCGAAGCTCTCCTTCTTCTGCGCGGCGCGCAGCATCTCGCGCATCACGTCGACCGACTTCAGCAGCAGGTCCATGACGCTCGTGGTGAGGTGCGTGCGCCCGGCACGCACGCCGTCGAGCAGCGTCTCGCACGTGTGGGTGAAGGAGGCGATGTCGGCGAAGTTGAACATGCCGGCGCCGCCCTTGATGGAATGCGCCACGCGGAAGACGGTATTGATGACTTCGGGGTCGGGCGCCCCCACGTCGAGCTTCAGTAGCGCCGCCTCCATCGACTCGAGCGCCTCGAAGCTCTCTTCGAAGAAGGCCTGGTGGAATTGTGCGAGATCGATGCCCATGGAGGCTCAGCCGGCCGGAGCAAGCGCCAGCTCGCGCGCGAGGCCGAGCGCGCGCGCGGCGCGCATCATGGCCTCGCTCACATCCAGCCACACCACCGCCCGCTGCTCGGACTTGCGGTCGTGGAGAAACGCCACCAGCAGCTGCAGAGTCGCGGTGTCGACCCGCTCGACCTGGGCGGCGTCGATGTACACCGGGGAGGACTGCTCGATGTGCAGCAGCAGCCGTCCGAGGAGCGCCGCCGCGTCGCGGATAGTGCACTGCGCGGGCAGGCGCAGCACCGCGTCCGGCCTGATGGCGGCCGTCGGGCCGATGGTTGCGGCCGAGATCTTGTCACTGGCAGCGCTCATCTAGATGCCTCTCATGGCTACGCCGAGCGCGAGCAGCTCATCGACGTCCTGCTGCCCGTCGACGGTGCTGACGCTGACTCCGGGAATCACCGGACCGAAACCGCGCACCGGATCCTCCGCCGCCGGCGCCTGGCGGCCTCCCGAGACGGCGCCGTCACTGCCCTGCACGAGACGTGCCAGCTCGTCCTCGAGCTGCGCCACGAGCTCGATCACCCGGCGGATGATCTGACCGGAGAGGTCCTGGTAGCTCTGCGCCATCAGCACCTCGACCAGGTTGGTCTTCACGGTCTCGCCGTCGGCGAGCGCCGCGGCGAAGTGACTCTCGAGCCGCCGGAGCAGCTCCGCCCAGCGGGGCGAGGCGGCGCCGCTCTCACGCGCCGCGCGGCACTCGCTCGCGAGCGCGGCCGCCGCGGCCGCGGTGCGCGCGACCAGCGGCGTCGAGCTCTCGACCAGGTCGAGCGTGCGGTGCGCGGCCTCGTCGGTGAGCCGCAGCACATGGTCGAGCCGCGCGCGCGCATCGGGGATCTCCTGGCCGGCGAGACGCAGCAGCCGCGGGTCGAGGCGGAACTGATCGAGCGCGGCGCGCAGCTGCGCATCGAGCTCGCGCAGCGTGTGCCACAGCCCGCGCTCGCGCATGCCGGTCAGCGAGTCGACCGCCGCGAGAAAGCCCGCCTCGTCGCCCGCCTCGAGCGCGACCTGCAGGGAGAGACAGACCTCGCCCCACCGCTGCTGCAGTGCCGTGGACATCCGTGCTGTACTCATGCCGCGGGTGCCAGGATCTTCTCGAGCTTCTCGGCGAGAACCTGCGCGGTGAACGGCTTGATCACGTAGCCATTGACGCCCGCCTTGGCCGCCTCGACGATCTGCTCGCGCTTGGCCTCCGCGGTCAGCATCAGCACCGGCATCCTGGCGAGCTTCGGATCGGAGCGCACCGCCTTCAGCAGGTCGAGGCCCGGCATGCCGGGCATGTTCCAGTCGGTGATCAGGACATCGAAGGGCTCGGCCTGCAGCAGCGGCAGCGCCGTCTTGCCGTCGTCCGCCTCGGCCACGTTGGCGTAGCCGAGATCGTGCAGCAGGTTCTTGACGATGCGCCGCATGGTCGAGAAGTCGTCTACGACGAGGAACCGCAAGTCCTTTTTCATGGAATCCTCACTAGCCGTTACGGCGGCACGCGGCAGGTCGCGAACCCACTGTGACGCCGTTCAAGAAAAGCCGCCTGGCGCGCGATGTCGCGCATACAGGAAACATCGGCGTCGGGGGGCGAATCTTGAGTTGCGCGCGCGCATCCGTGAGAGCGCGCGCCACGGCAGTGCGCGGGCCTCGCGGGCGGCCCGGACCCGGATCACGGCAGGCGCTCACCGCGCGCACGGCAGGTCCTTACCGCGCGGCGGTATTCGCTCACGGTGCCGGAGAGCCCCTCGACCGCGGCGCCGATTCCTTTAGGCGAAAGGCACGATGCACTTCACAGTTTCCGGGTGCGGCCTTCCCGCAGCATAGGTCTTGCAAGGCAAGGGAGAGCTGGTTCGAGTGAAGGAGCACATCCATGTCTGAGGCCCGCGCGGTGAAGCCCGTCGAACGCTGGTCGCTGCCCGCGGTCGAGGGACCGCTCGCGAACAGTCTGCGCGACGAGCGCGCCCGCGCCGCGAGCGAGCGGCGCACTGCCGACGAAGCGACGCGCGGCTACGAGGCCGGAATGGCGCGTGCCGAGGCGCAGATGGCGGCGCGGCTCGAAGAGCTGAGCGCGCGCGTCCACCGCATGGATGGCGTGCTGGAGCTCCTGGCGGGCCCGCTGCGCGCACTCGACGATGAGGTGGAGAAGGAGCTGCTCGAGCTCGCCCTCGCCGTCGGCAAGCAGCTCGCACGGCGCGAGCTCGCCGCCGTCCCGGCCCAGATCGTAGCGATCCTGCGCGAATGCCTCGAGCAGCTGCCGGTGGCCGCGCGCGAGGTGCGCGTGCACCTTCATCCGGAGGATGCGGCGATCGTGCGTGAGCGCCTCGCCGCCCCCGCCGCGCAGCGCGCCTGGATCCTCATCGAGGACCCGACTCTGGCGCGCGGCGGCTGCCTCGTGCGCAGCGACACCTCGCAGATCGACGCCCGCTTCGAGAGCCGCGTCCACGCCGTGCTCGCGAGCGTCCTCGGCGAGCAGCGCGCCCCCGAGCGCCTCGCCGCGCCCGGCACGGGTGACGGCGAGTGAGCGCCGCCGACCAGGCCGAACGCACCCGGGTGTGGCGCGAGCGGCTCGGCCGCCTGAGGCGGCGCGTCGCCGGCACACCGCCGCTCGCGGTCGAAGGCTCCCTCACCCGCATGGTGGGCCTCACGCTCGAGGCGGTCGGCTGCCAGGCCTCGATCGGCGATCACTGCGAGCTCATCGCGCGCGACGGCTCGCGCATCGAATCCGAGGTCGTCGGCTTTGCCGGCGACCGCCTGTTCCTCATGCCGACCGGCGACAGCCACGGGCTCGGGCCCCAGGCGCGCGTGATCCCGCGGCCGGGGGCGGGACTCGTGCCGGTCGGTCCGCAGCTCCTCGGGCGCATCATCGACGGCGCCGCCGAGCCGCTCGATGCCCTCGGCCCCCTCGACTGCGAGGCGCGGGTGCGCCTTGCGGGCAGGCCCATCAACCCCCTCGCGCGTGCGCCGCTCGCCGAGCCGCTCGATGTCGGCATCCGCACCATCAATTCGCTCCTGACCATCGGACGCGGGCAGCGCGTCGGCCTGTTCGCCGGCTCGGGCGTCGGCAAGAGCGTGCTGCTCGGCATGATGGCTCGCTATACCAAGGCGGATGTGATCGTCGTGGGATTGATCGGCGAGCGCGGCCGCGAGGTCAAGGAGTTCGTCGAGCGGATCCTGGGACCGCAGGATCGCAGCCGCGCCGTGATCGTTGCGTCCCCGGCCGACACCCCGCCACTGATGCGTCTGCACGGCGCCTGGGTGGCGACCGCGGTGGCGGAATACTTCCGCGATCAGGGCAAGAGCGTGCTCCTGCTCATGGACTCGCTCACCCGCTTTGCGCAGGCCCAGCGCGAGATCGGGCTTGCGATCGGCGAGGCGCCGGCCACCAAGGGCTTCCCACCCTCGGTGTTCGCGCGCCTGCCGGCACTGGTCGAGCGCGCCGGCAACGGCCGCAGCGGCGGCGGCTCGATCACCGCCTTCTACACCGTGCTCACCGAGGGTGACGATCAGAGCGACCCGATCGCCGATGCCGCGCGCGCGATCCTCGACGGGCACATCGTGCTGTCGCGTCGCATCGCCGAGACCGGCCTGTACCCGGCGATCGACGTCTCGGCCTCGATCAGTCGCGCCATGCACGAGATCGCCGCGCCTGCGCACGTGCGCGCGGCGCAGCAGTTCCGCCGCGCGCTCTCGATCTACGAGCAGCACCGCGACCTCATCAGCCTCGGCGCCTACGTGCGCGGCAGCGACCCACGGGTCGACGCCGCCATCGCACTCTGGCCGCAGGTCCAGCAGTTCCTGCAGCAGGACATGCGCCAGCGCGTCGATCTCGCCTCGAGCCTCGCCGCGCTCAGGGCCCTCGCGGCCGAGCCCGCCGCCGGCGATCCGCCCGCGAGCGCGAAGGGATAAGCCGTGCCACGAATCCGGCAGTTGAAGACCGCGCAGGGCGTGTTCGAGACCGACGAGCGGCACAAGGCGCTCACGCTCGCGGTGAGCGAGCGGCAGGTCAAGGAGAGCGAGGCTAAGCTCGCCGAGCTCGACCGCTATCGCGACGCCTACATCCGCGACTTCGCCGCCCGCGCCGGCAGCGGTATCAGCGCCGTCCGTGCGCGGGACTACCAGGCGTTTCTCACGCGCCTCGACGAGGCGCTGCGCGAGCAGGCCGAGATCGTCGAGCGCTCGCGCGCCCAACGCGCGGAGCTCCTCGCCCGGTGGAGCGGGGCCGCACGGCGCTCGGCCGCAGTCGACCGCGCCCTGCAGCGGGGCCTGAGCGATGAGCAGCGCCGCCTCGAGCGGCGCGAGCAACACGAGGCGGACGAGCGTGCCCAGCGCCCCGCCGGAGGCGGCCGTCGTGTCCCCTAGCCTCGCCCCCCCTCCCACCACGAGTGCCGCATCGGGCTCCGCGAGCGCCGACCTCGGGACGCTGCGCGCCGCGCCCGCCCGCGCCAGCGCCGCCAGCGCCGCAGCCGCCAGCGCCGCAGGCGCCGCGCCGCTGCGGGACGCACCGCCCGGACAGGATTCACCCGCCGCCGCTTCCGGCCGCACGCCTGAGAGAGGCGTGGCTGCGGACAGCGCGGCAGCTGCGGGGCCCACCGCCAGCCCCGCGACCGCAGGCCCGACCTTCGGGGCGACCCTCGCCGCTTCCCTGTCCGCGGCCCCCGTGCAGGCGGCCCCTGCGCAGGGCGCAGTCCGTGCGCCCGCGCGCGGCGGCAGAGCCAAATCCGCGGACGCGCAGGCCCCCGACACACCCGGCGCCGCCAGCGGCTCCCTCGCCGTCGCGCCCCTGATCGCAGGCAATCTCCCGGCCCAGGCCCCATCGGCCCCTGCCACCGATGCAAACCCCGGATCGACTGCCGTGAACGGCAGCGACCCGGGGCTGGCGCCGGCCGCCGCAGCCGACGGGTCTCCAGCCCACGCGGGCGCAGCCGCGGCCGTCACCGCCGCCCTCGCCGCCGCCCGGGAAGCGCCCGCCGCTCCAGGCGCCATGGCTCCTGCGGCCCGCGACGATCGCCCGCACGCGGACGTCGCGCCCGGGATCGATGCCACGCCCGCCGCTCCAATCAGTGCACCGGCTCACGCCGCGCTCGCGAGCGCGCTCGTCGCCGCTACGCGGATCGAGGGCGGCTCGCCACCCGGCACCACCTCCGACGCCGGTGCGCCGAGTGGCACGGCCAATTTCGCCGGCGCGAACGCCGCCTGGTCGGCGCCGCCCCCTGCGGCCACGCCCGCGGACTCATCCGTCGGCCCTCAGCCGCCCGCATCCCCCGCCCTCACCCTGCACACCGAGGTCGGCAGCACGGGTTGGGCCAACGAGCTTGGGACTCGCCTCCACTGGATGGCAAACGCCGCAGTGGGATCGGCATCGCTGCGCCTGACGCCCGAGCAGTTGGGTCCGGTCGAAGTGCGAATCTCGGTGCACCAGAACTCGGCGAGCGTCTGGTTCGCCGCGGCTCAGCCTGAAACGCGCACGGCGCTCGAGCAGGCGTTGCCGCAGCTCAGGGAGCTGTTCTCCGCCCAGGGCCTGAACCTTGCGCAGGCCGGCGTCTCCGACCAGTCTGCGCGCGGCACGCCGCGCCATGGCCTGCCTTCCGGCGTGGGTGCGGCTGCGAGCGCGGTGCGCGAGTTGAATGCGACCCAGGTCACATCCGCACCTCGCCTCCGCCAGGGGCTCATCGACACCTACGCCTGAAGTTCCGCGCGCGCGCCGCGCCTCCCGCCAACTTTCCGTCGCGCTCAGATCCACTGCGACGCAGCTCACGCTTCTCGCGGCGGCGAAAAGCCTTAAGCCTTCTCGACTTAGCGCGATCCCCGAGCGCATGGCATGCACGTTGCACTGATGCCGAGCGTCGCTGACAGCTTTAAGGGCGAGGAGTAAGCAAGGATGGCCGCTCAGATTCCGGTACTCGAGGCCGCCGCCGACAAGGTCGCCGCTCCCCAGGGCAAGGGCAGAGGCAAGCTCTTCCTGATCGCCATCGGGAGCGCCGCCGCCGTGCTGCTCGCCGGCGGCGCCGGCGCCGCGTGGTGGCTCACCAGCGGCAAGCATCCGGCGGCTGCGGCCGCCGCTCCCAAGGCCGAGGCGCCCCCCGCGGGGCCGCCGCTGTTCCTCGGGCTCGACCCGCCGTTCGTCGTCAATTTCGATTCCGGGCAGGCGGTGCGCTTTCTGCAGATCGCCGTGCAGCTCGAGACGCGCGACCCGGCCACCGTCGAGCTGCTGAAGACCAACGACCCGGTCGTGCGCAACAACCTGCTGATGCTGTTCGGCAACCAGACCTATGCGCAGCTCGCCACCCGCGAGGGCAAGGAGGCGTTGCGCAACCAGGCGCTCGAGGACGTGCGCAAGGTGCTCAAGGGGGCCGGCGGCCATCCGGAGCGGCTCGAGGCCGTGTACTTCACCAGCTTCGTGATGCAGTAGGGCGCGCCCATGCCCGCAGGCGAGAAGGTACTGGACCAGGCCGAGATCGACGCGCTGATTCACGGCGTCGACTCGGGCGCGGTCGACACCGCGCCGGCTCCGGCGCCCGGCGAGGTGGTGCCGTACGACTTCGCCGAGCAGAAGCGCATCGTGCGCGGGCGCATGCCCACGCTCGAGATGATCACCGAGCGCTTCGCGCGCGTGTTCCGCGTGAGCATCTACAACCTGCTGCGCCGCTCGCCCGAGATCTCGGTGCACCCGCTGCAGATCAAGAAGTTCAGCGAGTACGTCCACACGCTGCACGTGCCCACCAGCCTCAACATGGTGAAGATCAACCCGCTGCGCGGCACGGCGCTCGTGGTGCTCGATCCCAAGCTGGTGTTCGCCGTGGTCGACAATTTCTTCGGCGGTGTGGGCCGCCACGCCAAGATCGAGGGCCGCGAGTTCACCGCCACCGAGCAGCGCATCATCCACATGCTGCTGCGCAACGCCTTCGCCGACCTGCGCGAGGCCTGGGCGCACGTCGCCGCCATCGAGGTCGAGTACCTGCAGTCCGAGGTCAATCCGCACTTCGCCAACATCGTCTCGCCGTCGGAGATCGTGGTGGTGACCTCCTGCCACATCGAGTTGCACGGCGGCGGCGGCGACCTGCACGTGACCATGCCCTACTCGATGATCGAGCCGCTGCGCGACGTGCTCGATGCCGGCATCGCCAGCGACCGCATGGAGAAGGACTCGCGCTGGAGCAATCTGTTGCGCGCCGAGATCGAGGATGCCGAGGTGCAGCTGAAGACGCTCCTCGGCCGCGCCTCGCTCACGCTCGCGGACCTGCTCAATCTGAAACCCGGCGACATCCTGCCGTGCGACTTCGCCGGCAAGGTGACGCTGCTCGCCGAGGAGGTGCCGCTGTTCCGCGGCAGCTTCGGCTTATCGCGCGGCCAGCAGGCCGTCAAGGTCGAGACGCGCGTGCGCCGCATGGGCGCAGCTGCCGTCGATCCCCTCAGCCTCAAACCCGAGAGTCGCAAATGAATGCCAACGCCGAGGCGGTCGAGCCCGCCGAGTTCGATCAGATCGAGGACGAGAGCCAGCCGGCCTCGGGTGACGTCAATCTCGACGTCATCCTCGATGTCCCCGTAACGCTGTCGATGGAGGTCGGACGCACGCGCGTGCCGATCCGCAACCTCCTGCAGCTGAATCAGGGCTCCGTGGTCGAGCTCGACCGCGCCGCCGGTGAGCCGCTCGATGTGTTCGTCAACGGCACCCTGGTCGCCCACGGCGAGGTGGTGGTCGTCAACGAGCGCTTCGGCATTCGCCTCACCGACGTTGTGAGCCCCGCCGAGCGGCTGCGCAAGCTGAAGTGAGCCGATGTTCGCCGCCCCGCAAACCGCTCCGGCAGCGCATGCCGGGGCCCTGAGTGGCCTCGGCGAGGTGACGCTGGCGCTCGCCCTGGTGCTCGGGGCGGTGTTCGTGCTCGCCTGGGCCCTCAAGCGCGTGCGCGGCTTCGGCGCGCGCGCCGGCGGCTCGCTCGATGTGCTCGCCCAGGTGCCGCTCGGCCAGAAGGAGCGCGTGGTGCTCCTTAAGGTCGGCGCCACCCAGATCCTGCTCGGCGTCGCTCCCGGACGCGTCAACACCCTCCACGTGCTGCCCGAGCCGCTCGATCTGTCGCGCGCCGCTGCCTCGGGCGCCGCTGGCCCGGCGCCGTTTCGGGCGCTGCTGCGGAGTCTCGGCAAGTGAGCCGCGCGCGAGCGGCGCTGCTCGTGGCGCTCCCGACGCTGCTGCCGGCCGTGGCGGCCGCCGCGATCCCGGCCGGCATTCCGGCCGTCACGGTGGCGGGCGCCGGCGGCGGCCAGACCTACACGCTCTCGCTCCAGGTGCTGGCGCTGATGACGGCGCTGACGCTGCTGCCCGCGATCGTCCTCATGATGACCGCGTTCACCCGCATCGTCATCGTGCTCGGGATCCTGCGCCAGGCGCTCGGCGCCGGTCAGACGCCGCCGAATCAGGTGCTGGTGGGCCTCGCGCTCTTCCTCACGCTGTTCGTCATGAGCCCGGTGGTGAGCCGCATCAACGAGGAGGCGTTCCAGCCCTACTCCGCCGGCACCATCGACACGGGCGTCGCGCTCGAGCGCGCCGTGGTGCCGCTCAAGAAGTTCATGCTCGATCAGACCCGCGAGTCCGACATCGCCACCTTCGTGCGCATCTCGGGCGGCAAGGGCTTTGCGAGCCCGCAGGAGGTGCCGCTCACGCTGCTGGTGCCGGCCTTCGTCACGAGCGAGCTCAAGACCGCCTTCCTCATCGGCTTTCTCATCTATATCCCCTTCGTGATCATCGATCTGGTGGTCGCGAGCGTGCTGATGTCGATGGGCATGATGATGCTGTCGCCGGTGCTCATCTCCCTGCCCTTCAAGCTGATGCTGTTCGTGCTGGTCGACGGCTGGTCGCTGGTCATGGGCACGCTGGCCGCCAGCTTCTATTCCTGAAAGAGAGCCCGCATGAATCCCGAGACCGTCATGACCGTCGGCAGCCGCGCACTCGAGGTCACCCTCATGCTGGCGGCCCCCATGCTGCTCGTGGCGCTGGTCACCGGGCTCGTGGTCGGCGCCTTCCAGGCCGCCACCCAGATCAACGAGATGACGCTGTCCTTCATCCCGAAGCTGATCGCCATCTCGGTGGCGCTCATGGTCGCCGGTCCCTGGATGCTGAAGGTGCTCGTCGGCTACACCCGCGAGCTCTTCGAGAGCATCCCGCAGCTCATCAACTGACCCAGGCGCTGCCGTCCCGAGCCGCGGTCGCATGATCCACCTCACCACCCATCAGCTGACGGACTGGCTGGCGCTCATCTACTGGCCGTTCGTACGCATCGGCTCGTGCTTCATGATCGTGCCGGTGTTCGGCGCCGCGACCGTTCCGGCGCGCGTGCGCGTGGTGCTGGCCGGCGCGATCACGCTCCTGATCGCGCCGCTCCTGCCGGCAGCGCCGCCGGTCGAGCCGTTCTCCGCCGCCGGCTGCGTGATCACCGTGCAGCAGGTGCTGATCGGCGTCGCGCTCGGCTTCTGCCTGCATATCCTCTTCGACGCGGTGAACCTCGGCGGGCAGATGCTGGCGAACAGCATGGGCCTCTCCATGGCTTTCAACATCGACCCGCTGCACGGGAGCGACGCCAGCACGCCGGCGGTCGGCCAGCTGTACACGCTCCTGGTCACGCTCACCTTCCTCGCGCTCAACGGCCACCTGGCGCTGCTCGAGGTGCTGGTGAGGTCTTTCAGCACCCTGCCCGTCGGCAGCGACGGGCTCGGCGCGGCGGGCCTCGCGGCCGTGGTCGGCTACGGCTCGCAGCTCTTTGCCGGCGCGCTCTCGATCGCGCTCCCCGGGATCACGGCGCTCCTCATCGTGAACCTCGCCTTCGGCGTCATGAGCCGCGCGGCGCCGGCGTTCAACCTGTTCGCCATCGGGCTACCCGTGTCGCTGGTCTTCGGTCTGGTGATCGTCACGGCGGGACTGCCGGCGGTGCAAGCCACCTTCCTCGAGCTGCTCGCGCGCGCCTTCGCATCGCTCGCGCAGCTCACGGGCGCGACGGGTTGAGCCATGGCCGACACCGACCACCCACAGGAACGGACCGAGCAACCGACCGCCAAACGGCTCGAGCAGGCGCGCGAGCAGGGCCAGGTCGCGCGCTCGAGCGACCTGGGCGCCGCGGCGGTGCTGCTGCTCGCTGCCGGCGGGCTCGAGCTCCTCGGCGGCTGGAGCGGCGGGCAGCTCGGTGCCCTCATGCGCTCGGGCCTCGCTTTCTCGCGCGCGCAGGCGCTCGATGAGTCGGCAGCCGTCGGCGCCTTCGCGGCAGCGGCGAGTCGGGCGCTC
>Ga0335070_10006615_pt1 | contig 13632 bp, 16 predicted proteins | sample Lox_Sample_13_FD_206722 | JGI IMG/M metagenome (GOLD analysis project Ga0335070, IMG submission 206722) | Soil microbial communities from Loxahatchee National Wildlife Refuge, Florida, United States - Lox_Sample_1.3 | ecosystem: Environmental > Terrestrial > Soil > Wetlands | place: USA...
TGCGGTCGACGGCAAGAGTCTCCGAAAGGAGATCCTCGATGGTCCAGGCGACGCAGTGACTCTTGGCCTGCCCGGCAATGATCACCGCGTCAAATTCGAGAAGTTTCTTGATGAACCGAGTGTTCTTCTCGGCAATTTGGGCGCCGGTAGCGTCATTGAGTACCTCTGGGCGCAGGACGGAATAATTTTCCGTAAGGGGATTATCTCCTTTCACCTGGAAGTCGGGCTGGCTGTACCGGGCGATACTGTGGAAGAAGATCGCTTCTTCTATTGCCGGAACGAGGGCGTGGCCAACTCCCCCAAGCATGGCGTGGTAAGGCCATATGGTGAGATCGTACTTACCGCCTGCCTTCAGGGTGCGCGTGTAGTGGCGCAAGTAGTTCTGCCCGAATTCTTCGCGGAGCCCCAGGCTGGGCGCTAGGGCGGGGTTGAATTTCCACAAGCCTTTCACGATGTCGTCTTCAGTGACCAGCGTGAATGGTTGTGGATGTTCTCCCCGGTCATTGACGAGGAAGATGCTGTGAAAAATCTGGAAGGCCTGGTGGGTATCCATGGTGGGGCAGATCTGCGTGATCAGGCGGAGATTGCTGTAGATGAAGAGGCAGAGCCTCCGATTGTCCTCGACTGCCCCCATCCCGGAACGACCGCCCACAAACAGTTCAAAACCAGGAATGCAGAAGGTGTTCTGGAGATCAACGAGCATGAGGGCGATCCGTACCGGGTCACTCGATGCGGGCTGGAGCCCATGCTGGCGCGCCCATGCCGCTGCTTCTCGGGCACGCTCCTCGTAGAGAACTCGCCAGATCTCTCCCACCCTCGCGGGATCGAAATGGGCGGGAAGGGGTAATTCTTTGGGTACCATATCTCATCCTCCCGGACGATGCCCGGCAGATGCTGGCCGCGCTCCGCTGCCCGCCTCGCCCTCTGCCGTGTCTCCGCCGCTCATCCAAAGCGGCATTTCGCCGGTCAGGTGGGAGGCCCATCCGAGAACCGGCGTGCTGCTTCTCCAGGCATAGCCGTCGTGTCGTCGCCGTCGGCCATGACCGGATCACCTATTATTTTAGTCCGGGAAGTGATCCCTTTTCCAGCCCGGAAGAGGGTGCCCCTCGTAACCGGGGAGCTGTCGAGTCCAGTTTCGCCCACGAGCTCCACATCCACGAAGCCGACCTTCTCCATGAGGGCCAGGAAATCCTTTCCCGGTATCGCTCCGCCCTCTCACCCGGCCCAGCGGGCGACCCGGGCCGCGCTGTTCTCCGGCATCTCGCCCGTGAGGACCTGATCGGCTATCATGAACCGCCCTTCCGGTTTCAGCACCCGGAGCACCTCGGTGAGGGCACTTGCCTTGTCGGGAATGAGATTGAAGACCCCGTTGGAGATCACGACATGGAAGCTCTGATCCCTGAAGGGAAGGTCCTCGGCGGATGCGGGCAGAAAGGCGACCCTAGCGAGGGGCACTTTAAGCTGGTTCTGTCTCGCCCGTTCGAGCATCTCAGGTGTTGCATCGATCCCTACCGCCTGTCCGGTGGGACCCAGCAGGAAAGCGGCAACGAAGGTGTCCACACCGCCGCCGCAGCCGATGTCCAGAACCTTTTCTCCCGGTCTAAGAGGGCCCAAGGAGAAGGGGTTTCCCACCCCACAGTAAGAGGCGAGCACCGAGTCTGGAACGCGTTGGATCATCTCATGGTCATACGTTAGCGCTTCGAGCCCGGCCCTACCCACGGGATAGTGAAAGAGCCCCTCGGGGCTCCGGGCCGCCTCTGCGTATTTCTCTCGGATGACTTTTTCAATTCTACTCCTATCAGCAGCCGCAAAACTGGCTTTCATCCCGGTCTCCTTCTACGCCCGGTACCATGAGCAGTACTCTCGACACAAGTCTCAGGGACTCTTTAGATTCTTACCCGCTTCGCCCAGAAAGGGCAAGCTCGGCACCTGGAGCTCCTCCGCACATCACCTTGCGGGTGTCGAAGAGCGTCTCAAAGGCCTGCAAGCATCCCTGAAGAAGAGAGACGAATGGCATCAGGGGCAGATGCAGGCACCGCTGCCTCTTCTCCATCATCAAGGGTTTTTGGGACATCTATGAGGGACTCAGTTCCATCGCCTCTGGTAAATCTTGCGGGAGGGGTTGCCGAGTGATTTTCTGGGAATTACTATTCAATTAATTCATTGAATAGTCGACGGGGATCTCGTCATGCTCAAGAAAAGCCGAACCTTAAAGGACCGGATTTACGGGCAATTCTCCCGCATCGGCAAGGCGCTGGCTAGTCCCAAACGGCTTGAGTTGCTTGATCTTCTCAGCCAGGCCGAGCGCACGGTTGAGAGCCTCGCCAGGGAATCCTCTCTGAGCATTGCCAACTGCTCGAGGCACCTCCAGGTACTCCGGGAGGCCCGGCTCGTTGAGGCACGGAAGGAGGGGCTCTACGTCTTCTATCGGTTGGCTGACGAAACCGTCGGCGCCTTGTGGCTCGGGCTCAGGGGATTGGGAGAGCAACGGCTGACCGAGGTGGAGCGCATCGTCAAAGACTACCTGCACTTCCCGGAGGACCTTGAGCCCATAAGCCGTGAGGAGTTGCTTGAGCGGGCGAGAGAGGGGCGGGTGGTTGTCCTTGATGTCCGTCCTGTCGAGGAATACCGGGCAGGCCACATCCCGGGGGCGGTTTCGGTGCCCATTGATGAACTTAAAAGGCGCCTGGGCGAGCTGCCCAGAGATCAGGAGATTATCGCCTATTGCCGAGGCCCGTACTGCCTGTTTTCGATCCGCGCCCTAGAGCTGCTCCAGCGGCGGGGTTACAAGGCGCGTCGCTTTCAGGAAGGCATACCGGAGTGGAAAGCTGCTGGTCTGCCGATAGCCGTGGGTGAAAAGTGAGACTCCCTTTGGTGAACCTTCGTTGCGGAGGGAAAAGCGGTGATCGCTAGGCTCAGAGAGCCTGTGCTGGGGCTTCGAGAAAATTGGCAGCAGTTTACCCTGCTGGTCTTGGTGGTAGGGTTCGTCGGCTCCCTGGTAGGCCTGGAGCGCACCGTCGTCCCCCTGATTGGAGAGAGGGAATTCGGCCTTACCTCCAAGACAGCCATAGTCTCCTTCATCATAACCTTCGGAGTGGTCAAGGCTCTCTGCAATTTCTTCGCTGGCCGCATTTCAGAGAGGTGGGGCCGCAAACGCCTGCTGGTACTTGGCTGGATTATCGGACTGCCTGTACCGTTCATCATCATCTATGCTGACCGCTGGTTCTGGTTCGATGTGGCCAACGTGCTCCTCGGCATCAATCAGGCTCTTACCTGGTCGATGACCGTCATTATGAAGATAGACTTGGTTGGTCCCAGGCGCCGAGGCCTCGCCCTCGGCCTGAACGAGTTTGCCGGTTATCTCGCGGTGGGAATCATGGCCTGGCTCACGGGGGAAATTGCCGCGCGTTACAGCCTGCGGCCCCAGCCCTTCTACCTCGGCATCGGTATTGCCGTGGCGGGGCTTCTTGTCTCCTTATTCTTCGTGCGGGAGACCATTGACTACGCCCGGTATGAGGCCCATCTCCAGGCGGCATCCGACAACCCGCGGATGGGGAACCCCGGACCCGCTACGACAGAGAAACGCTCACTGAAGGATATTTTCCTCCTGACCACGTGGAAGGAGAGAGCCCTCTCCTCCTGCAGTCAGGCGGGGCTGGTCAATAACCTCAATGACGGGATGTCCTGGGGCATTTACCCTCTGTTTTTCTCCTCCTACGGGTTGGGTGTGGCGGCGATCGGCGTCATCAAGGCCGTCTACCCCGCGGTCTGGGGGCTGCTCCAGCCTGTCACCGGTCCTCTAAGCGACCGGGTCGGGCGGAAGTGGCTGATTGCCGGCGGCATGGCAGTCCAGGCTCTGGGGATCTGGTTGATCGTCCTTATCCCTGAGTACGGCTGGTGGATAGCCGGAGCAGTGCTGCAAGGAATCGGGACGGCCATGGTCTACCCGGTCCTGTTGGCAGCGATAAGCGATGTGGCGCACCCGAAGTGGCGGGCAACATCATTGGGAGTCTACCGACTGTGGCGGGACCTCGGGTACGCAGTAGGGGCGCTGCTGGCAGGGCTCATTGCCGACCTGGTGGGGATGGGGGCCGCCATCCATACGATCGCGGCCATCACGCTGTTGTCCGGTCTCGTTGTGGCCTTGCGCATGTATGAGACCCTGCCGGGCAAACGAGTGATTTCGGAGACGCGGGAGCCGGCTGAGGTCTCCAGCGGAAAACAGGAGCAATATGCCGAACCCCTGTTGGCGGACCCACCTGGAGGAGCGCCTTGCATGGGGTGTTCGCAAGGGAAGTAGCTTGTTATCAAAATGGGACGCTCGCCTGTAGTGCAAGGGGGGTTCCCTTCAAAGACCATTCCCAGCTTTCAGGGCCGCCATTTTCTCGTTCACAGCTCTTCATGCCGAACTGGCGAAGTAGTGATTTCATAGCTCACCGGTTGGTCAAGGCTGACTGCAAGAGGTTGAGACCTATAAAGGCCGTAAGAACGAGCCACCACGGCGAATGCAGCCGCGCCAGCGGGAGCGAGACGGTCACAAATGTCCCTGCTATCCCCTGAGGGGTTCGTTCCAGTATCATATTCCCCCTCCTCAGCGCGACGCTCTCCCTCTGCCCCGGTTGATCGGATACTGCCCCGGGTCGCCGATAAACGGCAGGGCCAGCACCCACGGCAAGGTCAACCGGTTGGCATTTCGAAACTGGGAGAGGCCGATGGTCATCCCTTCATGCCCGGCTCTGGGCTGGGCGTGATAGGTGCCAAATAACCGACCCCACCAGGGCAGATTGAAACCGAAATTGCTATTGGTTTCCTTGATCACCACAGAATGATGGACCCGGTGCATTTCGGGCGTGACCACGAAGAGACGAAGCAATCTGTCGAGCGCTAGGGGGATGCGAATATTCCCGTGGTTGAACATTGAGGTAGCATTCAGGAAGACCTCGAAGAGGAGTACGGCCAAGGCGGGCGGACCGAAGACAACCACGGCCGCAAGTTTGATGGCGGTCGAAAGGATGATCTCAATTGGATGGAAACGCGATCCGGTCGTCACATCAAAATCCAGGTCCGCATGGTGGACCATGTGCAGCCGCCAGAGTGCCGGAACCGCGTGAAACAGGACATGCTGAACATAGATGACCAAGTCCAGGAGGGTAACCCCAACGACCACTGCCATCCAGTAAGGAGGACGAAAAAGATTCAGCAGGCCCCAACCATTTTTGTGGGCGAGCGCAGCCACTGCCACAGGCAGGATGGGAAATGCGAAGGGCACCACTCCGGTGTTGAGTAGGATGATTGTAAGGTTCCCAAACCAGCGGGGGCTCTTGGGGGTCGTTAGACCCCGACGCGGCGCCGAGAGCTCCCACAGCCCGATGAAGGCAAGAACGCCAAAGAAGAAGCTCCCTCGGCTGGCGATCTCGGTGTTCATGTCACTGGTGTTACCGGCTCCTCACTAGCCATGCCGGTGAGCAACGAAGGCCATCACGTAAGCACGATATACGGCAGCCCCCAAGGTGGGCAGCAGCGTTCCAGGCATGAACAGGAATATTCCCAACGTATAGGTCGCGACATAGGCCATAGGGGCCCAGAACCCTGCCGGCTCCAGGAGGAGGCCGAGTCCTTCCACCGTGGACAATCCTCCTGCCTGAGTAAAACGCACTATCACGACAGCAAAGTCTCATGCGATATCTCGGCCGATGGGAGGGACACGGACCGAGAAAGCCTCAGTGGTTGAGCAAACGCCCGAGGATTCCCTTTTTCTGTTGTTCCGGCTCGGAAAGCCCCAGATGACGGCAAATAACGGCCTCCAGCTTCGCTTCATCAACATCGCACCCCTGCACGACCAAATCATCTCCCACCATGATGGCCGGGGCTGTTGGCAGTCCCGACCTGGCATACTCTTCGGTCCGATATTCCTTACGGGGTTTGGATATGGTCTCGATCTCCACCTTGTATTTTTCCCCCAGCCTGGGGATCATTTCAGCGAAATGCCCTCAGGGTTTCCCCCCCGGCTCGTTAACAAAGACTCTGACTTTCAGCATACTTTTCTCCTGATTCACGCCTAGACCAACTCCCGATTCTCGACACCGATTCGAAGAGTCGACCCGAAAGGTTCCCGTCGCGGGACAGCCGTCTGTCTTCACGCTCGTTCGAGCGCGGCTGCACACATCCTACTTGCCGAGAAGCCGGCCCAGGATGCCCTTCTTCTCAATCTCAGGCTCAGGAAGCCCTAGGTTGCGGCAGATGCAAACCTCCACCTCATGCTGGGAAAGGTTCGATCCTTCGACCACAATTTCCTCTCCTACCATGATGGCCGGAGCGACCGGAAGCTCCAGCTCGAAGTACTCATCTGTCTGATACTCCGCTACGGGCTTGGAGGTCACCTCGATCTCAATGGGATACTTTTCGCCCAGCCTGGGCATCATCTCGAGGAAATTCTTTCAGGGTTTCCCATTGGGTTCGTTGAGGAAAAATCTCACCTTCAGCATAGGCTTCTCCATTTCTCAGTTGCCGGATTTCTTGAGCTGGGCCATACGGCCGAGGAACTGTTCGGGTGGGAGATAATCCACCAGCCGCAGATCCTGCCGCTCCTTGCCGCTCACATCCAGGAACACGATCGTCGGAACGCCTTTGATCCCATACTGCTCAAGCAACCGTTCATGGACGGGATTGCCGGCCCTGGTCAGATCCACCTTGATCATGAGAAAAGCGCTCTCGGCTTGCTTGACGAGCGAGGCATCATGAAACGTGGTTTCTTCAAGTGCCCGACATGGGGTGCACCAGGTCGCGTAGAAGTCGATGATGACCGGCTTTTTGAGCTTCTGTGCGTCTTGTAAGATCTGCTCGGAATAGGGTTTCCAGCCAATGCCCGGTCCTCGCATTGCCCATGACGTAGCAAGAAACGTGGCGAGAACGAGGCAGGCGACGCCGACTCCGGTCTTGAGCCAGGGGAAAGCTCGAAAGCTCGCCTGATTCTTATCAATCCATCCTAGGTGCAGCCCCGCAGCCAGGGCGACCGCAATAAGCAGGACAGCTCCCCATGGCTCAGGCAGGAGGGGCCTTACGAAGTAGACGGCCATGCCGACCAGCACCCAGCCCATGAGCCTTCTTACCCAGATCATCCAGCCACCCGATCGGGGGAGCCTTTCCAGCTGCCCGGAGAAGATGGCCAGGAAGAAGAGCGGCAGGCCCAAGCCGAGGCTCAAGGTAAAGAAGATGAGGAATCCCAGCCATGGGCTTCCCATGCTCGCAACCCAGGCGAGCAGTCCAAGGATGAAGGGGCCGATGCACGGGGCTGCGACCACGCCAAGAGTGAGCCCCATAAAGAGGCTGCCGAAGTAGCCCGTATAGGATCTTGCGGCAGCCTGAGTGAGCCCGCTGGGTAGACGCAATTCCCAAAGCCCGAAGAGACTGGTTGCAAAGAGAACCAGAATTGCTGCGATAACGACTAGAACTATGGGGTTTTGCAGCATCGCCCCCATGAGACCGCCGGTCAGTGAAGCGACGACGCCGAGCACCGAGTTGGTGACCGCGAGGCCGAGCATGTAGCAGAGGCCATGGATGACGAGTTTACTCTGGCCCTGCCCCCCTCTCATAGCCTGGCCACCAAAGTAGGAGACGGTGATAGGGATCAGGGGATATACGCAGGGCGTGAGGTTCAGAGCCATGCCGCCCGCAAAAATGCCGAGAAGAGTCCAGATCATGGCCCAGCCGTAAAGAGGTCCGGGCGCTTTAGGCTCAGCAGCCGCTTCAGCAAGCCCTGCCGGGGCACTCGCCACCGGCATTCCAACCCTCTGCCATTCAGGATACCCCTTGGGATCACGGTAGACGTTCCTGTAGCCAAGTCGAACGGCCACACGGGCCGCCGAGTCACTGCGGACTCAGGTAAGGCCCGCTCAGTAGAACACGATCAAACGATTCTTGTCAGGTCCGAGAAGAGTTTCGAGCGGCCCTCCCTTGCGCCACCTCGACCACCAGGTCGGCTCCATGGGAAAGTTGATCGCCCCCTTGAGGTGCCCGGTCCTGTACTCCCATTCCTGGCGCGTGTCCACGAGGAGGAGATCTCCAGGGTCTCTCTCGTATCGTGCGGCAAGCTCCTCCGTGGTGATGATCCTGTAGCCTCCGCTTCTTGCCTCGGCCAAGACATCATCCCACGTGGCCTCCCTCTGGGTGGCGGCACGGTTGGTAAACCAAAGGGTGCCGATGGTGAGAATTACCGCCGCCAAGGCTACGAGGATTGTTTTTTTGTTCTGCATGAGAGAACCCTTTGCCCCGACTCACAGCGAGCCGTTGACGTTTTTAGCCTGTTTCGCGTTCTCGCTTTGAACGCAAGAACGTTGCGCCCCTCCGAGTAAGACCGACCTCGCTGGCGAGCCCCTGTGGTTGCGCGGTGGCACGACCATCTCCACCCACTCCCAGATCCAGGGGCAGGGGTGGTCTGCGAAGCAAAGCGCATGCGGAGCCTCTACCTTCCTTCGCTGACAGGAAGGCCCCCCGAGCTTTCTACCTCAACCCCGCCGACAGGCCGGGCCGCGCCCTACACTATCGATGCCGCGACTACGCAGCTTTGCAGAGCAGACTCCCCTGCCTCGGTTTCGCTACGGCGTCTCGTGCATAATGCGGCCTAGGAGATCTTGCCTTCCTGTTTCAACTTTCCCAGGAGAAACTCGGCCCCTTGTTTGGAGATTCGAAACTGGTCGGTGAGATTTTCCGGCTTCGCCACTCTCGCTTTTCGGATAAAGGCCAGGACCTCCCCCTCCAGTTCCTCCATCCAGTCGATAAAGAGAGCGCGGATCTCCGGGATGGCCAGGCTCTCCAGTTGGGCGTACTGATCGAGGGTGGTGACTACTTTCCTGCACATATCTTTTGGATCGACACCTTCGTCCATGCACTCGGCAATTCACCTGCTCGCCATACTGGAGAGCTTGTCGTCTCCGGAAAGACCGAGGAGCTTGACGAGGAAGGCCTGCTTCTCGGCCGCTTCCATGACCGGAAACAGCTGCTCGGCAAGGGAGAGGATCATCCTTTTCATCTCTTCCAGGGTCAATTTGGGAATCATTGACACCCAACTCTTCTCGCCCATGGCAGACTCCTAGAATGGTTCGTGAGAGTTGATCAGCTCCTCGGCCATTTTATCCATTCGAGCCAGCAGCGGCAGGACGCCGCCGTTACTCACCTGGTAGTAGACGAAGGGGCCCTGACGTTCCACGGTGAGGAGGTGGCAGCGGCGAAGCTCCTTGAGATGGTGTGAGACGAGCGGTTGCGACAGCCCGGTATCCTCGACTATTTGGGAAACAGACTTCTTGTCGCTGCCGATGGTAAGGAGAATGCGAAGCCTGTTCTCGTCGGCGAGGCTCTTGCAGATGGCGGCGATGGGTTTGATGAGCAGGTCCAAGACAAGCCTCCTTCATGCATAGAAACGTATAAACAATTATTTATATTAAGTCAATAAAAAACCCCCTTTCGTTGGGAACGGCTTAATCCCACCGTCTCGACTCTGGAATCCCTTTTTGCGGCTCCTGGAGCTCGGCCGCGCTCACGAAGGCGATCTCGGTCCTCAGCTTGAGGACGCTCCAGATCTTGGCGTGGAGACTGGTATCCGGTGTTCCGCCAGACAAGGATCAGCAGGCGCTGACACGATCGGAGGGGTGGTATGGGGCGCGAAGGGCTCCCGCAAGGGGAAGCTCGCAGAGGTCTCAGGGGCGCTCAATCTCCCCCGAATTCTTTCTTCTGGATCTCCTTAGTGACCTCCTGCTGGAGAGCCTGAAGGCGGGCTGTGGTTTCCAACGGATACTTCTTGGCTCCCCGCAACTTCCGGTACCTCTCGGGCAGCCTTCCAAACTCGTCGAGGAATCGTTGCCGAATTGCATCGAGAGGCTCAGGGGCAAGCAGACGTTTTCCCTCCTTCATGACCTCCTGGAGGAGTGGCTCACCTTCGGGGACGCTCTCGTCCTGCAGGCCGATGAAATCTTTCCGCAACAAGCCGCGATCATCTTGCAGCCGAAAGACCTGTTTGATTCCGGCCAGGGAGACCTTGCCGCTGCTGAGCTTGAGTACCGGTCTTCCGGCATACTCCACCATCTTGTAGGCGCTATCGAGATAGGGTGCATCGGCGGACACCCCTAACTTGGTGCCGACACCAAAGGCGTCAATCCTGGCGCCCGCTGCCAAGAGCTTCTGAATGCTGAATTCGTCGAGTCCGCCGCTCGCAAATATTCTGACTTCGCTTAGCCCTGCGGCATCGAAAATTTCCCCGACCTGGCGGCTGAGGTGAACGAGATCGCCGCTATCCAGGCGGACGGCGAGGAGGGCGTGGCCTGCCGCTCGCATCTCGTGAGCCACGGTTACGGCCTTGCGGGCTCCGGCGACCGTATCGTAGGTATCGATGAGAAGCACCGTGTTCTTGGGAAAGGACTTGGCAAAAGCGCGAAAGGCGTCGATCTCGTGAGGGAAGCTTTCGACATATGAGTGGGCCATGGTGCCGTAGATGGGGAGGCCATAGAGTTTTCCGGCGAGGACGTTGCTGGTACCGATGAAGCCGCCGATGTAGCTCGCCCTGGCAACCTTGAGACCAGCATCGGTGCCCTGGGTCCGACGGAGGGAGAAGTCAATCAGCCGGCGATCGCCAGCCGCGTAGAGGCAGCGGGCGGCCTTACTGGCGATGAGGGAGGGAAAGTTCATGGCGTTGATGACGAAGGTTTCCACGAGCTGGGCCTCAATGAGAGGGGCGGAGATTTCGACGAGAGGCTCCGCGGCGAAGAAGATGCGCCCTTCGTGGATGGCGCGGACCTGGCCGGTGAAACGCAGGTTTTCCAGGAAGGCGAGAAACGGCGAAGAGAAGAGAGATGTTCGCTCCAGGTACTCCAAATCATCGGGCTGGAAATGAAAAGACTCAAGGTAATCGAGGAGGTCGCCCAGACCGGCGGCGACGAAATAGGAGCGGTTCGGTGGATACTCGCGAACGAAGAGACTGAACGTGGCAGGAGCAAACATGCCCTGCTCGAAATAGCTGGCCGCCATGGCGAGCTCGTAGAGATCAGTAGTGATTTCCCTGCTCCGCGACTGATCTGCACACATGGCCAAGTCCCTCCTGTCGGCTTCCCCACCGTTCGCGTGTTCTATTCGAGGCAAGGAAGATCAAACGTGAAGCGAGCGGCTGCCCGTGTCCGGAACGGTCCTTCCTTGTACTCGCCATCCGGTATGGGTGCACAGGCAGGCCTCATTCACGCCGGCGAGGTGAGGACTCAGCCCCTCCACAGGTCTTGGACGGTGAGGAGAGGCGTATGGCCGGTAGACCCATCGCCATCAAGGAGAGTCTCCGCGCCGGCCCGGGTGAACGGGTAGGCTGTGCGAGTACCTTGGCACACCACGGACCAGGTCTTGGGAGAGGGCAGGAACACCTCGTGTTTCCTTATGTTTAGCAGAAAGGGCGGAAAGGTACAAGCAGATCGTGGTGGAAAGGCCGATCCTGACGGTGGCCAGTTGCAGGCCACGAAGGTCGCGGTGGAGCGGATTTTGCAGGTGATGGTGGTGAATTGGGGACCTTTGGCGTTGGAGGGTGCATGAGGGGTAAGGTATCGACTGCTCCAAGTGCGTCGAGGTCGGCCCGGCACAAGGGGCCCGAGGCCGAGGCCTGGATCACGAATTTTTTCCAGGAGAACCACCTGGACTTCGAGACGAGGCCCGATAAGGTTGCTTCCCCCGAACAGGTGCGGTTCATCGTCCACCTGCCGGAACGGGTGGTGTACTACCCCTGCTCGAGCGAACTCTTTCAGGCCATTGCCCAGAGGGACTCGGCAGCGTACCTCCGCCCGCGTTACGAGGAGGTCTGGTCGTTGGTGGAACGGCTGGTGGTCGACCATATCAGCGACGAGGGGAAACGGACCTTTCTCCTCGAACTCCTCCGCCTTAAGTATGCTCACGACATTCATGACGGCATCATGATCCCGTCGCGGCTCAAAAAGCGACTGTTCAAGATTTTCATGGACAAGAGCAACATCGATCAGCCCTATTTTCGGCTCAAGGTTCAGCGGAATCAGCACGTCAGAGAAATCCTGGCGACCCCGGCGTTCTGGCAGGTGTTCAACTGGATTGACGAACAGACGGTTTTGAGCTTCGATAGCTTAGAGGATCTCAAGGGTGCCGCTGCGAGGCTTCAGCTCCAGAGGCTGGTGAGGCTATGCGTTGCCCAGGAGCTCTGGAGAGAGAGTCGGCGACGGAAGACGCTCAGGGTGGTGAACTATCGTGCCGCACTCCAGCGCCCGCTCACGGGAAACGGGGTGGAGAGGCTTGAAGAGTATCTCCGGCGGCCCCAGGAGAGCCCGGGAATGAGCAGTAGGGTGCCGAAGCGGATTCTCTGGCTTGCTAACGACTCAGGCGAGATCGTGGTCGATCTGAAGATCATTCGCTTTCTTATGGGCTGGGGGCACAAGGTTATCCTGGTAGTGAAGGACGGCTTTTATCTCAACAAGGTGACGATGCACGACGTGGAAAACGATCCGGCGCTGGTAGAGGAACTGGGCAGCGCCATGCTCATCAAGGACCCGGCCAGCTCAAAAAAGGAACTCCTGGAGCGGCTGAAGCGGGACCGGCAGCTCTTTGTGGTCTCCGACGGCACCCAGGAGCGGCTGAACTTCCTTCTAGCCTCCAGTACCTTCGCGCGTATGTTCAAGGAGGCCGATCTGGTCATTTCGAAAGGCCGGGAACAGTGGCGCCGCCTGTTTCTCACGCCCTTTCAGTTCACGAGGGACATCTTCAACATTCGTCTCGCTGATACGGGGGATGAGGTCATCGTCAGCTATAAGCCGAAGCACCCGGAGGCGGTAAAATTTTCGGAGCAAGATCTGGTGGAGAAGGCGCAGGGCATCATTCAGCAGATGGCCGCAGCCAGGAGGCGAGGCGAACGGGTCATTTTCTACAGCGCCATCATTGGCAGCATTCCCGGCCAGATGGAAACCGCAGTGGAGATTCTCGCCGCCTTTGTCGGGCATATGCGGCGCGCCTATCGGAAGTGTTTCATCATCAATCCGGCCGAGCATTTTGTCCCCGGCATGGACGCCGACGATCTCATGTACATGTGGGAGATGGTGCAGCGGAGCGGGCTCATCGACATCTGGCGCTTCCAGACCGTAGACGATATCGAGACGAGCTTCGCTCTCCTCGAACGGGAAGTCCCGCCCGAATGGTTGGGAAAGGATTCAACCTACAGCACCGGCTGTACCAAGGAGATGAACATCGCCCAGGATGTGCAGCAGGCGTTCCCAGAGATGCAGATTATCGGCCCGGCCAAGGAGCGGTTCTTGCGGAGGTCGGAGTACGGCATCGGTAAGCTCTACGATCGCCGCCTCGATCAGATTCGTCTGCCCTAGCCCGCAATATGCACGAGGCATCTGCTACGGTCGCGGATATGGTCGTCCTTCCGGGCGTCCTCGGGTCTCGAACCTTGCGACGTACTGAACAAGTACGCCTCAGGTCCGAGTCCCGCGGTACCGCGGGATGGTTGCCCGGTGGCACCACCATCTCCACGATCTCGCGACGGCGTCTCGTGTATAGTGCCGGCTAGCGGGCTGGAGAAAGTGCTTCCTGCGTCTCAATGCCAGCCCGGAGACAAGGGAGCGAGAGATAACGCCGACCACG
>Ga0335070_10006616_pt1 | contig 13632 bp, 14 predicted proteins | sample Lox_Sample_13_FD_206722 | JGI IMG/M metagenome (GOLD analysis project Ga0335070, IMG submission 206722) | Soil microbial communities from Loxahatchee National Wildlife Refuge, Florida, United States - Lox_Sample_1.3 | ecosystem: Environmental > Terrestrial > Soil > Wetlands | place: USA...
GGGGGGGGGGGGGGGGGGGGGTGGGGTTGTCGGGGGCGCAACACCATATCAGATCGGGGTAACCGTGAGTTGCGTCAATACTACCCACTCCGCCGGGACGATTACCCTAACGGTGAATTGAGGCTAGGTTTTCTAAATCTGCGATCCGTTCGCAATCCGTCTGTTGGCTCTCCGCTGCTTTCGTTGGACTTCGGTGCCATCCGTGGCCCTGCATGTTGTTGAATTGCCGTTTGCAAGCGGATTCGAATCCCTCTCTCTCCGCCAGAACCTTCTCTCCTCTTGACCCGCCTCTAGGATCCGTGGGTCCTGATCTTTGGTGACCTCGGAAGCCTCCTCTCTGCTTGTTAAGCTCCGGGTGAAGTCCCAAGGAGGCTACTTTGCCCGCGACGGCTGCCCAACCAACCATCAAGATCCTCTATGGTGAGTGCGATGAGCAAGTCCTCGCCACCCAAGCCGCCGAGATGAAGAAGGCAGGGCACCACGTCACGACCGCGGTCGGCCGCGCTGGCGTTCAGGATGCGTTGAAGCGCGACGCCTTCGACTTGGTCATTCTCGGCTCCACGCTCACGAAGGACGATCGCCACCACCTGCCCTACATGGTGAAAAAAGCGTACCAAGGCGCGAAGGTGCTGGTCATGCATGCCAGCAGCCGCCATCATGAAGTGGATGCCAGCGTCGACGCTAATACCAGCATGCAATTCGTGCTGGAAAAGATCGCGCGATTGATGGCGGAACAGATCGTTTCGGCGTAATCTCTTAGTCGGTGGAGGGACGGGTGTCGAGTCCTCTGCGTCCTAACCGCCCGTGGTAAAAAGTCCCAGATTCAGAACTAGCGCCTCGAGGCGCGTTGCCTTGCGACCTTATACGGCATGCGTTAATGCCTGCCGTGATGCAAATTGTAGCTACGTCCCAGCCTAAGCCAACACGTCCCTTCGATGAATTCTGGCGGCGTTCGGCAATGATCCTGTGGGAAAAGAAAAAAGGGTCTAGTCGGAGCAGAGAGAGGTTGCCCGGCTAGACCCGTGTTCCCGATTGATCGGGTCTTACTCCGTGTTGCCGCGTTGATCGCTCGCTACGGGCGCAAGCTTGCCGAAAATTCCGTCGGCTTCGTCGTTGGCACCGGCCGAGAAGTAGAGTTCGGTCGCTGAACCCGAATGAGCACTGTTGCCCCCGAATCCGAGAGCCCACAGGCCCGGAATCGAAAGCGGCATGCCGTTTTGATCCTGCATCGCGCCTTCCCATTTTCCGCTGAAGGCGTTAAAGGCGTTGATGGCGCCGTCGCCGAAATTGCCGATCAGCAGGCGATGACTGAAGCTCCCGAAGTCGCCCGGCGCTAGGGCAATCCCCCATGGGGCGTTGAGGAAAGAACCGTGCTGAAGCCGCAGGAGCAGTTTGCCGTTCACGTCGAACACGTCTACGAAACCACGGCCCGCTCCGTGGTTCTCATCCCTGGAACCGGGCCTGCGATTGGCAAAAGTGACAACGATGTTGCCGCCGACGTTCTGAATCCCGAAGGGCACGTAGTTGGCGGGAAGATTCGGGTCTAGGAATCCGCCGCTCACCGTGAGAGGGTGGAACATGCTGTCGTAAACTTCGACCACCCCGCTCGCGAAGTTCGACACGTATAGACGTGGGCCCTTAGGTGTGGTGGCCAAGGCGATCCCCTTGTAGATCGCGCTCGAGGAATGATCGACTTTCAAAATCGCGGTGTTTGGGTTCGCATTGGGATTCCATCCTGAGATGGTGCCGTCCTCGGTGGCAAAGAGGAAGAACGCAGGCTGGCCTGACCCAACTTCAAATCCGCTTGTGTAGTTGAAAACTGTACCGGTTGGTGCGGACGTACCACTTTGTCCGTTGGGCAGGGGAATGGTCACGATCAGTTGCTGTGCCAGCCCGGTGCCATCGTAGAGCGTCGAGAGCCCCGTACCGTTGTCCGAAACCCACCAGAAAGAACCCGAGGAGCGGGACAGTCCCCATGGGTTGACCAGATTGGGGTCGATGTTGGGCGCGGGGGAGACGCTGGAGTTATCAGCGGTCAAGTCCGTTCGGGTGTAGTGCTGCGCCAGGACGTTGCCGGCCCCCAACAACACCAGTGTGAAAGTGAGCGCGGCCAACATCGCCGTACGCTTCCAATTCTGTGGCTGAGACATCGATGTACCTCCTGAGAGTTTGGCGGCGGGTGATTGTCCTTCCACATCGCCGATGGCAAATACCTTAGCGGCATTCGGAGACATCGTTTGTCATGCGGTTGTCAACGGAACGTCAACTTTTAGCTGCAAAAAGGGAATGCAAATCCCGGCCGAGGAGCTGTCGGTCTCGAAACGATTGAGACTTGCGCGCTGAGGGCAGACACAAGGGTCAAAACTAAAATGGGCCGCCAGCCAAGAAGCGGTGACTTTTCCTTGGCTATCGGCCCACTCGATCCGGAAACGGATCGGAGGTGATACTCTATCGTAAACCCTTTAGGTTGATTGTCAAGGATGACTTCCGATGTCTCAAACAGAGACAGATGGATACTTCGGTAGTGTCCTCATTAGGACCCCTACCGGACAACTTCCGTTCCGTTGACACCATTTTCCTTAAGATGTTAATTTGGTTGGTTTTATAATCCGCTTGTCTCCCGGTTTGGCTCAGCAGAAAAATGGACCAGACAATCCGACAACTAGGGGAACTCTTGCTCGGAGCTGTACCCACGGCGATCTTCCTGGCGACCCTCACCATCCTGTACACCGTGCTGGTACACAAGCCCTTGGGGGCGGTGTTGGCCGAGCGGCGCAGCCGAACCCAGGGTGCGATGGAAAAAGCGCGCGCCGACATCGCGGCGGCGGAAGCGCGTACAGCCGATTACGAGCAGCGTTTGCGGGAAGCCAGGCTGAAGATCCTGAAGAATAACGAGGCGCGCCGGCAGCAAGCCTTGCAGGCGCGGGCCGAGGCGGTAAACCAAGCCCGGGCCAAGGCCGAAGGGCAGGTAAAGGAAGCGCGCGCGGCAATCGAGCAAGATAAGCAGCAGGCGCTCTCGAACTTACAGGCGGAAGCGGGGCGACTGGCCAGCGAAATCGTGCGTGTGGTGTTGCGGCCGGTGGCGGCAGCCGGTCAGGTTGGTGAACGATGAGGGGCGGGAGAATTGTGCGCCTGCTGGCTGTGGTGGCGTTGTTGGCCTTGCTCTTGCTGATTACTGGGCGCGGTTTTGCGCAGGCACAAGGGCAATCGGCGGAGACGCAAACCAGGAAACAAGCTCAGGCTGCGCCCGAAGACAAGAAGACTGGCGGAGAAGTCGCCAAGGAGCGCGCAGAAGAGGCGGGGGAAAAAGAGGAGAATGAGAACCTTAAACACTCCTCGATGGTCAGGAACCTGGCCAAGGTGACCGGTCTCAGCGTGCACAGCGCGTACTATTTGGCGCTGGGTGTTAATTTCGCGATCATCGTTTTTCTTGTCTATTGGTTGGCGCGCAAGAGCGTGCCGGCAGCCCTGGCCAGGCGTACGCAGTCCATTCAGCAGGCCCTGGAGGAAGCGCGCGCGGCCGGCCAGGAAGCGAGTCGGCGGCTGGCAGAGATCGAAACGCGCCTGGGCCAACTGGATGTTGAAGTCCGGCAGATGCAAGCCGCGGCGGAGAAGGAAGGCGAAGCCGAGGGAGAACGCATCCGCAAAGCGACAGAAGAAGATATTCGTAAAGTGGTGCAGGATGCCGAGCAGGAGATTGCCGCCGCGGCTAAGGAGGTGCGCCGCGAGTTGGCGGCGCACACCGCCGACCTGGCGATCGCCCTGGCCCGCAAACAGATCCACGTCGATTCGGAAACCGACCAAGCGTTGGTCCGCAACTTTGCCGTGAAGCTATCTTCTGAAAACGGCGGAAAGGATCGTAACTAGCCGTGGCTTCCGTGGTAGGCGCTTACGCCCGGGCCTTTGCCGACGTCGTCATCGGAGGCAAGCTCGACGCCGCGCACGTTCTCGGGGAATTGCGCGCCATGGAGGCTTTGCTACGGGAGAGCGATCAATTGCGCCGCGTGCTGGAGAATCCCTCCATACCCGGAGACGGCAAGCGCGCCGTGCTCGATGCCATCGCGCAGCGGCAGAAAATGACGCGCCAGGTGCGCAATTTCGTCGCGGTGCTGACTGATCATCGGCGTCTGCCACTGTTTGCGGACATTGTGCGACAGGTGGAACAGGAACTGAATGACCGGCTGGGTTTTGCCGATGCGGAAGTGAGCAGCGCGCGGGAACTCAGCGAACACGAGAAGCGGCTACTCGAAGCGGAGGTCGGCAAGCGGACGGGCAGGCGCGTGCGCGCTCGCTATCAGCGCGATCAGTCGCTGCTGGGCGGGGCGGTCGTCCGGGTGGGTAGTACGATCTACGATGGTTCAGTGCAAGGGCAGTTGGCGAAGATCCGAGAGCAGTTGGTGGAAAGCGGCTCCTAGCCGCTAGCTACTGGCCACTAGCTTGAATCCTTAGGGCGCCAGGTTCCCGGCCTTGGTTAGCGTAGCAACTGCCGCGGGCGTTAAGAGGAAGCCTGAAGACCATTATTGAAGGGCTGAAAGCCAAGAGCTGAAGGCGGAGAGCTACAAGCTAGGTACCAGCAGCTGGAAGCTGATTTTATATGGCACAAATCAAAGCAGACGAGATTACGCAACTTATCCGCGAGCAGATCGAGAACTACGAGTCGAAGATTGCGGTCGATGAAGTGGGCACGGTCATTACCCTGGGCGATGGAATCGCGCGCATCTACGGGCTCGACAAGGTCATGGCCGGAGAACTCCTGAGTTTCCCGCACAGCGTCGCCGGGATCGCCATGAACCTGGAAGAAGACCAGGTCGGCGTGGTGCTGCTTGGCGACTACACAGAAATCAAGGAGGGCGATGAAGTAAAGCGCACCGGGCGCATCATGAGTGTGCCGGTGGGCGAAGCCCTGGTGGGCCGCGTCGTGAATTCGCTGGGCCAGCCGATTGACGATAAGGGTCCAATTACCAGTGACAAGTACATCCCGCTGGAGCGCCTGGCTCCAGGCGTCGTGGACCGGCGGCCGGTGCGGGAGCCAATGGCCACGGGTTTGAAGGCGATCGACTCGATGATTCCCATTGGCCGCGGCCAGCGCGAACTGATCATCGGGGACCGCCAGACCGGGAAGACCGCCATCGCCCTCGACACCATCATCAACAACAAGGGCAACGACCTGATTTGCATCTACTGCGCCATCGGACAGAAGCGGTCGTCGGTTGCGCAAGTCGTGAAGATCCTGGAAGACGCCGGGGCGATGGACTACACGATCGTGGTGGCCGCCTCGGCTTCGGAGCCCGCGCCCATGCAGTACATCGCTCCCTACGCGGCGTGCGCCATGGGGGAGTACTTTCGCGACACCAAACGGCACGCGCTCTGTATCTATGACGATCTTTCCAAGCACGCCGCGTCGTATCGCGAGATTTCTCTTCTCCTGCGGCGGCCGCCGGGACGCGAAGCCTATCCCGGAGACGTTTTCTATCTGCACTCGCGTCTGCTGGAGCGAGCTGCGAAGCTGAGCGACAAGAACGGCGGCGGATCGCTGACGGCGCTGCCGGTGATTGAGACGCAGGCGGGCGACGTTGCGGCGTACATTCCGACCAACGTCATTTCCATCACCGATGGCCAGATTTATCTCGAAACCGACCTGTTCAACCAGGGCGTGCGCCCGGCGGTGAACGTCGGGCTTTCCGTGAGCCGAGTCGGAGGCAGCGCGCAGATCAAGGCGATGCGGCAGGTCGCGGGAACCTTGAAGCTGGAACTGGCGCAATACCGCGAACTGGCAGCCTTTGCGCAGTTCGGCAGCGATCTGGACAAAGCCACCCAGCAGCAGCTGAACCGCGGTCAGCGGCTCGTGGAACTGTTGAAGCAGGACCAGTTCTCGCCGCTGCCCTTCGCCAAGCAGATTCTGATCATCTCGGCCGGCACCAGTGGGGTGCTCGACGACCTGCCCGTCGACCAGGTGCGCGATTTGGAGAAGGAGCTTTATAAGTACGTGGAAACCGCGAATCCCGGTCTGCTGCATACGATCATGGAGAAAAAGATTCTCGATGACAGTCTGAAGGCCGAAATAGCCCGCATGATCAAGGAAGCGAAACAGCAGTTCGTCGAAGCGAGGCAGGTAGGGGCAGCGAAATGATGCGAAAGCACTCTCGAAATTCGTTCTGTGGGCGGCGACGGTAGGGGTTTTGTGCGTTGCGCATGCGCAAACTACTCAGGACGCGAAGAACAAAGATATCCCCCAATTCTTGCGGCAGCTAGCGGACACTCGAAAGACCATTGCTGATGGCTATGTTCGCTGGGCCGAAGCGACAAAGGTGAAAGACGTGGAGACCGTTGTCAGTCTTTACAACGATGACGCGACGATTCTTCCCGACGAAGGGGAGTCCGTGTCAGGAAAGAATGCCGTCCGCGCTTTCTATAGAGAGTGGTTCGCGAAAGGTGACAAGCTGGTGCGACAGAAATTCGAGAACATAAATTCTGTGCAGACCGGAGATCTGTTGATCGACAGCACGAACTATTCGGGAGTCTTAATCAAAGATGGCAAAGAAGTACCGTTTAGGGGCAAGAGATTGGTAGTTTGGAAGCACGAGTTTCAGGGGTCGTGGAAGATACTTCGCGACACTTGGAACAAGTCGCCCATGCAGTGACACAGGGCTGAAGGACACAGTTGGTTTGAGCGAACGACCAACGACGAAAGACTGACCAATGCCCAACATTCTCGACATCCGGCGCAGGATCCGTAGCGTGGTCAACACGCGGCAGATCACTAAGGCCATGAAGACGGTCTCGGCGGCGAAGCTGCGGCGCGCGCAGGAGAGCGCCCTGGCGGCACGTCCCTATTCGCAGATGCTGACGAACGTATTGAAATCGCTGATCGCTCGGGTGGACATTTATGACCCCGTGAGCGGCGAGCCGCGCCATCCTCTGCTGGCCGAGCGCGGGGAAAAGAGCATTTTGCTGGTCGTGGTCACCGGCGATAAGGGCCTGGCCGGAGCGTTCAACACAAACATCCTCAAGGTTGCGACTAGGTTCATCGAGTCCAAGCCCGAACAGAATATCGATATTGAATGCATTGGCCGCAAGGGCCGTGACTTCATGCGCCGCCGCTTTCCGATGGCGCCGGAGAATCAGCCCGCGAGCAACGAGACGGGCGGACCAAGCGATGGTTTGCCGGGCGGGGGCGCCCGGCCCTCCACGCGCGCCGGTCGCGTGCAGATTACCGGCGAGCACGTGGGTGTACTGGGCAAAGTCGAGCATAGCTTCGCCTCTGGCCTTGGGGAACAAGTGATTGAGCGATTCTCCAATGGAGAGATTGACGGCGTGTACGTTCTCTACAACGAGTTCAAGTCGGTGATCGCGCAGCGATTGATCGCCGAGCACCTGTTGCCGATTAAAGAAATCGGCGTAGTGGACGTCCGCATGGCCGAAGAAGCGGCGGAAGAAGAACGGAAACGAAGGCTCGAAGCGGCAAAGACAGCGGGCATCGGCCTGCGGCCGGCAGACACGCGGGCAATGGATGAAGCCGCCGCGAGATTCGGCGCCGCTCAGGTTGACTACATCTACGAACAGCCTCCGGATCGTCTGTTCCGCAGGATTTTGCCGAAGTACATCGGCATTCAGATTTATCATGCGCTGCTGGAGTCGGTGGCGGCCGAACACGCCGCCCGGATGACGGCGATGGATTCGGCAACCAACAATGCGTCAGAGATGATTGATTCACTGACGCTGGCCATGAATCGCGCCCGCCAGGCGAAGATCACGAAAGAGATCATCGAGATCGTCAGCGGCGCGGCAGCGTTATGAGGAAGCTACTAGCTCTTAGCTTGGCCTTGGTCGAGCTGAGTAAGAGCTAAAGGCCAAGAGCCAATAGCCAAGAGCCGAGGTTTTATGCCCGAGATTACTGGACGCGTTATTCAAGTTGCAGGTCCCGCCGTGGACGTGCAGTTTGTCGAGGCCAAGATGCCTCCCATTTACCAGGCGCTGCGTGTAGTCAGCGACGGCTTCCAGGTGCCCACGCCCATCAACGTCATCCTGGAAGTGCAGCAGCACCTCGGGGAAGGCCGGGTACGTTGTGTCGCCATGGAGCCGACAGATGGCATGGTGCGCGGGATGAAAGCCATCGATCAGGGTGGCCCTATTTCCGTGCCGGTAGGCCGCGGGACGCTGAGCCGCGTGATGAACGTCATCGGCCAGCCCGTGGATCAGCTCGGGCCGATCGCGCACACCAAGACGATGCCCATCCACCGCCCGGCGCCGGCCTTTGATGAGCAATCCACGACCGCCGAGATGTTCGAAACCGGCGTGAAGGTCATCGATCTGATCCAGCCCTTCCTAAAAGGCGGGAAGATCGGTTTGTTCGGCGGCGCCGGCGTCGGCAAGACGGTCGTCATCATGGAACTGATCAACAACGTCGCCAAGCAGCACGGCGGTTTCTCCGTGTTCTCGGGCGTCGGCGAGCGCACCCGCGAGGGCAATGATCTGTGGCTGGAAATGACCGAGTCGGGCGTGATCAAGCCGGGCAAGCCCGAGGAGTCAAAAGCCGCGCTGATTTACGGTCAAATGACCGAACCGCCCGGGGCGCGTCTGCGCGTGGCGCTGACCGGCCTCACCGTCGCCGAATATTTCCGTGACGAAGAAGGCGCGGACACTCTGCTCTTCATCGACAACATTTTCCGTTTCACGCAGGCCGGGTCGGAAGTCTCGGCGCTGCTCGGCCGTATGCCTTCGGCCGTCGGTTACCAGCCGAACTTGGCCACAGAGATGGGCGAACTGCAGGAGCGCATCACTTCGACCAAGAAAGGGTCGGTAACCTCGGTGCAGGCAATTTACGTGCCGGCCGATGACTTGACCGATCCCGCGCCGGCCACAACGTTTGCGCACCTCGATGCCACCACGGTGCTTTCGCGCGGTTTGACAGAAATTGGAATCTACCCGGCAGTCGATCCGCTGGCTTCGACTTCGCGTATCCTCGATCCACGCATCGTTGGCCAGGACCACTACGACGTCGCGCAGATGGTGAAGAAGACGCTGCAAACCTACAAAGACCTGCAGGATATCATCGCCATTCTGGGCATTGACGAGCTGAGCGAAGATCAGAAACTGACTGTTGCGCGCGCCCGCAAGATCCAAAAATTCCTCTCGCAGCCGTTCCACGTGGCCGAGGCGTTCACTGGTACGCCCGGACGCTACGTGAAGATCGGCGACACGGTGAAAGGGTTCCGTGGCATTGTCGAAGGGAAGTACGACGACATTCCGGAGCAGGCGTTCTACATGAAAGGAACCATCGACGAGGTGCTGGAGACGGCAGAGAAGATGAAGACTGCGACAACATAAAAAGCTGTCGTTGGTCGCTGGTCGATGGTCGTTAGCAACAGCACGACGATCAGGGTCTAAGCCGGCGACTAAGGACCAACGACCAATGACCAACGACTAATGCCCGACACCTTCCAACTCGAAATCGTGACGCCGGAACGGCTGGTAGTGAAAGAAGCGGCCGAAGAAATCCAAATACCCGGTCAGAACGGGTACCTGGGCATTCTTCCGGGCCACGCGCCGTTGATCACCGAGTTGGCGGTCGGCGAAATCACATATCGCGCGCACGGAGAGACGCATACACTCTCGCTGGCCTGGGGGTTTGCGGAAGTCCTTCCCGACAAAGTCACCATCCTCGCGCAGACAGCGGAGCGCCCGCAGGAGATCGACGTGGAACGCGCGCAAAAGGCGAAAGAGCGCGCCGAGCAGCGTTTGAAGAGTAACGATCCGCAGGTGGACTACACTCGCGCCCAGAGCGCGCTGGAGCGCGCGGAAACCCGCCTGAAAGTTGCTGGAGAGAAGGGACCCGCCACCAAATAGTGCGGCTGTCAAATTCCCGGGGGGGCGTAGGCTGCGGGCCCACCTATCTGTACCGACGGTCCATTACAGCCTCGTAGCCCGCGCGGTAGCCCCGTGTGTACTCAATCCTGTATTCGTCCTTGCTGCCATACTCGCGGCGATAGCCGTGGTCGCGGTCTTCGAACTTCCCACGTGGATTGGGGTTGTATGGGTTTCTCTTGTTGATATCCCTCCAGGCCACGCCAGAGCCGTCCTCATAGCCAATGCGGTATGCAATGTTGTCGTGGCCCCGCCATGAGTGGTCATTGTCTCCACGCCAGCCATAATACGGAGGGCGGCCATGGTCGTAGCGACCTTTGTCTTCCCAGCGGGGTGTTACGCTCTCGAAGCCCGAACGAAACCCCTCCCGGTAGCCTTCCTGATATCCACTCTGATACCAGCTCACCGGACCCATCCATCCCCTGTAACCATGAGTCGCCTGGCGCCAGTCAGAAGTCTGGTAGTCGAAAGGATTGTGTTTTTGAGCTTCGTGTCGACCCTTCTTGAGTCCATCGTTATAACCCCTGTCGTAGCCGTATTGCCGGGCCTGAGTGGAAGCGCCCTGGTGGTAGTAGTCATCGTCATCGTGCGCCCATGTAAGCCCACTCATCACCAGCGTTACGGCCAGTGCGAGCGCCACCACCCTCATCGTGTGCCATATCGTCGTTTGCTGCATGACTTCCTCCAGATGGGGCCACCGCGCCTAATCTGTGAGTTCCCTTCGGCGGTGCTCCGATTGCCTTGGTAGATGGGATGCGGCGGCGGCTCGAGTTTGCTGCCAAAAGTGTGCGAGAAATAGTTTCTGTCGGAGCTGAGCAGGGTCGAAACTTTTCGGTGCGGCCGGGGTTGTAGAAAGAAAGCTAGATGACTTCTGCGGATCTTTATCCCCGAACGCCACACCAAGAACCTGAGAAAGTGAATCTCCTTAAGGGCGATTTTTCACCAACTGGCGACTAGCTTTCGCGTCGACGACCGTTGGGCCTGATTGGGTCGGTTAACTGTGTCTATGCCTCCCAGAGCACCTACTCCGAGACTATGCCGATGGTTCCTAGCCATGTCTCCACCAACTGAGGCCATCCAGTTATCGGTAGCTCCGTACGCCGCAGCCCAAAGCCGTGCCCCCCGTGCGCATACAGATGCATTTCTACGGAAACCCCAGCCTTCTTCAGGGCAGCGTAGTAAACCAGCGAGTTCTTTACAGTGTCGATGGGGTCGTCCTCAGCCTGCAGCAAAAATGTGGGCGGCGTCTCTTTGGTGACCGGGATATAGGGATTCAACTCAAAAACTTTGGAGGTGTTCTCCAGCATGTGCCCCGGATAAAGAGCGATCGCAAAATCTGGTCGGCAGCTTTCTTTATCCGCAGTGTCGACAGCCGGATACAAGCGCCGCTTAAAATGCGTGCTGATTGCTGCTACCAAGTGTCCGCCTGCAGAAAACCCAAGCACCCCAATCTTGTGCGGATCGATGTGCCACTCCGCCGCGTGAAAACGCACCAGCCCCACCGTTCTCTGCGCATCTTCCAGCGCCATCGGTGATTTCGGGTATGCTCCCGATCTCGGAAACAGGTGCTCACCCGGCACGCGGTACTTCAACAGCACACACGTGATCCCCTTGGACGTGAGCCAGTCACAGACCTCCGTGCCTTCCAGATCGATGGCCAGAATCCAATAGCCCCCGCCAGGAAACACGACGACCGCAGCGCCCGTATTCTTTCCCTTAGGCGGGTAAACCGTCATCGTAGGCCGGGAGACTTTGCCCACCCAGACCCATGGCCTGCCGGCAACCAACGACTCACTCTCCGTCGTAGCAACCTCCGGCCCCGCGACAGGCCGCGCATCAGGCACCGCCTCTGGCCATATCGGCACTTGCGTATGTCCCGGCGAAGGCTGCCAGCCAGGTGTCTGCGCGCTCAGACCGCCAAATGCAAACACAACACAGACAGTAAATATCAAAGGCTTCATCACAATCCCCTTACCTTGTACATGAGCAGTGACCGTTTAGGGCAGTCTAAGCGGGGACTAGACTTCTTGTCGCAGCGGGGGAATCTACACAGTCAAGGAGTCTGGAGTGCAATCTGACATTCTTGGCCGGTAGCGGGCGGACCGTTAAGGCTCCCACTCTCTTCTGCTACACTCTCCCTGTTTTCCATCCAGCAACGAGGCAACTATGTCCATTCAGCGTATAGGTGTGGTTGGTGCGGGCACCATGGGCAACGGTATTGCCCACGTGTCGGCTCGCTGTGGTTACGACGTCGTCCTGTGCGACGTGGAGCAGCGATTTCTGGATCGGGCCCTGGATATGATCGGCAAGAACCTGGACCGCGAAGTAGCCAAGAACAAGATCACGGCAGTTGACAAAACGGCTGCCTTGGGACGGATCACCCTGGTTCTCGACAGGGCCAAGCTTGCCGAGTGTGACCTCATCGTCGAGGCAGCGACCGAAAAATTCGAGATCAAGGCCGAGATCTTTCGCGACCTGGATCGGTTGATGAAGCCGGACGTGATCCTCGCGACCAACACTTCTTCGATTTCCATCACGAAGATCGCAGCGCTGACCAAGCGTCCCGATAAGGTGATTGGCATGCACTTCTTCAATCCGGTGCCGGTGATGAAACTGGTCGAAGTGATCCGCGGGCTGGCAACTTCGCAGGTCACGTCTGAGATCGTGCGGGATCTTGCGGTGAAGCTGGAAAAGACGCCGGTTGAGGTGAACGACGCGCCCGGATTCGTTTCGAATCGTGTGCTGATGCCGTTGTTGAACGAGGCCATGTACGCGGTGATGGAAGGCGTGGCGACGCCGCAGGCTGTGGATGATGTGTTCAAACTGGGCATGGCGCATCCGATGGGACCGCTGACGCTGGCCGACTTCATCGGGCTCGATGTGTGTCTGGACGTGATGCGCGTGCTGCATGAGGGCCTGGGTGATCCGAAATACCGGCCGTGTCCGCTGCTGATCAAAATGGTTGATGCGGGCTGGTTCGGACGAAAGAGCGGAAAGGGATTCTACAGCTATTGAGCGCGGAAACTCACAGCTCGGACCTGCAATCCGGTTCCCGGCCGACTCGTGACTACCTCTTTTATCTTCTTGCCGCCCTGGCGGGCATCGGTACTGGCTGGGCGGACATCAAGGTCGGCGATTTGTTGTTCACGGCCTTGCTGGTGCTGGCAAGTTGCATGGTGTTGGGCTTTGTGCGGCCGCGCAGGCCCTGGCGCTGGGTCGTCACCATTGGCATCTTCATACCGATCATGGAGTGGTTTGCGTACTTCGTCTTTACGCAGAAGCCGGATCGAGCCCAAATCTACGAATCGTTCCTGGCATTCATGCCGGGCATTGCAGGAGCGTACGGCGGGGCGCTTGGGCGTGGCGTGGTGGATAATCTCTTCTCCGGCAAGTGACCCCTCGCTCCAGTTCGCAGAACTCAAAAAGTACTCCCGTTTCCACAGCGGTTGAGGTTAAGCTGCGCGTATGGCGGTGTCTGTCTCGCTACTGGCCAGCGGCAGCCGGGGAAACTGTGCGCTGGTGGCCAGCAGTACAACGCGCATTCTGGTAGACACGGGTCTCTCGCGCCGCGAGACCTTCAAGCGCATGCGCGCGTTAGGCGAGGATCCGGAGCAACTCTCTGCCATCCTGATCACCCACGAGCACACCGATCACATTGGCGGCCTGCAGCGACTGGCCGCAACGCTGAACGTGCCTGTGTTCCTGACCGAGATGACTCACCGCGCCTGGAGTCGCGCGGTGTGCGATGAAGAAGGCCTGGCGCCGCAA
>Ga0335070_10006617_pt1 | contig 13627 bp, 14 predicted proteins | sample Lox_Sample_13_FD_206722 | JGI IMG/M metagenome (GOLD analysis project Ga0335070, IMG submission 206722) | Soil microbial communities from Loxahatchee National Wildlife Refuge, Florida, United States - Lox_Sample_1.3 | ecosystem: Environmental > Terrestrial > Soil > Wetlands | place: USA...
CACTGCCGGGGGCGAGCCGCTGGATTCGAGGCGGACGAACGAGCCGCCCGCGTCGGCCGAGAACGTGCCCCGGAAGCTCCAGGGCCTTCCCTCGGTCGTGCCCTCGAACAGCCACGCCCCGCGGTCCGGGCGGACGTGGGTCCACGCCGGATCGGTGGGCCAGACGAACTCGCGCCAGCTGTAGCGGTTCGGCGTCTCGTGCACGGTGCCATCCGAATTCATCGCCACGAAGGGCACCGGCGCGGCGCCGATCACCGTCCCGTCGAAGATGCAGTACTGCGGGCCCCGCTGGCAGGCGGCGAGCAGCAGCGTGACGGAAGCAGCAGCGAGGGCGGAGCGGCGCACGGCCCCCGGGTCTCGCAGCCCTCCGCCCGGCGGGTCAAGACGTCAGGACTTCGCGGCTGCGCCGCCTGGCGGGAGGACCACGGTGCTCGGCGGGTCGGCGGGCGCGCAAGCACTCTCGGGCCGACCGCCGGCGAGGCCGGCGTGTCCCTTGCTCGTGCTCGGCGACGTCCGCTGTCAGCAGCACCGGGCATTGTGGGGACGCTCATGGCCAGGCCACGCACGCATTTCACCTGCCAGTCCTGCGGGTTCCAGGCCGCCAAGTGGCTCGGCCGCTGCCCGGACTGCAGCGGATGGAACACGCTGGTCGAGGAGGCGGCGCCGGTCGAGGATCGCCGTCCGGCCTGGGGCGCCTCGGGCGGTTCGGCGCGCCCGGTGAAGCTGGTGGACGTGGAGGGCGAGGCGGAGGAGCGCCGGCGCACCGGCATCCGCGAGCTGGACCGCGTCCTGGGCGGCGGGGTGGTGCCCGGCTCCCTGGTGCTGCTCGGTGGAGATCCCGGCATCGGGAAGTCGACGCTCCTGCTCGCGGCGGTCGAGCGGCTCGCCGCGGCCGGTCCGGTGCTCTACGTCTCTGGCGAGGAGTCACTGCGCCAGACCAAGATGCGGGCCGACCGGCTCGGCGTGCGCTCCGGGGCGGTGCACCTCTTCGCCGAGACCGACGCGGAGAAGGTGCTGGCCGCCACCGAGTCACTCCGCCCGGTGGCGCTGGTGGTCGACTCGATCCAGACCATGTTCCTCGCCGAGCTCGGGAGCGCGCCCGGGACGCTCAGCCAGGTCCGCGAGGTGGCGGGGCGGCTCATGGCGCACGCCAAGCGCTCGGGCGTGCCGACCTTCCTCGTCGGGCACGTCACCAAGGACGGGAGCATCGCCGGCCCGCGCGTGCTCGAGCACATGGTGGACACGGTGCTCTACTTCGAAGGCGAGCGCGGACACCCCTTCCGCATCCTCCGGGCCCACAAGAACCGCTTCGGCTCGACCAACGAGATCGGCGTGTTCGAGATGAAGGGGTCCGGGCTGGAGGAGGTCACGGACCCCTCGGCACTGTTCCTCGCCGAGCGGCCAGCGGGCAAGCCTGGCTCCGCGGTCACCGCCACGCTCTCCGGCACCCGGCCGCTCCTGGTCGAGGTGCAGGCACTGGTCGCCCCCACCGGGTATGGCACCGCGCGGCGCACGGCGATCGGCGTGGACGGCAACCGGGTTGCGCTGCTGGCAGCGGTGCTGGAGAAGAAGGAGGACGTGCCGCTCACCGGCTGCGACACCTTCGTGAACGTCGCCGGCGGGATGACCCTGTCGGAGCCGGCCGCGGACCTGGCGGTGTGCGCGGCGCTCGTCTCGTCGCTCCGGAATCTCGCCGTGCCCCAGGACGTGCTGGTCCTCGGTGAGGTCGGCCTCGCCGGCGAGGTGCGGGCCGTCGCGCAGATCGAGCCCCGGCTCGCCGAGGCCGCGAAGATGGGCTTCGTTCGGGCGGTGCTGCCGAAGGGGAGCGCGCGGCGGGTGGAGTCGCGCGGGGTGAAGCTGCTCCCGGTCGAGACGCTCGGCGAGGCGCTCGAGGCGCTCTTCCCCCGTGACTAGGCCGACGGGTCCGGGATGGCACGGCGGATGGCGTCGGCCAGCGCGTCGGTCTCGCTGAAGGTCATCCCGAAGAAGCGCTCGAACAGGTGGGCATCGAGGTCCTCCCGCCAGCTCGGAGTCGAGGTATCGACCTCGATGCCGACGAGGGAGGCCGCCCGGACGGCGAGGTCGGAACGCCGGCGCTGCGCCAGAACCTGGATCATCGCCCGGGGGTAGCACGTCACGCGCCAGGCCTTGCGGACGTCCTGGACGTCGACCGACTTTCCGTCGCGGAGCCTCCGCTCGAGCTGGACGAGCGGGTCGGCCGACTCGCGCTCGGACGCGTCCTCGGCCCGGTCCTGTCGGTCGCGGCTTCCCATCTCGCCCCAGTGTACAGCGGGGTGAGGCCGCGGGCGGTGGGCACGACTGCCGGCGGCGCGGCCGTCGCGAGCTGCCGACTCTCGGGTCGTCCGGTGCTACCCCGGTCCCGGGGTCCTCTCGGCGCCTTCGGCGTCCGGGACCTCGGAACGGAGCCCCAGGCTGAGCTTCCGGAGCGCTCGGGCGACCAGGCCACTCACCACTGCCCAGGAGAGGCCGACCAACCAGCCGCCAAGCACGTCCGTCGGGTAGTGCACCCCGAGGTAGAGCCGGGTCAGACCGACCACCAGGGTCAGGATTCCGGCCACGGCGATCACGTAGATGCGCTCCCGCCACCGCGAGCAGAGCTGGGCCACCAGCATCCCGAGTGTCAGGTAGACGACCGCCGACATCATCGCGTGCCCGCTCGGAAAGCTGGCCGTCGTCTCCAGCGTGAGCGGCGGGACCACCGTGGGGCGAGGTCGGTCGAACGTCCGCTTCAGCACGAGCATCAGCACGAGCCCACCCACCGAGGCGCCGAGCACCAGCGCTAGGGTCCGCCACAGGCGGGCCAGAGCGAGGAACCCGGCCACCGCCAGGACCACCAGGAGCAGCACCGGGAAGCTCCCCAGGGCGGTGAGGTTCCGAGCCGCCGCGGGGAGCCAGCTCGGACCGCGCGGCACGGCAAGGTTTCCCGGCGTCCGGAACGAGCGGAGCACCCACTCGTCCATCCGCTGCGTCTCACCTTCCCGGACCTCGCCGGCGAGCTCCAGGAAGCCGAACGCCACCGCGCACAGCGCCAGCAGGACCGCGATCGGTCGGAGGAGCGTCCGGGTCTCGCCCATGCAGCGCAGCGTTTGTCACCGGGCGACGCAGGGCAAGGGGAACGGGCGCAGTTCAGGGGCGATGGAGGCGGCACAGCCCGGGTGGGGCCAACCGCGGCGAGGCGACGCCGCCGGGACCAGGGGGGGCAGGTGCAGGCTGCGCGAGCGGTGGACGTCCGGCACGTCCGGAGCCGCCGCGGCCCCCATCCGGTCAGCGACGGGGCGCCCTCGGAGGATGCAGGCCTCGCGCCCCGGCCATCAGCCCGGTCGGGTCAGACGCCGAGCACCGCGCGGGCCTTGGACAGCAGCCGCTTCATCTCCGGTGTCCCGGCCCGGTGCATCGCCTCGTCGAGGTCGAACCACTGGACGCCGCTGCTCTCCTCTGAATCCACGCGCAGCGCCCCGGGCCGCTCGGTCAGCACCAGGAACCGGACGTCCAGGTGCAGGTGCGCCGGCTCCGTTCCGCGGCTGGGAATCGGATGCACGTCGACGTCGAGCGGCCGTGGCGCCGTCGGGTGTGGAACCACGGGGCACCCGGTCTCCTCCTCGGCCTCTCGCAGCGCGGTGGCCAGCAGGTCGTCCCCGTCGGCGGCCTCGACGTGCCCACCGGGCTGCAACCATCGCCCGAGCTTGCGGTGGTGGACGAGCGCCACCCGCGTCCCGTCGGTCACCACGGCGCTCCCGGTGAAGTGCGCGGCCGGCTGGCTGCGCGAGAGCGGTTCGGGAAGCAGCGCCCGTTGGGCCTGCATTAGGGCGAGGTCCGCCCGCTCCTTGTCGTCGGCCGGCACCACGGCGTCGAGCAGCGCGTCCAGGTGGTCCATGGGGAGCCGGATGCTCCCACGGTTCCTGCCTCGCTCACGAGACCCTGGCGTTCTCTCACCGGGTGTCCTACCTCGGGGGTCCAGCAGATGCCCGTGTCTCTGGAAGCCCGTCATCTCCGCAAGAGCTACGAGGGCCGCGTGCTGCTCGACGGGGTCGACCTCCGGCTCGGGCCGGGCGGCATCACCACCCTGAGCGGGCCGTCGGGCGGCGGAAAGACCACGCTGCTGCGGGTCCTCGGACTCCTCTCCGAGCCCGACGACGGACAGCTGCTGCTCGACGGCACCGACGTCCGGACGCTGTCACCGCGCGCCGTCCGCCGCCGGGTCGCGCTGGTGGCGCAGGCGCCGGCGATGTTCCAGGGCACCGTGCTGGACAACGTGCGCACCGGGCCCCGCCTCGCCGGCGAGGAGCTGCCCGAGGCGACCGCGCGCGAGCTCATCGTCCGCGCCGGTCTCGAGCCGCAGTTCCTCGGTCAGGACGCGCGGGCGCTGTCCGGTGGGGAGAAGCTCCGGGTCGCCGTCGCGCGGGCGATGGCCCTCCGCCCGGAGGTGTGGCTCCTGGACGAGCCCACCGCGGCGCTGGACACCGAACGGGCGGACCTCCTGGTGAATCTGCTCCGCGACCTCGCCACCGCCGGGGCCGGCATCCTGGTCGTCACGCACGATGCGCGCGCGCTCGAGCGGCTCGGCGGGAGGCACCTCCGCCTCGCCGCGGGACGCCTCGCAGAGGAGGCCGCGGCATGAGCTACGTCACGGTCTCCATCCCGCAGCTCGTGCTCTCGCTGGGGCTGATGGCGCTGGCGATCGCCATCTCCTCCCGGAACCACCTGGGACTGGAGAAGGACCTCCTCGTCGGGACCATCCGGGCGGCGGTCCAGCTGTTCGCGGTCGGGTTGCTCCTGACCATTGTCTTCCGGAACGAGCATCCGGCCAGCGTCTTCGGCCTCATCGGGGTGATGGTCCTGGTGGCCGGGTGGACCGCGGCACGGCGCATCGCTCACGGGCCCGGGACCGGCGTGCTGTTCCGCTACGCGACGATCGCGGTGTTCGTCTCCGGGGTGGTGGTCCTGGTGCCGGTGTTCACCTTCGTCATCCGCCCGGCCCGGTGGTACGAGGCCCGGCTGCTGATTCCCATCTCGGGGATGATCCTCAGCAACGCGATGAACGGCGTGGCGCTGGTGTTCGAGCGGGTGTTCGCCTCCGTTCACGACGACGCGCCGGCGGTGGAGCAGCTGCTCTCGCTGGGAGCGTCGCCGAAGCAGGCTGTGGATCGGCACGTCCGCGCGGCGATGAACGCGGCGCTGCGGCCCACCATCAACGGTCTGCTCACCGTGGGGCTGGTGGCGCTTCCGGGGATGATGACCGGGCAGATCGTCAGCGGCACCGCGCCGGACCAGGCGGTACGCTACCAGCTGGTCATCATGTACCAGCTGGTGGCGGTGGCCGCGGTCGCCGGCGCGCTGGCGGCCCGCTTCGCACGAACACTGTCGTTCACGGACCGGGAACAGCTGCGCACGTTCGCCGACCGGCGGGTGCGCTAGGGTCGCTCCCTGGTGAGGGGACCCACGACACTCCTCGTCTACCTGGCGCTGGGGTGCGCAGCGGCCCCGGAGCGACCGGGAGCCCCCGAGGTGCACCCGGGACCGGCCTCCGAGATGACGGATCTGGCCAGCGCTGTCGCCGTCGCAGCACCTGCCGCGAGCCAGCCTTCGTCCAGGCCGCCGGCCGGCACTCCAGCCGATCTCGCGGAAGTCGACGCACTCCTCGCCCACGCTCTGCCCGCGTGGGGCGGCGGCGTCCTCCGTGTCGAGCAGGACGACACGGTCATCTTCGAGCGGGCGTACGGCGGGTACACCGTCGCCGACGCCGTGCCCATCGCCTCGGCGACGAAGCTGCTGAGCACCCTGGTCATCCTCTCGCTGGTGAAGGACGGGACGCTGGCGCTCGACACTCCGGTCCGCGCGCTCCTGCCCGACTGGCCGAAGGACAAGGCGGCGATCACCGTTCGCATGCTCCTCGCGCAGACCTCGGGCCTCCCGGCGCGATCGCCCTGTCTCGAGACTCGCACCACGACGCTCGCCGCCTGCACGCAGGAGATCGCCCGGACGCCGCTGCGCGCAGCGCCGGGCACCGCGTTCGTCGACGGGGGCGCGGGGTTCCAGGTCGCGGGGCGGGTAGCCGAGCTCGCCTCGGGCAAGCCCTGGGCGCTGCTGATCCAGACCCGGCTCATGGACCCGCTCGGCTTCCGGAGCACCGGCTTCGGCCGCACCGACAACCCGCGGATCGCCGGCGGCGCGCAGGCCGATGCCGCCGAGTACGCCCGGGCCTTGCGCCAGCTGCTTCCCGGGGCCAGCCCGGACCTCCTCGGGCCGACGCTCCGTGCGGCGGTGCTCGCCGACCAGAGCGGCGGGGTGCCGCTCGCCCAGTCGGCCTACGGTCTCGCGCCCGGGCGCGAGTCGCTGCGCGCCGGGCTCGGCGTCTACCGGGACCGGGTGGCGAGCGACGGGCGGGCGCTCGAGGTGGTGGCCCAGGGCGTCTTCGGGTTCACCGGATGGGTGGACACCGAGCGCCGGCTGGTGGGGGTCCTGGCGGTCCGGGGGAAGGTCTCCGAGGTGTGGCCGGTGGAGCAGCGCGTCCGGGAGCTGGTGCGCGCGGCGGTGCCGGTACCGAGGTGACGAGCAGACCTGTTGCGCCTCCGCACCGGCACCCGCAGCAGCCCGGGCGGGCTCGGTGTCGCGGTCACCATCGACGACCTGCCGCGACACGGCCCGACGCCCCCCCCCCGGGGGGAGCCGGCGGAGCTCAGAGATCCCCGAGCCGTTCGTCGATCTCCTCGGCGAGCGAGGGATGCTTCTGCGCGAGCGCCGTGTCGCGGGCACCCTCGAGCACCCGCCGCGCCTCGTCTCGCTGGCCGGAGCCGGCGAGCGCGTCCCCCAGCGCAACCAGGGCCGCGGCGTAGTCGGGCTGGAGCGACACCGCGGTCCTCAGGCTCTCCACCGCCTCGGCGTACCGGCGTTCGTCGAGGAGGAGCTTCCCCAGTGAGAAGTGCACCATCGGCGAGCGGGGATGGTCGGCCGCCAGCTTCCGGAATTGCGCCTCGCGTTCGCTGCCCATCGCGATCGCCTCGTACCACTCGCCGGGCACGCGCGCTCTGTCTTATGGTCCGCCGCCTTGAGTCCCGCCAAGAGCAAGACCAGGCGCCCCCGCACGGCCGCCCCGCGCGCCGCTCCCCGGAAACGTCCCGTCCGCCGACCGGCCGCCGCGCCGACCACACAGCCGCGGCCCGAGAACGCCGAGGCGCTCGCCCTCGCCCGCCGCGCCGCGCACCTGCTCGTCGATCGCAAGGCCACCGACGTGGTGCTGCTCGACGTGCGCGGGATGAGCAGCTACGCCGATTACTTCGTCCTCGCCTCCGGTGACTCCGAGCGGGGGGTCGTCGCCACCGCCGAGCACGTCCGCGAGACCCTGAAAAACGGCGGCCACCGGACCATCGGCACCGAGGGGTTCGACACCGGTCACTGGGTGCTGCTCGACTTCGGCGAGGTGGTGGTCCACGTCTTCTTCACCGAGGTGCGGGCCTTCTACGACCTCGATGGCCTCTGGGCGGACGCGCCCAAGGAGAAGGTGGCCTGAAGCTGCGCGTCCTCTCCGTGGGGCGCGATCGTTCCGGTTGGTTCGAGCCCGGAGTCCAGGGCTATGCGGAGCGGATGCGGCGGTACGCCGAGCTCGAACTCGTGGAATTGGCCGCGGCGAAGGGCGCGCTTCCCCCCGCGGACGCACGCCGCCGCGAGGGCGAGGCGCTGCTCGGGAAGATGAGGCCCGACAGCTGGCTGGTGGCGCTCGACGAGCGCGGCACGCTGCTCAGCTCGGTGGAGCTCGCGCGGCTGGTGGCGACGGCCCGCGACGCCGGCCGCGAGCTGGTCTTCTGCATCGGCGGGGACGAGGGGCTCGATCCGTCGGTGCGCGCGCGCGCCTGGAAGGTGGTCGCGCTGTCGCGGATGACTCTCCCCCACCGGCTCGCCCGCCTGGTGCTGATGGAGCAGCTCTACCGGGCCTTCGCCCTGCTGCGCGGAGAGCCGTACCACAAGTAGCCACTGCGCTCCGGCGGCCGAGGGATTATCCATCCCACTCGCATGATCACCATCACCTACTGCAACGTCTGAGGGTACCTCCCCCGGGCCACCCGTGCGGCGGCCGAGCTGAAGAAGGCGCTGGGCGTGGACGCGGAGCTGGTTCCCGGAAGTGGCGGCATCTTCGAGGTCGCGGTGGACGGGAAGGTGGTGGCGAAGAAGGGGTTGACCGGCTTCCCCAGCGAGCAGGAGGTGGTGAAGGCGGTCGGCGCGGCGCTCAAGCGCTGACCGGACCCACCGCGGGCACCGGCCGGGGAGCGCTCCGCCGGTCCAGCCGCCGGTAGATCCGGTCGGTGATCCAGGAGAGCAGCGCGGTCGCGGCGATCACCAGCAGGGTCAGTCCGGCGAAGCCCGCCCATCCGCAGCGGCCGCCGGCGATGCGGGCCAGCGAGACGCCCCGGACCTCGTAGTAGATGAGCATCTCGTGCCAGAAGTAGGCGGCGAGCGACGAGGTCCCGAACAGCTCGAGCAGCCACACCGCCGGCGAGCGCCTCGCCCCCGCGGGTGCGCGGGCCTCGATGGCGAGCAGGAACAGCAGCACCGACATGACCGCGATGCCCCTGGCCCCGCTGTTCGCGGGATCGGTCACCCAGAAGGCGTGCGGCGGATAGACGCCGAGCCAGAGCGGCTTCAGGAACCACGCCGCGGCCGAGCCGAGGCCGATGCCCACCGCGAGCCGCCGGACCTCGGCCGCGGTTCCCCGCGCGGCGGTGGCGCCCGCCGCGCCCCCCAGGAAGGCCCAGCCCGCCCAGGGGAACAGGGGGAAGACCGAGTGCCGCGGGCCGCTCTTGTTGAAGAGGTCCTGGAACGGCCCGGTGACTCCGTCGGCGAATGGAGAGACGAAGAAGAGGGCCACGGCCACCAGCAGCGAGACCACCACCAGCCGCCGCGGGCGCGGGGCGAGCGCCACGTCCAGCGGCAGCGCGGCGAGCAAGGTGACGCCGATGCACTGGAGGATGTCCATCCGGAGCAGCCAACCCGGCTCGATCGAGATGGGGAACCAGATCCAGTTGATCAGCGTGCCGACCGCGAGCACCTCGCCGATGCGCCGCAGCGAGCGGAGCACCCGCGCGGCCCGGGCACCGCCGGCAGACGCGGCACGCACCTGCACCAGCGCCAGCGAGAAGCCGGCGGCGAAGATGAACGACGGCGCCACCAGCCCGTTGACGCGGTCGAGCACTCCCGCCGCGGGGGTGGCGAGCAGCTCCTTGCGGAGCAGCACCATGGCGTGGGTCTCGATCATCACCAGCACCGCCAGGCCACGGAGCCAGTCGAATGCCCGGACGCGCGCCTGGGCGGAGGGCTGGGGCGGGCTGGGCACGGGGAGGTCTTACCACCCCACCCTCACCGAGAACCGTCGACGCGGCCCGGCGCGCTGGCTACCTTCGGCCCATGCCTCCCAAGCACCGCGTCCTCCTGGCCATCCTCGACGGGTGGGGCGTTCGCGCCGAGCGCGAGGACAACGCCATCCTCCTCGCCGGCACGCCCAACCTCGACCGCTTCGCGGGCAAGATGCCCCGCACCGAGCTCCTCGCCTCGGGGCTCGCGGTGGGCCTGCCCGAGGGCCAGATGGGCAACTCGGAGGTCGGTCACACCAACATCGGCGCGGGGCGGATCGTCTACCAGGACCTGGTGCGCATCAACCGCGCGGTGGAGCGGGGCGAGCTGGCCCACAATCCGGCGCTGGTGGCGGCGATGGACACCGCGCGGGCGGAGGGCAAGGCGCTGCATCTGATGGGCCTCATCGGCCCGGGCGGCGTGCATGCCTCACAGGAGCACCTGCTCGGCCTGTTGATGGCGGCGGAGATTCGTGGAGTGCCGGTCGTCTTCGTGCACGCGTTCCTCGACGGGCGCGACACCCCGCCGATGAGCGCGCTGAGGTACCTCGAGCAGCTCGAGCGCTTCCTCCGCGAGACCGGGACCGGGCGCATCGCCACCGTCACCGGGCGCTTCTACGCGATGGACCGCGACCAGCGCTGGGACCGTGTGCAGCAGGCCTACGACGCCATCGTCCGCGGCGTGGGCCGGCGCGCGCCCGGAGCGCTCGAGGCGGTGCGCAGCTCGTACGCGGAGAAGGTGGGCGACGAGTTCGTCCCGCCGACGGTCATCGTCGACGGGGACGCTCCGGTGGGGACCGTGCGCGACGGCGATGCAGTCATCTTCTTCAACTTCCGCGCCGATCGGGCGCGCGAGCTGACCCGCGCTCTCGCCGTCCCCGGCTTCCACGAGTTCGACCGCGGCGGGCTCCGGCTGGGCAAGTTCGTCTGCATGACCCAGTACGACGAGACCTTCGACCTGCCGGTGGCGTTCCCGCCCGAACAGCCGCGAGAGATCTTCCCCGAGGTCGTGTCCGAGCACGGGCTCACCCAGTTCCGCATCGCGGAGACCGAGAAGTACGCGCACGTGACCTACTTCTTCAACGGCGGTCGCGAGGTGGTGTTTCCGGGTGAGGAACGGGTGCTCATCCCCAGCCCCCGCGACGTGAAGACGTACGACCTGAAGCCGGAGATGGCCGCCCCCGAGGTGACGTCGCGCCTGATGCAAGCCGTCGACTCGGGGAGGTACGACTTCCTGCTGGTGAACTACGCCAATCCGGACATGGTGGGACACACCGGCAAGCTCGACGCGGCGATCAAGGCGGTCCGGGTGGTGGACGGCTGCCTCGGCCAGGTCGCGGAGGCGTGCGCCCGGGCGAACGTCGTGCTGGTCGTCACCGCAGACCATGGAAACTGCGAGCTGATGCGCGACCCGGTCACCGGCCAGCCTCACACCGCGCACACCACCAACCCGGTGCCGTTCCACCTGGTGCACCCGGACTTCGCCGGCGCGAAGCTGCGGACCGGCGGCGTCCTCGCGGACGTCGCGCCCACGCTCCTCAAGATCATGGGCCTGCCGCAGCCGAAGGAGATGGACCGGAACAGCCTGCTGGTCTGAGCCGCAGAGCGTCGACCAGCTGGGCTTCGAGCGCCCACAGCTCCGAAGGGCCGGGCCGCGGCTCTTCGTGGTCATCTCCTCCGCGGAGGTGCTTCATGGGCATCCCGCTGGGCGGACTCGTGGGTCTCGGCGGCTGGTCCTCGTCCCCGAACCGGCGTGCCCCTCGCCCCGGGCCCGGGCAGGGACGCCCCGGTCCGGGACTTGCTGAGGCGAGTCCGGATGTCCCTCGCCGCCGAGTTGCTGGCGCTGGTGTTCCCGCCGGCGTGCGCTGCGTGCGGAGCGCTCCTCGAGGCAGAGGCTCCCTTCTGCGCGCTCTGCACGCTGGCGACCGAGCCGGTCCCGCGCCCCGGCTGCCGCCGGTGCGCGGAGCCCGTCGAGCAGCCAGGCGCGTGCGCCCGCTGCCTTCGTGCGCCGCCGCCGTTCGCCTCGGCCCACGCCGCCTTCGTCCACACCGGGCCGCTGGCCCGGGCGATTCACCGCTTCAAGTACGAGGGCCACAGCGCCCTCGCGCTCCCGCTGGCCAGGGCGCTCGCCGAGGGGTCCGCCGGGTGGCTCGGCCGCATCGGCCGGGACGCCACGCTCGTGCCCATCCCGCTCCACCGGGGGCGCCTGCTCCGTCGTGGGTATGACCAGACAGCCCTCCTCACGCGGGCGCTGGCCCGCACGAGCGGGCTCCCGCTCCGGGCCAACCTCCTCCGCCGAATCCGGGCCACCCGGCGGCAGGTGGGGCTGACCGAGGCCGACCGTACCGAGAACGTGCGCCGGGCGTTCGCGGTCAGCGGCCCGCTGCCTCCGGGACCCGTGGTGCTGGTGGACGACGTGCTCACCACGGGCGCCACCGCCCGGGCGGCGAGCGGCGCCCTGCGCGAGGCCGGGGCCCGGGGGGTGTACGTCCTCACGCTCGCCCGGGCGGTCGGGGAAGCGAACCCCGGTCGCTTCGGGTTATGAGGGACGGGCACCGTGGTTTCCAGCCTCCTCCTCTCGGCCCTCCTCGCGGCAGGGTCTCTTCTGCCGCCTGTCGACGATCCACTTCCCGCCGAGGCGCAGGTTCGGGCCAAGGAGGCGCTCGCCCAGTCCCGCTCGCTGCGAGGCGCCGCCGCGCTGCTGCGCCTCCGCGGGCTTCGCGACGACCTCGCCGACCCGCGCCCGGTGGACGCGACCCTCGGCCGGATCGCCGCCGACGGCCGCGCCGAGCCCTTCACCCGCACCCTGGCCCGGCAGGTCCTGGCGGACATCGACGTCGCGCAGGGGCGGGTGGACGCGGCCGAGCGCCGGCTCCGTGCGCTCGGGTACGTGCAGGACGTGTACGTGCTCGGCGGGTTCGACAACGAGGGCAAGACGGGCTGTGACACCGACGTCGGCCCCGAGCAGACGCTGGACCTCGAGGCCTCGCTCCAGGCCAAGGGTCACCTCGCCCGCTGGCGGAAGGCGCCGGCGCACTCGCTCGACGGCGGCATCGACCTCGGCGCAATGCTCCGCCCCTCCCGCGGGGTGGTGGCCTACGTGCTCGCGCTGCTCGAGGAGCCGGCGCCACGCCGCACCGTCCTGGCGCTGGGCACCTCCGGTGGCTTCCGGCTGTGGGTGAACGGGGACAAGGTGGCGAGCGGCGATGCCTACCACCCGGCACGACCCGACCAGGAGCGCGTCTCGGTCCAGCTGCGCGCCGGTGTCAACCGGGTGCTCCTCAAGGTGTGCCACGAGGACTCCGGGGTGCTCGGGACCTACCTCCGGGACGAGTCGGCGCGCGCCCACCCGGTGACCCCCGCCCGGCTCCCGGCGATGCCGCCAGGTCCGGCCCCTGCCGTCCGTCCGCTTCCCACCCTGACCCGGGCGCTCGAGGCGCAGGTGGCGCGCCGACCGGACGACGCCCGGCTCAGGGCCGATCTCGCCCAGGTGCTCGAGGCGACCCAGGCGTTCGACGGCCGGGAGCACGCCGACGCGGTGAACGCCGAGCGGGCCGCCGCCGACGCCGGACGCACCGGCCATCCCGATGCGCGCATCGAGCTGCTCGCCGCGCGGCTCCAGCAGGACGAGAACCTGCGCCGCCGTCACCTCGAGGCTGCGCTCGCCGCGGCGCCGGAACTGATCGAGGCGCGCGTGCTGCTCGCCCGGGCCGAGCTCTCCCAGGGCCACCCCGAGCGGGTGCTCCCCCTGCTGCAGCCGCTGGCGCAGCGGTGGAAGGCGTTCGTCCCCGCGCAGGTGCTCCTGGCCCGCGCCGAGGACGACCTCGGCGACTCGGTGGCGGCAACCCAGCGCATCGAGGGCCTTCCGCGCTCGACCTGGCGCGTGCCGGAGGCCGGTCGGGAGCGGGTGCGCAGTGCGCGTCGCCTCGACCGGTCGGACGAGGCGCTGGAGCGGCTGCAGGGGGTGCTCGAGGCACGGCCCGGAGACGGGGCGAGCCTGTCGCTCCTGGCCGAGATTCTGGCCGACCGCGCGGACGTGGCCGGCGCGGCGGACGCGCTCCGCAGGGCGCTCCGGCTGTCGCCCACCAGCAACGACGTTCGCCTGCGGCTCGCCGAGCTCCTCGCCTCCAACGGGCGGCTCGAGGAGGGGCTGGCCCTCTTCTCCGAGGCCGAGACGCTCTGCCCCGACGAACCGGAGGTCTTCGAGCGAAAGGGACGGACCCTGCTGTACGCGGGACGGAAGGACGCGGCGCTCGCCGCCCTGG
>Ga0335070_10006619_pt1 | contig 13626 bp, 11 predicted proteins | sample Lox_Sample_13_FD_206722 | JGI IMG/M metagenome (GOLD analysis project Ga0335070, IMG submission 206722) | Soil microbial communities from Loxahatchee National Wildlife Refuge, Florida, United States - Lox_Sample_1.3 | ecosystem: Environmental > Terrestrial > Soil > Wetlands | place: USA...
CGGGCGTGAACGTCCCAGAATCCCGGAGGGGTCGTGCCGAATCGAGCGGCCCTCGCGTGCTCTCGTGACGCGGTCCGTGGGTCCGCTCGCGCCGATCCTGCGCGGCGCCGGGTTCGCGCTGGGCGTGGCGCTCCTGCTGGCGTGCACAGCCGCCGTGCCCCCTCCCGAATCCACGCTCGTCGCGCCGGGTCCGGACACGGTCGACATCGCGTCGTCCGTCACGCTGCCCGGCCCCGGGCAGCAGGCCGTGCTGCCCGCGTCACCGCACCCCTTCCGCCCCGGCGAGTCGCTCCGATTCTCCGTGCAGTACGGCTTCATCCACGCCGGCAGCGCATGGCTCGAGGTTCCCGGCATCCGCGAGTACCGCGGCCATCAGGTCTACGAGCTCCTCGCCCGGGCCGAGTCGAACGCGTTCTTCAGCCGCTTCTACAAGGTGCGGGAGCGCATCGAGTCGAGCTGGGATCCGCACGGCCGTTACAGCCTTCGCTATTTCGAGGACCGGCGCGAGGGCAAGTTCCGCCAGCGGACCGATGTCGTGTTCGATCCTGACCGGCACGTGGCGCGGTACTCGGACGGCGCGGCCTACCCGATCCCGCCGGGCGTGCAGGACGCGCTCTCGTCGTTCTACTACACGCGCACGCGGCCTCTGCCGCTCGGGGGCAGCATCGTCTTCCACTATCATGCGAGCCGGAAGAGCCAGCCGCTGCAGGTGAAGGTGCTCGGCCGGGAACGGATCGAGACGCCGGCCGGGACGTTCGACTGCGTGGCGGTGGAGCCCATCCTGCGGGCCGGCGGCATCTTCCGGAGCACGGGCCGGCTCGTGATCTGGCTCACCGCGGACGAGCGGCGCATGCCGGTGCTGATGAAGAGCAAGGTGATCATCGGGTCGGTGAGCGTGGTGCTGCAGGAAGCGAAGGCGGGCTCCTGATGTCCCGCTATCGGGAGGCCGATCTCTCGGGACTCGCGGTGGGCTCGGACGCGGCCCGCGCGACGCGCGTCCGCGTCGAGGACTTCGCGCGCCCGATCGATCCGCGGACCGCAGCCGAGGTGCTGGCCGCGCTGCCCGATCAGCTCGCCGCCCGCGCTCTCCGCGAGCTGGTGGGTCGCGTGGCCGACGCGCATCGGCGCGGTCGCCCGGTGGTGGCGATGTGCGGCGGACACGTGGTGAAGACGGGCGTGTCGCCGTGCCTGATCGCGCTGCTCGAGCGCCGTGTCCTGACGCATCTCGCGCTGAACGGGGCTGCCGCGCTCCACGACGTGGAGATCGCGCGCGCGGGCCGGACCTCGGAGGACGTCGAAGCCCACCTGCAGGACGGCAGCTTCGGCATGGTGGACGAGACGGGCCGCTTCATGAGCGACGCCATGAGCGAGGGTGCGCGACGCGGCGAGGGACTGGGTGAATGCTGGGGCCGCGCGCTCGCCGAGGAGCGCGCGCCGCACCTCGAGGCGAGCCTGCTCGCGGCGGCATGGCGGCTCGGCATCCCCGCCACGGTCCACGTGGCGATCGGGACGGACACCGTGCACTATCACCCGCGGTGCGATGGCGCGGCGCTCGGGCTGACCTCGCTCCGGGATTTCCGGATCCTCGCCGCCACGTTGGCGGAGGCGCGCGGGGCCGCCGTCCTCAACTTCGGCTCGGCCGTCCTCATGCCCGAGGTGTTTCTCAAGGCGCTGGCCGTGGCCCGGAACCTGGGAGCCGACCTCGAGGACCTCACCACGGCGAATTTCGACCAGATCCAGCATTACCGACCCCGGCTGAACGTGATCGAGCGACCCACCCGTGCCCGCGGGGCGAAGGGCTATGCCCTGACCGGACACCACGAAATCCTCGTGCCTCTCTTTGCCGCAGCCGTGCTGGCCGAGCTGGGAGACGTCGGATGAGCCCGGCATACGCCTTGCATTGTGATCGGAGGGAATGTCGAGGCGAGGCAAGGCGTTTGACAGCTCGAGAGCGGGCCACCTATACTTTAACCCTCTTCCGCATCGCGACTTGCGATCTGCGGCCCGTCCTCAGGCGGAGGCTTCCCGAGACGCGTCTTGCTACCGCTTCGAGCAGGGTCGGTCAGTTATTTGACCCTGCCCTGAGATCATGAACGGGGGCTGACCCCGCTTCTGACCATCGCGTCCGGTGACCTGAGGACTACCTTGCTCCGCCATTCGATCCATGCTGCCTGTGCGCGGGACCGGAAAACCGTGCCCGTGGTGATCGTGAAACGCACGATCGTGATCCTGCTCGCCCTTGCCCTCGCCCCCGCGTGGGGCCGGGCGCAAGGCCTGGAAGTCGCCCCGGCCTCGCCGCTCGACTCCATCGACTGGGCGAAGGCGCCTGAGTACCGGATCGTCCCGGGCGATCAGCTGCGCTTCAACTTCGGTCCACCGGCGACCGTGGGCCAGGTCGTCATCAGCAACGACGTGATCCGCGAAGTCACGGTGCGCCCGGACGGCCGGGTCACGGTCTATCCGGTGGGCGACCTGGTCGCGGCCGGCCGCACGACCGCCGAGCTGCAGGCCGAGGTGATGCAACTCCTGTCGGCCGAGCTCCGGCAGCCCCGCGTCACGGTCGAGGTCTCCAAGCTGGCCGGCAACGAGGTCCACGTGCTGGGGCGGGTGAAGGTGCCGGGGCCGAAGCCGGTGAGCGCCTTCACCACGCTGCTGCAGGCGATCGCCGCGGCGGGGGGCTTCGAGGACGACGCGGCCCGCAACAGCGTCATGATCATGCACCGGGTGGGGCTCGATGCCGTGAGCATCGCCCGGGTGCGGGTCGACCGCATGCTCAAGAACGGCGGGGACATGCCGGTCGGACGCTACGACATCATCTACGTGCCGCGCTCGACCGTCGGCAACATGAACCTGTTCGCGCACCAGTTCTTCGAGGGCGGGTCGACCATGATCAGCACCGCCATCCAGGGCTGGGAGCTGTTCCACCTCCGCCGCATCTTCCCGGGCATCGCTCCGGTCGCCCCATGAGTCCTGAATCCACCGCTACCCCGCTCGGCCAGCGCGCCACGGTCCGCGAGTTCCTCGCGGTGATGTTCCGCCGCCGCTGGATCATCCTCGGGCTGTTCATCGCCTCGACGCTGACCGTGGTCGTCATCGCGCTGACCACGCCCGCGCTCTACATCTCGGGCGGGCAGGTGCTGGTCCGGCGCGGAGAGCGGCAGAGCATCATGAACCCCGACCGCCAGCTCATGAACGACTGGGAGATCGAGCTCGGCAGCGAGATCGAGACCGTGAAGAGCTGGCCCGTGCTGCAGCGCACCCAGAAAATCCTCGACGAGGAAGGCCGCGGCGGGCGCCGCGTCCTCGTGGAGGAAGGCGGCGTGCACGTCGAGGTCACCGGGAAGAGCAACGTGCTGGCGATCGGCTACGTCGACCGGAACCCCGCCAACGCGCAGCGGATCTGCGACGCCCTCATCCGCGCCTACGTGGACTACCGCCAGGGCGGCCAGATCCAGTACCCGCGGCACTTCTTCGATTCCGAGATCGCCCACGCCGCAAGCGAGCTCCAGCGCTGGACGGAGCTGCGCCGCCGGTACTCGAACACCACGGGCGCGATCGACCTGCCCGAGCAGCGCCGCTCGCTGCTCAGCCTGCGCTCGGAGCTGGAGTCGAGACGCAGCGAGGCGCGTGCCACGCTGGCCGAGGCCCAGTCGGAGCAACGCGTGATGCAGCGGCTCAAGGAGAAGCCGGACGTCGACCTGCCCACCGCAGGCTCCTACACGGACAACGTGATCGTCACCCTCAAGAACAACATCGTCGAGCAGCGGCGGCGGATCGCCGAGCTGCAGGAGCGCTTCCGCGACGAGGCGCCCGAGGTGTTGAACGCGGAGGTGACGCTCGACACGCTGCGCAGCATGTTGACGCGGGAGCTGGACGCGCGCCTCGCCGTGTCGCACTCCCGGATCGAAGTCATCCAGGCCCGGCTGGACGCGCTCGATCGCGAGCTGAATACGACCGACAGCCGGCTCGAGGCCATGCCAGACCAGGACGCCCGGCTGGTCGAGATGAACCACGAGATCGAGTCGTGGAAATCCCGCTACGACGAGTTGATCAAGAGCAGCGACCAGGCGCTGATCAACGAGAACACGGTGCCGCTGATCGCCGTCTACGTGCTGAACCCGGCGGGGCGGGCGCGCCGCGAGAACGCGCGCGACTACGTGCGCGTCGGGCTAGCGCCCGCGTTCAGCCTGGTCGTGGGCATCGGCATCGCGTTCTTCGTCGACGGCCTCGACATCACCGTCCATACGGCCGGGCAGGCCGAGGAGGAGGTCCAGCTGCCCGTGCTCGCGGCCATTACCGAGCGCAAGCGACGCGGCTGGCTGCCGCGGCCCGCGGCTTCGGAGAAACACTCGGCATGACCCGCATCTTCGACGCGTTGAGGAAGGCGGGTTCGGTATCCCCGCCCGTCGCCGCGCCCGCAGTGCTCCCCGCGCCGGTTTCCGCGGTGCGGGCCGCCACCGAGAAGGCGGGCGGACGGCCAGTCGAGCGCCCCGCCGGGATTCTGCCGTTCCACGCGGCAGTGGACCTGCCGGGCGACGTGGTGCGCGAGATGACCGGGTTGCGGGTGAGCCTCGAGGCCGAGCTGACGGAGCGCATCCCCCGCGTGGTCATGTTTGCGGCCTCACAGGGCGGGGAGGGCACCTCGACGGTGGCCGCCCAGTTCGCGCGCACGCTGGCCAACGATTCGCGGCTGCGCGTGCTCCTCGCCGACGCGCACGCCCACCGGCCCGGATACGCGCCCGATGGCTCTCCGCGGGCGGGCCGTGCGCGCACGCCATCCGGGGACGGCGCGGCCGCCCGGAACCTCGATCTGCTCCCGCTCCCCGGGGGGCTGGGGCCGGAGCACGTGCTCGCTCCCGAGGTCATGCGGGAGGCTCTGAGCGCGGTGGCCAGCCGGTACGACTGGATCGTCCTCGACGGACCGCCGGTGCTCGAGTCGCCCGATGCCGGACCGCTCGGCGAGGTCGCGGACGGCGTGGTGGTGGTGGTGCAGGCGGGACGGACCAAGCGCCCCGTGCTCGCGCGCTCCGTGGATCTGCTCCGCCGTTCCGGAGGCCGCGTGATCGGGATCGTGCTGAACCGTCGCCGGCTGGAGATCCCCGGGTTCATCTACCGCCGTCTCTAGGACCGGACCGCATCCGGTGAACGATCCTTGCCCGGCGCCCGCGGAACCGATGCCGGCCCTGTTCGGCTCGGATCCGCTGCTCCAATCCCTGGCGCTCGCCGACCTGTGGGCAGGAGGGGCGCTCGCGCTGATCGTCGGCGGCAGCCACGCCTCGGGCGAGGCGGTATGGGCCGAAGCCGAGGGGCGGCGGCTGTCGCTCTCCGATCTCGATGTCTACGCCATCGTCCCCGACCGCACGGCCCAGCGCATGGCCATCCGCCGGATGCGGGCCGACCAGGCCGGGCTGCGCGCGCGCCTGCTCTCGTGGGGCATGGCGGCTCCGCTCGAGGTGGCGTTCCTCGTCCCCAGGGACCTCGGCCGGCTCGCGGCGCGTCCCGCGACGCTCGAACTGAAGCGGCGCGGGCGCGTGGCCAAGGGTGACGCCTCGTGGCTCGGGCGCGTTCCGGATTGGCGGCCCGCCGACGTGAGCGAGGAGGAGATTCGGCTCCTGCTCGAGAACCGCGCGTTCGACCTGCTCGCGTGCCGGCCCGATGGTTCGGTCGGCTTGGCCGCTCTCCAGGCGCGGCACGCCTGGCTCAAGTGCGCCCTCGACCTCGTCCGCGTCGAAGCCCTCTTCGACGGGGCCTGGATCGGAGAGGCCGCGTCCCTGCCGGCGTGGTCGGGGCGGTCCGGCCGTCCACTCCTGCCTGCGCTCGCCGCGCCCCGCTTCCGCTCGCTGCTGGACACGGCGCTGGCCTGGCGCTCGGGGCGGGTGGACGCGATCGATCCGGCCGCGGCCCGCTGCGAATGGCAGGCGGTAGTGGAGGCCTGGGCTGCGGTCTGGCGGGAGCGGGTCGGGCCCTCGTTGGCGGACGCACTGCGCTCCGCGCGTCGCGCGCCGCTCCGGCGGCGGCTGCGTTGCGCGCTGCTCTGGCCGGCCCGCAGCGGCCGCGGGCCGTCGCCCGCCTCGCGCCTGCTGCATGCGCTGCGCGGCACGCCGCAGCACCGCGTGAACGCGGCCGCGGCGATCCTTCTCCTCCGGGCCGCCGGGGCGGAGGGGGGCGAGACCGCGATCCCGCGGGACGCGCGCCGCGCGCTGGCCGCGCTGGGCGTGGTCGAGCCGCAGGCCCTCGCGGACTGGAGCCGGGCCGCGCGCGCGGTCGTTTGCGCCTGGGATCGCTGGGTGCTCGACGGGCAGCGCACGGCGGAGCCCGCATGAGGAGGCGTCTCGTCGTGCTGCTCGTCGACGCGCTCGGCTGGGAGCTGGCCGCCCGCACGCCGGGATTCGCCTGCGTGCTCCCGCACCGTCGGAGGCTCGAGACGATCCTCGGTTTCAGCTCCGGCGCGCTGCCGACTCTCTTCACCGGCCGTCTGCCCGAGGAACACGGGCGCTGGCTCATGTACCGGCGCGCACGGGGCGGCGACACGCCGTTCCGCGGCTTTCGGTGGCTCGGGCTGCTGCCCCCGCGCGTGCGCCGGAGCTGGAGGCTCTCGGTGCTGCTCACGCGGCTGGTCGCGCGCCGGGGCGTGCGCGGCTACTTCAGCCTCTACGACGTCCCGCGTCCGCTGCTCGAGCGATTCGATCTCGCCGAGCGCGACGACGTGTTCGCGCCGGGCGGGCTCCCGGGCGGCAGCCTCTGGGACGCGCCGGCGCGGCTCGGCATCCCGTGGCGGAGCTGGAACTGGCGAACGCCCGAGCCGGAGAGCCTCGCCGCCGTCGAGCGGCGGCTCGCCGAGGGCTCGGAGAACTTCCTCTTCTGTTACACTGCGGAACTCGACGCCCTGCTGCACGAGGAAGGGTCCGCGGGCACGGGCACGCGCGAGCGACTGGCGGTCTACGACGCCTGGCTCGGGCGTGTGGTCCGGGGCGGGGAGGAGCGCGGCGAGGAGTTGCGTGTCGTGCTGCTGTCCGATCACGGCATGGTGGACATCCGCCGTGTCGTGGACGTGATGGGCGCGGTGGCTGCGTGCCGCTGTCGCTGGCCGCGTGATTTCCTGCCCTTCTTCGACTCGTCCCTGGCGCGTTTCTGGTGGCGCGGGACGGCCGCGCGTGACGAGGTGCGAGCCGTCCTGGCGGCGACCGGATGGGGCCGCTGGCTCGGGTCCGAGGACCTCGCCCGGGCGGGCGCCCTGTTCCCGGATCGGGAGTATGGAGAGGACATCTTCCTGCTGGACCCCGGTCTTCTGATGGTGCCCTCGTTCATGGGCGCGCGCGAGCTCGCCGCCATGCACGGGTACGACCCCGCGCATGCGGACATGGCCGCGCTGCTGTGCTCGAACCGGCCCATCCCGCCGGAGGTGCGCCGCCTCGCGGACGTGCGCGCCTTCCTCGAGGCTGAGCTGGCCGCGGTGGCGTCGTGAAACCCGGGGCGATCGCGCACAGCTTCTCCCGCGGCGCGTTCTGGCTGTCGGTGGAGAAGGTCGCGGCCCTGGCCTCGACCCTGCTGTACACCATGCTGCAGATGCGCTGGCTGGGCCCGACCAAGTTCGGTGTCATGGCGCTCAGCCTCTCCTTCGTCGGCCTCGCCACCACGGCGACCCTCAACTTCGAGATGTACCTCGAGCGCTACGCCGCCGAGTTCGACGCGCGACGGCAGAAGCGCACGCTCGTGCGCGCGCAGCTCCTCGCGCTCGGCATCAAGGTCGGCCTCGGGCTGCTCGCGAGCGCCGCGCTGCTGGCCGTCGTGCCCTTCCTGGTCCATCGCTGGAGCACGCCCGAGTTGCGCGTGCTGCTGCCCATCCTCGTGATCACGGTGGCGTTCGACGGGTTCTCGACCACCGGCCGGGCCACGCTCTTCGGCCTCCAGCGGTTCCGCTGGGTCTCCGCGCTCGCGGTGCTCTTCCACGTGGCCAAGACCGTCATGGTCGGGCTGCTGTGGTGGAGCCGCCAGGGCCTGTTCGCGCTGGCCATCGGCTTCGCCGCGCTCTCGGTGGCGCTGGGGCTGGCGCAGAGCGCGGCCGCGTTCTGGATCCTGCGCCTGACGCCGGACGGCGAGTCCGCGGCGTCCGCCGAGCCGTGGCCGGACCTGTTCCGCGGCATGTGGCGCTACTGCCTGCCCCTGCTCGGCGGGCGCATCGCCTTCACGTCGGGCCAGAACCTGAGCAAGATCCTGGTCGGGCACTACTTCGACAAGACGACGCTCGGCTACTTCACCTTTGCCTACCAGACGATCGAGCGCTTCAGCGAGTTCGTGAACTCGGTGCCCTCGGCGCTGCTCCCGTCCTTCACCTGGCTGGCGACGCGCGGGCAGGACGAGCGGCTGAAGATCGTGTTCGACCGCGCCCACCGACTGGTCCAGACCCTCGCCTTCCTGGTCGCGCTGGGCGTGTTCGTCTTCGCACGCGAGATCACGCGCGTGCTGGGGAGCTCGCTGTTCCTGCCCGCGGTGCCGCTGCTCCGCGTGCTGGCGCTGGTGCCGCTGGCCCGCACCGCGCAGCAGCCGCTCACCATGCTGTTCCGTTCGCTGCGCCGCCCGGGGACGGAGATGGCGCTGTCCTTCGTGAAGTTCGTGACCGAGTTCGGCTGCTACTTCCCGCTCATCTTCACCCTCGGCATCGCCGGCGCGGCGTGGTCGAATCTGGCCGGGGCGGTCGTGTCCTACGCGGCGGCGATCGCGGTCTCGGCGCGGCTCCTGCCCAGCGGCGCGCGGGAGCGCGGGCAATTCGTGGTCATCACGCTCGGGCTGCTGCTGCCGTTCCTCGCGCTCACGCTGATCGTCGACCGGCTGTGGCAGGGCCACGTCTTCGCGCTGTTCGTCGTCCATGCCGTGTTCCTCCTGTTCGCGATCGCCGGCGTGTTCGCTACGCGCATGGTGACGCGCGTGGATCTGGACACGATGGCGGAGCTTCCGCTCGGATCGGCCTGGAGCCGCGTGGCGCGCGGCGGCATGCTCGCCGTGCTCGGGGTCTTCGCCCGGCTGACCGAGCCGCGGAGGGCGTCGTGAGCGAGCTGCGCGTGCTGGTGATCATCCCCGCGCATGACGAGCAGGAGAGCCTGCCCGTCACCCTGGACGAGCTGCGCCGCGCCGCGCCGGGCGTGGACGCGCTGGTCGTGGACGACGGCTCGCATGACGGCACCGCCGAGGTCGCGCGGCGTCGCGGGGTGGTGGTGGTGCGCCACGCGGTGAACCTGGGCGTGGGCGGGGCGCTCCAGACCGGGTTCCGCTGGGCGGTCGAGCACGGCTACGACGTGGGTGTGCAGCTCGATGCCGACGGCCAGCACGATCCCGCGTACCTGCCGGCCCTGCTCGAGCCCCTGCGCGCCGGACGCTGCCAGGTGAGCATCGGCTCGCGCTACGTGCGGCGCAGCGGCTACCGGGCGCCCGCCGCCCGCCGGTTGGGAATGGTGCTCTTCTCCGGTCTGGTGAGCGCGGTGCTCGGGGAGCGCATCACGGACACCACCTCGGGCTTCCGCGCGTACGCTCGCCCCGTGATGGAGGTCTGCCAGCACGACTTTCCCAGGGACTTCCCCGACGCCCCGTTGCTCATCGCGCTCGGCCGCCGGGGCTTCCGGCTCGAAGAGGTCCCGGTCGAGATGCGCGAGCGGCAGGCGGGGCGCTCCTTCTACACGCTCGGCAAGTCGCTCTACTACCCATACAAGAACCTGCTGGCCTCGCTGATGGTCCTGCTCCAGCGGCCGGCGCAGCCCTGAGGAGTCCCATGGCCTTCCTGTCCCGTACTCAGGTCATCACCGCGGTGGGCGCGGTCCTGCTCGTGCTCTACGTGCTCGATCTCGTCCGGCGCCGCAAGCTCTCCGAGGAGTACTCGCTGCTGTGGGTCATCTGCAGCGTGGTCATCGCGGCCCTGGGCTTCTCCACCCCGCTGCTCACCTGGATCACGCGCACGCTGGGCATGATGGGCGCGAGCTCGACGGTGTTCGCCTTCGGGCTCGGTTTCACCATGGCCATGCTGCTCCACCTCTCGGTCAAGCTCTCGCGGCTCGGGCAGGAGAACCATGCGCTCACCCGCGAGCTGGCGCTGCTGCGCCACGAGCTCGAGGGACGCGAGGCGGCCGGGCCGCGCGCGCCGGGAACCGTGGAGGGCGCATGAAGCGTTGGCTCCACCTCGTGATCGGCTTGGCGATCTCGGTCGCCGCGGTCTGGTACTCGATGCGCGGCGTGCGCCTGGGCGAAGTGTGGAGCGTGCTGCTTCGCTCGAACCTCGCGCTCTTCGGGCTGGTCATGCTCTTCACCCTGGTCGGGTTCTTGTTGCGCGCCGTGCGCTGGCGCTCGCTGCTGTCGGGCCGCCGGGCCTCCTTCGACAGCCTGTTCAGCTCCACCATGATCGGCTTCATGGCGAACAACGTGCTGCCGCTGCGGCTCGGGGAGTTCGTGCGCGCGTGGGCGCTGGCCCGGCGCGAGAAGTGCTCGACGACGATGGTGCTCGCCACCGTGGTGGTCGAGCGCGCGGTGGACATGCTCACCCTGCTCGCCATCCTCGGCATCACGCTGCTCGTGCACCCGATCCGTGCCGGCACGAAGGCGGCGGAGCTGACGCAGGCGGGTGCCACCTCGCTCATCGCGCTCACGGTGGGACTCACGATCGTGCTCGTGGTCCTCGAACGGCGGCCGACGCTCTTCCACTCGCTGCTCGAGCGGCTGTCCCGCTTCCTGCCGGAGCGCCACCGCGGCCGGGGCGCGGCGGCGCTCGATCACTTCGTCGAAGGGCTCGGCCTTTTCCGCGACGCGCCCCGCCTGCTCTGGGTCTTCCTGCTCTCCTTCCTCATGTTCGGCTGCTTCGCGCTCGCGCAGCAGATCAGCCTCGAGGCGCTGGGCATCCATCTCCCCTGGTACGCGGGGCTCAGCCTGATGGTGATCGTCGCGTTCGCGATCATGGCCCCCGCGGCCCCGGGCTACATCGGCACCATGAACCTGGCGTGCGTCGCCGGCCTCATCCTGTTCGGCGTCACCAACGCCGTGGTCGCGAACTCCTATTCGTGGTTCTACTGGCTCGGACAGTGGTTGCCGGTGACGTCGGTGGGGTTCTTCTACCTGCAGCGGGAGGGGCTCTCGCTGCGCTCGCTCGAGCGGGCGCAGGAGTCGTCGGGGTGAGACGGCCGGACCGGGGCGGTGGACGGGAGCGGCGCGACGGCCGCGGAGGTCAGCGGCGGTAATGCGCGGCGATCTTCCCCACCGCGGCCGCCACGTCCTCGACATCGCGCACGGTCATGTCGGGGAAGAGGGGCAGCGTGATCGCGCGGCGGTAGGCCGCCTCCGCGATCGGGAAGCTGCCCTCGCGGGCCCCGAGGCGTCCCTGGAAATATGGATGGAAGTGGATCGGGATGAAGTGGACCGACGCCCCGATGTTCTCGGCGCGCAGCTCCTCGATGAAGCGCGCCCGGTCGCAGGTGAAGCGCTCGAGGTCGAGGGCGATCGGGTAGAGATGGTGCGCGTGCACGGCGCCGGGCCGCGTGTGCGGGCGGCGCACGCCGGGGATGTCCGCGAGCAGGGCGTCGTACTGCGCGACGCGCTCCGCGCGCCGGCGCTGCATCTCGTCGAAGCGTTCGAGCTGGGCGAGGCCGAGAGCCGCGAGCACGTCGCTCAGATTGTATTTGAAGCCGGGCGCGACCACCTCGTAGAACCAGGAGCCCGCGGCCGAGTAGCGCTTCCAGGCGTCGCGATCCATGCCGTGCAGGGCCAGCCGGTCCATGCGCTCGGCCAGCTCCCCATCATCCGTGACCGCCGCGCCGCCCTCGCCCGTCGTGACGTTCTTCGTCGCATAGAAGGAGAACGCCGTCACCGTGGCGAGCGAACCCACGGGCCGACCGCCGAACGCGGCGCCGAGCGAGTGGGCAGCGTCCTCGACGATGGGCAGGCCGCGGTCGCGCGCGAGCGCACCGATCGCCGCGTAGTCGCAGGGCTGTCCCGCGTAGTCCACCGGCAGCAGGGCCCGCGTGCGCGGCGTGAGCGCGCGCTCGAGCCCGCGCGGGTCCACGCACAGCGTGTCGGGCTCGACGTCGGCGAGCACGACCCGGGCGCCCACGTGCTCGATCACGTTGGCGCACGCGACGAAGGTGTAGGCCGAGGTCACGACCTCGTCCCCGGGGCCGACGCCCAACGCGGTCAGCGCCAGGTGGAGCGCGCTCGTCGCCGAGTTGACGGCCAGGCCGTGGCGGGCTCCGGCCCGCTCCGCGATGCGGCGCGCGAGCTCCTGCGCGAGCGGACCGGTCGTGATCCAGCCGGAGTCGAGCACTTGGAGCACGCGCTCGCGTTCGCGCGGGCCGATCGAGGGACGGTGAAGCGGCAGGAAGCTGGAGCGGACGGGCGGGCCGCCCTGCGAGGCGAGCGTGCCGGCGGGCGCGGTCAAGGGCGCGCGCCGGCGGCGGCCGCGGTCGGTGCGGCGCTCCGCTCGCGTCGGGCGGCCGCGCGCCGGTCGGCTTCGGGCGCGGTCTCCGCGCCGGCCCGGCGCTGCGCGCGAGGCGATCCGATGCTCACGCGCCGGATTCTACGACAGCGCTCGATGGGTCTCCAATCGGCGCTCCGGGACGCAGCGTGAGCGCGCGCCGGTTCCTGCGGGACATGGCGGGCATGGCCGCGAGCCAGTACCTGTCGCGCGCGGTGCTGCTCGTGCGAGGCGTCGTCTCCGCCGCCGCGCTGGGCCCCGTCGGGTTTGGGAGCTGGAACGCGCTCAACCTGATCCTGGACTACGGCAGCTATGCGTCGGCGGGCGCCCTGCAGGGGCTCGACCTCACGCTGCCCGCCTCCACCGCACGGGGAGATCACGCGGAGTCGCGGCGCCTGCTCGCCGCGGCATGGGGCGTCGTGCTCGCGGGCGGCACGCTCTTCGCGCTGCTCGTGATCGCCGCGGTCGCGACGGGTCGGCCGGTCATCCTGCGTCCGCTGGGCTGGCAGGCGCCGCTGCTCATGCTGGTCGCCGCCGTGCTCCAGCTCGCGATCCAGTACCTGGGATCCGCCCTGCGCGCGCGCGGCCGCTTCGACCTGGTCGGCGGCTCGACCGCGGTGCAGGTGTTCGTCGGCGGCGGCTTCGGCATCCTGCTCGTGGGCCGGTTCGGCATCCCCGGACTGCTGTGGGGCTGGCTCGCGGGAACGCTCCTCGCGCTCGCGTGGGTGCGGCACGCGGCCGCCGACGTCCCGTTCCAAGCGGGCGATCCCGCGCGCGCGGTGGCTCTGGTGCGGGGCGGGTTCGTGGTCTTCGCGTTCATGGGAGTCTCGCTGCTGCTCCGCTCGGTGGATCGCCTGGCGCTGATCCACTACGGGAGTCCCGCGGATCTCGGGGCCTACAGCGTGGGGCTTCTCGCCGCGGGTCTCGTGTTCTACGTGCCGGAGGCCGCATCCGCCGTGCTCTATCCCCGCATCGTCGCGGCGACCGGTGGGGCGCGCGACCTCGACCGCACGCGCCGGGAGGTCGCGCGCGTCCAGCGCGCCCTGGCGCTGCTGCTTCCCGTCGTGGTCGCGGTCGGGATGGTGTGGGTGGGACCGGTGCTGGGCTGGATGCTGCCGCGATACCGCGAGGCGGCCCCGGCGGTCCGCCTGCTCGCGCTCGCGGCGTTGCTCCTCTCCGCC
>Ga0335070_10006621_pt1 | contig 13623 bp, 13 predicted proteins | sample Lox_Sample_13_FD_206722 | JGI IMG/M metagenome (GOLD analysis project Ga0335070, IMG submission 206722) | Soil microbial communities from Loxahatchee National Wildlife Refuge, Florida, United States - Lox_Sample_1.3 | ecosystem: Environmental > Terrestrial > Soil > Wetlands | place: USA...
CTTCCCATTGTGGAAGCGTCGGGATGATCCGTCGCAGTTGCAGCGCGAACACAGAGGGCAGCGCGGCTCCGCACGCCGGAAGCGCAGGATCGCAACCGAGCTCCACCCTGGACAGCTCGCCGTGGCGGCCGATCCTGACGTAGAACTCCAGCGTGTCCTCGGCAGCGAGCGGGACGGGGAGGACCGGCGCGCCGGGCCGTTGCGCCGTCTTCAAGACGCTGTCCCAGGTCACCAGGTAGCGCTCGTTGCGGATCGAGAACCGCAGCTGCCGCGTCTCCTCGTAGCGCATCAGCGGAACAGTGTCCCGCTGCGCCAGGCCCACGTAGTCCACGCGATAGGCGAACCGCTCCGGCCATCGATAGGCCGTGGGGTTCGGGGCCCGGGAGGCGTCGTTGCCGCACCCCGCACCCCACAGCGCGAGGCAGCATGCAGCCGTGCAGTGCCGCAGTGCTGTCATGATGATGACTCTATGCTGGCTGAAAGCGCGGCCCGTCCTCCCACAAAGCAAAGCGGGATTCGTCGCCATGAAGCGGCTCCGAACCCCGCTGCTGAAAACCGGCCTTGTCGTCCGGTGTCCCGTTGCGTTCCGCCTGGCGGCGGATCGGGCGCAAGTGGAGCGCCCGTTTCGACGGAACCATGGGACGGTGCTTGGGCGTCCCGCCATATATACGTGCAACCGTCCCGTTTGTTTCCCGACCCCGGGGAGCGCCGGATGGCCGGGCGCGGCACAGCCCTAGCGGCCGGCCTTCTGGGTCTCGGCCGGAACCGGCGCGTTGATCTTCAGCAGCGAGTCGGTGCGCTGCTGCTCCTGCGAGCGGACCGGCGGCTGCTCGGGGTGCGCGATGACCGGGACTTCCTTTCGCGAAGGGCCGGCGCCGCCCACCGCCCGCCCGATCCAGAGCGCCAGGACGAGCAGCGCGAGGACCACGGCGCCCTGCGCCACGCGCCGACGCCGCGTCGGCACCAGCTTGCGCAGGCGGACGTTCTCGCGCATGAGCTCCCGCTTCTCGATTGCGCGCTCCACCGAGGTCAACAGGTGCTCCGGCTCGACGGGCTTGGTGAGGAAGTTCTCGGCGCCCAGTCGAAGGGCGCGGACCGCCGTCGGGATGTCTCCGTGTCCGGTGAGCATCAGGATCGTCGGATGGTACGGCCGCAGCGCCTCCATCACCTGCAGGCCGTCCATGTCCGGCAGCACCAGGTCCAGGATCGTCACGTCCGGCTCGTAGGTGCGCCATGCCGAGACAGCCTGTCGTCCGTTGGCGGCCTTCACGACCCGGTATCCGTAGCGCTCGAAATACGTCCCGAAGGCCCGGGTGACGGCTTCCTCGTCATCCACGATGAGGACCGTGCGGCCTTCTCCCCGTTTCGGCGTGAGTTCCTCGCTCATGGCCACCAACCTAGAACAGCTCCGTCTGCTCGGCCAGAGTCGAAGGCTCCACGGGCGTCTGGCGAGTGCCCCTCGAAGTGGTTGTTCACGTACACGTGCACGGCGCGCACTCGCTCCGCCAGGCGGACGAGCACAGCCGCCCACTGCCCGAGTTCCGCGCTCCGATCGACCTGGACGTGCGAGAAGTCCTCCAGCGAGCGGTCCGGCCCCATCATCCGAACGTAGCCCACCGCTCCCGTCGGCTCCTCGGCGAGCCTGAGCATGCGCTCGCGGCCGACCCAGCGGCCTTCCACGAGCGCCAGCGACACCCCGTGTTCCCGCAGCAGATCGAGCGTCCCTCTGGTCAGCCACTGCGGCTGCCGGAATTCGACGGCGTACCGGATGTCCGTCGGAAGCATCGGCAGGAACCGCTCGAAGGCGGGCCGGTGATCCGGCCCGAATTCGGGACCGAACTGCACGAGCACCGGCCCCAGGTGCTCGCCCAGCACTCGCGCCCGCTGGTCGAACTCCTCGAGTACGTCGCGGCAGGCCACGAGCCGCCGCACGTGGGTGATTTCCTGCGGGAGCTTCAGCGCGAACCGGAACTGCGCCGGGACCTTCGACGCCCAGCCCCGCACGGTCTTCTCCGGCGGAATGGCGTAGAACGTGGAGTCCACCTCCACCGTCCCGAACGCCCGCGCGTAGAGCCGCAGGTAGTCTTCGGCCCGGGTCCCCTCGGGGTAGAACGGCCCGGCCCACTGGGCGTAGTTCCAGCCCTGCGTCCCGACGCGCACTTCGCCCGCCATGCCCCGAATTGGCACCGCCGCTCGTTTGGCCGCAACTTGGACTCATGCGACGCGGCCGCCTCGCCATGGCCCTGGCGCTTTCCGCGCTGGCGCCGGCGCTCCTGCCCGGCTACGGCACCGCCGTGCACGACCTGCTGCCGCGGGCCGCCCTCGTCGGCCTGGGGCGGGAAACCGGTCCCGTATCGCCGGCCGACACGCTCGCCGGTCCCACCGATGCCGACCTGTCGCTGTTCCGCCGCTGGCTCTACGACCGCGCGTCCGCCCTGCCGGACTCGGCGCTGGCCGGCCGCTTCCACCGCCGCTACCCGACCGTGGCGGCGTTCGACGAACGGGCCTTCCGGGAATTCCTGATGATGGACGGCGAGGCGAGGGTGCTCGGAGTGGATTCCTTCGCCGCCGTCTACCGCAATTTGCGGCCATCCGACCGCGCCATGGACCCGCGGGCGCCGTACGTCCCGGGAAGCAGGATCGCGCTGCTGACCGCCCTCCAGATGGGCTCCATCTACCCGGACCTGGACCGGCGGAATCAGGATCGTCTCGCGCGCGGCGCCACCGGCCGGATCATCCTGACCGCTTCGGGCGACACGGTGCCGTTCGACCCGATGTCGCTCAACATGGGCAACCTCACGGGACTCTCGAGCCAGGCGCACGCACACTACGGGCTGAGCCGCTCGCCGAAGTCGGACGAGCCCGCGACGCTGAAGACCCGGCCGTGGGATTTCGCCGTGGCCACCGGCTTGCCGGGCCCCGTCGAGACCTACGCGCCCGACAACGCCCAGATGTACACGGATCTGGCCGTCCTCGCGGCCCTCGGCGGACGGCCGCGCTGGCAGGCGCTCGCCGCCCTGTGGGCGGGCAATGCGTTTCACTACGTCGCGGACTGCGGCAACGCCGTCCACACCGTGCAGGTGGGCATCTACGACGTTTTCGTGGACGCCACGATCCGGGCGTGGATCCGGCGCGCCACCACGCTGTTCGGACTGCTTGGCCGCGCCCCATCGCGCAACGCCATCGGCATCGACATCCTCACCAGTCTCCACACTGGCTCCGAGCGGGTCTTCCAGATGGAGCTTCTGGATGCGGTCCGGGCGGCCGGCTCCGCCGACACCGCGGCTCTTCCGGCCGGGATGGATCGCGTTCTGGTCGCGCTGCGCGAGGGAGACGACTCGCTCCGTCGCGCCATGGCCGATACGCTCCGGATGCTCGGGGCGAGGGAGCCCGTGCCCGACTTCGGGCGCGCCATTGCCGAGGTGGTGGTGGACGCCAACGTGCGCGACGGCGCCGAGGTCTACCGGGTGACGCGGCAGATCGTGGACAAACGCCTGCGCCAGGGCCGTGTGAGCCTGGACTTCGACACGATCCCCGACGCGGCGGTCTGGCGCTGGATCACCGCGGACCGCCGCACGGACCTGGCCGGGTTCAACACCGTCCACGCCCGCGGCATCGCCCGCACCGTCGAGGCGCTGCGGACGTGGTGGGGAGTCTATCGCCGCCTGGGCGCCGCGCCGCCCTCGCGCCGCGCGGCCCTGCTCGAAGCCGTTACCACGCGCCTGGTCGCGGAGCGACTCGCCTACCTGGATGCGGCGGAAGCGCGCCGTCGCACCTGGCTCGCCCTTCATTCGGGACCGACGCGCCGATGAGGCCTCCAGCCCCATGAGCGCGCCGATCCGACTCATCATCGACACCGATCCAGGCATTGACGACAGCCTGGCGCTGTTGCTCGCCGCCACATGGTCGCGGTGCAGCCTGCTCGGCGTCACGGTGACGTACGGGAACACCACCCTCGATCTGGCGGCGCGCAACGCCGCCATCGTGCTGGCGAGGGCCGGAGCCGACGTCCGGGTACTCCAGGGATGGGACCGGCCGCTGCAGCGGCCGCTCGTCACGGCCAAGGAGACGCACGGCTCCGAGGGAATCGGCGATCTCACGGGACCAGTCCCGGAGCCCGTTTACCCCTCGGGCAGCGCACTGCGCGATGCGCTCCGCGCCGCCAGCGGTCCGGTCACGCTGGTTACCCTCGGCCCGCTCACCAATCTCGCCCTCGCGCTCAGGCTGGACGCGGATCTGGTGCACGAGCGGGTGACGCGCCACGTCATGATGGGCGGCAACATCGAGGCGGCCGGCAACACCGGACCCTTCTCGGAGTTCAACGTCTGGTGCGACCCCGAGGCCGCGGACATCGTGTTCCACGCCGGGCTCGCCACCGAGATGGTCGGGCTCGACGTCACCCGCCAGCTGGTGCTACCGGCGACGGCGGTCACGAAGCTGGCCACCCACCGCGACGCCGATGCGCAGTGGTTCGGACGCCTGCTCGGGTTCTACGTCCGGTTCCACGAGGCGCAGGAGGGGCTCTCCGGCGCCGTGATCAACGATCCGCTCGCCGTGGCGCTCGCCGTCGAGCCGTCCTGGGGCCATGCCGAACCCGTGCGGGTGAGGGTGGACCGTTCGGAGGAGCAGCGCGGCCGCACCGCGATCGGTGCCGAAGACGCCGGTGATCCGGAGATCCTGGTCTACCGCCGCTTCGATCACGAGCGCGTGCTCGGCCTTCTGTTGGATTGCCTGTTCGGCCGGTGGCTTACGCCCGCCGATTTCCGGGCCTAGTTTCTCCGCCATGACTCCGCCGCCTCCGCGCATCCTCAACGTCGCCGTCGTGGGCGCGGGCGCCATCGGGCGCGGCTGGGCGTCGCTGTGCGCCGCCCATGGATGGCGCACGGCGCTGTTCGACACCGATGCCCGCGCGATCGACGACGCCCTTGGCGAGGTGCGGCGCCGGGTGGGCGCGCTGGTGAAGCTGCGCCGGGCCGACGCCACGGTCGCCGAGCGCGGCCTGTCCCACGTGCGCGTGGGCCGCTCGCAGCTCCAGGCCTGTCACGACGCGGACTGGGTCATCGAGGCGGTGACGGAAGACCTCCCGCTCAAGCAACGCCTGTTCGAGAACCTCGAGCGGGTGGCGGCGCCGGACGCGATCCTATCCTCGTGCTCCAGCGGCCTGCCGATGACCGACATCGGCGCGCACTGCCGTGACCAGACACGGCTGGTTGTCGCTCACCCGCTGAACCCGCCCGAGCTGATCCCTCTGGTCGAGGTCGTTCCAGGCAAGTTCACCTCCGCCGCCACGGTCGAGGTCGTCCGCGGCTGGCTGCGGGACCTCGGACGGATTCCCGTGATCCTGAAGCGCGAGGTGCCCGGCAACGTGGTGGGCCGCATCGCGGCCGCCGTGTACCGCGAGTGCATCGACCTGGTCCTCACCGGCGTCATCGACGTGGACGACATCGACCGCGCGGTATCGCTCGGACCGAGCCTCGGCTGGGCGGCGGCGGGGCCGCACCTCACTTACCACCTGGGCGCCGGCGAGGCCGGCCTGGGAGCCTTCCTCCAGCATCTGCTGCAGTCGTTCGAGGTGTGGTGGGGGAGTCTGGCCAGCTGGACCCAGCTCGAGCCGGAGCAGGTCCGTGCGCTGACGGCACTTGTCGAGCGGACCTACGGCAACCAGCTCGACCGGATCAGCGCGTCCCGGGACCGCCGCCTCGCGAGCATCCTCCAGGCCCTGGAATCCGCTCGCAAGCACTGACCCTGTCGCGCGTCAGCGCCGCTCGACCATCAGCGCCGCAGCCAGATCGGGCCCGATGACCCGGTCTTTCGTCTCCCGCTGGCCCACGCGCACGGTGATCGGCCCTCCGAACGGAGCCTTGTCGAGCACCACCAGGTCCACGACCGGTACCAGCCCGATCGACTTGAGGTAGCGCAGCCGGTCGGCGTCCTCATCGCTCACCTGCCGCAGAGCCACGCGCGCGCCGACCTCGACGTCCGCCAGCGGCACATAGGCCAACCGCTCGATGCTGCCTTCCCGCGTGGGGATCGGTGCTCCGTGCGGATCGTAGCGGGGCTGGCCGAGCGCGAAGGCCATCCGCTCGATCAGCTCCTCCGAGGCGGCGTGCTCCAGCCGCTCCGCCTCCTGGTGCACGTTCGACCAGTCGTAGGCGAGCTTGGTGATCAGGAAGGTCTCGATGATCCGGTGGCGGCGCATCACCGCCAAGGCCGCCGCGCGTCCCGGCTCCGTGAGCCGGACCCCGCGGTAGGGCTGGTGCTCGAGGTGCCCGGACTCGGCCAGGCGCTTGACCATGCCGGTCACCGATGCGGGTGCCACCCCGAGCCGTTCGGCGATGTCCGTCGTGGACGCCCACTCCGAGCGCTCGGCGAGCTGGAAGATCGCCTTGAGGTAATCCTCGACCGAGCGGGACAGCGGGCCGGTCACGAGTCTCCCGCCAGCCGGGGCCGCGTCACCGGGACCGCAGCAGGAGCACGGGGACGCTCACGGCATGCTGCACCCGGCTCGCGGTGAATCCCAGGACGATGTCGCTGAGCCAGCGATGTCCGTGCGTGCCCATGGCGACCAGGTCGCACCCGTTCGTCTCGACCCAGCGCACGATCTCGCGGGCCGGCTCCCCGTGGGCCGAGGCGACCTGCACCGGGATGCCCGCCGCCGCGAAGCCCTCGCGGACGCCCTCCAAGTAGGCCCGGTTCTGCTCCACCGTCTCGCCGGAGGCGTCCGCACCGCGGAACTCGGCCTGCGGCCCCGTCATCACGTGCAGCAGGACCACGCGGCTCCCCATCGCCTTGGCCAGGGCGGTCACGTGCTCGATGATCGGCCGGTCCGTCGGCGATGCGTCCAGGGGCAACAGGATCGTGTCGTACATGTGCGCTCCGGGGTTTCGTCTATCGGCCGACGAGCACCAGCCACGCCGATCGCAGCGAGTCGGGCAGCCCGTACACGTCCATCGCGGTGATGATCGCCGCGCTGGCCCACCCGGTGATCACCAGGAACCACCCGCTCTTCCACCCGCCCAGATACCGCCGCGAGGTGGTGAAGTACAGCAGCGGGAACATCGCGAAGGGCAGCTGGAGCGCCAGGACGACCTGGCTCAGCATCAGCAGGTCGTTCACGCTGCCGCTGCCCCGGATGCCGACGATCAGCACGGCCGGCAGGATCGCCAGCAGGCGCGTGATGAGCCGGCGCGCCCACGGGGAGAGCCTCCACTGCATGAAGCCCTCCATCACGACCTGGCCCGCGAGGGTGCCCGTGATGGTGCTGCTCTGCCCGCTGGCGAGCAGGGCCACCACGAACAGCAAGCTCGCCGCCGCCGTGCCGAGCAGCGGAGCGAGGGTGAGGTACGCCACCCGGATCCAGTCCGCGTCGCGCCCGAAGGTCACGATTTCGCCGCCGGCGACGCGCACGCTTTCCTGGCCGTGGAACACGTTCGCCGCCAGCACCATGATCGCGGCATTCACCAGGAACGCGATGGACAGCGCGGCAACGGCGTCGATGGTGTTGAAGCGGATCGCGCGGCGGATCGAGGGCTCGTCCTTCTGCAGCTTGCGGCTCTGCACCAGGGCGGAGTGGAGGTAGAGGTTGTGCGGCATCACCGTGGCGCCGATGATCCCGATCGCCACGTAGGCCATGCCCGGCTGGCGCAGGCCCGGGCTGAGCAGGGCCCGGCCCATCTCCACGAACTCCGGCGCGGTACGCGGCAGCACGAAGATCTCGATGGCGTAGCACGCGCCGATCGTGGCCACCAGCACCAGGACCACCGCCTCGATGGCCCGCATGCCGACCCGCTGCAGCGCGAGCAGCAGGAACACGTCGCAGGCGGTGATGATGACCGCCCACAGCAGCGGGATGTGGAACAGGAGGTTCAGCGCGACGGCGCTGCCGAGCACCTCGGCGAGGTCGCACGCCCCGATCGCCAGCTCGGCCAGCAGCCACATGGGCCACCGCGACCACCGGGGGTACCAGTCGCGGCAGCACTGCGCCAGGTCCTTCCCGGTGACCACCCCGAGGCGCGCCGACGTCACCTGCAGCACCATCGCCATCAGGCTCGAGAGCGCGACGACCCACAGCAGGGCGTACTTGAACTGGGCCCCGCCCGCCAGATCGGTGCCCCAGTTCCCGGGGTCCATGTACCCGACGCTGACCAGGAGCGCCGGGCCGACGAACGCCCGCCACTGCGTCCAGAACCCCGCACGGTGCGGCGGGACGTCCACCGTGCCGTGCAGCCCTTCCAGCGAGACGTGTCCGGCGACGTTTTCGAGGGTATGCTCTGCCAAGTCGTTTCCTCGCCGGCTATGTCTTGATTAAATCCCAAATTAGGTGCTACTAAATATATCTCACGCACTGGGCGGCGTCAACAAGGCGCTTGCCCAACCCATTGTGTCAGATGACGTTGGCGATCTGCGACAGGATGCGCTCGGTCAGGCCCCAGACGGTCAGGCCGTGCACGACGACCGACTCGAACGTGAGCTGGCCCCCGCCTGCGTGAAGCACGTACGGGTGCCGGTTGGCCGGGTCGAACACCTCGGCCGCCTCGATCCACTCGGCCCGCACGACCTCCGCCCGCGCGCTCACCGCAGGCCTGCCCCAGACCAGGAACACGACCGGCGTGACGATGACCTTGGGCAACCGGGCCGACCGGGGGTAGACGTCGTCGAGCAGCCCCAGTTGCTCTCCCAGGCGGACGAGGTCGAGGCCGGTTTCTTCATCCGTCTCCCGCCGGGCCGTCGCCACCGCCGAGTCGTCCGCCGGGGACCGGAACCCGCCGGGGAAGGCGACATGGCCCGACCACGGGTCGCCCGAGCGCTCGCCCCGCTTCACGAACAGGATCGCCGGCGCGTCCTCGGCGGACACGACCACGGCCACGGCGGCCCGTTGCGCCTGCTCGTCATGCAGCGTGGCAGGCGTGCGGCGAGCCAGCGCGGCACGCAGGCGTGGAACGAAATCGGTCGTGGCTGGGGTCACGGGGGTGTCACAATCTCGCCACGGGAGCCGCGTTTTCGCGAGTGGCGTGGAACTTGCGACTTGCACGGATTGTTAAATTGGGTGCACACCTGCGCGGGAGGGGACCATTCGCATCTTCGGTGTGAGTCTGCTGGCCGTCGCGGCGATCGCCGCGGCGCGCCTCCTGTGGAAGCGGCGTGAGGAAGAGCTCCTCGACCGAGGAACTGCGGGTCGCGGGACTCTGACCTGCGCCAACCCAGGCTGTCGAGCGGCCCGGCCGGAAGCCGGGCCGCTCGCATTTCCGGCTATCCGAGGGACTGGGCGAACCGCCCGACGGTGTGCTCGAGCACCTCGTCGAACTCCGGCGTCGAGCCCTGCCACGGGTGCCGGATGCCGAACGTGTGGTCGGCGCCATCCATGAGCAGCAGCTCGGTGGCCCTGGACCCGGTCGCGCGCGCCAGCGTGTAGGCCGCCGCCGCAGGCACCGTCTGGTCCGCCGTGCCGTGCGCCAGCAGCCAGGGAACGCTGACCCGCCCCGCGGCGGATACCACGTCGAGGGTGTCGTGCGCGTGCTCGTCAATGTCGTCGAGGGCGTCCCGCAGCAGGGTCAGCACCTGGCCCGTGCGCTGGTTCACCACCTCGGTCCGACCATCGCGGCGCCATTGCGCGATCTGCTCGTCCGGCCAGCGAAGGAAGTGGTCCACCGCAGCCCAGGTGACGAGCGCCCGGACGCGGCGGTCCCTGGCCGCCTGGAGGATGGCCAGAGCCCCGCCGCGGCTGTGCCCGAGGAGGCCCACCCACCCGGCGGCGTGCTCCCGGACCACCCAGTCCACGACGGTTCCGAGGTCGGCCAGATCGGCGCTCGGCCGCTGGCGCGCGAACCGCTCCGGCTCGTCGAACGCCTCGCCCTCGCCGACGCCGGAGCCCGAGAAGTTGAAGGACACGGCGGTGAAGCCCGCCAGCGCCAGCCGCTCGGCCAGCTTCGGGAAGAAGCCCCAGTCCTTGAATCCCTTGAAGCCGTGGCAGATCACGACCGCAGGACGCCGCTCTCCCGGGCGGGAGCCGCTGCGCACGTCGACCCTGAGCGGGCCGCCGTCGGCGCCGCCGAGGCGTGCTCCGGCTAGCCGGGGGGTGGCCACGCCGCTATTTTCGCGCCGAGGTGACGACCCCGCCCTCCCGCCACTCCGCCCCCACATTGCTCGTCGTGGGGCGCGCCATCACGACCGCCCGCGACGCGATTGCCGGGGAATGGGCCCAGTGGATCGAGGCCCGCGAGTCGGGGAGCCGCACGATCGAGTCCGCCGAGCTGGTCCGCACGCTGCGCCTGATCGTCAATCTGCTCGCCCACATGACCGGTCCCCTGCGCCGGGAGGCCCGGGAGACCTGGTTCGCCGCCACGGAGCTGTACGGCCGTCTGGCCGAAGCCCGCGGCCTGTCCGCCGGCGAAGTGGTGGAGGAGTTCCAGCATCTGCGCGAGCTCCTGGTCGTCCACCTGGGCGACATCATCGTGGCGATGCCCGCGCGCCAGCAGCTGCCGGCGGTCCTGCGCGTCAACCGGGTGTGCGATCTCGGCGTTTCGAACGCCGTGGTCGGCTACACCGACGCCCTGGTGGCGAAGATGTTCAGCAAGGACGGCGTTCCCGTCCCCACCGCGGATTCGATTCAGGAGCTGCAGTCCCAGCTCCACCAGCTCGAGGCCGATCTGCGCGAGCTCGACGGACGGCTAGCCCGCTGAGATCTCCTCGCCGCCGTCCACGTTGATCACGTTGCCCGTCAGCCAGCCCGCGTCGGGGTGGCACAACGCCACGAGTGCCCCGGCCACGTCGCTCGGCGTGGTGAGGCGCTTGGCCGGGTTCTTCTGCGCCGCGCCCTCGAACAGCCGCTCACTGCCGGGGATCTTGCTCGAGGCGGGAGTGATCGTCACGCCCGCCCGCAGCGCGTTGACCGCGATGCCCCTGCTCGCCAGCTCGTACGCCAGCTGGCGGGTGTGCGACTCCAGGGCGCACTTGGCCGCCGACACGGCCCCATAGGCGAAGATCGCCCGCGTCGAGCCGGACGACGTCATCGAGAAGATCCGTCCCCCGCTGCCCATCAGGCCGCGCAGCACCACCTCCTGCGTCCAGTAGACCAGGCTGTGGGCCATCACCGACAGCGTCATGTCCATCTGCTGCTCGGTGATGTGGTCCTCCGCCACGAACGGTTTGAGAGCGCCGAAGGCGAGCGAGTGGAGCAGCACCCCGACCTTCGCGCGCTCCGCGACCAGGGCGTCCACCACCTCGCGGCGACGTTCGGGATCGGCGGCGTTCACGTTGAAGAACAGGGCCCGCCGGCCGTGAGATTCGATCTTCTTCTTGATCTCCTCGACCTGGGCCAGCCCTGCCTTGCGGTCGAGGTGTACTCCGCAGATCTCGAAGCCCGCCGCAGCGAGTGCCATGGCGCATTCGGCGCCGAAGCCGCTCGAGGCGCCGAGCACCAAGGCCCAGCGCGGTGCGGCCGACGGTGCGTTCGACAAGGAACATCCCCCCAAGGAGTGCCGGGAATCTGGCATTTGCGGCGGGCGGCGACAAGCTTTCAGCGCGCATGCCGAAGCCATCGCTGTCGGTGACGATCATGCTCGGCCTCGGGGCCGGGCTGGCCCTGGGACTGGCGGCCTCGGCGACGGGCTCGCCGCTGCTGCGCCAGATCGCCGTCGGCATCGAGCCCGTGGGCGCCGTCTGGATCAACCTGCTGCGGATGTGCGTCATCCCCCTGGTCGCCGCGGCCCTGGTTTCGGGCGTCGGCTCGCTCGGCGACCCGCGCCGGCTGGGCCGGGTGGGGCTGCGCACCCTCGCGTTCGTCCTTTCCACCATTGTCCTTGCCGCGTGCGCCGGCCTGGCGCTCGCGCTGCTCACCGCGCCGATCGCTCCGGTCTCGCCCCAGGCCGCCGCCGCGATGCGCGCGGCCGCCACCGAGGGTGCGCGCGACCTCGCGCCGCAGGTAGGCGCCGTCCAGGGCCTCCGGCAGTTCGTGCTCGACCTCGTTCCGGCCAACCCGTTCCGCGCCGCGGCCGACGGAGCGCTCCTCCCCCTCACCGTGTTCTCCGTCCTGTTCGGGGCCGCGGCGGGCGCGCTCGCCGAGCCGGCGCGGCGCGCGATCGTCGACTTCGCGGACGCCGTGGTGGCCGCGCTGATCCGCCTGGTCGGATGGGGCATGCTGCTGGCTCCGGCGGGAGTGCTGTGCCTTGCCGCCCCCGTCGCGGCACGGCTGGGCTGGGACACGCTGCGCGGCCTGGCCATGTTCGTGGCCACCGTGGTGGCGGGCACGATGCTGTTCGCCGTGGTGGTCTACGGCCTTGCGGCGAAGCTGTTCGCGCGCGTGCGCGTGGCCAGGTTCGCCCGCACCATCACGCCGGGGGCGGCGGTCGCCTTCACCACGGTGTCCTCGATGGCGGCTCTGCCGACGATGATGGACACCGCGCTCGAGGACCTGCGGATCTCCAAGGGCGTGGCCGGTTTCGTCCTGCCGTTCGCGGCGACCCTGAACCGGCCCGGCAGCGCGATCTACCAGATGGCGGCCGTGGTGTTCGTCGGCGCGCTGTGGAACGTGCCGCTGGGCCCGGGACCTCTCGCGGCGGCCCTCGCCACCTGTCTCCTGATGACCTTCTCCGTCGCCGCGATGCCCTCGGCGACCGTCTTCACCACGGCTCCCGTGCTGCTCGCGGCAGGGCTGCCCGTCGAGAGCATCGCGCTGCTGCTGGGCGTGGACCGGATCCCGGACATGTTCCGGACGGGACTCAACGGCGTCGCGCACCAGGTTGCGGTGGCCGTTGTCGCGCGCGCCGAGGGCGAGTCGCTTCCCTGAGCCAGTGGCCGTGGTGGACCGGGCTGCTCGCGGCCCTGCCGTGGATCCTCGCCGGGGCCGTCGCTCTGCTGATCCGGCTGCGCAAGCCCGACCTGCGGGACTACCGCCCCCTGCCGGTCGAGCGCGCACCGCTGCTATCGGTCATCGTGCCGGCGCGCAACGAGGCGCGGAACATCCAGCGCTGCCTCGCCTCTCTGCGCTCGAGCCGCTACCCGCGGCTCGAGATCATCGTCGTGGACGACCGGTCGACGGACCGCACCGGCGAGATCGCGCGACGCGCGGCCGGCAGCGACCCGCGGGTGCGGGTGCTCGACGGCCGGGACCGCCCGTCGGGCTGGTACGGCAAGCCGTGGGCGTGCTGGCAGGGCTGCGGAGCCTCGCGCGGCGAGGTGCTGCTGTTCACCGACGCGGACACGGTGCACGGTCCGCTCCTGCACGGCCGCGCCGTCGCCGCGCTCGTGGCCGAGCGCGCAGACCTGCTCTCGGTGATGCCGCACCAGGAGATGCGTGGCCTCTGGGAGCGGGTGTCGCAGCCGTTCTTCTTCCTGCTCCTCGGCCTGCGGTTCGGAACGCTCGCGCGGGTGAACCGCAGCACCCGAGCGCGCGACGCGATCGCCAACGGCCAGTTCCTGATGGTGACCCGCGAGTCCTACGACTGGGTGGGCGGGCACCGCGCCGTGCGCAACACCGTCATCGAGGACCTCATGCTCGCCGCCGAGTACCGGCGCGCGGGCAAGCACCATTTCCTGGTGCTCGGCGACGACTTGACCGTGCGCATGTACACCTCCCTGCGGGAAGTCGTCGCCGGGTGGACCAAGAACCTGTTCTCGGGGGCCCTG
>Ga0335070_10006623_pt1 | contig 13621 bp, 9 predicted proteins | sample Lox_Sample_13_FD_206722 | JGI IMG/M metagenome (GOLD analysis project Ga0335070, IMG submission 206722) | Soil microbial communities from Loxahatchee National Wildlife Refuge, Florida, United States - Lox_Sample_1.3 | ecosystem: Environmental > Terrestrial > Soil > Wetlands | place: USA: Florida...
CCGGCATCACAATCGTGCCCAGGTGATTTCCGTTCGCGTCCCACACCCATATGCCCTTCGGCCCGGTGACAAACAGATTCCCCTCTTTGTCGACCTTGATGCCGTCGGGAACTCCGTCATTCTTGGTCCCGGGCTCCACGCCGAAGATGCGGCCATGAGCGGGCATCCCGTCAGGTCCGACATCGTATACCCGAATGTTTCGTTCCTCGCTGTCGTCGACATAAAACTTCTTGCCGTCCGGAGAGAACGCCAATCCGTTTGGTTGCGTGAGATCCCGGGTGAGCAATGTGACCCTGCCCTTCTCATCCAAACGGTAGACGCCCTGAAACGGAATTTCCTGCTTCTCGCCCGCAACCAGATCGAGCGTGGGATCCGTGAAATACAACGCGCCATCTGGCCCGACGATCACATCGTTCGGGCTGTTGAATCGCTTTCCTTCATAGCGATCCGCCAGTACTTTGTATTTGCCATCGGGCGTCACCTCGATAATCGCCCTCAGGACGCTTGCGCAATCGATGAGCCGATGCTGCCGGTCGAACGTGTTGCCGTCCGGATCGCCCAATGCGATCACTTCTTCCTTCCTGCCATCCGGATACACGCGGTAAATCTTGTTGATCGTCTCATCGCTGACGTAAACGAAGCCCGCTGGGTCCCACATGGGTCCTTCGGTGAACCCGAAGCCGCCTGCAACCGTTTCGAGTTTGGCCTTATCACCGATCAATTTTGTGAACTTGGGTGAGAGCGGCTCGAGCTTGAACCTTGCTGTTTGTGCGGGAGCAATCGTGATGAAACAGATGATCGCGAATATCAACATTGCGCTTCGGTTCATTCGTCCTCGTATTCTTTTTTGTGAACGGGCGCTACTTTCCCCGCATCTGGAGCGGCGCTGATCAGGAACCTGACCAGATCATCAATCTCGCCCTTGCTCAAGCGCTCGCCATAATTGGTGGGCATCAGGGAGTTTTTCGCATATTCCAGGTTCTGCAGTTCTGACTTCCGAAAGAGATGGAAATCGCCATCCCTCGTTTGAAGCTGAACGGAAAAGTTATCTTCGTTCCGTATCACGCCATCAAGCCGCTTACCATCCCGCGTCGTGATCACCGCTGATCGGTACCCGTGCCGTGGATTTCGTTGCGGCCGCACAATCTCCTCGCGAATCACTTCCGGCGACGAAGTTGCCACATAGGCCGACAGGTCCGGTCCAAGAAATCCCCCTTGCCCCGAAATCGTGTGACAGCTTGAGCACTCTCCTTTGCCGAAGAAGATCTCCTTGCCCCGTGCGGCGACGCCGGGCAGGGCTCGCGCGCTTCCCTTTCCCTGCAGTGAACGCAGGTACAGCACGAGTGCTCGAACCTGGGTTGCAGACAGCGTGTGAAAGGCGGGCATTCCCGTTCCTGGAAGGCCGTTTGAGATCACATCCGAAAGCTGCGCGTCTGAGAAATTCTTCACTTCAGAGCCTGCCGCAATGTTCGGGGCCTTGTCGCTTCCATGCCCGTCGAGTCCGTGACAAGCCGCGCAGGAACTGTTGTACATGTTCCGACCGACAGCAGCACTGTTCTTTGTGGATGCTGACGAGGGTGTTTGCTGCGCCACCGAGAAGCCGATGCTCACAACCACAACGACGCCCAACGCTGGCAACAAGGATAGATGTTTGTCAACCCGCACCATAGCGAAGCCGCCATTCTAGCGCAACCACCCAACCTGATTGCTGATTTTCACCGTATGGAAGTACATTCCATCCGGCTCCGATCGCTGTGACGCGCGCACTTCAAAACTGGCGGCAGAAGTGTTACAGTCCGCTTCAGTGCGCAGAAACAGGAGAACCGAATGAATCGATTTCCCCAAAATCGCAGAGTAACTGTCCTGATCATTGCAACTTTGGCGATCTTGATGTCCAGTGCTGCCGTGAAGATCGGCGTCGCACGCGCCCAGACCAGCCCGGCGCCCGCCGCCACATCGAGCGACAGCGATCTGCTCCCACAATTCCGGCGTGTTGAAGTTGCTTCCGTCTCTGATGCCCTCGAGCAGATTACCGGCAAGAAGATGTACATGTCGCACCACATGCAGCCTATCTTCACTGCGAAGTTCGCCGGATACGCGCGCACCGTTCTGCTCAAGAAAGACGAGGGCAACAAAGATCCCGAAGCTCTCACCGGCATGTTGGAGGCTATTGATCAAGGGTCCGCCGATTCCGTTTACGTGATGGTCGTCGAGGACGGAGAAGACATAGCAGGCATGGGTGGTCTCATGGGCACGGCGATGGCTGCCCGCGGCTACGCCGGCGCGGTGATTGATGGCGGAGTACGAGATGTCGCCTATTTGCGCAAGATCAACTTCCCGGTATTCGCCACCGGAATCGTCCCCTCCACTTCGGTGCATCACTACCGGTTCGGCGGAGCGCAGATTCCGCTGGTCTGCAACGGCGTAGCTGTAAACCCCGGCGATATTGTCGTAGCCGACAGCGATGGCGTTGCCGTTGTGCCCAAAGCACAAGCGCAGCCGGTGCTTACGCTGGCGCAGCAGATGGATTACAAAGAACACTCAATGTACGCCGTCATCGAGCAATTGCGCTCCATCGTTCAGGCAGTCAAGAAGTTCGGCCGGATCTAGATCTGGCGGGTTGCATAAAGTTCATTTTCATCAGATAATCCATCGCTTTCATTTTTGTAAGTTCCTATGCCAGTTCGCGTGAAACGGAATTACGACATCACCGCACTGCAACGCGGATTGCGGCTGCTGCACCTCTTCAGCGAATCGCCTCGCGGCCTCACTGCCAAGCAAGTGGCGGCTTCCTCACGGCTTCCCGTCAGTACGGTTCACCGTTTCCTGGCAAACTTGACGACCGCTGGTTTTCTGAACCGCGACGCGGAAGGCATCCATCATCTCGGAATCGCCTGTTTTTCCATTGGACAGGCCGCCGTAGGGCAGCTCGATATCCGGCGCTTGAGTTTGCCGTACCTGCGCGAACTGAACCAGCAAACCCGCGAGACCATCCACCTTACCGTGCGCCATGGAACGCACGCCGTGTATGTCGAGAAACTGGATTCTCCTGAACCGGTCCGCATTCACTCGCGTATTGGCTCTGCCGTCCCCCTTTACTGCACCGCCGTAGGCAAGGTAATGCTTGCGTACATGCCTCCCGCGGAACAGGAATCGATTCTTTCCCAGTTGGACGTGAAACGTCTGACTCCGAATACCGTCGGCAACCTTCAGGAGCTCAAGACGGAGTTATACCGCGTACGGAAAAACGGATATGCCTGTGACCTGGAGGAGCACGAGTTGCACATTCGCTGTGTGGCCGCGCCCATCTGGGATCACACCGGAAGTGTGCAGTCGAGTGTCAGCATCACGGCTCCTACGCTGCGGATGCCCGTGACTCGGCTGCGCCAGCTCGCACCCCTCATTCAGGCAGCCGGACTTAAGATATCGGCTGAACTGGGATATCAACCTGCTGTTTCCTCATACCTCACGCCACGAAAACGAACGGGGAACAGAGACGCGAATCTCGCACGGATAGCGGGATAGCTATAGATATTTTTCTGAGTAGACGACCGGAAATCAATCGAAAGGAGCACTTATGAACACAACTTCGACGCGAAGGACCTTTGCCACTCGTTTGAGTTCCATCCTCCCAGCCCTCGGCCTTGCTGCCCTCCTGCCCGCGCGCAGCGAAGCAAAGCGCGCTGCTCAGGAGGACAACGCAATCCGCAAGCTGAATGACGACGGGAAACCAGGGAGCGATAAAAACGTCATCATGCCGGTGATCGTTCACAACGGTCTGATTTACGTCTCAGGACAAGGCGCGCATGACACGCGGGACAAGAAGGACTGGACCATCGAATCCCACACCACCATCGTCATGGACAAAGTCAAGAAGATGGTCGAGATCGGCGGCGGCACCATGGACACAGTCCTGCAAGCGAACGTGTTCCTGGTGAACATCGAGCACTGGGAAGCAATGACAAAAGTTTTTGGCAGCTACTTCCCGCACGGCGGCCCGACCCGCACGACCGTTGCCGTAGCCGCACTCCCCGGAGATTCGCTCGTGGAGATCAACTGCATCGCGGCTATCGCACGTAAATAGTTGAAGGAGCCTCTCATGCGACCGCAATTGATTTGGAATCGGCGCGGATTCCTGGGAACTGCCGCGGCGACCGTGGCATCCATTTTTGCGCCTCGGAGTCTTGCCGCCCGCGCAAGCAAGGCGGCAGCAAGTCCCACCGTCACTGGCTTTGGTCAAAGTGGCAATCCCTATGACGAGTTGGGCGTCAGCACGGTCATCAATTGCGAGGGGACGATGACCATGCTGGGTGGTTCCATTCTTCGTCCTGAACTCGAAGCTGTCATGGCTATGGCTGGGCGGCATTTCGTGAGTATTCCTGAACTCGAGGTCGCCGCCGGCAAGCGCATCGCCGAAATGCTCAAACTGCCGGATGGCTATTCCGCGCTGGTCACCTCCGGCGCTGCTGCGGCCATTCAATCCGGACTCGCCGGAATTCTCACCGGAGACAACGAAGCCCTTATCCGTCAGATTCCCGATCTCACTGGCATGAAGTCGGAAGTGATCATCCAGAAATCGCATCGCAATCCCTTCGATCACCAGTTGCGGAACACGGGGGTCAAGCTGATCGAGGTTGAAACGGCCGACCAGGTGCGGCAAGCCATCGGCGACCGCACGGCCATGATGCATTTTTCAAATTTCGCCAACGCTGACGGGCAAGTCAAAGTCGACGAATGGATAAAGCTCGGCAAGCAATACAACATCCCTTGCATGAACGACGCTGCGGCCGATACGCCCCCTGTCTCGCATTTGTGGGACTACGCCAACATGGGCTATGACCTCATCACGTTCAGCGGCGGCAAGGCGATGCGTGGTCCGCAATGCGCCGGTCTCCTGATCGGCCGCAAGGACCTGGTCGCCTATGCGTTGCTCAACAACAGCCCGCACGAAGACACGATCGGCCGAAGCCAGAAAGTCGGCAAGGAAGAAATCATCGGCATGGTCAAGGCTCTAGAGCTGTATCTGAAGGAAGACCACGACGCACTGGCGCACGAGTGGCAGTCCCGCCTGGAACGAATCTCGCAGGAACTCACGAAGATTCCCGGAGTGAGCACGGAATTCTTCACTCCCGACATCGCCAATCACGTGCCCCATATGCGGATCTCATGGGACTCCAGAGTCTCCATCGCACCCAAAGACGTCTCTAAGGCGCTACGAAGCTCCAAGCCCTCGATCGTTATCGGCGGCGGCGGTGAAGGCAAGCCCGGCTTGGGCATGTGCTCGTTCATGCTGCAACCGGGTGAGGACAAGATCGTCGCCGAGCGACTCTCGCAGGTTCTCCGGGAGCACTCCGCATAAGACCGAGCATCCGTAACCATGCATTCCGCGAAGACAAGCCGCGTGCGCTGGTTTCTGGTGTTCTGGATCTTCGTCCTCAGCGCTGTTTCTTATCTGGATCGCGTCAATTTCTCCATCGCGGGTAGCGCCATCGCCGATTCGTATCACTTGACCCAGGTGCAACTCGGCGAAGTCATCAGCGCGATGCTGGCGGGCTACGCAATCTTTCAGACCGTCGGCGGCCGCCTGGCCGACCGCTTTGGCCCGCGCCGCGTGCTCACCTTTGGAGTCCTGTGGTGGGGGGTCTTCACCGCTTCCACGGCGCTAGTCCCCGTCAGCATGGAGCGTGCGCTGTATGCCTTCGTCGCGGTCCGGTTCTTACTCGGCGCCGGTGAGGCTGTGATCTATCCGGGAGCGAACCAGTTCATCGCACGATGGGTACCGTTCCGCGAGCGCGGCATTGCAAATGGTTGGATCTTCGCAGGTGTCGGTGCCGGCGCCGGCCTTACGCCTCCTCTGATCACTTATTTCATGCTCCACTACGGCTGGCGATCCTCATTCTGGGTCTGCGCCATTGTCGGATTGCTCGCCGGTGCGGTCTGGTTCCTCGCCGCGCGCGATACGCCCGCAGAGCATCCCTTTGTATCTCCGTCGGAACTATCCACCATTCAATCGGGTCTTTCGCCTGCATCCGCGCCGCAAACGAACCGCGGACGCGAAACGCTGCTTTCATGGCAGCAGGTGGTCCGCAGCAAGGAAGTGCTGGGCCTGACCGTCAGCTATTTCTGCTACGGCTATGTCGCCTGGATTTTCTTCAGCTGGTTCTACATCTACCTTTCAAGAGTTCGAGGATTGAACCTGAAGGCGAGCGCCCTTTACTCCATGCTGCCGTTCATTGCGATGTCGGTGGGCTGCTTGATAGGCGGCGCGGTCAACGATCGCCTCACCCGCTCGTATGGTCCACGCATCGGCCGCTGCGGAGTGGCCAGCGTCGCGGTCATCCTTTCGGGCATTTTCATCGCGTCCGGTGCTTACGTCCAGAGCACTCAGTTGGCGAGTGTGATCCTCGCCGGCGGGGCCGGTGCTCTATATCTTTCTCAGAGTTCCTTCTGGTCGGTAACCGCCGATATTGCCGGCGCGTCCTCCGGCTCGGTCTCAGGATTCATGAACATGGGCAACCAGATCGGCGCCGCAATCACGGCCTCTCTCACGCCATGGATCGCCACACGATATGGTTGGACTGCGTCGTTTCTCGTCGCGTCCGCTTTGTGCATTGTGGGTGCGCTGAGCTGGCTTATGGTAGATCCGGTAAGAACGCTGTCGCCGGCGCCAGTTAGCGAATCTGAAAAGGTTCACTCGTAGCCACTACGTCAGCATCACTTGAGAATCTGCCTTGATCGCACTCTGCAATTTCGGCCCGAGCAATGACGCCGAGTTTGTGTCGAGATACACCGTCGCATTCGGGTGCCTTCGCAAAATCGAAGCCGGCGCCATGGGGCTAATCTCTCCCTCAAAACATGCTTTCACAGCCGCCGCTTTGCGCACATCGGGAACCACCGCGAGAATTTCTTTCGCTTTCAGAATCTGTCGTGCCGACATCGAGATTGCTTCCGTCGGCACCTGCGACAAGTTCGCGAACCAGGCTTCGCCAACCTGCTGCTGGCGGCAGGCCTCATCAAGTTTCACAATGATGTAAGGCTGCTCGGTCTCGAAATCGGCAGGCGGATCGTTGAACGCAATATGCCCGTTCTCTCCAATGCCGAGGAACGCGATATCAATCGGCGCAGAGGCAAGCTGCTTGCCTTTTTCCCGCACCACCACGGCGGGATCGGTCGCGTCGCCGTCGAGCAAATGATAGCGCTTGATCCCGGTTTTATTGACCAATTGTTCCATCAGCATCTTGCGAAAACTTCCAGGATGCGTGATCGGCAGTCCGATGTATTCGTCCAGGTGAAAAGCCTCCACCTTGGTCCAGTCAATGCCGGGCGCTTTCGTAAGTGCGTCAAGAAATTCCAGCTGCGACGCGGCCGTAGCAGCGATAATGCGAGCTTCACCGCGCTCGGAGATGGCGCGCCGGATCGCATTCCCAGCCTGTTCAGCGGCGGCTCGGCCCAAAGTGACTCTGTCGTCGAATACGCGGATGAGCATAGAGATTCTCGAGTGGATGAATCATCGAGATTGCGGATTATACGCCGACACTTCGCACTTTCCTTCGATTTTGGAGCCCAGTTTCATACCGTGAAACAACCTGCCAAAGTCATTTCGCAAAACGCGGATTTGTTGTATGCCTCGTGTGCGGATACCACGCAGGCTCAGGAGGCCCGATGAGAATATCCCGGTCCAGACTCAATCCCCTCGTTCTGCTAAGCATCTTGTGCAGCACGCCTGCTACGGCTCAGACCGTGGTAGTCGATGCAACCCCGAGCCACGTGGCCAATAAATTCAGCCCGCTGTATGCCCTAGGCTCTACCGTCGACCGAGTTCCCAGCAACGCGACCGATGTCTTCTTCCGCCCCGACCAGGTTCAAAAGGTCCTTTCAGCCGGGTGGGGAGTCATCAGCTACCGCCAGAACACAGATTTGTTTGTACAGGCGTGGCACTGGAACCCGAAGGGCACCTGGAGCGATCCCAGTGGCAAAGGCTACTTCACCGGAAACGCAAAGCCGACCAGTGAGATGATCCGCCACTCCTATGGCTACTCGCTCCCTCATCGCGGTTTTACCCGCAACGGCGGCAGCGAGTTCGACGGCTATTCCCGGGTCGATGACGGAGATACGAACACCTATTGGAAGAGCAATCCGTACCTGTCGAGCGAATTCACCGGAGAGAGTGACTCGCTGCATCCGCAATGGGTCGTGATCGCATTCGACAAAAGAGAGAACGTGAACGCAATCCGTATCCAGTGGGCGAATCCCTTTGCTCGCGACTTCCAGGTCCAGTACTGGGCCGGTGACGGCGATGCCATGGACGAGCAGGATAAAGGCTCATGGCAAACCTTCCCCTCCGGCATCGTGACAGACGCAAACGGAGGCGACACCACACTTGCACTCTCCTCCACACCCGTCAGCACGAAGTTCATTCGCATATGGATGACGCGCTCTTCCAACACCTGCGACACGCACGGCTCTGCCGATCGCCGCAACTGCGTGGGCTATGCCATCCGCGAGATTGCTTTAGGCACGATGGATGGCAATGACATCAAGGACCTCATCCATCACTCTCCCGACCAGAAGCAGACGCTGACGCTATGTTCTTCCGTTGACCCATGGCATGAGCCCTCGGATCTCTATGTCGCTCCCGACCGCATGGAATCGGGCGATCAGCCCGGTTTCGACCTGTTTTTCACCAGCGGAATTACTCGTGGCCTGCCGGCGATTGTGCCCGTTGCCCTGCTGTACAGCACGCCCGAAGATGCCGCCGCGCAGATGAGCTATATCAAGCAGCGCGGCTACCCGGTTTCCTATATCGAGATGGGCGAAGAGGCGGACGGGCAGTACATGCTGCCCGAGGATTACGGCGCTCTATATCTGCAGTTTGCCAGTGCGCTGCATCGCGTCGATGCGGGTTTCAAGTTGGGAGGACCTTCCTTTCAGGGTGTCACCGCAGACATCAAAGCGTGGCCCGACTCACAGGGCCGCACATCCTGGTTCGGCCGCTTTCTCGATTACCTGAAAGCGCACAGTCGTCTCAGCGATCTTTCCTTTATGTCATTCGAGCACTATCCCTACGATGGATGCGAAACGCCCTGGGAGAATATTTATCAGGAGCCCAACCTCATAACCCACATCATGCAGGTCTGGCGTGACGATGGATTGCCCCCCGGCATCCCTCTTCTCGACACAGAAACCAACGCGCACGGTGGCGAAGCCGCTGTCGATATCTTCGGCGCGCTCTGGCTCGCGGATTCCTTCGCGGGATTCCTCACCGCCGGCGGCCAGTCCACTCACTACTATCACGCGCTCTCCTATTCACCACCTCACCCGATTTGTCCCAACAGTTGGGGCACGTACCACATGTTCATGGTCGACGATCACTACCAGATCGTCCGCCCCACGTCGCAGTACTTTGCGGCGCAACTCCTGACACAGCAGTGGGCGCAGCCGAGAGATGCAGAGCATCTCCTCTTCCGCGCCACCGCTGATGTGCAAGACTCCCAGAAGCACGTGCTGGTGACCGCCTATGCTCTTCACCGACCCGACCGCCAGTGGTCCCTCATGCTCATCAACAAGGATCACGATCATCCGCAGCAGGTACGCGTGCTCTTCCGTGATGCTGAACAGGGAAAGGACTCGTCCTTCGCTGGCAAAATCACACGGATCACATTTGGAAAGGAACAGTACCAGTGGCATCCGGATCGAAAGAAAGGCTACGCGGATCCCGATCTCCCGCCAGCCACAGGCGCCCTCGAGGCAAAGCCGGACACGGAATACGTTTTGCCTCCGGCTTCCATAACGATTCTGCGAGGCACAATCGCCACGACCAGCCGATAATTGCACATAGGCTTAGTGAATGACTATGGCGAAGAAGGTGATCGTCGAAGTCTGTGTCGACTCGGTTGCATCCGCGAGAGCGGCCGAGCGCGGCGGCGCTCAACGCGTTGAATTATGTGGCGACCTTCTCGAAGGCGGTATTACGCCCAGCCTAGGCCTGATTGCGGTGGTGCGCTCCAGGATCTCAATCGGCCTTCACCTCATAATCCGCCCCCGCCCCGGTGACTTCTGCTACTCCGACGAAGAATTCGAAAGCATGCAGCGGGATATCGAATTCGCCAAGGCGCAAGGCGCCGATGGCGTCGCACTCGGCATCCTTCACCCCGACGGCACTGTAGACATTCCACGCACCAGATCCCTCGTCCAGCGGGCGCGGCCCATGGCGGTCACATTTCATCGTGCTTTCGACATGTCACCAGACCTGCTCCGAGCTCTCGAAGATGTCTGCGCCACCGGTGCAGACCGCATCCTCACCTCTGGCGGAGAGCAGCAGTGCGTGAAGGGCATTCCACCGATTTCCCAACTCGTGAAATCCGCTCGTGGGCGCACCATCATCATGGCTGCAGGCGGGATTCGAATCCACAATGTCGCGGCCATAGTGCACGAGACCGCAGTCTCCGAGATCCACGTCGGCCTGGCCGTGCCCGTGAGCAGCAGCGTACCGCGCCAGACTTCTCGCCGCCTGTCGGTCGGAAAAGTCGACAAACATGAATTCCAACGCACGCAGGTGCGGGAAGAAGATGTTCGCGATCTCATCCGAGCGATATCCGCCGGAACTGCATAGGGTTCGCAGTCGCCCCATCCATGGCGACTAGGGCCAATTGACTCAGAGACTTAAGTCTCTGTGTGCCCAATAATCAGGTTCATCAAGAATTCACATTTCCGGCGAGCATTTCTAAAGCCCCAGAAAGCCCTGCAGATCCCGTTCTCAACAACCTGTCAACAAGTACAGCATCCAGAAAGGGGATGGGTGCAACAAAATGACGAAAAAGAGCTTGGCTTGTCCTGCAATCTGGAGTATTTTGTCCGACATCAAAAGGGAGACTGGTTCGGGGCTCACCTCGGCCAATCTGGGATACTCCGTGGCGCTGAACACCCTGCCCCTCCGCCATGAGTTTCCAGCCGACGGAAAGTCAGCCAGTCCTGAAGGGATCCTGCCGTGAGATCTTCTGTCAGTTTGTCTCTCCTTGTGGCGTTGTCTCTCTCGGGTGGTGTTCTTTATGCATCCGGCACCAGCTCGAGACATGCAGTTTCACCGAATTCCCCCGGGGTATCGGCCGCTACGGAAACCGATTCCGGTTCATCGTTGCCGTCGCAGTTCGTCATTCCCGGTCCAAGGCGCTCCTTCCTGCGCATGGCGGGAATCAGTCAAAAAGTCACTGCGCCGGAAATCTTGCCCTTGCTCAGTCGCAACGTCTTCACCCAGGGATTTGAAGGCACCAGCCAGCCCACAGAATTCCTCGTTCTGCTCAGGCGTTATGTTGTCCAGGCCAGGGAATTGGCGGCCCTCGCCGAGAAAACTGGAATGGTCCTTCGTGTCTCCAATTGTGACGATGCCGGACCCCTTCTCCGCATCCTCGGCTACCGCGTTCGGCCCAATTGTGGAGAGCCCGGCTCCACTCTGCAAACCGCAGATCCCGAACGTGCCTTCCTCGCGACTGATTCGGGATTTCCCATCACCGCCCTTGAACAAGCGCTTCAAGGTGGGAAGCCATTTGAGTACGCCTACTCCTCAGAACCAGTTTCCGTGTTGTTCGCGGAGAGCGACTGGACTCAGCTCAGCAGCAAGAACTTGAAGGAAAACAGCCGTGACCTGCTCGATACGATCTTGAATGATTCCTCCATCGCCCGCCTTTACTGGGCGCTATCGCGCGTTGATCCTGACACAGGCAAATGGATGCAACAATCCATCGGCCTGCACAGGCTGCTGCCCTTCGCGGCGGTACTCGACTTTTACGGGCGCGAGCTCTGCGTTGTCGACGGCACTCTTCTTATCCCCGGTGGGCCTCATGCCAGCGGAGCATGGAAAGAACTGGTAGGCGCGGACCCATCTTCCCCAGCGAGTTTTATACCGAGATTGCTTTCCAAGGACAAAGGATGGTTGGCGGCTTACTTCGACGCACTTTCGCGGACCAGCCCGAAGCAGCAGCAATACTTCACCGAAGCTCGCCGGCTCCGGCTTTTCTACAGTGCATTGCGCTCGGCCGATCCCTCCAGCCCGGCAACCAAGGGCTCGTTTCGGCCCACACCCTGGCTGTTGCTGCTCGTGAACCGGCTTCAATTCGATGCGTCAGGTGAACCGCTCGTCCCAGGAAATCTGGAGGAATGGAACGATATCATTCTGCAAGACAGCGGCTCCAATCTCGCGCACAAGCTAGCCAAGCGCGAGGGCTCCATCAAAACTCCCGAGCAGCTTGTGGCCATGATGTTCGCGCTCTCGCGTACTCCGACGGAATCCGGACCGCTGCAGATCTACCTCGCCATGAGTGAACTCGACTCCCGGCGATCTCCGGAAACTCGATTCTCGCCGGCCACAATGCGGATGATGGCTCGGAAATTCGAGGATTTTAGTGCCCAGTACCGCATCTTCTCCGAATTTACCGAATTGAACGACGACTCCATGGCACTGTTCGTCAAGGTCGCCCGCGGGCTCAACAACATCGCGGCGGCCGATCGCGGAAATGCCTTTGGCATCTTCCAGGCGAATGTCGGAATTTGGCAGATTCTTGCGCGCCAGGGAGAGATTCCCAAATCGCAGCTGAACGAATCCTGGCAGCAGGTCGTCAAGCCCTTTGCCAGCATTCACTCTCCCACCCAGCTCTACGACGCGGCGCGCGCGTCGTTGGGAGAACTGTTCCGATATTCCACCGGATCTAGCACCGTATCGCAGGACAAAATCATCGATCTGCTCGCAGGGCCCCTGCAGGCAAGTTCCGACGGCAAGCAGATGCAGCACGAGAGCGCTGCCCACATACGCTCCGTACTCGATGACCAGCGGCTGGTGTCGCTTGACACCCTCGTCGTAGTGGGCGATGCCCTGAAGGCCAAGTCTCGCGGAAAACAGCCTGAAGATTATGTCGTCGTACTTGCCGCTCAAACCCGCGAATTCGAAATGCCGCGGCCAATCTTCACCATGGGGGAGCGAGAAGAGTGGGCCGCCGGCATCTACAACAACCACCACACAGACGTTCAAATGAAATCCGATTTGCCGAAAGTCTTGAAATCGACCGGCACGTCCGGCCGGCAAATCGACGATGCCCTCGGCCGTCTTGTTTCATTCCTGCGAGACACGCTGGTCGGAATGAATTACGCGTACTACGAACCACCCGGATCGCAGGCCCTACATAACAATCCGCTGCTGGTCCGTTCTCACGATTTCGCGGGAGATACGGTCAGTGGCATTAAGACCCTGTGGCAAGCGCCCGAAGTTCTGGGTCAAGGATCGCCTGCCGGCGGTGGCGCTCATTTTGTCGGATCACTTGCCGACCTGCCCTTTGTTCTGGCTTCGCTCGAGCAGGAGTTCATCTCCCCCGAGAACGTCCAGGCGCTCATCTGGGATGAAGTGACTCCAGAGCTGCTGGCTAGTTCGATCCTGCCACGCTGGTGGGATGTCACCCCTGCGGAACTACACGCTGTCGCGCTTTACCAGCGCGCCGGCGAAGAGCTCCTGACCGCAGCGGCCACCAACGACGAGCTCCGCAACAAAGTTCTGGCGATCCTCTCGGATCAGATGCTTCCACACCAATGGAAACAGCTCGATCGAGACTTGCGGACCCGCCCGGTCGCGGATGTC
>Ga0335070_10006624_pt1 | contig 13621 bp, 14 predicted proteins | sample Lox_Sample_13_FD_206722 | JGI IMG/M metagenome (GOLD analysis project Ga0335070, IMG submission 206722) | Soil microbial communities from Loxahatchee National Wildlife Refuge, Florida, United States - Lox_Sample_1.3 | ecosystem: Environmental > Terrestrial > Soil > Wetlands | place: USA...
GCCGGTAGCCGAGCAGCTGATTGGCGATCGAGAGCGCGCCGGTCGCCATCACCAGCGAGAAATAGCCGGGGAACAGCTCGGCCGCCGCTCCGGAGAAGGCCCGGTTCAACCGACGCCAGATGCCCATGGGCTAGGCCGCCAGCAGCTCGCGGCCGCGGGCGCGAATGCCCTCCGCGACCCGGTCGGCGAGCGACATGATGGTGAGATAGGGGTTCACCGAGGACGAGCCGGGAAACAGGCTGGCGTCGGCGACGTAGAGCCAGGGCACGCCGTGGACGCGGCCCCAGATATCGGTGACCGAGCTCGCCGGGTCGGCGCCCATGCGGCAGCCGCCCATGTGGTGCGCGCTGGTGATCGAGATCTTGCCAAGCTTCAGATAACGGCGGTCGATCAGCCGGTCGAGCTCGCCCGCCTCGCTGCGCTCGATGGCAAATTTCGCCGCGGCCGGCGCGTGCACGCGCTCGGCGCCGGCGGCGAAGAAGATGCGTGCCGAGACCTTTTGCGATTCGACGAAGGCGTCGAGGACCATGTCCGGGAAATCATAGTGCAGGACAGGATTGCCGTCGCGGTCGATGGCGATGCGGTTGTCGGGCAGCGCCGGGTCGGAGACCAGGACGAGGATCTGCTGCAGCCGCCGGAAGTCGCTCATGAAGGCGCTGTGCTGGGCGCCGAAGCCGGCGAGGTTCTTGGCCGTGGTGAACGGGAAATACATGCAGGTCTCGAGGATGAAGTGCTGCGCGGTCTCGAAATCGTCGCAATAGTAGGTCTTGGGGAAGCCGTAGTAGTTGACCAGCGGCCGCGGATGCTGCGCGACCAGCGTCAGCGCCGGGTGGCAGGTGAAATAGCGGCCGAGCGCCGGCAGGCGCACCGGCAGCGCCGAACGCTGCAGCAGGGCCGGCGAATTCACCGAGCCGCAGGACACGACGATGGTTTTCGCCGAAATGCGATAGCGGCCGTTCGGCCAGGGCGACGGTAGGCCGCAATGCGCGTAGCGCACGGTCGCGATAACGTGCTTCTCGCCGATCGTCTCGACCCGGCAGTTGGTCACGACCTCGACGCCCTGGCGCTCGGCCGCTGGGAGTTGCACCCGGTTGGTGCCCTGCTTGGCCTGGTTCGGGCAGCCCATGTTGCACATGCCCGAGCCCTGGCAGTCGCGGACGTTGACCGGGAATTTCTTGACCGCGAGCGGCCGCGAGCCGGCGCCGTCGCTGTACCTGGCGCAGCCGTCGCGGAATAGCCGGTTGTTCTCGTTGATCAGGCTGTCGTCGAGCTCATGGACATTGTTCTCGGCCTTGTACTTCTCGGTGCGGCGCATCAGGTCGTGCCAGTCGAGCCCGGGCACGGCCCAATGCCGCTCGACGACCTGCTGCGGAATGGCGATCGAGGTGCCGGTGTAGGCGACGGTCGAGCCGCCATAGGCCTTCACGAAGGCGAGGGCAAGCGTCTTGCTGGTATTGAGAAAGCCGCCCGAATCGAAATAAAGCTTGCCGGCCATCTCCAGCTCCTGGCCGGTGAATTCGTCGTCGCGCAGCTTCGGGCCCCATTCGAGCACGGCGATGCGCACGCCGTCGCGGCACAGCGGCGCCAGCTCCTTGGCGACGGTCGCGCCGCCCGCGCCCGAGCCGACGATCAGGATGTCGACCGCGCGCTCGATCATCTGAGCTTCTCGTTGCCGTGGAAGGACGGCTCGTAGCGGATGCGGGCGGCGATCGCGGCCTGGCCGTAATAGCCCATGAAGATGACGGTCTTGAGGCCCCAGAAACCGGCGCGAATGAGCGCGAGCGGCGCGTTCTCGAGCAGGCGCAGGATCGCGTCCTGCCAGGGCAGCGGCAGCCCCTCGAACGAGCGCAGCGTCACGAAGGCCGGCAGCCACTGCACGATCCAGAGGAAGAGGCGCACCTGAAACCGCTCGAAGGCCGGCCGGTTGCCCAGCGCGAAGCGCGCGATGAGCATGAAACGCCGCCGCTCGACGCGGCCGAGCGCCGCCGATTCGGGCACGATGCGGGTGGCGAGATAGGCCAGGAATTCGGCGCGCTCCCGGCTCAGCACGCGCTTGGCGGTGCGCGGCGGCAGCCAGCCCTCGGCCGGCCCAGGCGGTGTCGCCACTTCGCTGCCAGGGGACATCCAGCCGCCCCGCTCGTCGCCGCCACCCGCGCTCTCGATGCCCATCTCTTATAGCAAAAGATTGGCGTCGCGCATCCGTCTGGATTGCACGCGGCGCGCCCTGCCAAGTTGACGGGCACCGGCCGATTTGCCTCAATGGCCGGTGCGTCCGATCCCCGATCCGAAAGCGCATCATGGCGGCAGCCGCCGAGACGAGCGCCCGCACCTTCCATCTGAGCCCGAAGCGGCCCGACATCGCCCTGCCCGAGGGCGCCTGCGACGCCCATTGCCACGTGTTCGGGCCGGCCGCGCGCTTCCCCTATGCGCCCGAGCGCACCTACACGCCGGTCGACGTGCCGAAGGAGCATCTGTTCGCGCTGCACCGCCATCTCGGCCTGTCGCGCGGCGTGATCGTTCAGGCGAGCTGTCACGGCAGCGACAACCGGGCGCTGGTCGACGCGCTCGAGGCCGGCGGGGGCCGCTATCGCGGCATCGCCATGGTCAAGGCGGACGTGACCGAGGCGGCGCTGCGCGACTTGCACGCGGCGGGCGTACGCGGCGTACGCTTCAATTTCGTGCGCCATCTCGGCGCCGGCGCGGCGTTCGAGGCGATGCGCGCGGTCATCAAGAAGATCCGGCCGCTCGGCTGGCACGTCGTGGTTCACTTCGATGCCGACCGGCTCGCCGACCTGACGGCCGAGCTGAATTCGATCCCCGTCCCCGTCGTCATCGACCATATGGGCCGGCCGGACGCCTCGCTCGGCGTCGCGCAGAAGCCGTTCCAGCTGCTGCTCGGGCTGGTGCGCGACGGCCGCTTCTGGGTCAAGGTCAGCGGTTCCGAGCGCATCACCCGCCAGGGCCCGCCCTATGACGACGCCGTGCCGTTCGCGCGCGCCTTGATGGACGCGATCCCGGACCGCGTCCTGTGGGGCACCGACTTCCCCCACCCCAACATCCGCCCGCCGATCCCCGACGACGGCGCGCTGGTCGACCTGCTCGCCCGCATCGCGCCGACACCGGGCGAAATGCAGGCGCTCCTGGTCGACAACCCGACGCGGCTTTACTGGAGCGAGTGAGGCGCCGTCGTTCGGCTGGCGGCGCGGCCCGATCGCCAGAAAAGGACATCCCCATTCACTTTGCCGTCATGGTCGCGGTTGTCGCGACCATCCACGTCTTTTTCCGCAGCGGCTTGAGTCGGCAATGCGAAAGAAGTCGTGGATGGTCGGCCTTCGCCGACCATGACGTTCTGAGTGGGTCGGATGGTGGTAAAGACGTCGGCGGCGGGCCCAGGCCCTACCCCCTTCCCGCCCGTGCCCGGATGTCGTCGACGGCGGCGAGGATGCGCTCGGGCGTCGCCGGCGCGTCCAGCGCCGGCACCAGCTTGTGGTCGGCGACGCTGGCGACGGCATCGCGAAGCGCCAGCCACACGGAGAGCGCCAGCATCAGCGGCGGCTCGCCGATCGCCTTGGAGCGGAATACCGTCGGCTCGCGGTTGGGCGCGTCCTTGAGCATGCGCACGTTGAAAATAGGCGGCACGTCGCGGCTGCCCGGGATCTTGTAGGTCGAGGGCCCGTGGGTGCGCAGGCGCCCGGCCTCGTCCCACCACAGCTCCTCGACCGTCAGCCAGCCCATGCCCTGGACGAAGGCGCCCTCGATTTGGCCGAGGTCGATGGCGGGGTTGAGCGAGGCGCCGCAATCCTGGACCAACTCGGCGCGCAGCACGCGCGATTCGCCGGTCAGCGTGTCGATGGCGACCTCGGCCGCCGCCGCGCCATAGGAGAAGTAATAGAACGGGTGGCCGGTATTGGTCTTGGGATCCCAGTGGATCTTGGGCGTCTTGTAATAGCCCGAGGCCGACAGCGAGACGCGCTGGCGCCAGCTGAGCTCGGCCAGCTCGGCGAAGCTCATGGAGCGGTTGCCGGCGAAGATGCGGTTCTCGGCGAACACGATGTCCGATTTGGGCACGCCGAAATGCTCGGCGGCGACGCCGGCCATGCGCTCCTTGATCTGCTCGACGGCGGCGAGCGCGGCCATGCCGTTGATGTCCGAGCCCGAGGACGCGGCGGTCGGCGAGGTATTCGGCACCTTGCCGGTGTTGGTCGCGGAGACGCGCACATGGTCGAGGTCGATCTGGAACGCCTCGGCGACGACTTGCGCGACCTTGACGAACAGGCCCTGGCCCATCTCGGTGCCGCCATGATTCAGGTGCACCGAGCCGTCGGTGTACACATGAACCAGCGCGCCGGCCTGGTTGAGCGTCGGCACGTTGAACGAGATGCCGAATTTGATCGGCACCGTCGCCAGGCCCTTTTTCAGCACCTTATTGGCCCGGTTGAAGGCGTCGATGTCCTTGCGCCAGCGCGGCAGATCGACCGCCGCCTCGAGCTCGCCGACGCAGCGCTCGATGATGTTGTCCTCGACGGTCTGGGCGTAGGGCGTGACGTTGTTGCGGCCGACGCCGTAGTAGTTGCGCCGCCGCACTTCCTCGAGCGGCCGGCCGAGGGTGCGCGCGACCACGTCGATCACCGTCTCGATCGCCAGCATGCCCTGGGGCCCGCCGAAGCCGCGGAAGGCCGTGTTGGACACCGTGTTGGTCTTGCACGGCAGGCCGCGGAACCGCACGTTGGGCAGCCAATAGCAATTGTCGGCGTGACAGAGCGCCCGGATCAGCACGCCCGGCGTCAGGTCGGCGATATTGCCCGCGTTGGCGGCGAGCGTCATGTCGAGGCCCAAGATGCGGCCCTCGTCGTCGAAGCCGACGTCGTAGCGGATCAAAAAGCCGTGGCGCTTGCCGGTCGCGCGCATGTCGTCGTCGCGCGGCAGACGCAGCTTGACCGGCCGGCGCGTCTTCCAGGCGGCGAGCGCGGCAATGGCGGCGATGATGGTCGCCTGGCTTTCCTTGCCGCCGAACGCCCCGCCCATGCGCCGCACTTCGACGGTGACGGCGTTGAACGGCACGCCCAGCACATGGGCGACGCCGTGCTGCACCTCGGTCGGATGCTGGGTCGAGCTGTAGACGGTGATGTCGCGCTCCTCGCCCGGCACGGCGAGCGCGATCTGGCCTTCCAGATAGAAATGGTCCTGGCCGCCGCAGCGCACCTCGCCGTGGAGCCGGCGCGGCGCCCGCGCGAGCGCGCCGTCGGGATCGCCCTGCGTCACCACCTGGATCGCCGAGACCATCTGCCCCGCCGCGATCGCCTCTTCGATGGTCAGGACCGGCGCCAGCGGCTCGTAGTCGATGTCGACCAGCTTGGCCGCGGCCCGCGCCTCGTCGAGCGTGCGCGCGGCGACGGCGGCGACCGGATGGCCGACATACTCGACGACGCCCTCGGCCAGAGCCGGCTCGCCGCGCAGGCTCGGGCCGATGTCGTTCTTGCCGGGCACGTCGTCGGCGATGACCACCGCCATGACGCCGGGTGCCGCGAGTGCGCGCGCCGCGTCGATGTGCTTTATGCGGGCGTGGGCGTGCGGGCTCAGGACCAGCGCGGCTTCCAGCGTCCCGGACGCGTTCGGCATGTCGTCGAGATAAACGGCGCGGCCGGTGACATGGCCCGTGGCGCTGTCATGGCGGACGGCGGCGTGGGCGCCGCCCTTGATCTTGCGGGCTACGGGAGCGGTCATAGCGCCTCCAGCCGCGCCGGCGCGCCGCCGGGCGCGGTCTCCAGTTGCAGCCGGCGCACCAGATTGGCGGCGGCGCGACGGCGATAGGCGGCGGTCGCGCGCATGTCGTCGATCGGCTGGAAATCCTGGGCCAGCAGCGCATCGACGTCGGCCAGCGCCTCGGTGGTCCAGGGCCGTCCGATGAGCGCCGCCTCCAGCGCGCCGGCGCGCTTCGGCGTCGCCGCCATGCCGCCATAGGCGGCGCGCAGCGCCTTGACCCGGCCGCCCTGGATCTCGAGCCGGAAGGCGCCGATCACCGCCGAGATGTCCTGATCGAAGCGCTTGGATAGCTTGTAGACCTGGAATATCTCGCTGGGTCCAAGGCGCGGCAGGCGGATCGCCTCGATGAACTCGCCGGGCCGGAGCGCCGTCTTGCGATAGCCGAGGAAGAAGTCGTCGACGGATAGCGTCCGCGATCCGTCGGTCGAGCGTAGCGTCAGCGTCGCCTCGAGCGCCAGGAGGCAGGGCAGCGTGTCGCCGATCGGCGAGGCCGTCCCGAGATTGCCGCCGAAGGTGCCGAGATTGCGAATCTGTCGCGAGCCGAGCCGGCGCATCATGGCGGCCATGGCCGGGAAGGCGGCGTCGATCGTCGCCAGCGCCGCGCTGTAGGTGACGGCGGCGCCGAGCTCGACAACGTCGCGGCCGGCGGCGATGCGCCGCAGCTCGGGCACGAAGGCGGTCGAGATGACGAGCGGCAGCTTCTCGCGGTCCTTGCTGACCTTGAGGCCGAGATCGGTGCCGCCGGCGAGCAGCGGCGCCGCCGGATGCGCGGCGCGCGCCTCGGCCAGCGCCAGCAGCGAGCGCGGCGCCAGGAAAACCTGCTCGCCCTGTGCATAAGTTTCGCAGGCCGGCAGCGCCGCGAGCGCTTTGTCGGTCGCCGGCGCCGCGGCCGCGATGCGGTCCGGCGGCCCGCCGGCCGCGCGCTTCATCGCGTCGACGATCGGTCGGTAGCCGGTGCAGCGGCAAAGATTCCCGGCCAGCGCCTCGTGGATCAGCGTGTCCGTCGCCGGCTCGCCGCCCAGCCGGAACGCCGCCATGGCCATGACGAAACCGGGCGTGCAGAAGCCGCACTGCGTGCCGTCGGTCTCGACCATCGCCTGCTGCACCGGGTGCAAGGGGCCGTCGGGCGCGGCCAGGCCTTCGACGGTGACGACGGCGGCGCCGTCGAGCTGGGGCACCATCATCAGGCAGCTGTTGACCGCGTCGTAGCGCAGCTTTCCGTCGACGCGGCGGCCGAGCAGGATCGTGCACGCGCCGCAATCGCCCTCGGCGCAGCCCTCCTTGGTGCCGGTCAGATGCCGGACGGTGCGCAGATAGTCGAGCACGGTCATGGTCGGCGCGACGCCGCTCTCGGCATGCGGCGCGCCGTTCAGCAGAAACCGGACCGGCGCAGCAGCGCGCTCGCCCGCCCCGGCCGGTCGACGTTTTTTGGATCGAGTCGCCATCGCCTTAGACTAAGCGAGCGCGGGCGCTTTGCCTATCGCGGTTCGCAGCCGCAACATGCACGCACAGCCGCGCGCGCAGCCGTCGACCGTCAGGAAAACCGCCTTCCATCGGCATTTCGCCATCGCCGGCGTAGATGGCCACCGCGGCCGATCGCGAGTCGCCGGATGCGGAAAGCGCGATTTTTTTGACACAGTTGGGCGTGCGGACTGCCTCTGTCACACAAAAAACGTCCATTTCAAGCGATTCGATGCACTTTCCTCTTTTCAAGCGACTCGCTTTGCTTCATAGGACAGGAGCACCCACTCGCGGGATTGTCTCAACCATCAATGGGAGCACCATGGCCACGAAAGCGCCCTCGGTCGTCACGCTGAAGCACATCGCGGCGACCCTCGCCGACAAGCACGAGCTGTCGAAGAAGCAGAGCAACGAAGTGCTGACGGCCTTCGTCGATACCCTCGCCCGTCACCTCAAGAGGGGGGATAAGATCCGCATTCCCGGTCTTGGCATCTTCGTGGTCGCCAAGCGCGCCGCCCGCATGGGCGTCAATCCGGCGACCGGCGAAAGGATCAAGATCAAGGCGAGCAAGAAAGTCCGCTTCCGCGTTGCCAAGGATCTGAAGGAAAGCATCTGACCGCTATTGCGGCGGACGCGCCGACGCGTCCGCGGGAGCTACTAGAGGCCGCCGCCCGCCCGGGCGGCGGCCCTCCTGTTTCTGGCGTCCCTGTTTCTTGTGTCCCTGTTTCCGGCGCCGAGATTGACCGCGCCGGGCGCCATGCCGGACGATGACGGGTATTCCCTCCCGAGGAGCGTCCGATGAATCTGACGGCCCGTCTCAAGACCCTCGCCGCGCCCTGCCGAGTGACGGGGGCGCGCGGCTTCCGGCTCAGGAACCACGATCCCGCCGACACCGGCGGCCTGAGGCTCGAGAAGAAAAGCGCCCGCGACCTGCTCGAGCACGGCGTCGCGCAACTTTCGACGCTCCAGGAGATGCTTTACGCCCAGGACCGCTGGGCCGTGCTGCTGATCTTCCAGGCGATGGACGCGGCGGGCAAGGACAGCGCCATCAAGCACGTCATGTCGGGCGTCAATCCCCAGGGCTGCGAAGTCTGGTCGTTCAAGGCGCCGTCGAGCGAGGAGCTGGATCACGACTATATGTGGCGCTGTGCGCGGCGCCTGCCGGAGCGCGGCCGCATCGGCATCTTCAATCGGTCCTACTACGAGGAAGTCCTAGTCGTGCGCGTGCATCCCGAGCTGCTGACGCGCCAGAAGCTGCCGCCCAAGCTCGTGAGCAAGCGCCTCTGGCAGGAGCGCTTCGAGGACGTCCGGAATTTCGAGCGCTATCTGACGCGCAACGGCGTGCTGATCCTCAAATTCTTCCTCAACGTCTCGAAGGACGAGCAGAAACGGCGCTTCCTGGCGCGCCTGGACGAGCCCGAGAAGCACTGGAAGTTCCAGCCCGGCGACGTCGCCGAACGCCACTACTGGGACCGGTACATGAACGCGTACGAGGAGATGATCCGCGCCACCTCGACGCCTTACGCGCCGTGGCACGTGGTGCCGGCGGACAACAAATGGTACACGCGCCTCGTCGTCGCCGCGGCCGTCATCGAGGGATTGGAGGGCCTTAACCTGTCCTATCCCACGATCGACCCGGCGGCACGCAAGCGGCTCAGCACCGTCCGCGCCGAGCTCGAGAAGGACTAGCCGCTCAGGCGCGCGGATACCCGACCGTCTGGGCGAAGGTGACGAACTGCCGATCCGGCAGCTTCAGGGCGCGCGCGAGCTTCGGATAGTCGACCGCGCCGCGAAAGACCGTGGCGAGCCCCTCAGAGGCGCAGAACAGATAGACGTTCTGGCCGATGAAGCCGGCGTCGACCGAGGCGTAGAGCTTGCGGTCCTCGGCCGATATGTCGCCCATGCGCTCGCCATGGGCGACATAGATGAGGTTGAGCGGCGCGCTGGCGACGAAATCCTGAACGCCGGTCAGCGCCCGGATATCGCCCGGCAGATAAGGCAGCAATCGGTGCGCCTTCGGCTCGTAGGTCCAGACTCCCTCGGCCGTCGCGGCATAGACGTCGATGACCATGACGTGGCGCCAATAGGGCGCCGTACGGTCGCCGCTCGGACGGTTGACGCCGAAGGCGGCCCACAGCAGATCCGACAGGACCTGCGGCGGCAGCGGCCGATCGGAATACTCCCGGGTCGAGCGCCGCAGCTTGAGCGCCGCCATCAGCGGCATGCCGCCCTCTAGATGCGGCTTCGGCAGCTCGATCGGCTTGAGCTCCTGGGAGCCCGCCAGCGACGGCGCCGCGGCCAGCGCCGCGCCGGCGAGGAGTCCAGCACCGGCTTGCCGTCGCGTCATCATTCCCGCTCCATTGCGGCTCGGCACGCGGCGAGGCGGGCGCCCCGCGGCGCGCCGGTCAGATCCAGTGGAGGTCCAGCGCGGCGCGGCGCGGCGACAGCGGCTCGGTCGGCTTCGGTCGCGGCTCCTTGCGCGTGCCGAGGCCGTAGGGCTCCGGCGTCAACGCGACGATGCGGCTGAACAGCCGATCGTAATAGGCCTGCGGGTTGTGGCCGAAGATCGGGTCGTCGTTGTCGGCAAAGGCGGCGCCGATGGTCTCCCAATCGGCCGGGGTGAGCGCCGCCTGGGCCGCCGGCATGACCTTCGTCTCCTCGAGCGACATGTGGCGTTTCTCGAAATCGATATAAGCCGTGGCCGCCTTGTCGAACGCGGCGAAGCCCTTTTCCGGGTCCTTCTTGAGGTCTTCGAGCTTCCAGCGCAAATCGGCGAGAAGGCGCTCGCCGGCAATGTGCTGCTCATGCACTTCGTCGATCATCGACCCCGCCGACTGGTCGCGCTGGCGCAGGGCCTTGAACAGGTAGTCCTCTTCCTTCGGGTGGTGGAAGCGGTCCGAGAAGTTCTGCATGTAGTCTAGGATCGCCTCGAACAGCGCCGGGTCGGCCACCAGCTTGGCTTCGCGCACCTCGCGCAGGACGGTGCCGAGGCACTGGATGACCAGCGCAATGTCGCGATGCTCGCGGCGGATCAGATCGATTGCCTTGGGCATGATGACCACTCCTCTTTCGCTTCGTTCAGGCGCTACGCCGCCCAGCCAGGCGAGCGCAGGATGGCCAGATGATCCTCGACCGAGCGCACGCCCGGCGTGCTCTGGGCGGCGACGCGGAACGCCTCTCGCTCGGCCTCCGAGCCGATAAAGCCCCACAGCTCGACCACGCCGTTCGTCACGACGATGTTCATGCTGGCGGTATTGGCCCAGGGCTCGGCCTCGAGCCGGCGCATCAGCGCCTCTCGGATTCGCGCGTCGTCGCCCGCTCCCGGCGCCGCTTCCGGGCGAACGCCGATCAGGCCGCGCAGCAGGTCGGCGCGGCTGACGATGCCGACCAGCGTGCCGTTGTGCAGCACGGGCAGGCGCTTGATGTTGTAGCGGTCGAGCAGGGTCGCGAGCTCGGCCAGCGAGGCGTCGGGCGTGGTCGAGATGACCGGCCAGGTCATCACGTCCTTGGCCATCAGGCCGTGCGACTTGACGTACTCGCCGGCCATGGTCTCGGCGCTGGCGACCAGCTCGAGCCACCAGGAGCGATGTCGCTCGGTGTGGTTCTCGACGCGGTGCAGCAGGTCGCCCTCGCTGACGACGCCGACCACGCGATTGCGCGAATCGACCACGGGCACGGCGCTGATGCGCCGCTCGAGCAGCACCTTGGCGATGTCGCGGATGTTGGTCTCAGGCGTCACGGTGACGACCGACGTGGTCATGATGTCCCGGGCACGCATGGCGGATCTCCCTCGCTTCGATTGTCGCCGCCGGCGCTCTGGCGGACGGCGCGTCCAAGGTGATAAAAGCCGCTCGGCGCAAGGGCGGCATTGATTCAGGTCAACGTCGTCTCGGCGGCCGAAAATTCAATCGGATCCGGGTCTTAGACAGGGGTTGAAGAGGCGCGGCGATGACCAGGACGGCGGTGGCCTTGCGCCACATCCATTTCGAGGACCTGGGCAGCTTCGGCGAGATGCTGCATGCGCGCAGCTATGCCGTGACCTATCGCGACGCCGGCATCGACGACCTGGCCGCGATCGACGCCGTGGCGCCGGAGCTCATGGTCTTTCTCGGCGGGCCGATCGGCGCCTATGAGGACGCGGCCTATCCCTTCCTCGTCGACGAGCTGCGCCTGATCGAGCGGCGCCTCGCCGCTGGGCGACCGACCCTCGGCATCTGCCTCGGCGCGCAGCTCATGGCGCGGGCGCTCGGCGCGCGCGTCTATCGCGGGCCGGGCAAGGAGATCGGCTGGGCGCCGCTGACGCTGACCGACGCCGGGCGCGCCGGCTGTCTTATGCCGCTCGACGGCGGCATAGCGGTGCTGCACTGGCACGGCGATACCTTCGACCTGCCCCAGGGCGCCGCGCGCCTCGCCTCGACGCCGATGTGCGCCAACCAGGCCTTCGCCCGCGGTCCGGCCGTGCTCGGCCTACAGTTCCATCCCGAGGTGCGCGGCCCGGCGCTCGAGCGCTGGCTGATCGGCCATGCCGTCGAGATCGCGGCCGCGGGCCTCGCGCCCGAGCGCCTGCGCGCCGACACGCGGCGCTTCGCGGCCGACGCCGAGGCGCGCGGCCGCGACTGTTTTGCGCGCTGGCTGGAGGCCGCCGGTCTTTAGCCCGACCGCGTCTCAGCGCAGGACGGAGTAGCCCCGGCCGCGCAGGCAGTTGTTGATGACCTGCTTCTGGCCTTCGACACCGTGCAGGCCGCCCGAGGCGGCGCCGCCTGCGCCGCCCACGGCCCCGCCGAGCGCGGCACCCCTGCCCGCGCCGCCGCCGAACGCGCCGACGATGGCGCCGAGCGCCGCGCCGATGCCGGCGCCGAGCAGGCCGCCCGTTGCGGCCTCGCCGGCCGGGCTGACCTTCTCGGCGTAGGCGCGGCATTCGGCCAGGTCCTGCTGATAGCGCGCCTGGTCGACGCCCTTCATGTCGACGATCGGCTCATAGGTCTTGGCGCAACCGGCAAGCGCGACCGCGATAGCGACCGCGACGATAGCGGGACGCGTGCTCGCCATGCTCGGAACTCCCTCATGCCGGCGCCGCGGCAGCCGGCATGAGGGGCGGCAGACCGGCGCGGCGCGCGATGCCTTCGCACTTCGCGCCCGAGCATCGCGATCCTGGCCGCGCCGTCAAGGCCGATGCGCGCCGCGCGTCCGGATCAGGGATTGACGCGGCTGGCGCGCAGGCACTCGGCGACGTAGCGGTCGTAGTCGGCCGAGCCAACCAGGCCGCGGCCTTCGGGCGCGTCGCGCGCCGCCTCGGCCTGCGTCCGGCAGGCCTGGAGCGCGGCGAGCTGGTCGGTCGCACCGCCGGACGAAGCGGCGGTGTCGGCGCAGGCGGCGAGCAGAGCGAGCGCGGCGGCCGCGGCGAGCGTCGCGGCGATCAAACCCTTGTTCATGGCGGAAGCTCCCTTTCGGTCGACGCGGCAGATCGCCCGGCCGCCCCAAAAAACGGGCGACCTGCCGCCGGGTTCAGGATGCCGGCTGCTGCTTGGCCTTGGCGGCCACGCAGTCGCTGATCTGCCGGTCTGGGCCCTCGTACCAGTAGATGCTCCGGCCGCGCGGCTCGCCGGCCAGGCGGAACGGCTCGTCGCCGTTGGCCAGCCGACGCTGGTCGAAGGTGTAGGATTTGCAGGCGGTGAGCGCGGCCTGCTTGTCGACATCGGCCTGGCTGAGCTGCGTTTGGCCGACGCCGCTCTCGGCGCAGGCGCCGAGCAGCAGCAGCGCCCCGATCGCGGGATAGTGTAACCACCGAGTCATGGCTTCATCTCCGGTGTTGGTGGGAACGGTGCGCCGGGCGGGGCACGACGGGCGGCCAGCGAGCATCAGCGCATCCTCAATGTAGGGAGCGCCCGGCCGGCGTCGCCGGGTGCGCGGAATTTCGGCGCAATCGTGCCATGATCGGCGCAAGACGCCGACGCGCGATGCCGTCAGGGACGGCGCCGGACGGCGTCCGCTATCGACCCGCGCCGGTACCCGCCTTTGCCAGCGCGGCCTTCAGCTCTTTGAGCGCCTGCTCGGCCGCCTCGCGGTCGGCCAGGCCCTGCTTGCGGTCGATCGGCGCCGGCTCCTTGAGGTCGAAGGCCGGCAGCTTCTCCCAGGGGAAGACCGCGACCTTCTCGTTGCCCGCCGGCATCTCGCGGTCGAGATGCAGGTCGCGCTCGTTAGCGCCTTCCGGCTTCACGACGCGGCCCTTGACCGTCTCGAGATCGAGCCACCAGCGCTTGATCGGATTGCGCCGCCCGTAGCGCAGCACGTCGTCGAGCCAGATGAGCAGGCGCCGGCTCGCCGGCACCTTGATCGCCAGCCACATGGCGAGCCGGTGCGTCATCAGCCCTTCCTTGTTCCACGGGCACATCTTCAT
>Ga0335070_10006625_pt1 | contig 13621 bp, 11 predicted proteins | sample Lox_Sample_13_FD_206722 | JGI IMG/M metagenome (GOLD analysis project Ga0335070, IMG submission 206722) | Soil microbial communities from Loxahatchee National Wildlife Refuge, Florida, United States - Lox_Sample_1.3 | ecosystem: Environmental > Terrestrial > Soil > Wetlands | place: USA...
ATGATCTCACCGTTCTCTCCCGGCTTCACCGGGTTTCCCTGCTCGTCAACGATGCGAACCTGGCCGTGGAAGATGGGGTGGCCCACTGAGCCCATCTTTGAGCGCGCTTCTTCGGTGGGAAGCCAGAACAGCGTCGATGCCTCGGTCAATCCATAGATTTGTGAGACCACCAGACCTTTCTCGGCGAGCTCATGTAGGAGATGGACCGGGACTCGTTCCCCACCTGTGAAGCAGCAGCGGATCGAGCGCAGATCATACTGATCAATATCGCACTCGTTAAGAATGAATTGGTAGACCGTGGCGGGAAGTTCCAGAATAGTCACCTCATATTTCCGGACTGTTTCCAAAATCTCAGTGGGTCGGAACCGGCGTTTCACGATGATAGTGCCGCCCTTGTACAGAACCGGTGCCGATTCAACGATCAGTCCGCCCGAATGAAACATTGGCCTCGTAATGATCATGCGATCCCTGGTGCTGAGGTCGAAAAACATGTCTGAGTTAAGCACGTTGAAAAAGGTCTTACGGTGGGAAAGCACAGCTCCCTTGGGCAAGCCAGTAGTCCCGGAAGTGTACATGATGATGTGCGGGTCATTGTCGCCCGCTACCTGTTCGGGCTTGGGCTCATTGTCGCTCATCGGCGCAAGTAGGGCCTCATAGCCGTATGCCCAGTTCAGTGCCAGTGATTCTGCTTTGTCGGGCGAGCAATAAATACAGCTCTCAAGTACCACGTGTTGTCTTAATGCAGCCACGCTGGTTTCGAACTCCTCCTCGAAAATAACCACCTTTGAGCCGCTGTCTCGGACGATGAATTCTATTTCAGGCACTGCAAGACGCCAGTTGAGGGGAACGAGGATCGCCCCTATCTTTGAAACGGAGAAGAAGATCTCAATGTACTGTTGGCAATTATGAAGCAGGACTGCCACCCGATCTCCCTTTTTCACCCCCAGCCCCATAAGAGCATGTGATAGCTTGTTGATCCGTCGGTCTAATTCGCGGAAGCTGCATGGCGCATCGTTTGATATGATCGCTATTGCCTTCGGCTTGATCGCGCTCCAACGGCCTATCCAATCACCGACATTAACCAGTTTTTGCGTCATCTCACGTGCCTCTTCTTCATCAATCATACGCGATCACAAGATTCGGTGTCCCGTTCTTCCGGTGTCTTCGGCTCGGACAAAATGCGCAGCCGCCCTGTCTCTTCCAGATTGACCGTATTATCTGCATTAAACGACACGAGATAATCGGTTTCGGCTGAGCAGCGACTGATCTTCCCATTGATAAAGTCCCACCGGACCCTCTCCGGTTCTCTCTCGGCAGGTGGTCCGTAGCCACCGCTGCCCGGCAGCCTGATACTCAAAAGGTCGCCTGCCTTGATGCGGCTCACGCCCTTGGATTTCTGTCTCGCCTCCTGTGGAGTTCCAGGATTGAGGATCAATGCACCGCGACTCCCTTCCTTACCGCCAAACAGACCCTGGGGTGAGAATTTTTGCCTATCAGAATAGCGGGCCCAAAGCACGTCGGTATGGAACCGTATATCGCGACGCAACGAGAGTCCGCCTCTGCTCTTGCCCGCCCCTCCGGAATCGGGGATAAACTCGTACCGCTCGATCGTGACCGGATACTCCAGCTCTGCCGCCTCAACCGGCGTGTTCATAAAACGCCCGAGGTGCAGATCCTGACCGTCCGGACCATCCTTGGTCGGACGAGCCCCGGCTCCGCCCCCTTGTATCTCGATGTAGGTGAAGCGTCTACCCGATTCAGGCTGAACGCCGGTAAAGCTGCATGTGCAGGCCTGGCCATGACTTCCGGCTACCACTCTCTTGGGCAGGACTTCACTCATCGCCTTCAGCATCGCCTCGGTGATTTTTGTCATGGTCTGGCTTCTTGCGGTGACTGCGCCGGGGGGTCTCGGCCTCGTAATGAAACCTTCTTCGCTCTCCACCGTTATGGGCCGGAAGGTACCTGAATTGACCACCATGTAAGGGTCGACGATGCCCACCATGGTGTAGAACACGGCGCCTTTGGAACAGGACCACGTGCAGTTGATGTTGCCCTGAGCCTGTTTGCTCGAACCGTCGAAATCGACCTTCATCTCGTCGCCCCGGATGTGGACATTCACCTGGACCTTGTAGGGTTCGTCCGAATAGCCGTCGTCGTCGATATGATCCACGCCGGTGTATGTGCCGTCCGGCATTGCACGGATCGCATGACGCATGATGCTCTCTCCGTAATTGAGGAGTCCTTCCGTGCACTGCCGGTATGTCCCTAGTCCATACTTGGCGACAAGCTCCTGCACGCGCCGCACACCGCCTACCGTAGTGGCTGCCTGCGCCCGGAAATCCTCCAGTGTTTTTTCAGGGATTCGTATATTGCTGGCGATAATATTGAAATGTTCCCGGTCTTCGTTGCCCCGTCGGTAAAGCTTCAGGAACGGGACTCTCAGCCCTTCCTGGTAGATCTCCGTAAGACCTCCTGCGACGCCGCCCGGAACCGACCCTCCCATGTCGAGCTGGTGGGCGATATTTGCGACAAACGCGATGAGCTCTCCTTTGTAAAACACTGGGGAGAAGAACTGCATATCGAGAAGGTGCTGACCCCCCAGGTACGGGTCGTTACAGATAATAATGTCCCCTTCTTCGAGGTCCATGCCTGAGTTCAAGAGACTCGCTGCGCTCTCGGGCAGGCTGAACATCATGAGAGGACAGAGGTGGGCCTGGGCCAGAATACCACCGGAGGCGTCCAGGACCGCACAGTTAATATCCATGATCTCTTTCACGATGGTGGTTCTGCCCATACGCACGAGATTGTAGCCCATGTCATCCGCAATGGCTTCCAACCCGTAACGGACTACCTGCATGGTTGCTGCGTCGACGGTACTCATGAGCGCCTCCCCTCGTCACCGCCCCGGTCATCCGGCATGATGAGAATATTTCTGAACCGGTCAATCTCTCCGACCCAGCCGTGCGGGATCAAGGTCGTGGATATCTGCTCCTCAATAAGACAGGGACCCGGTATGAGACTCCCTGTACCAAAGCGGTCCCGCTCGTAGATAGGTACCTTGACGAACGCCTTCTCTTTGAAATAGATGGGCCTCCTCTCCTTGAGCCCTTCCGCAAGGGGTGTGGGCTTTGTTGGTTCTTCGGGCAGACTGAGACTCGCATTCTTCCCGATGGCCCGTACGCGCAGATTGATGAACTCCACATGTTCCCTGGGCTCATTGTAGGAATAGACCTGTTTATGCAGTGCATGGAACGCGGCGATCAGGTCCCGCAGTTCCGAGGCGCCGAGACCGGCCGTTTTGGTGACGGGCGTATTGAGCTCCCAGGACTGGCCCTCGTATCGCATATCTGCGGACCATTCAGTTCTGATGTTTTTCTCGTCTACGTTTTCTTCCCTCAGTTGCCGTGCTCCTTCATCCTCCATGATGCGGAACATGTTGAGCAATTCTGCTGGATCAACCTCCTCTTGCTTCTTTGCAACGGTCCTTACGTAGTCGTGTTGGACATCGGCCACTGCCAGGCCGACCGCCGAGAAATTACCGGCCATCGGAGGCACGACGATCTTGCGGATGCCGAGTTCCTCCGCGATATCCACGGCATGGTTCGCTGCTGCGCCTCCGAAGGGAACGAGAATAAACTCTCTTAAGTCATACCCCCGCTGGACTGATACCCCGCTGATGCCCTTTGCCATATTCGCATTGACGATACGAATAATACTGAGAGCCGCTTCCTCCAGGGAAATGTTCATGGGTCCTGCGACGTGCTTGAGTAATGCCTCCCTTGCCTTATCCGGATACAGAGGGATTTTACCCCCGAGGAAATAGGAGGGGTTGAGTCGGCCCACCACCACATTGGCGTCGGTAACCGTGGGAAGCGTCCCTCCCCATCCGTAACATGCCGGGCCGGGTGAAGAGCCCGAGCTCTGAGGCCCCACATTGAGCATGCCTCCCTGGTCAATCCAAGCAATGCTGCCGCCACCGGCCCCGATGGTCTTCATGTCAACCATGGGAAGCTTGATCGGGTACTCAGTCACACCGCCCCATGTGGTGGTTTTGGGCATGCCTTTGTCGATGATCGAGATATCGAACGTCGTGCCGCCCATATCCGCACCGATCGCCATTTCATGCCCGGTGAGGCGGCTGATGAAGGCCGTGGCCATGGCGCCGCCAGCGGGTCCCGAGTTGATCAGGTGGGCCGAATGATCTCGCGCCGTCTCCAGCGTCATGGAGCCCCCATTGCTCTGCATGATATGGACGCGGACCGCGCCGTAGCGTTCGTTCAAGCGTTTCAAGAGATTGTCCATGTACCTCTTGATAACCGGTCCCAGGTAGCCGTTCATGACGGTCGTGCAGGTTCGTTCGTACTCTCTGAATTCGGGGCAGATCTCTGAGGAAAGCGAGACCAGGGCTTCCGGATAGAGACTGCGGCTTAATTCTGCTGCCTTTAGTTCGTGAGCCGGGTTGAGAAATGAGAAGAGGAACGAGATCACTATCGCTTCGATCTTCTCACGCTTAAAGGTGTCCAGGGCTGACCGGAGGCTTGCCTCGTCAAGGGGTACTGCAACTTCACCTTTACTGTTGATCCTTTCCTTAACCCCTTTTCTGAGATACCGCGGCACGAGGGGTGGGGGATTATCCACCTCGAAGTCGAATGCCGCCTCTTTCGGTCTCGCTACCCGCCTGATCTCAAGGACATCCTCAAAGCCTTCGGTTGTGAGAAGTCCGACCTTCGCGCCCTTGCCCTCTACAATCGCATTCGTGCCGATGGTAGTGCCGTGGATCAGGTAACGGAGGCTCTCCATCGAAGCGCCTGCTATGTTAAGGATGTCCTGAAGCCCGTTGAGCACCCCCTCTGCAAGGTCGTAATGGGTCGTGGGTGTCTTGGCATAGTGGAACCTGCCCGTCGACTCATCAACAAGGATCACGTCGGTAAAGGTACCGCCTACGTCAATAGAAATTCGCATGCTATCCTCGCCTCTTTTGTATGCATTACTTTCCTTGAATGATAGCCATTTGCGGTTCGTCAGCTGAAATTGTATGCAATTCGTAATTATTGTCAAGTGAATTTCTTCAGGCAATCGTAAAATGCCCTGTTTATAAGGTAAAAACTGATATTATCTTCTTGACACAAATTTCGTAATCGTATACTTTCAACTATATGAACCTCAAACAGAAAATCATTCTCAATCTTCGTGACACCATCATCAAAGGCGAGTACACACCAGGAACTCACCTCGTAGAGAGTGAACTGTGTGCGCGCTTTAAGGTAAGCCGTACGCCGGTGAGAGAGGCATTGAATCAGTTGGAGAAAGAAGGTTTTGTAAGGATAACACCTGATGCGGGAGCCCACGTCGTCGAGCTATCGCTTGACGATGTCTCCCACATCTACGACGTCCTGATCGTGCTGGAAGGGGCCGCAAGCCGCCTGGCCTGCAGCCGCATAAAGGACAAGCAGATCGGCAAGCTGGAGGAATACAATTTTCTTTTTGAGAAGTCTCTGGCCAGACGCAATGCCGAGCTCTTGTTTGAACTGAACAACCGCTTCCACTGGCTTATCACGAGCGAGACAGGCAATACCTATCTTATGGAAATGCGCACTAACTTCCGAGGCCTTATCGACCGTATCGCTCACATTTTTCCACATATTCCCGAACAGATGGAAGCGACTATCGCCGATCACCGTCAGATCATTTTCGCACTCAAGGGGCGCAATCCTTCGCTGGCCGAGTTTGTGATGCGGGAACATCTTGAGACTGCTAAGAAGCACCTGATGGCGTATCTCCATGAAGGAAAAATGGGAAGGGTTTTACCGGGACATGCTGCAAAGTAATCTGTATTACACAGGCCCAAAAGCTCTTGACAAGGATTACCGGCTCTTTTATACTCGGCATACGTGGTATACAGTATACAACGCGTCACTAGATTGATTCTAAGATGGAGTTCCTGTCTGTATGGTCCCATTATGCGCCGGCCTGGAAGGCGAGCGTTTGAAAGCTGACGTGAAACGGGTCATCGGGTAACAGTATGAGACACGAGCCTTTGAATGCTCAAGGTCTAGCCCGTAAGGTGCTGAACGGGGATGAAAAGAGTGCTGCCCGTCTCATCTCGCTTATCGAAAACGGAAAACCTGAAGGATATGCCGAACTGTCCGTTCTCTTCCCGCACACGGGTAACGCCCACGTGATAGGAATTACGGGGCCGGCGGGAGCAGGTAAGAGCACCATTATAGACCGGCTTGCCGTGTCACTATTCAACCAAGGCATGAATGTGGGTATCATTGCAACCGATCCCACGAGCCTGCGAGGCGGCGGGGCATTTCTTGCCGACAGGGTGCGGATGAAGAATGCTGAAAAGAAGGGGATCTTTATTCGTTCCATGGCGCACAAGGGCTATCCGGGCGGAGTAGCACGAGCGGCGGCTGGCGCTGTCTACGTTATGGAGAGTCTGGGGAAAGAGGTCATTCTCCTGGAGAGCGTGGGGGCGGGCCAGGCAGAAAAGGAGCTTTTCCATCTGTGTAATACGGTGATTATCATCTTTACGCCCGATTACGGCGATGAGATCCAGTTGCTCAAAGCCGGACTCATCGAAATAGGGGATATCCTGGTCGTGAACAAGGCCGACAGGCAGGGAGCTATGGAGGCAGAGCAAGAATTGATGAGATACTGTTCCGGCCGAGCCGGAATAGACGGCTGGGTTACTCCGGTGCTCGTTACCAGGGCTGATCGGGGAGAAGGTGTGAAAGAACTTGTCGAAGCGATCAACAGGCATTGGGTTTTCGTCACGGCAGATGAACGAAGAGAGAAGAGGAAAGAGGAAAAGATTTCAGCGTTCATCATGAGTCTCCTGAAGGAAGAGGTATGGAGGCGCTTTGCAGGTGTGATCAAGAATAATACGGAGTGCACCCGCATTGCTGAAGATGCGAAGCATGGAAAGCTAGATCCGTATAGCGCCGCGGAAAGGATTTTAGAAAGAACCGGAATCGCAAGTAGCAAAGGCAATTGATTGCTTATAACGATTTGGATTCAAGATGGAGAGCGAGGCGCTCAAGCCGTGACGAACGCAGGCGTACTGTAAAAGTACGTCGGAGTGAGGCAGGGCGACGGCAACGAAGCCAAACGCTTGAAGTCAAATCGTTATGGAGGGATCGGTGGATTTTAGGCTGAGCGACGATCAGCAGTTTTTCAAAGAACAGGTTTTCCAGACACTCCGGCGTCTGGCAGCCCCCGAAGCAGAATCAATCGATAACAATGATATATTTCGTGCCAGGCTGTTCGAGGAACTAGGGCACTTAGGCTATTACGGTATCAGATATCCTGCGGAGACCGGTGGGAAGGGGGCCTACTGTGTCACCTTTACAATCCTCGCAGAAGAGCTGGCAAAAAATACGCGCAGAAAACCTGAACGCTACTATCACTAAGGAGGCTTACATGGATTTCGCCTTGACCGAGGAGCAGGAATTTTTCAAGAAGATGGTCACGGAGACGGTCGACCGCATGGTCGTCCCGAAAGCCCGGGAAATAGACGAGAAGGATGAATTCCCCTGGGAGCTCTGGCGGGAATTCGGCAAACTGGGCTACCTTGGCCTTCGGTACCCCGAAGAGATAGGAGGCATGAATGCCGACCCTGTAACCGCCATGATCTTCTATGAACAGATAGCCAGGGGATCGGTTGGTTTTGCCCAGAGCGTCATCATGAACATCCTCATGGGTACCTATTTCATCTATCGTTTCGGCACCGAAGAGATAAAGAAGCGCTGCCTCTATCCGGCGATGAAGGCTGAGAAAGTTGCCACCATGTGTTTCACGGAGGACCAATCCGGGTCGGACCTTTCAGCGACGAAAACGAGGGCGGTCAAGGACGGCAATGAATGGGTAATAAACGGAACAAAAATGTGGATAACAAACGGTCACCTTGCCCATATGGCAACAGTACTCGCCACGACCGACCCCAACTTGGGACCAAAGGGGCTCAATTTCTTCCTTGTCGAGAAGGGTACACCCGGCTTCACACCGGGGCAGATCCTCGATAAGCTCGGTTGCCGCGGAACAGTAACCGGAGAACTTGTGCTTGACAACGTGCGGATCCCCGAAGAAAATCTTCTCGGAGCAGAGATAAACAAAGGGGTCGAGTATCTGGGAGAGATACTGGATGAAGTTCGAGTGATGACCGGAGCTATGGCGCTCGGGATTGCGCAGGCAGCCTACGATGAAGGCCTGGAGTATGCGAGAAAGCGGGTGGCCTTTGGAAAGCCGATCGGCAGCTACCAGCTTATCAGGGCCAAGTTTGCAGACATGGCCACCGAGATGGAGGCTAGCCGGCTTATGGTCTACTACGGGGCCTGGAGGATTAAAGAGAAGCTTTCAAGCCGGAAGGAAGCAGCCATGGCGAAGATGATTGCAACCGAGACCTGCGTGAAAGTGGTCGATGAGGTCACACGGATCTGGGGCGCGAATGGGTTTGCCCGCGAATATAATCCGCAGCGCCACTTCAGGGATGCCCGCTTTTTGCTGTACGGTGGTGGGACACAGGAAATAATAAAAGATTTTCTTGGCAGGATGATAATCGGGAAGTCGTGATTCCGGACCGGAAATTTTGAAGGAACTGATCGACCGGACACTGCTAAGACCTCCGGAGACGCCAAGCGCATTTGAATGGAAAATAGGGTGATGAGCTTCTGCAGAGCCTTTACTATAATAAATTGATTTTGGGAGGGAACTTTGAAAGATCAAAGCGAGATAAAGGTATTGGTAGCCAAGCCCGGACTCGACGGCCACGACAGGGGTGCCAAAGTAGTGGCCCATGCACTCAAGGAGGCAGGCATGGAAGTGATTTACACGGGCCTCCATAAGACCGTCGATCAGATTGTGAGGATTGCCATCCAGGAGGATGTGGATATTATAGGACTCTCCATAATGAGCGGTGCCCACATCCCCATTGTCGAAAAGCTCATGAAAAAAGTGGGTCAGGAAGGGATAGGCGATAAGATGGTAATCGTGGGAGGCGTGATTCCGAACAAAGATATTGCCCGGCTCGAGAACCTTGGCGTCTCTGGTGTCTTCCCCGGAGGCACACCTTTTTCGGACATTGTAGCCTTCATCAACGACCATGTGAAACGAGTATAGGAGGATCTATGGGAGTTGCAAAATATACCAAGGACGCAAAAGACCAGATCACCGACGTGACGCTCCAGTCGGGCATTCACGTGAAGCCGCTTTACGGTCCTGAGGACCTTGAAAAAATCGGTTTTTCTTATGAGCGGGACCTTGCCGATCCCGGCCAATATCCGTTCACAAGAGGGATACACCGGCAGGGTTACAGGAGCAGGGCCTGGACAACGAGGCAGTACACGGGCTTCGGAACGCCCTATGAAACAAACGAGCGATTTAAGCTGATGATTTCGCACGGTCAGACGGGGCTGAACGTGGCTTTCGATTTGCCCACCCAGATGGGTTACGACTCTGACGACCCTATGGCCGAAGGCGAAGTAGGGCGCGTGGGAATGGCGGTCGACTCGCTCAGGGATTTTGAGGTGGCATTCAAGGATATCAACCTGGCGAAGATAGGCTCAGGGCTGACCATCAACGCGGTCGCATCCATAATGCTCGCCATGTACCAGGCTGTTGCTGAGAAATATGGCTACGGTCGGGACGTTATTTCAGCCACACCGCAAAATGATATTCTTAAGGAGATGATCGGGCGGGGCTCCTGGATTTTTCCGGTGGAACCTGCGGTGAAACTGATCGGCGATACGATCGAATATTCCATAGAGGCTCTCCCTCGCACAAATCCGGTGAGTGTGTGCGGCTACCACATCAGGGAATCGGGCGCAACGCCTGCACAGGAGATCGCCTACGCCATACTGATCGCCAACGCTTACATTGACAACGTGATCGCCAGGGGTTATGACGCAGATGCATTCGTGGGACGCTTCTCCTTCAACTTTAATGTATTCGGTAACATCTGGGAGCAAGTAGCTAAATTCAGGGCAGGCCGTAAACTCTGGGCGAGGAATCTCAAGGAAAAATACGGGGTCAAGAAAGATTCGAATATGTATTTGAGGGGTCTCTTCGGCGGAGGAGGGTATGGCCTCACCAAGGCGCAGCCCGAGAATAACATCATGCGTGGCGCCTATTACGCGCTGTCCGCAGCGCTAGCAGGAGCGCAGACAATTGCTCTCTGCAGCTACGACGAAGCCTACACCATCCCTACGCCGCATTCAGCGATCATTTCATTGCGCACCCTGCAGCTACTCATGGATGAGATGGGCCTGCGGGACACCGTCGATCCGCTGGCAGGCAGCTACTTCATAGAAACGCTCACGAAGGAGATGGAGCAGAAGATCGAAGAAGAGATGGGGCGCATAGAGAAAGCTGGCGGGATGATACAGGCCGTGGCAACGGGCTATATCCAGAGACTTGTTGCGCGGCAAGCCTACGAGTTCGAGAAAGGTATCCAGTCAGGAGAACTTCTGAAAGTGGGTGTGAACATACACACTGAAGGAGAACCGATGGATGTCGAGCTTCATGAGTACAACTGGGAATCGGCGGAAAAGCAGATTGAGGCGCTTAGACAGGTGAAGCGGGAGAGAAATAACCGTGAGGTGACGCGCACTCTCGCAGCATTTGAGCAGGCGACGAAAGAGGGAAAGAATGTCATGCCCCATCTTGTCGAGTGCTGCAAAGCGTACGCGACGGTAGGTGAAATGACAGCCATTTTCCGCAATGTCTACGGAGAGTTTGACGAACCGAGCTTATTCTGAGGTTTGCCTAACTGTACATTGTAAGGACTCCGGGACTAGCATAGACTGAGTTCTTTACCATTTTTCCTTGAGAATGAGGAGGTCAGTCCGGTGCCATCCATCGCAGACTCCGGTAAACTCTCCCGAGAGGTGAGCATGATGGACCGTTTTTTAAAAGGGCTTGAAGGAGGAGTGAGCAGGGTCAACCGGGTCTTCGTCTTTATCGGTTCTCTGTTCCTCATCGGGACCATGGTGACCACGAACCTCGACCTCTTTATGCGATTTGTTTTCCACGCTCCTATCATGGGTATGAATGAGATCACTGAGCTGTTCCTCCTCTACCTCACCTTTCTCGGCACCGCTTGGGTCTACCATGACGACGCTCATGTGGTCGTTGACGTCCTGCTTTACAACCTGGTGGAAGGACCCAGGAAGAAAGCGTTGATACTGCAAAACCATATCATTGTGGGCATCATCAGTGTCGTGCTGGTTTACTACGGTACCGCCACCACCATCGACTGTATCGTGAGGGACGTGCGCAATCCCACCATATTGGAAACACCCATCGCGATTGCTATCGGGATTATCCCGGTAGGGGCATTCGTGCTTCTTCTTGAGGTCCTGATCAAGAGCTTGCGAATGCTGTGGGAGAGGGAGGGTTGATATATGGAGAATTGGGTTCCTCTACTCATAGCTATCTTTTCGCTCCTCTCCATCCTCTTCCTGCTGGGTGTCCCCGTGGCCTTCTCGTTCCTGTTCACTAACATGGTGTTTGCGTATATCTTCTGGGGCAGCGCGGCGTTTTCGCAGATGATCCTCGGTATCTACCGTTCCATCGCTATGTTCTCCCTGGTCCCCCTGCCGCTTTTCATCCTGATGGGAGAGATCATATTCCTCTACGAGATGGCCCTCAACATGATGGACACCCTCGATAAGTGGATAGGCAGGATCCCAGGAAGGCTCAGCCTCATGGCGGTAGCGGGAGGCGTCCTTTTCTCCACCCTCTCCGGCTCTTCAATGGCCTCAACCGCCATGCTTGGCCAAACTCTTCTCCCCGAGATGGAGAAGAAGGGCTATAAGCCGCAAATGACCCTCGGCCCTATCATGGGGAGCGGGTGCCTTGCCGGCATGATGCCCCTTTCTGCCCTCGGTATCATCACGGCAACCCTTGCCCAGATCTCGGTCGGGGATTTCCTTATCACTATCATCGGCCCGGGTCTCCTCATGGCGGTCATCTATGCTCTCTACATCATCATCAGGGCGGTCCTGCAGCCCGACCTCGCTCCCCGGTATGACGTGGCAAAGGTGCCTTTGACAACAAAGATTTGGCTGGCGATAAAGTACATCCTGCCCCTTACCTCGATCATCATCGCCATAATCGCTATCATCACGACGGGAGTAGCCACCCCTTCGGAAGCCGCTGCCGTCGGCGCCCTCATCTGCTTCATCCTTGCGTTCGCTTACAAAGGTATCCGGATCGATATTCTGAAAAAAGCTGTCGTCGTGACTCTCAAAGTGACGGTCATGATGTTCATCATCCTCTCCGGCGCAACGGGCTTCTCGGAAATCCTCGCCTATACAGGGGCCACGCAGAACCTGGTGGAGCTCGTGACCCACCTGAACCTCCCGCCCATGGGCATCCTTATCGTGATGCAGCTCGTGCTCATCGTTCTTGGTACGTTCCTTGAATCTCTGGCTATCATGATGATCACCATTCCCATTTACATGCCTATCATCAAAACGCTGGGATTCGACCCCTTCTGGTTTTGCGCCATCTTTCTGATCAATATGGAGCTTGCGACGATCTCGCCGCCCTACGGTCTGGTACTCTTCACTATGAAGGGCGTTGCACCCCATCACACCATGACCGATGTGTTCAAGGCAAGTATACCGTTCAACATCCTCGATGCCCTTGCCCTGGCCCTTGTCATGGCGTTCCCTCAGATCGCCCTCTTCCTGCCGCACCTGATGAAACCCTAAGGGGGGAAGCCGGAATGAAAAAAACTGGAGGAGGGTTCAGGTGAAAAAACATGCGATACGGAGAGGGTTTGTCGATACGCCGGACGGACAGATTCACTACGCCACAGCGGGTAAAGGCAAGCCGCTTCTGCTTCTGCACCAGACCCCGCGCTCCTGGGCTGAATATCTGTATGTCTTGCCCATCTTCGCGGAAAAATATTGGACCATCGCCATGGATACCGTTGGCTTTGGAGATTCATACAAGCTTGAAGAACGAGCCACGATAGCAGGATATGCACGAGGGGTGATCGCCTTCCTTGCCGCTCTGTCAATACCTCGAACATCTATCGTCGGGCATCACACCGGGGGCGTGATAGCCGTGGAAGTTGCCGCTTCCTACCCAGAGGTTGTGGATAAGCTGGTTCTCTCCTCAACACCCTACGTGGATGCAGAGGACCGGGAGCGTCGGAAGACCCGGGCTCCAATAGACCACGTTGAGATAAACGAAGACGGCTCACACTTGAGAGAACTCTGGCAGAAAAGGATAGCATTCTATCCGAAAAACAGGCCCGATCTCCTCACCAGTTTAGTGCTCGACGCTCTTAAGGTCAGCGGAAGGATAGAAGAGGGGCATCAAGCGGTCAACAGCTATAGAATGGAGGACAAAGTCTCTTTGATCAAGGCACCAACCTTGGTGATGGCCGGGTCGGAAGATCCATATTCTCTTCCGAGCATGAAGCCCCTTGCCAACCACATCCAGGACAGCCGGACCGCCGTGATCGAGGGCGGGATGGTTCCCATGGTCGAGCAGATGCCGGAAGAGTTCGCCAGGGTAGTCACGCGTTTTCTTGAACAAGGCATATGATCGCAATTGTCCTCAGCACGACGTGCCCTCTCTCTTGCACCGCGGTAATCGCTAGTTCCGT
>Ga0335070_10006626_pt1 | contig 13620 bp, 15 predicted proteins | sample Lox_Sample_13_FD_206722 | JGI IMG/M metagenome (GOLD analysis project Ga0335070, IMG submission 206722) | Soil microbial communities from Loxahatchee National Wildlife Refuge, Florida, United States - Lox_Sample_1.3 | ecosystem: Environmental > Terrestrial > Soil > Wetlands | place: USA...
GCCGGAGCGGCTACTCCTCGTCGTCGTCGAAGTCATCGCCCCCGCGGCGCTTCCGCCCCTTGCCGCGCCCGCGGCCCTCGGCCTGCGGCTCTTCCATGATGGCAGCCGCCAGATCCTTGAGGGAGAGCCCGATGCGGCGCTCGTTGGGATCCACGCGGATCACCATCAGCGTGAGCTCGTCGCCCACGTTGACGAGATCGGCGGGCGAGGCGATGGGCCGGTTCGACATCTGCGACACGTGCAGGAGGCCGTCGACGCCGGCCTCGAGCTCCACGAAGGCGCCGAAGTCGGTGAGGCGCACGACCTTGCCCGTGACCCGCGAGCCCATGGGGTACCGCTGCGCCACGGACTCCCATGGATCGGGCTGGATCTGCTTGAGCCCGAGCGAGATCCGCTTGTTGTCGCGGTCCACGTTCAGCACCTGCGTCTCGATCGACTGCCCCTTCTTGAGGATCTCCGAGGGATGCCCGATGTTCCGCGTCCAGGACATGTCGGAGATGTGGAGCAGCCCGTCCACCCCGGGCTCGAGCTCGATGAAGGCGCCGAAATCGGTCAGGTTCCGGACCTTGCCTTCGATGCGCTCGCCGGGCTTGTAGCGCTCGTCGATGGTGGCCCACGGGTCCGTCTCGACCTGCTTCATGCCGAGGGAGATCCGCTTGGTGGCCTTGTTCACGTCGAGCACCATCACGTCGACCGTGTCGCCCACGTTCACCAGCTTCGAGGGATGGCGCACGCGCCGCGTCCACGACATCTCGGACACGTGGACGAGGCCTTCCACGCCGGGCTCGAGCTCCACGAACGCGCCGTAGTTGGTCAGGCTCACCACGCGGCCCTGCACCTTGGCGCCGACGGGATAGCGCTCGTCCACCACGGCCCACGGATCCGATGACTTCTGCTTGTAGCCCAGGGAGACGCGGCCGGTCTCGCGGTCGAAGTGCAGCACGACCACCTCGACCTGGTCGCCGATCTGGAAGATCTCCGAGGGATGGCCCACCCGCCCCCAGGACATGTCCGTCACGTGCAGGAGCCCGTCGATGCCGCCCAGGTCGATGAAGGCGCCGTAGTCCGTGATGTTCTTCACCGCGCCCGTCAGCACCATGCCCTCGGAGAGCACGGAGAGCGTATGCTTGCGCTTCTCCTCGCGTTCCTCCTCGAGGACGGCGCGGCGGGACAGCACCACGTTGCCGCGGCGGCGGTTGAGCTTGATGACCTTGGCGCGGATGACCTGGCCCAGCATGGAGGCCAGGTTCTTCACGGGTCGGAGGTCGACCTGCGAGCCCGGGAGGAAGGCGCGCACGCCCACGTCCACGGACAGCCCGCCCTTGACCACCTCGACGACCTTGCCCTCGACCGGCGTGCCACTGTCGTGGGACTTCGAGATCGCGTCCCACACCTTGATCTTGTCGGCCTTGTCCTTGCTGAGGACGATCAGCCCCTCGCTGTCCTCCTTGGACTCGAGATACACCTCGATCTCGTCGCCGACCTTCGGGAGGCTGCCGGCATGGCGGAATTCCTCGATGGCGATGGTTCCCTCGCTCTTGTAGCCGATGTCCACCAGCACTTCGCTGTCGCGGACCTCGACCACCGTGCCGCGGACGACCTCCCCTTCCTCGATGTCGCCCACGCCGCGGTTGAACCAATCCTCCATGCTTTCCTCGGGGGCGTCAGCCACCTCCCTCTGTGCCCCTGCGAGGATCTTCGCCTTCCGGTTGTCCGATTCCATAACCTGGTGCTTCCTCCTTGATGGATGTCGCCGGGAGCGTGAGCTGCGAGTCGCCCCTAGCGGTGCTGCTCTTCCTGCTGCTCCTTCAGATACGCGATTGCGCGCATCATCTCGTGCGCGGCTTCCCGATAGCGGTCCTTGCGCCCCTCCCCGCTCAGGACCTTGAAGTGTAACGCGGGTCCGAATCGTACGCTCACCTGACTGCGCCGAGGCCTGGCCGCCCCCTTGGGCAGGGCCTCGAGGGTCCCCGAGACGTAGGCGGGGACCACGGGCGCCCCGCTCATGACGGCCAGCATCCCGACGCCCGGCTTGGCCTCGGCGAGGCTGCCGTCGAGGCTGCGCGTGCCCTCGGGGAACACGAGGAGAGCCTTGCCCTCGTCGAGCAGGCGCGCGGCCTCCTTGAGGGCGCGCGGATCCGATCCCTCCCGCCGGACCGGCCGGGCGTTGAGCGCCTTGATGAGCCGGCCGAAGAGCGGGATGCGAAAGAGCTCGGCCTTGGCCATGAAGTAGATCTGCCGCGGGGCCGCGCCGCCGATGATCGGCGGGTCGAGCACGCTCTGGTGATTCGAGACGATCAGCGCCGGGCCCTCCGGCGGCACGTGCTCGGCCCCCGTCACCCGGAGGCCGAACCACCAGCGCATGAGGGCCACGGCGGGCACCTTCAGGATCGCGTACAGCACCGCGCCTGCTCCACCGCGTCGAGAATGCTCTGGACCACCGCTTCAGGCGGCACCCCTGTGGAGTCCACGGTGATCGCGCCATCGGGCTTGCGGAGCGGGGCCAGCTCTCGCTCCATGTCCTGACGGTCCCGCTGCGCCATGTCCGCCTGGACCTCCCCCTGGCTCGCCGGCAGCCCGCGGCTCGCCAGCTCGGCCTGCCGCCGCCGCGCCCGCTCGGCGAGCTCCGCATCGAGGTAGATCTTCACCTCGGCGTCGGGACAGACCACGCTCCCCGTATCCCGGCCCTCGAGCACGACCCCGCCCGCCGCGGCGAGCCGTCGCTGGACCGGCGTCATCTTCTCGCGCACGGACGGCAGGGCCGTGAGCCGCGACGTGAGCATGGAGATCTCCGGTGTCCGGATCTCACCCGTCACGTCCCGCCCGTCGACCAGCACCCGTCCCTGCGCGAGCTCGACGCGCGTCCTGGCGAGGAGCGCGGCGATGGCCGGCTCGTCGGTCGCCGCGATGCCGGCGCGAGCGACGGCCCAGGCCACGGCACGATAGAGCGCGCCCGTGTCGACGAGCGTGAAGCCCAGCCGGCGCGCGACCTCCCGCGCCACGGTGGACTTCCCCGCCCCGGCCGGGCCGTCGATGGTGACCACGGGCTCGCGGCGGCAGGTCACCCGTCGCGCCTCCGCACGCTGGCGCCGCGACCGGTCATCCGAGATCGGCCCTCGTCTTGCGTATGCGCTCCAGCGCGGTCTCGATGGCGGCGTTGTCGTTCGAGTCGAGCACGCGCTCGAGGCTCGCGAGCGCGCGGCGGAAGACGCCGAGGGCTTCCCCCAGGGCCGCCCGGTTCTGCTGGAAGATCTCGCGCCACACGACCGGATCGGAGGCGGCGATGCGCGTCGTATCCTTGAAGCCCCGCGCGGCCACGTCCAGAAATCGCGGATCCATGTCCACGACGGCGGCGACGAGCGCGTCGACGACGAAGTGCGGCAGGTGGCTGATCGCCGCCACCGCCCGGTCGTGCGTCGCCGGGTCCATGACCGTGACCCGCCCGCCGAGCGTCTCCCAGAATCCGGTCACGCGCTTGATCGCGTCCGGCGACGTCCGGTCGGTCGGCGTCAGGATGATCGTGGCGCCCTGGAACAGATCGACGCGAGACACTGCGAACCCCGCGAGGTTGGAGCCTGCCATGGGATGGCTGCCCACGAACTCGAGCGGCCGCCGCCCGGCCAGCGCCTCGGCCGCCCGCACGATGCCGGACTTGGTGCTGCCCACGTCGGTGATGAGCGCCTGCGCCTCGGCCGCCCGCCAGACTTCCGGCAGCTGACGCTCGAGCGTGGCGACCGGCGTCGCCAGCACGACCATGTCGGCGCCCGCCAGCCCTTCGTCGAGGCTGGTGGTGATCCGGTCTACCGCTCCCTGCCGCAGGGCGGGCTCGAGGCTCGTCGCGCTGCGCCCCACCCCCACGATCTCCTGCGCCAGCCTGCCCGCCCGCGCCGCCTTCGCAACGGAGCCGCCCAGAAGCCCGAGCCCAACGACGCTGAGCCGACGGATCACCCGGCCTTGCCCTCCGGGAGCACCTTCTTGAGCGCCTTGATGAGCCGGCGATTCTCCTCGGGGGTGCCGATGGTCACGCGCAGCGTGGTCTCCATGCCGAAGCTCGACATGGGCCGCACGATCACGCCCTCCTTGAGCAGACGCTGGAAGATGTCGCTGCCGCTGCGTCCCACGTCGACGAGGATGAAGTTGGCGCGCGACGGGACGTACTTGACGCCCATCGCCGTGAACTCGTCGCAGAGGAAGTGCCGGCCCGCCTCGTTCATGCGCAGACACTCGAGGATGTGCGAGTCGTCCTCGAGCGCGGCCAGCGCCGCGACCTGCGCCAGCGAGTTCACGTTGAAGGGCGCCCGGATGCGGTTGAGGAGCGACACGCAGTCCGGGTCGGCCATGGCGTAGCCCACGCGGAGGCCGGCCAGGCTGGCCGCCTTGGAGAACGTCCGCAGGACGGCGACCTTCCGGCCCTGGCGCATGTACTGGAGCGTGTCGGGGAAGTCGGGACCCTGGGCGAACTCGAAGTAGGCCTCGTCGAACACCACGATGACCTTGTCGGGCACGCGCGCCATGAAGGCGGCGACCTCCTCCGCCGTCACCAGGGTCGCCGTGGGGTTGTTCGGGTTGGCGATGAAGACGATCTTCGTCATGGGCGTGATGGCGCGCGCCATGCCCTCGAGGTCGAGGCGATGATCCTTGAGCGTGACGACCACGCGGATGCCGCCCACGGCCTGCACGATCATCGGATACACGACGAAGGACGGATGCGGGATGACCGCCTCTTCCCCCGGCCGCAGGAAGCCCCGCACGAGCAGTTCGATCAGCTCGTTGGAGCCGTTGCCCATGACGATGTGCTCGGGCGTGAGGCCGTGCCGGCGCGCTAGCGCGACGCGCAGGTAGTGCGAGCTGCCGTCGGGATAGCGGTTGAGATGGCCCAGGGCCTCGGCGATGGCCTTCAAGACCCGCTCCGAGGGCGGGAGGGGATTTTCGTTGGAGGCGAGCTTGATGACGTCGGTGAGGCCGAACTCGCGCTCCAGCTCTTCGATGGGCTTCCCGGGCTCGTACGGCGCGATCCCGAGGATGTGCTCGTTGGCGATGGACTCCCAGGACACGGTCATGAAAGGCTCCTTAAGCCGCCGGGTAGGATCCGAGGATCTTGAGGAACTGGCAGCGCTCCTCGACCTCGGCGAGAACGGCGCGAACGTCGTCGGTATCGCGGTGGCCCTCGAAGTCCACGAAGTTCACGTACTCCCAGGGGCGCCGCTTGGTCGGTCGCGATTCGATCTTCGTGAGGTTGAGCCGGCGCTCCGCGAAGGGCTGGAGGATCGAGTAGAGCACGCCAGGCTCGTTCTTCATGGAGAAGAGGATGGAGGTCTTGTCCCTCCCCGTGGGGCCCACGGGACGGCGGCCGATCACGAGGAAGCGGGTGGTGTTGTACTGGTTGTCCTCGATGCGCTTGCGCAGCATGGGCACGTCGTAGGTGCGCGCCGCGAGCTCGGAGGCCACCGCCGCCACCGACGGGTCGTCCTTGGCGCGCTCGGCCGCCGCCGTGGTGGACGACATCTCCTCGAGGCGGGCCTCGGGGAGGTGCGCGAGGAGCCACTGCCGGCACTGGGCGAGGCCCTGCGGATGCGAGCAGACGACCTTGACCTCGGCGAGATCGCCGGCTCGCGAGAGGAGATGCTGGCTGATCTCGAGCGTGAGCTCGCCCGTGATCACCGTCTCCGAGTCGATGAGACGGTCGAGGGTGATGTTGACCGGCCCCTCCGTGGAGTTCTCCACGGGCACCACGCCGTAGTCCGCGCGCGTCCGCTCGACCTCCTCGAACACATCCGCGATGGTCTTGAGCGGGATGAGGTCAGCGGAGGTGCCGAAGCGGCGCATCGCGGCCATGTGGGTGAAGGTGCCGGCGGGGCCGAGATACCCGACGGGCAGCGGGTTCTCGAGCGCGAGCGAGGCGGAAAGAATTTCCCGCCACACGGCGCGCACGGCGTCCGGCCCGAGCGGACCGCGGTTCAGCCCGAGCAGGCGGCCGAGAACCTGGGCCTCGCGCTCCGGGACAAAGTACGGCGCGTCCAGTTTCCGCTTGAGCTCGCCGATCTGAAGGGCGGCGTGTCCGCGCTGGTTGAGGAGGTTGAGGATCTGTTCGTCGAGGTCGTTGATCCTGGAGCGCCAGTCGTCCAGGTCCATAGAAGCTCCTGAGGCCTATCTATCGGCGAATCCGGCCAAGTATAGGCGAACCCCCAGGACGGCGCAAGTTCTCCAGGGCCGCTCGCTCGCGCGCGGTGAGCGGCCGCGCCCGCCCGACGGGGAGGGCGCCCAGCCGGAGCGGGCCGAACTGCGTGCGGCGGAGCCGCACCACGGGATGGCCGAGCGCGGCGCAGTAGCGCTTCACCTCGTGGTAGCGTCCCTCGCTGAACGTGAGCTCGATCCAGCTCGTGCGCGAGCCCGGTCTCTGGAGCCGTACCGCCGCGGGAACGGCCGGGCCGTCGGGCAGCATCACGCCGTGCCGCCAGCGAGGCAGATCGGAGGCGGCGACGCGACGCTCGACCTCCGCCTCGTAGACGCGCGGGATCTCGTACCGCGGATGCAGCAGGCGGTGGGCGAGATCGCCGTCGTTGGTGAGAAGCAGCACGCCCTCGACGTCGTAGTCGAGCCGCCCCACGGGGAAGAGCCGCGGAGCGCCCGCCGGCAGGAGATCCACCACCACGGGTCGGCCCCCCGGATCGCTGAGGCTCGTCACGTAGCCGCGCGGCTTGTGGAGCAGCCAGTACGTCGCCTCGTCCCGCGGCCCGACGGGCCGACCGTCGAGCGCGATGCGATCGATGGAGGGATCGGCCTGCGCTCCGGGCTCGAGGCGCACCACGCCGTTGACGGTCACACGACCGGCGGCGAGGAGCGCTTCCGCGCCACGGCGCGAGCTCAGACCGGCCTGCGCGAGGATCTTGCTGACGCGAATCGGTGCCAGAGGAGCGCTTCAGCTCCGCGATGCGAGCTCAGGGCCGCCCGGGCCGGGATCCAGCTCCGGCGAATCGGTGGCGGGAGCGGCCTCCGGCGCATCCGCAGTGGCGACGGCGCTCACCGCGTCGGCCGACGCATCGGGAATCACGAGCTCGCCCTCGACTTTGGGCAGGTCGGCGAGGTCGCGCAGGCCAAAGGCCACGAGGAAGTCGCGCGTCGTCTCGTAGAGGAAGGGGCGACCGGGCGAGTCCTTGCGCCCTGCGATGCGGAGCATCCGCCGGTCGAGGAGATTGTCGAGGACGGCCTCCGAGTTCACGCCGCGCACGGCGTCGATGTCGGGCCGCGACACCGGCTGCCGATACGCCACGATGGCCAGCGTCTCGAGCGCCGAGCGCGAGAGCCGGGAGCGCGTGCGGCTCCGCGCGAGCTTGACGAGCCAGGGCGCGACGTCGGGTCGGGTGACCAGGCGGTAGCCGCCGCCCACCTCGATGATCTGGAGCGCCCGCCCCTGCCCGTCGAGCCGCGCCGCGAGCTCCTGCACGAGCTCGCGGGCCTCGCGCGCCGAGCCCAGGTCGAGCACTTCCTGGATGCGATCGGCCTCGACGGGAGTCTCGGAGGCGAAGAGCAGGGCTTCGACGACGTCGATGGGCTCAGGCATAGGCGATGTCTCCAGAAGCCGCGCCGTTGTCCGGCAAAGCCGGCAGCGCGGGGTCGGTGGTGGGGCCGGGACCGGACTCGATGACGATCTCGCCGAAGATCTCCGTCTGGTGCACTCGGGCCTGGCCCAGGCGGACCAGCTCGAGCAGGGCGAGCAGGGTGACGACCCACTCCGTGCGCACGCGCTCGACGCCCGCCACGGAGGAGAAGAGGAGGGACCAGGTGTGCCGCAGGAGCTCGAGGATCTCGCCCATGCGCTCGAGCACGGACAGCGGGTTGGGCTCCACCTCGCGCGGCGCCTGGCGCTTCTGCTCCTCGATGAGCCGGGTCATGGCGCGCGCGAGGAGATGCACGGACAGGTCCTCGAGGGGCACGTCCTCGGGCGGCGGCAGCTCGGCCACGGTGCGCCCGTAGATGAGGGCCTGCTCCGCCTCGCGCTCGCCGAGCCACGCGCCGAGGGCCTTGACGCGCGCGTACTCGCGCAGCCGCTCCGCCAGCTCCTGGCGAAGGAGCTCCCCTTCCTCGTCGAGCGCCTCGGGCGGCGCGTCGGGATCGACGGGCAGCAGGAGCTTGGACTTGAGATAGATCAGCGTGGCGGCCATCACCATGAAGGCGCCGGCGGCCTCGAGGTCCTGGAACTGCACGGACTCGAGATGCGCCAGGTACTGCTCGGTGATGGTGCGGATGGGCAGGTTGGCGAGATCGACCTCGTTGGTGCGGCAGAGATGCAGGAGGAGGTCGAGCGGGCCGACGAAGGACTCGACGCGGACGGTGAGGCCCGGCGCGTCGGTGTCGGGAGTGAGGGCGGATCCGGTCATGGCTCTAGGTTCACGATGGATCGTACCTCCGCCATGGTCGTCTGCGCGAAGGCTCGCGCCTTCTTCGAGCCTTCGTGCAGGATGTCGACGATCTCGCGGGGCTTGGCCGCGAAGCGCTCCCGGCGCTCGCGGATAAGGCCGAGCGGCGGCAGCAAGTGCTTGAGGAGCACGGCCTTGCAGTCGAGGCAGCCGATGCCGGCAGTGCGGCAGCCGGTGGCGCAGGCCTCGCGTGGGCCCGCCGGCGTGAAGATCCTGTGCAGGTCGAAGACCGGGCAGATATCGGGATTGCCCGGATCGGTCCGCCGCTTGCGCGCGGGATCCGTCACCATGGGCTTCACCTTGGCCGTGATCTCCTCGGGAGTGTCGGAGAGCAGGATGGCGTTGCCGAGCGACTTCGACATCTTGCGCCCGTCCGTGCCCGGCACCTTGGGGATCTCCGTCAGCTTGGCGCCCGGCTCGGGAAAGATGGGCTTCCAGGTGTTGTTGAACCGGCGCGCCACCTCGCGGGTCAGCTCCACGTGGGGCACCTGATCGATGCCCACGGGCACCCACTGCGGCTTGTACATGAGAATGTCCGCCGCCTGGAGCAGCGGATAGCCGAGGAGGCCGTACGAGGGTGACTCGAGCCCGAGCTGCTCCACCATCTCCTTGTACGTGGGCACGCGCTCGAGCCAGCCGAGCGGCGTCACCATCGAGAAGAGCAGGTGGAGCTCCGCGTGCTCCGGCACGAGGGACTGGATGAACAGCGTGCTGCGCTCAGGGTCGAGCCCGGCGCCCAGCCAGTCTGCCGCCATCTCGATCGTGCTCTCGGGCGCCTGGCCGCTGTTCTGCGCATCCGTGGTGAGCGCGTGCCAGCTCGCCACGAAGTAGAAGCAGTCGTAGTCGTCCTGCATGCGCACCCAGTGCTCGAGGGCCCCCAGGTGATTGCCCAGGTGGAGCTTGCCCGTCGGGCGCATGCCGGACAGGACGCGGGGACGCGGGGTCATGGCGTGGACGGATCCTTTCCGCTCTGCCCCCGGCGCGCCTCCCAGGCCTTGGCGGTGCGCAGGAAGACGTAGTTGGCATAGAGCACCGCGAGCACGAAGCCCCGCCAGCCGTCGAGGAAGCCGCCGCGCACGACGTACATGGACAGGAACCGCCCGAGCGGGCGAAGCGCCAGATCGGCGAGCCCGGCCCGGCCGCCCCGCTTGACGATCTCCTGGGCGGCCAGCGCCGAGTAGCGATTCGAGCGCGTCACGAAGTCGTCGAGCCCGCGGTAGGAGTGGTGCAGGAGCGGCTCCGCGAGCGGCTCCACCCTGCCCCCGACCACCACGGACTCGTGCACGGCGGAGTCCACGAAGCGGCCGGCGCCGCGGCGGAAGAGCCGGAGCTGATAGTCCGGGTAGAGACCGCCGTGGCGGACCCAGGCGCCCCAGAACACGTTGCGCCGAGGGACGGAGTAGCCGTCGGCCGATCCGTCGCCGCGCACGATCCGCTCGATGCGGGCCTGCAGCTCGGGCGTCACGCGCTCGTCCGCGTCGAGCGAGAGGATCCACTCCCCCGCGGCCTGCTCGAGCGCGAAGTTCTTCTGCGCGGCGAACCCGGGCCACGGCCGCACCCATATCTTGTCGGTGAAGTCCCGCGCCACCAGCACGGTCTTGTCCGTGGACTCCGCGTCGACGACGATGATCTCGTCCGCCCACGCCACGCTCTCGAGGCACGCGCGGAGACGGTCCTCCTCGTTCCACGCGATCACGGTGACGCTCAGCCGGCTCACCGGACGCCCTCGAGCATGGTGCGCGCGGTCTCGAAGACCGTCTCCGCGTCCAGGCCGGTCATGCGGCCGTCCGGGCTCTGGAGCGCGCGGCAGGCGCCGCCGTAGGGCCCGTTCCGATCGGCGGAGGTGGGGCCGAAGAGCCCGAGGGCCGGCGTGCCCAGCGCTGCGGCCAGATGCAGCGGGCCGGTGTCGCCCGCGATCATGAGGCGGCAGCGGCGGAGCAGCGCGGTCAGCTCGCCCAGGTCCGTCGGCGGCGCGAGCACGGCGCCGGATCCGGGCAGGCCCACGGCGATCTCCCGGGCCAGGTGCGATTCGCTCGGTCCCCACAGGACAAGGAGGCGCGCGGCGGCTTCCGTCGCCAGGCGATCGGCCACGGTGCGGAAGCTCGCCGCCGGCCACCGCTTCTCCGGCCGCCCCGCGCCCGGATTGATCGCGACCAGGCGGTCGCCGCGCTTGACGCCTTCCTTCGCGAGCAGCTCGTCCATCCGCCGCTCGGCCGCCGCCGGAACCGGCACGTGGAACTCCGGTGCGCCCGGCGCGATGCCGAGCGGCGCCAGGAGCGAGAGGTACTGCTCCACCACGTGGCGGGCCCCAGCCGGCGGCAGGACGCGCCGATTCGTGAAGAGGGCGTTCAGCCGCTCGCGGCAGCGCGCGGCGCGAAAGCCGATCCGGACCCGCGCCCCCGTGCCGGCCGTTAGGAGCCCGCTCTTGATGAGCCCCTGGAGATCGATGGCCACGTCGAGGGCCTGGGCGCGGAGGGTCGCGCGCAGTCGCCGGACCTCTCCGAGGACCTCGCGCATTCCCGCCGGGCGCCAGATGAGCCGGCGCCACCGGCGCGTGTCCACCGTCACCACGGCGTCGAGATCCGGATGGTCCTTGAGCAGGGCGTGCTCGCGCGCCTCGACGATCCACGTGAGATGCGCGTCGGGTCGCGCGCGGCGAATCGCGCGCGCGACGGGCAGCGCGTGGATGACGTCGCCCAGGGAGGAGAGCTTCACGATGGCGACGCGGGGCGGGCGCACCGTCATTCGGAACCGCCGCAGCCCTTGGGGGAGCCGCCGAACCTGTCGGCGATGAGCCGGATCAGGTCGCGCGTTGCGTGGCTCTTGGGATCCCCCGCAATGGCGACGCGGCCGCCGCCGGCACGCACCGTGGCGCCCTCGGGCACGGAATCCGCGGTGTAGTCGGTGCCCTTCGCGTGCACGCTCGGTCTGAGCGCGCGGACCAGCGCATCCGCCGTGTCCTCCTGGAAGACGACGACGCCGTCCACCGCCGCCAGGGCGCCCACGAGCTCGGCACGCTCCGCCGCTGTCATGATCGGGCGGCCCGGGCCCTTGAGGCGGGCCACCGACGCATCGGAGTTGATGCCGACGATGAGGGCGTCGCCCAGAGCCCGCGCGCCTTCCAGGTAGCGCACGTGCCCCACGTGCAGGAGATCGAAGCAGCCGTTGGCGAGAACCAGCTTCTTGCCCTCGCGTCGCCAGCGCTCGGCCAGCCGGATCGCCTCATCAAGATCGAGCAGTGGCGCCATCGCTGCCCAGCGACTCGGAGAGCTCGGCGGCCGAGACGGTCGCGGTGCCGCGCTTCATCACCACCACGCCCCCGGCCACGTTGGCGAGCCACGCCGCCTCTGCCGCGCCCGCTCCCGTGGCGAGCGCCACCGTGAAGGCGCTGATGACCGTGTCGCCCGCGCCGGTCACGTCCGCGATCTGGTCGCTGCCGTGGATGGGCATGAACGTGACCGGACCTTCGCGCTCGAAGAGCGCCATGCCGCGGCTGCCGCGCGTGACGAGCAGGTAGCGCGACTCGAGCCGCTCCAGCACGGCCCGGCCCGCCTTCTCGAGCGCCCGCTCGTCGCTCAGCTCGGCGCCGGCCAGCGCCTCGACCTCGGGCTCGTTCGGTGCCGCGGCCGTGGCGCCCCTGAATCGCGGGAGGTCGTAGCGGCTGTCCACCGCCACCACGGCGCGGCGCGACTTCGCGAGGTCGAGCACGGTCTCGAAGACGCGCGGCGTGACGGCGCCGTAGCCGTAATCCGAGACGAGAAAGGCATCGGCGCGGCTGCCCGCCGCTTTCACGGCGGCGATGAGAGCGGTCTCCACGGAGTCGGTGACGCCCGGCTCCGGCTCGCGATCGAGCCGCACCACCTGCTGGCGGGTGGACTCGTACCCGCCGGCCATGATGCGGGTCTTCACCGGCGTGAGGCGGCCCCCCGCTTTCACGATGCCGTCGGTGGCGATGCCGATCGCGGCGAAGAGCCGCTCGACCTCTGTCCCCGCCCCGTCGTCGCCCAGCGGGCCGACGGGCAGCGCGGTCGCCCCGAGCGCCTGCACGTTGTGGGCGGCATTGGCGGCGCCGCCGAGGCGCACCTCGCGGTTGGTGAAGCGCAGGATGAGCACGGGCGCCTCGCGCGAGATGCGCGAGGGCTTGCCGTAGAGGTATTCGTCCGCGATCAGATCGCCCACGACCACGACGCGCTTCGAGCCGAATCCCGCGACGATCTCGCGCAGCCGCCTCAGCGGGAACACGGCGGCTGCTCCCCGGCCCCGAGCCGCGCGATCACCCAGTCCACGGCGTCGAGCAGGTCCTCCGCGACGTGATCCGGCTTGACGGTCCAGGCGTGGCGGAGGTATTCCCACTCGCCGCGGCCGTATCCCGTGAGCACGAGCACGCCGGCCGCGCCGGCGGCCTGCCCGGCTTCAACGTCCGAGGGCTTGTCGCCCACCATCACCGAGCGCGCGAGATCGAGCCCTAGCTCCGACGCGGCGCGATGCAGCAGGCCGGGCTTCGGCTTGCGGCAATCGCAAACCTGCCGGTAGGGCGGGCTGCCGGCGCTCGGATGATGGACGCAGACGTAGAGCGCATCGAGTCGCGCTCCGCGCTCGGCAAGCTGGCGCTCGACTTCCGCGTTCACCTCGTCGAGCGTCTCCGCGGAGAAATAGCCTCGCGCGATGCCTGCCTGGTTGGTGGCCATGACGGCGGCAATGCCGGCCGCGTTGAGCCGCGTCACCGCCGCAGCCGTTCTGGGGAGGATGCGCACCCGGCTGGGATGATTCAGATATCCCATCTCTTCGATGAGACAGCCGTCCCGGTCCAGGAACACGGCCGGGCGGCCGGGGTGCGCCTCAGGCATGGAGCGAGTGTAATGCCGCGCCGGGGATTGATCAATGAAAATCCTGATTTACTTGGGTGTCGGCACCCCTCGCGAGGTGAGCGTCCGATAGAGTTTCCCGAGGCGTTCCACCTGGGTGGCATACGTGAAGGGCTCCGCCGCTCGCCGCGCCGCCTCGCCCAGACGAGCAGCGTTTCCGTCCCTGATCGCGCGAAGTCCCCGCGCGATATCGTCCGGATCCGACGCCCTCACGACGGCGCCGCTCACTCCGTCCTGCACGACCTCTGCGCCGCCCGCCGTCGTGCTGGTGAGGACGGGCACGCCCGAGGCGAGCGCTTCCAGATGCACGTTGCCGAACGGCTCGTAGATCGCGGGCA